>Ga0070665_100000571_pt1 | contig 51504 bp, 51 predicted proteins | sample KBSS13metaG_FD_65862 | JGI IMG/M metagenome (GOLD analysis project Ga0070665, IMG submission 65862) | Switchgrass rhizosphere microbial communities from Kellogg Biological Station, Michigan, USA - KBS S1-3 metaG | ecosystem: Host-associated > Plants > Roots > Rhizosphere > Soil ...
ACTAACTGACCGAGGTCAATTACTTCTTCTTCTTGGCGGCCTTCTTCTTGGTCGCCTTCTTGGCCTTCTTGGCCTTCTTCTTCGCAGCCATGTTCAACTCCTCTATCGTTTGTTCGGGTCCGAACGACTGTCGTCGCCCCCCAAAACGTCATCAATATGAATTACTTGCTTTTTGAAATGCAACTCTGCCGGGCCTTCGAAAAAAGGCCACAAATCGGGACCCGCAAGAAACCCGTATTTTATAAGGGTTAAAATCGCTATTCCGTGTACGGATTAAAAAATGCGAAAAACTGGGGGCTGATCCCCGAAATGCGCATTTTGTGCGAATCACCCCTCTTCGGGCAGATTGAGTCGGGTCTTGAGAGCGGCGTTCACGGCAGCCGGATTGGCCTTGCCCCCCGTCTGTTTCATCACCTGACCGACGAACCAGGCAGCGAGCTTCGGCTTGGCCTTCACCTCTTCGACCTTGTCGGGATTGGCCGCGATCACCGCTTCGATCGCCGCATCGATCGCGCCGGTGTCGGTCACCTGCTTCAACCCGCGGCTCTCCACCACCTGACGGGGATCGCCGCCTTCCTTCCAGACGATGTCGAGCAGGTCCTTGGCGATCTTGCCGGAGATGGTCTTGTCCGCAACCATCTGGATGATCGCATTGTTGGCGGCGGCGCTCACCGGCACCTCGGTGATTGACAGACCGTCACGATTGAGACGGCCCAGCACTTCATTGTTCAGCCAGTTGGCGGCGGCCTTGGCGTCCACGCCTTTCGCCAATTCTTCATAAAAGTCGGCAAGCTCGCGCTCCGCCACCAACACGGAGGCGTCATAAGCCGAAAGACCCTGTGACATGAACCGCGCCTTCTTCTCATCCGGCAGCTCAGGCAGGGTTTTCTTGATCGCATCGACCCAGGCCTGCTCCAGCTCCAACGGCAGAAGGTCTGGATCGGGGAAGTAGCGATAGTCATGCGCTTCTTCCTTGGAGCGCATGGAGCGGGTCTCGCCCTGGCGGCTGTCGAATAGCCGGGTTTCCTGCGAAATCTTACCGCCGCCTTCGAGAATCTCGATCTGACGGCGCGCTTCATACTCCACCGCCTGGGCAATGAAGCGCATGGAATTGACGTTCTTGATCTCGCAGCGGGTGCCCAAGGTCTTGAAGCTGCCCGTCTTGCGGAATTCCTCATAACCGCCCGGCCGGCAGACCGAGACATTGACGTCGGCCCGCATCGAGCCTTCGTCCATATTGCCATCGCAGGTACCCAGATAGCGCACGATGGCCCTGAGTTTTTTCAGGAAAGCCGCGGCTTCCTCGGATGTACGCATATGCGGCTTGGTGACGATCTCCATCAGGGCGATGCCCGACCGGTTCAGGTCCACGAAGCTCGAGTCCGGGTGCTGGTCGTGCAGGCTCTTGCCCGCATCCTGCTCTAGATGCAGGCGCTCGATGCCCACCCGGATGCTTTCGCCGTCCTTGAGGTCGATCGTGACCTCGCCCTCGCCCACGATCGGGTCCTTGTACTGGCTGATCTGATAGCCCTGGGGCAGATCGGGATAGAAATAGTTCTTGCGGTCGAAGATGGAGCGCAGGTTGATCTGGGCTTTGAGGCCAAGACCGGTGCGGACAGCCTGTTCGACGCATTTCTCATTGATCACCGGCAGCATGCCCGGAAAGCCGGCATCGATGAACGAAACCTGGCTGTTGGGCTCGGCTCCGAACTGGGTTGAGGCTCCCGAAAACAGCTTGGACTGGGAAAGGACCTGGGCATGGACTTCCATGCCGATCACGACCTCCCAGTCGCCGGTCTCGCCCTGGATCAGCTTGTTCTTTGTCGCTGCAGCACTCATACGGACCACCAGTTGGCCGGTTTGGCCTTGAAATCAGCCGCGGTTTCGACCGCCTGCGCGGCCCGCAGCAAGGTCGCCTCGTCAAACGCCTTGCCGATCAGTTGCAGGCCCAGCGGCAGGCCGGTCGGGGTCAGGCCCGCCGGCACGGAGATGCCGGGCAGCCCCGCCAGATTGACGGTGACGGTGAAGACATCCTGCAGATACATCTCGACCGGATCGGCGGTCTTGGCGCCCACGCCGAAGGCCGGACCGGGGGTCGTTGGGGTCAGCAACACATCGCATTTTTCGAAGGCCTGCTCGAAGTCGCGCTTGATGAGGGTGCGCAGCTTCTGGGCGCGAGAATAGTAAGCGTCGTAATAGCCGGCCGACAGCACATAAGTCCCGATCAGGATGCGGCGCTGTACCTCCGCGCCGAAGCCCTCGCCGCGGCTGCGTTCATAGAGTTCGGTGATGTCATGCACGCCTGGTGCGCGATAGCCGAACTTGACCCCGTCATACCGGGCAAGATTGGACGAAGCCTCCGCCGGCGCCACGATGTAATAGGTGGGCAGCGCATATTTGGTGTGGGGCAGCGAGACCTCCACGATCTCAGCACCCTGCGCTTTCAGCCAGTCCGCTCCTTTGGTCCAAAGCGCATCGATCTCGGCCGGGGCGCCATCGATGCGGTATTCCTTCGGAATGCCTACCCGCAGACCCTTGATGCCGCCTTCCAGCAGCTTTTCATAATCGGGAACGGCCACATCGACGCTGGTGGAATCCTTGGGATCCACCGACGCCATGGTCTTCAGCATGATGGCCGCATCCCTGACCGTCTTGGTCATGGGACCGGCCTGATCCAACGACGAGGCAAAAGCCACGATGCCGAAGCGCGAGCAGCGGCCATAGGTCGGCTTCAAACCGACATGGCCGGACACGGCCGCCGGCTGACGGATGGAGCCGCCGGTATCGGTGCCGGTGGCGGCCAGGCACAGGTCGGCGGCCACAGCAGTCGCTGAGCCACCGGATGAACCGCCCGGCACCAGGTTCACGTTCGATCCAGCCGCGCGCCAGGGATTGAACACCGGGCCGAAGGCGCTGGTCTCGTTCGACGAGCCCATGGCGAATTCATCCAGGTTGGTCTTGCCCAGCATCACCGCGCCCGCATCCCACAAATTCTGGGTGACGGTGGATTCATAAGGCGGCACGAAATTGCCCAGGATCTTGCTCGCGGCCGTGGTGCGCGTGCCCTTGGTGCAGAACAGATCCTTGATGGCGAGTGGTAGGCCTTCCAGCGCGCCCATCTTCCCTTCCGCGATACGGCGGTCGGCGGCATCGGCGGCCAGCATGGCCTGTTCACCGGCCTCGGTGAGGAAGGCATTGAGAGGCCGCGCGCCCTCGATCGCCTTCACGAAGGCGCCGGTCAGTTCCTTGGAGGAAATCTTCTTGGCCCGGATGGCGTCACGCGCCTCGGCCAGGGTCATGGATATCAATTCCGACATTACTCAACCACCTTCGGCACGACGAAGAAGTGCGCCTCGCCTTCCGGCGCGTTCGCCATCAGGTCGTCGGCCTGGCCGCCATCCGAGATCTTGTCTTCCCGCCACTTCAGGCGCTGGGCCACGACACTGGTCATGGGCGCAACACCCTCCACATTGACCTCGCCCAGCATCTCCACCCATTGGAAGATCCCGTTGAGTTCGGCGGTCATGGGTTCGAGACGGCTTTCCGGCACGGCCAGCCGGGCCAGTTTGGCGACGCGGCGGACGGTATCCTTGTCCACGGACATGGGGGTTCCTGCTGTGTTAGGTAGGAGGCCAATGTTGCTAGCAACCGGGGGGGCCGGAGGCAAGCCGGAGAGCAGGTTGTGGCGGTCGTCGCGCTGGAAGAGCTGAAAATCGCGCCCGGTCTGAGGCTGCTGGGCCTGGATCTGGGCGAAAAAACTATCGGCCTGGCCCTGTCCGATACCTTGTTGTCGGTGGCGACCCCCATGCAGACCCTGAAACGGGGCAAGTTCGCGGCGGACGCCGCCCGGCTGGACATTATAATAAGTGAGCAGGGTGTCGGCGGCCTGCTGGTGGGGCTGCCCCTGAACATGGACGGCTCAGACGGCCCCTCGGCCCAGTCGGCCCGGGCCTTTGGCCGGAACTGGGCCGGCCGGTCACCCCTGCCCCTGGTTTTCCAGGATGAGCGGCTTTCGACCAGCGCCGTAACCCGCACCCTGCTGGAGGCAGATGCCTCGCGGCGGCGGCGCAGCGACGTGGTCGACAAGATGGCGGCCGCTTACATCCTCCAGGGTGCGCTCGACCGGCTGCGCAATCTCAGATGAGCGATGACGCCCCCGCCCGCGTTCTGCGGTTTCTGCAACCGCCCGTCGAAATCGGCCGGCGCACCGAGCGTATCGTTCTTCTGGTTGGCGCCGCGGCTCTGTTCGCCGGCTATGACGTTCTTATCTTTGGCTTGGCCACCTCCCAGATTCAGCATTCGCTGGGCATCGCCGAGAACCAGATCGCACCCACCCTCGCCATGTTCCGCGCCGCCGCGATCGTGGCGTTGCTGCTGGCGGCCAGCGCCGATCTGGTAGGGCGCCGCCGGTTGCTGCTGATGACCATCTTCGGCCAGGCGATCTTCACCTTCGCCAGCGCTTTTGCCCCGGACTTCCACGCTTTCGCCGCCACCCAGATCCTCACCCGCATCTTCGGTTATGCGGAGGAGATGCTGTGCTTTGTGGTCATCGCCGAGGAGATCGCGGCGGGCGCTCGTGGCTGGGCCAATGGGGCGCTGACTTTTTTCTATTTCACCGGCGCGGGTTTCGCCGCGGGCCTGTTTGGCGCGGTAAACATCCTGCCTTATGGCTGGCGCGCGCTTTATTTTATTGGTGCGATACCGATCTTCCTGGTCGGCCTGTTACGGCGCCGGCTGCCGGAGACCAGACGCTTTGAGACCCAAAGCCCGGCGGGCCTGAAAAAGGAAGCCGCGTTCGAGCTGCTGAAGGCTTTGGCGCGGGAATATCCGCGCCGTGTTGCCGCCGCCATCACCGCCGCGGCAGCCTTCGGCTTCGCACTCTCCTGCCCCACGTTCCTGGCGCAGAAATACTTGCAGGAAACCTATCACTACACCCCAGGCCAGGTGAGCGCGATACTGATTCCGGGAGGGCTGATTGCCTTGTTCCTTTCCATCGCCGCTGGCCGGCTGTCGGATCGCCTGGGCAGGAAACCGGTAGCAATGGGCATGGCCGCGCTGGCCGGCGTGAGTTTCTTTCTTTTCTTCGACTCCGCGCCGGCCTGGGCGGTGGCGCCACTCTGGGTTTTGGGGTTCCTGGGTTTCTTCTCCGGCGATGCCCTGATCGCGGGGTTCGCGCTGGAGATCGTCCCGACACAGTATCGCGCCACCGTGGGTGCGCTGCGTTATGTGATTGAGATCGGCTTCGGCGCCGTCGCTTTAACCTTGGAGGGTCATTTGTATGACCACTTCCAGGCCCATGGTCCGGCTGTCCAGTGGATGCTGGCCGCCATTCCGGTTACGCTTGTCGCCATCCTGCTGCTGCCGGAGCCGGCGGGAAAAACGCTGGAGGAACTAAGCGGTGGTTAAGGCGGTCTTTGTAGTGATCTTGTTGTTTCCTCTCGCCGCCTCCGCCGCGGAAATCACCTGCAAGCGCAGCCCCGCCCTCACCGGCCAGTGCCGCATGATCAAGGGCAGCCTGGGGCTGACTCAAGGCCTTGGCGTCACCCTGATGAGCGAGGACGGCACCCAGACCCTGATCAAGGCACCGCCGGACTCCAATGCCGACATCGCGCCGGTGGTGATGCAGAACTGGCTTTACTGGCAGAGCAAGACCGGCTCGATGCGGACACGCATCACCGGCAGCTTCGAGCTCTGCCCCCTGCCGCCGGTAACCATTTCCGCGGGGATCAGGGTTTCCGGCTGCATCAACAAGGGCAGCCGCATCACCGAAGATAAAGGCAGTTAAGACAAAGTCGTTGATAAAGCCCGCCGGCGCTTGCCGCCGCGGGCCGGCATGGCTATAAGCCCGGCTTTAATGACCATTGGCCCGATCCTTCCGTCAAAGCACCTGCTGGGGATCGAAGGCCTTTCTCCCACCCACATCACCGCCCTGCTCGATCTGGCCGAGACCTATGTCGTCCAGGGCCGCGCTGCCGACAAGAAAACGCAGCTTCTGCGCGGGCGGACTTTGATCAACCTGTTCTTCGAGGCCTCCACCCGCACCCAGTCCAGCTTCGAGCTGGCCGGCAAGCGGCTGGGCGCCGATGTGATGAACATGAGCGTCAAGACCTCGTCCGTCTCCAAGGGCGAGACCTTGATCGATACCGCCACGACCCTGAACGCCATGCGCCCGGATATTCTGGTGGTGCGTCACCAGGATGCGGGGGCGGCCGAGCTTCTGTCGCGTAAGCTGGACTGCAGCGTGATCAATGCCGGCGATGGCGCGCATGAGCATCCCACCCAGGCGCTGCTGGACGCCCTCACTATCCGCCGCCATCGCGGCAGTTTCGAAGGGCTGGTGGTGGCAATCTGCGGCGACGTACTGCACAGCCGTGTCGCACGCTCCAACCTGCGTCTGCTGTCCATGATGGGCGCCCGCGTCCGGCTGGTGGCACCGCGCACGCTTCTGCCCTGCCAGGCCGAGCGCTTCGGCGTGGAAGTCTTCACCGACATGCGTGAAGGCCTGAAAGGCGCCGACATCGTGATGATGTTGCGCCTGCAGCTGGAGCGCATGGCCGGCGCTTTCGTGCCTTCAACGCGCGAATATTTCCGCTTCTATGGCCTGGATCGCGAGAAGCTGGCCTTTGCCAAGCCCGGCGCGCTGGTGATGCATCCGGGCCCCATGAACCGGGGGGTGGAGATCGCGTCCGACATTGCCGACGACGTGCAGGTCAGCCTGATCGCCGAGCAGGTCGAGATGGGCGTCGCCTTGCGCATGGCGATCCTAGACGACGTCTCCCGGAGGCTGGCATGAAGCGCATCGCGTTTCGCAATGCGCGGCTGGTGGACCCCGCCAACGGGCTGGACATCAAGGGCGGCCTGCTGGTCGAGAACGGCCGCATCGCCGATATCGGCCCGCGCCTGTTCAACGATGCCGAGCCGCATGATCCGGAAGTGATTGATTGCCGCGGTCTGGTGCTGGCGCCCGGCCTGATCGATGCCCGTGTCTTTACGGGCGAGCCCGGCGCCGAACATCGTGAGAGCCTGGAATCGGCCAGCCAGGCAGCCGCCGCGGGCGGCGTCACCTCCATGATCGTGATGCCCAATACCGATCCGGTGATTGATGAGCCGTCGCTGGTGGATTTCATCCTTCGCCGCGCCGCCGCCACCGCCCGCGTGCGCGTGCTGCCCACTGCGGCCCTGACCAAAGGTCTTCTCGGCGAGACCATGACCGAGATCGGGCTGTTGAAAGAAGCCGGCGCCGTCGCCTTTACCGATGGCGACCGCTCCATCGCCAATGCGCGTGTCCTGCGCCGGGCCATGTCCTACGCCGCCACCTTCGACGCCCTGGTTCTTGCTCACGCCGAAGATCCCGAACTGGTGAAAGGCGCCAGCGCCACCGAGGGCGAATATGCCACCCGGCTGGGTCTTCCGGCCTCCCCCGCCATTGCCGAAGCCATGATGGTGGAGCGCGATATCCGTCTGGTCGAGCTGACGGGCGCGCGTCTGCATTTCGCGCAGATCTCCACCCGCGCCGCGCTGGACACCATCGCTGCTGCCAAGGCGCGCGGGTTGCCGGTGACCTGCGGTGTCGCCGCCCATCACCTGATCCTCAACGAACTGGATGTCGGTCCCTACTATACCTTCCGCAAAGTGCGCCCACCGCTTCGCAGCGAGGAAGACCGCGCCGCCATGGTGGAAGGCGTGGCCAATGGCACGATCGACGTGATCGTTTCCAGCCATGAGCCGCAAGGCGCAGACACCAAGCGCCAGCCTTTTGCCGCGGCCGCAGCCGGCACCGTGGGACTTGAGACCCTGCTGCCCGCCGCCCTCACCGTCATGCATGAAGGCAAGGCCAGTCTCAGCCATGTGCTGGCCGCCATGACCGCCGCGCCGGCGCGCATCTTCCGGCTGGGCGCCGGAACGCTGACCAAGGGCGCGCCCGCCGATCTGGTGTTGCTGGACGAAAACGAGCCCCTGGTCGTGGATGCGGAGAAGCTGCATTCCCGCGCCCGAAACACCGCCTTCGAGGGCCGCAAATTCCAGGGCCGCGCCAAGGTTACTTTTGTCGGCGGCGTCTGCGTCTCGGACGCGCGCTAGATTTTCTCTAAACGGACTGGCATCGTCGCCGCCATGTCTTATCCCGTCCTGATCGCGCTTCTACTGGGCTATCTTCTGGGCGCCATTCCGTTCGGCCTGTTTTTCACCTTGGCCTCGGGCGCGGGCGATGTGCGCAAGATCGGCTCCGGCAATATCGGCGCCACCAATGTGCTGCGCACCGGCAAGAAATGGGCGGCGGTAGCAACCTTGCTCTGCGACGGTGCCAAAGGCGCGGCGGCCGTGCTGCTGGCCCGCCATTTTCTCCCCGGTTATGAGACCATTGCGGGCCTTGGCGCGGTGCTGGGACATCTATTTCCGGTCTGGCTGGGCTTCAAGGGCGGCAAGGGTGTCGCCACCTTTCTGGGTATCTGCCTTGCGCTCTATTGGCCGGTGGGTCTGCTTGTCGCCGCCACATGGCTTGGCGCGGCTCTCATCTGGCGCGTCTCTTCCCTCTCGGCGCTGATCGCCATCGCCTTGTCGTCGGCCTATTTCCTGCTGTTCGGCCGCTTTGCCTATGCCGCGCTGGCGCTGCCGCTGTCGCTGCTGATCACCTGGATGCACCGCGAGAATATCCGCCGGCTGTTCAGCGGTACCGAACCCCGCATCGGAGCCAAATAGTGTCTCTCACCCAGGCCGAACGCCGCGCTTGGCTGCGGCTGGCGCGCACCGAGCATGTCGGACCCGTCACCTTCCACAATCTGGTCGCGCGCTTCGGTTCGGCCTCCGCGGCGCTGGAAGAAGTGCCGCGCCTGGCGCGCCGCGGCGGCGGCAAGACTTTCGTTTTGCCCGATGAAAAAGACATAGAAAGCGAATTGGAGAAACTGGCGGCATTGGGCGGCCGCCTGCTTCTGTCCTGCGAGCCGGAATATCCGCGCGGCCTCAAAGCACTGGAGGCGCCGCCGCCGGTGCTCAGCATGTTCGGTCATCCGCATCTGCTGCAGAAGGAAATGGTCGCCATTGTCGGCGCCCGCAACGCCAGCGCGCTGGCCCGCAAATTCGCCGACGCCCTGGCGCGGGAGTTGGGCTTTGCCGGATTGGTGGTCGTATCCGGCCTTGCCCGCGGCATCGACTCCGCCGCCCATGACGCGGCGCTGGCCGTGGGCACCGTGGCCGTCGTCGCCGGCGGGGTGGACATCATCTATCCGCCGGAAAATGACAGGCTCTATGCGGCCATCAAAAACCAGGGCGTGATCCTGTCGGAGATGCGTCTTTCCGAAGCGCCGCAGGCGCGCCATTTTCCGCGCCGCAACCGCATCATCTCCGGCCTCGCGCGCGGCGTGGTGGTGGTGGAAGCAGCGGAAAGATCTGGCTCGCTGATCACGGCGCAATATGCGCTGGAACAAGGCCGCGAGATATTCGCCGTGCCCGGCTCGCCGCTGGACCCGCGCGCCAAGGGCGCCAATCGCCTGATCAAGGACGGCGCGACCCTGACCGAAAGCGCCGAAGACATTCTGTCCGTGCTGGCCCCCATGCTGGGCCATGGTTTCGAAGAGCCCGCACGATCTTCCGCGCCCGGGCCTGCGGAGGTGCTGGAGGCGGAGGCCGATCGAATCCGGGCCGCGGTCGAGGAAGCGCTGGGCCCGGCGCCGGTGGAGATCGACGAACTGATCCGTCAGTTGGGCGCTGCACCCGCCGTCGTTTTAACCGTCATCCTGGAGCTTGAACTGGCAGGCCGTTGCGCCCGTCACCCTGGCAACCGGGTGTCCTGGGTTTAGAAACCTGCTTAGACTTGCTCCCACAACAACAAAGTAGCTGGGAGGCTCTCAATGGCAGACACCGCAAACCCCGCGCCGCTTGGTCTGATCGGCTTCGGGCTTACCACCGTTCTTTTGAGCAGCATCAATGCCGGCCTGTTGCCGGCCGCCGGCGAGCCTGTGGTGATCCCGCTGGCCATGGCCTTCGGCGGCACCGCCCAGCTCATCGCTGGCATCATGGAATTCCGCACCGGCAATGTCTTCGGCGCCACCGCCTTCACCAGTTATGGCGCTTTCTGGTGGTGGTTCGCGCTTTTGATCCTGCTTGGGAACAACAAACTGCTGGATCTTTCGGGCGCCACGCCCGCCATCGGTCTGTGCCTGTTGCTCTGGGGCGTCTTCACTCTGGGCCTCTGGATCTCCACCTTCCGACTCTCGCGGCTGGTGTTTCTGATCTTCCTCACCCTCTGGATCGCCTTCTTCCTCTTGGGCGGGGGTGCGGTTTTGGGCAACCCCACCCTGCATATGCTGGGGGGCTGGGTTGGCCTGCTCTGCGGCGCTTTGGCCATGTATGGCAGCTTCGCTTTGGTCGCCAATGCCACCTATGGCCGGGAAGTTGCCCCGGTCGGCAGCCGCTGAAGTCCGCTTTTTGAATTTTTTGGCGCGGCCTGATCCTCAAGCCGGATCAGGCCGCTAGCCTGCCTTGCGCCCTTCGCGGCTGGCCGGCGGGCGGAACCTCATCATCATTTCGTAAGGATTGGCCGCTTAACCATAACTGGCGTCCTGAAAGTAGGACAACTTATGGTTATTTTCTTGGCCGATCATGCCAGAAATACAACCTGTGATTACAATCACCGGCTTTGGCTGTGGTTGACAGGGCCTCGCGCGTTCGACCAGTGTCCCGCCCCGTTTGCCGGCGGGTACCCAATCCCAACTTGCAGATCGCTCAAACGACCCCAGATAAGCCCCTTCACCCCCGAAAGTTAGGTTCCCTGTCCTAATGAATGTCCTGATCGTCGAGTCCCCCGGCAAGGTCAAAGCCATCAACAAGTACCTGGGCAGCGATTATAAAGTGCTGGCCAGCTTCGGGCATATCCGCGACCTGCCGTCCAAGGATGGTTCGGTCAAGCCGGACGAAGACTTTGCCATGACCTGGGACGTGGACGCCCGGGCCGCCTCCAAGATCAAGGACATCGCGGCCGCCGTGAAAGGCGCCGACAAGCTGATTCTGGCCACCGACCCCGATCGCGAGGGCGAGGCCATCTCCTGGCACATCCTGGAAGTGCTGAAGGAAAAAAAGCTCCTGAAGGACGTGGCCGTCGAGCGCGTGGCGTTCAACGCCATCACCAAGTCCGCCGTCACCGAGGCGATCCAGCATCCGCGCCAGATCAACCAGGAACTGGTCGAGGCTTATCTCGCCCGCCGCGCCCTGGACTATCTGGTGGGCTTCACGCTCTCCCCTGTCCTGTGGCGCAAGCTGCCGGGCGCGCGCTCGGCCGGCCGGGTGCAGAGCGTCGCTTTGCGGCTGATCGTGGAGCGCGAACAGGAAATCGAAGCCTTCAAGGCCCAGGAATATTGGAGCATCGACGCCGACCTCGCCGCGGCGAGCGGCAATTTCGTAGCCCGCTTGATCCAACTCGACGGCAAGAAGCTGGAGAAGCTGTCGCTGGCCAACCAGGCGGACGCCGACCGCGCCCTGGCCGCCATCAAGGCGCAGCGCTTTGCGGTGGGCAGCGTCGAAGCCAAGCCCGTCAAACGCAATCCCTCCCCGCCCTTCAAGACCTCGACCCTGCAGCAGGAAGCCAGCCGCAAGCTGGGCTTCAACGCCAAGCGCACCATGCAGATCGCGCAGGGACTTTATGAAGGCGTCGAGATCGATGGCGATACCACAGGCCTGATCACCTATATGCGGACCGACGGCATCACCATGGTGCCGGAAGCCCTCACCGAGGCCCGCGAGGTCATCGGCAAGAAGTATGGCGCGCGTTATGTGCCGTCGTCGGCCCGCGTCTACGCCAACAACAACACCACCGCCCAGGAAGCCCATGAGGCGGTGCGCCCGACCAGCTTCGCCCGCACGCCCGAAAGCGTTGCCCGCTACATCGATGGCGATGCCGCCAAGCTTTACGAGCTGATCTGGAAGCGCGCCGTGGCCAGCCAGATGGAATCGGCCGAGCAGGAACGCACCACGGTAGATGTCCTTTCCGCCGACAAGCAGATCACCCTGCGCGCCACTGGCACGGTCACCTTGTTCGACGGCTTCCTGACCCTTTATCTGGAAGGCCAGGACGATGCGACCGACGAAGACGGCTCACGCCTGCCCAAGCTCGCCGCGGGCGATACGACCAAGATCGAGAAGCTCAATCCGGCGCAGCATTTCACCGAGCCGCCGCCGCGCTATTCCGAAGCCAGCCTGGTCAAGCGGCTGGAAGAGCTGGGCATCGGCCGGCCATCGACCTACGCCTCCATCATCTCCACCTTGCGCGACCGCACCTATGTGAAGATGGATCGCCAGCGCTTTGTGCCCGAAGACAAGGGCCGGCTGGTCACCACCTTCCTCAATCGCTTCTTCCACCATTATGTGGACTACGACTTCACTGCCGACCTTGAAGAGAAGCTGGACGAAGTCTCGGACGGCAAGCTCGACTGGAAACAGCTGCTGCGCGACTTCTGGAAGGACTTCTCCGCCACGGTGGGCGAAACCAAGGATCTTAAGATCCGCGACGTCATCGACGAGTTGGACAAGGTTCTTTCGCGGCACATCTTTCCGGACGGCGAGCCGGGCGTCGACCCGCGCAAATGTCCGTCCTGCGAAAATGGCGCCCTGAACCTGAAGCTGGGCCGCTTCGGCGCCTTTGTCGGCTGCACCAACTATCCGGAATGCAAATTCACCCGCCAGATCGGCGCCAAGCCGGGCGAAGGCGATGCCGGCCCCGTCGAGCTGGGTATTTATCCGGGTACGGAAGAAAAGATCAGCCTGCGCACCGGCCGCTTCGGCCCCTATGTGCAGCTGGGCGAAGGCGACAAGCCCAAGCGCAGCGGCATCCCCAAGGGCACCGACAAGAGCGAAGTGGATCTGGCGATGGCGATCAAGCTGCTGTCGCTGCCCCGCGAGGTCGGCCTGCATCCGGAAGATCACAAGCCGGTCACCGCGAACTTCGGCCGCTTCGGGCCCTACGTCGCCCATGCCGGCATCTATGCCTCGCTAGATTCACCGGAAGACGTGTTCGAGATCGGCCTCAACCGCGCGGTCACCTTGATTGCCGAGAAGAAAGCCAGGGGTCCGGGCCGCCGCGGCGCCCAGGCCTTGAAGGATCTGGGCCAGGCGCCGGACGGACGGCCGATCAAGGTGCTCAAGGGCAAGTTCGGTCCTTATGTCAGCGACGGCGCGGTCAATGCCACCTTGCCAGAGGGCACCGAGCCCGACGCTGTGACCATGGAACAGGCCCTGGCCTGGATCGCGGAACGCGCAGCCAAGGGCGGATCGAAAAAGAAAGGCCAGAAAGCCCCGAAGGTCGCGAAAGCGCCCAAGGCGCCGAAAGCCGAAAAAACCAACGGCGCGGAGAAGGCGGAAAAGAAAGCCGCTGCCCCCAAAGCCAAAACCACAACCCAAAAGAAAGCTGCCAAGCCCGCCGCCAAGGCCGCGGCGAAAGCACTGGCCAAGGCCCCAACCAAAGCCAAGGTCAAAGTGCCTGAGCTGGCAGGCGAATAGAAAAAGACTTGAAGAAAGACAAAAGAGAAAAACACTCGCCCGCCCTCGACAAGGCGCGCGTGCTTGAACTGCTGGCCGCAAATGCCGGCGCCAAGAAACGCGATCTTGCGCGGATGCTGGGCCTGAAAGGCTCCGACCGCATCCACCTCAAGCGCATCATGAAAGAGCTGGAAGCAGAAGGCGCCATCGAAGGCCGCGTCAAGAAAGGCTTTGTCAAAGCCGGCGAGCTTCCCGAAACCTTGCTGATCGAAATCACCGGCACCGACGATGACGGCGAAATGCTGGCGCGGCCCCTGAACTGGGACAGCAACGAAGAACCGCCGCCTATCTATGTCGTGCCCCCGAAGGAAGGCGCCGCACCCGGTCCGGGCGACCGCCTGTTGGCACGGCTGGAGCGGCATGGCGAGGCTTACGAGGCCCGCGTCATCCGCCGGCTGGAGCGCGAAACCTCGACTCGTTTGATTGGCGTTTTGCGCGACAGCCCTGCTGGTGGTTGGCGGCTGGTGCCGATCAACAAGAAAGAGCGCACCGAATACGCCCTGGACAAATCGGACCTGGGCGGCGCCAAGAACAATGAGCTGGTGGCGGCCGAACCCAAGCCGGGCCGCATCGCCGGTTTCGCCAAGGTGAAGGTTGTCGAGCGCATCGGCAGCATGGACTCGCCCAAGACCATCAGCCTGATCGCTATTCACGACCACGGCATTCCGACCGAATTCCCCAAGACGGTGATCGAGGAAGCCAAGGCGGCCAAGCCGGTGGACCCGCGTGGCCGCACGGATTTGCGTGCCACGCCGCTGGTGACCATCGATCCGCCCGACGCCCGCGATCATGACGATGCGGTTTGGGCCGGGCCCGATGACGATGCCGCCAATCATGGCGGCCATATCGTGCTGGTCGCCATCGCCGATGTCGCCCACTACGTCACGCCCGGCTCGGCGCTCGACAAAGAAGCTCTCAAACGCGGCAACAGCGCCTATTTCCCCGACCGCGTAGTGCCCATGCTGCCGGAGGAATTGTCGGCGGACCTGTGCTCATTGAAAGAAGGCGTGGACCGGCCGTGTCTGGCCGTCCGCATGGTGTTCGACCGCCACGGCCACAAGAAAAGCCATGTCTTCCTGCGCGCGGTGATGCGCTCGGCGGCACGGCTGACTTACGCGCAGGCGCAAGCCGCCTTTGACGGCAATCCCGATCCGGCGATGACCGCGATGGTTAGAAAGACGCTGGCCGATGTCTGGGACGCCTACAAATCCCTGACGGTCGCCCGCAACAAGCGCGACCCGCTGGATCTGGACCTGCCGGAACGCCGCGTGATCCTGGGCGCCGACGGCAAGGTTGCCTCCATCGCCTATCGCGAGCGGCTGGAATCCATGAAGCTGATCGAGGAATTCATGGTGCTGGCCAATGTTGCGGCCGCCGAGGCGCTGGAAAAGGCGCGCACGCCCTTGATCTATCGGGTGCACGACACGCCCTCGAAGGAGAAGCTCTATGCCTTTTCCGACTTCCTGCGCACCCTCAACATCAATTTCGCCAAGGGCCAGGTGGTCCAGCCCGGCACTTTCAACCGCGTCCTGGCTGCCTCCAAAGGCAAGCCGCATGAAGCGGTGATGAACGATGTAGTGCTGCGCAGCCAGGCCCAGGCGATCTATGACCCTGCGAACATCGGACATTTCGGCCTGAACCTGGCGAAATATGCCCACTTCACCTCGCCGATCCGCCGCTATGCCGACCTGATCGTGCATCGCGCGCTGATCCGCGCTTTCAATTTGAGCGATGGCGGCCTCACCGATCGAGAGATCGGCACGCTCGGGGGCATTGCCGAACACATCACCGTGACCGAGCGGCGCGCCATGGCAGCGGAGCGCGATTCCACGGATCGTTATGTCGCTGCCTATATGGAAGACCGTGTCGGCCAGACTTTCGAGGCCCGTGTTACCGGCGTCACCCGCTTCGGGCTTTTTGTCCGTCTGGCGGGATCTGGCGCGGAGGGTCTGATCCCCATTCGCGCGCTGGGCAGTGACTATTTCCATCACGACGAACGCGCCCAGGCCCTGGTCGGCCAGCGCACTCGGACGCGCTACGGCATGGGGGTTGAGCTGACAGTCAAGCTGGTGGAGGCGGCGCCCATCACCGGTGGACTCAGATTCGAACTGGCTGATGGGAGTGGCCAGATCGACCACAGGCCCCGGAAACCCGGGCATGGACCCAAGTCCGGCAGGCCGGCCAAAGAGCACCGGAAGGGGCGTTTCAAGGCCAAAAAGCGCTGAAAAGCCCGATATTTGGCCCCATCTTTGGCCTAAGTGCTTGACAGGTCAGGGGCTTTGGGCCAATTACCCGCCCCTCGACTTGCCCCCTTCTGGAGACCGTCATGGCGAAGCCCACCACCGCGAAGATCCGCCTCAACAGCGAGGGCGGCTCGGGCTTTTTCTATGTCACCAAGAAGAACACCCGTACCATGACCGAGAAGTTCTCGATCAAGAAGTACGATCCGGTGCTGCGCAAGCATGTCGAGTTCAAGGAAGGCAAGATCAAGTAGGCATTCCGCGCGTCGGACTGTAACTTCTTGCGCGCATGCAGCGCGATCTTCACCGGCTTTCTTCCCAAAATTTTGATGTCCTGATCGTGGGCGGCGGCGCCACAGGCGCCTTTGCCGCGCGCGATGCCGCCCTGCGCGGTCTTTCCGTGGCGCTGGTGGAGGCCCGCGACTTCGCCTCCGCCACCAGCGCGCACAATTCCAAGCTGGTCCATGGCGGGCTGCGCTATCTGCGCAATTTCGAAATCTCGCTGGTGCGCGAGAGCCTGCGCGAAAGGCGCGGCCTGACGCGGATGGCTCCGCATCTGGTGCGCCCACTGCCCTTTCTGCTGCCGCTCTATGGCGCGGGCCTGATCGAGCGCGCCAAGCTGAAGGCAGGGCTGACGCTTTATGATTTTCTCTCTTTCGACCGCAACCGGCTGGAAGATCCCTCTCAGCATCTGCCGGGACATCGTTGGCTGAAGCCAAGCGACGCGCTAGAGCGCGAGCCGGTGCTTGCGGGCGACGGTTTCGAAGGCGCGTTCGAATATTACGACGCCCAGATGTACAGCCCTGAGCGCATCGTGCTGGAAAATCTGCTGGGCGCCGATGCTCATGGCGCGGTGGTCGCCAATTATGTCGCCGCCGGAAAGCTGCTGCTGCGGGACGGCAAGGTCGAAGGCTGCACCGCGCGCGACACGGTCACCGGCCACAGTTTCGACATCCGCGCCAGCACCGTGCTGGTGGCGGCCGGTCCCTGGGCCGATTTGTTTCTGGAACAGGCCACCGGGGAAGCGGCGGCGCACCGGTTGATCCGCTCCAAGGGCATCCATCTTTTGGTGCCGCAGATAAGCCAGTCCGCCCTCACCATCGAGGCCGGCTCGGGCCATCTCTTCGCCCTGCCCTGGCGCGGCCACACTCTGCTCGCCACCACCGACACGGAATTTTCCGGCGATCCCGCCACCGTGACGGTGAGCGAAAGCGATATCGAAAGCTTCCTCGCCACTTTCCGCAAATATCTGCCCGCCGCGCCGCTGGGTCGCGAGCAGGTGGAATTTTTTTACGCCGGTCTTCGACCTTTGGTCAGCGACGGCTCCAAGGACAGTTACAATGTCAGCCGCCGCGCCGAGCTGATAAACCATGGCGCGGAAGGCGGCCCGGATGGGCTGTTTTCGGCGCTGGGAGGCAAATACACCACCTCGCGCGGCCTGGCCGAGACCATCACCGATGCGCTGGTGAAGAAGCTCGCGAAGAAAGCGGCACCCTGCGCCACCATGACGACGCCACTGCCCGGCGGCCGCTTCGAGCGTTTCGAGGACATGGTGAAAGGTTTTCAGAAGACCTGGCCGGGCATCGCCTCCTTGCGCAACATGGCGCATATGCTGGGGGCGCGGCTGCCCGAGGCGCTGAAAGGCGCGCGTCTTGCCGATCTTGTTCCGCTCGGCCCGTCCGGCGACACCCCTGCCCAGGTGCGGTTCGCGCTGGAACAGGAAATGGTCCTCACCCTGGAAGACATGGTGATGCGGCGCACGTCACTGGGCCAGTTCGGCAAGCCCGACCCGGCGGCGCTGGAGACGATCGCGAGCATGATGGCCGGACATCTGGGCTGGGATGCGGACAGGAAAGCCACCGAAATCCTCAGCCTGGACCGACTCTACCGGGTGGCGCCATGACGGCGTTCGTGATTTTCAATCCCAATTCGTCGAGCGGCCGCACCGGCCGCGACTGGCGCGAGATTGAGGAAGCGCTGGAGCGCGTCTTCCCCCTGATGTCCTTTTTTGTCACCACCGCTCCGGCCCAGGCCGCGCACATGGTGCGCGATGCACTTCAGGACGGGCACCTGGAAATCATCGCGGTGGGCGGCGACGGCACTATCAACGAGGCGCTGAACGGTTTCTTCCACAACGGCATGCCCATCGCGCCGGATGCCGTGTTCAGCTTCGTCCATAATGGCCATGACAGCGCGCTCTGCCGCCACTTCGGCCTGTCTGCCGGCTGGCAGGCCGGTGTCGCGCATCTGGCGCGCGCCAAGATTCATAAGACCGATGTCGGCCGGGTGTCCTGCCTCAGCGCCGACGGCGCGCCGCTGACGCGCTACTTCCTGGGAGAAGCCAGCTTCGGCCTCACCGGCAGCATCGCCCGCAGCACCGGCCAGGCCCGCATCGCGCGCCTGTTTGGCCACCGCTTTGCCGACCGCCTGCACAGCTTCCTGGCGCGGACGCGATGGCGCGGCACACGGGTGCGGCTGATGGCCGACAATTACGACGAGATCGCCGGCATCGCCAGTGTTTCGGTCACGCCGGCCCGCGGCCTGTTCGACATGGCTTTTCTGGACGGCCGGGGCCAGGCCGATGAAAGCCGGGGTCTGCGCACCACCCGCCTGACCGCCGCCGCCACCTTGGACACCGCTGCCGCGGTGGAGGTGGAATGCGACGGGGAAAGCGCCGGCATCCTGCCCGCCTCTTTCGATGTTTACCCTGCCGCGATCAATCTGCGCATTTGAGTGACGCTTTCATTAAGCTGATCCAGATGGAGCGATACGGCACCCGGGGCGAAGCACTTTCCGTCAGCGAGGCTCTATGGCCCTGGCTGATCAGGGCTTTCGCCATGCCCGCGCTGCTGGCCACACCGCCCCGCGCGGCAGGTGGCGCTGCCCTGCCCGCTTCGCGCCTGAATCAGGACGCACGCACGAAGCTCGCCGCGTCGCTAGGGACGTCAGGCCTCAGGGAGGACGATGTCGAACGCGCCCGTTTCAGTGGTGGCCAAGACCTGGCCGATCTGTTGCGGCGGCGCCGGGAAACTGCCGCCGTTGCGCCGGACGGCGTGCTTTATCCGCGCAACGCGGCCGACGTACAGGGCCTGCTGGCGCTTTGCGCCGAATTGGGTATTGCGGTCTATGCCGGCGGCATCAGCACAGATGTTTTGCGCAGCTCTGTCAGAGCCGTCCTGGCGTTGGATCTCAGCGGCCTCAATCACATCCTGGCGCAGGACCGGCTATCGGGCTTGATGGACATGGAAGCCGGCATCAACGGTTTGGAACTGGAGCGCCTGCTGAAGGCACAGGGCCTGACCCTGGGCACGGCTTTCAAAGCCAGCTTGGGCGGTTGGATTGCCTCAGCAGAAACAATGCCCGCGCCGGTTCAAAGCGTGACGGTGGCAACGCCGCAAGGCGCGCTGCACCTGGGCAATGGATTGCACCATCTGATGGCCGGCTCACGCGGCAGTCTTGGCGTGATTACATCGGCGAAACTTCATGTCCGGTCCAGCCCTGAGCACGAAGACCGTCACGCCTATCTGTTTCCCGATTTCGCAGCGGGCCTCACGCTTCTGCGCCAGACTGTGCGCACCGGCATTGCGCAGGGTCGCATGCTTCTGTCGGACGATGGCGCCACGCGTTTCGAGCGGGCTTTGCAGCGACACCCCTGGAATCTGCGTCAGGGTCTGCACGACGCCTGGCTTGCCCTGCATGGCTTCGACAGCGATGCGGCGCGGTTGATCATCAGCTTTTGCGGCAGCGAAAAACAGAGAAAGCTCGCGCGCAAAGAATTTGAAGCGCTGGCGAAAAGACTGGGCGGGCTTGCGCTTGGCCCGGCGGCAGTGCCGGCGCCCTTTCCGCGTGATGCCCTCCTGGATCGCGGTGTTGGAGTCGAGCAGCTACAATTTTCGGCCACCTGGTCGGAACTGCCGCTGCGCTATGCGCGGCTCCGCGCGGGGCTGAAGCAGGCAATGCATGTTCATGCGCCCGTGCCGGGTGCGCGCGGGCTGGTGCTGGCCGATGTCAGCGACATCCGCGGCGACGGCGCTTGCCTGACGGTGACGTGGATGTTTCCCAGAAAACTGAATGACGAAGTCGCCCAGGCCACCGCCATTCACCAGGCGGCGCTGGCAGCGGCAGGTATCAAGGCTCGCCAGGGATTGCAGCGCGAAATGCAGGACACAATCAAGCGCACCATAGATCCCGCGAATGTTCTGGCGCCGGACGTTTGAGCCTGATTTTCTGAGGTGGAATCGCCTGCGCCGGAGGGATTTTGCGGCGTGGGCAGGAGAAAGCCGCGGCCCGTATCGGGAATACGGGCAAGCCTTTCGACGAACCCACGACGCAAAAGACCCCGGCCCTTCGGGTTGCGTTCCGGCTGACACCCGCGACGTCGCCGCGCTCGGCCGTATTTCCGATACGCCCTTCGCGCGGCTCCTGGCGGATCGCCAAGCCGGAACGCAACGCAGGCTGCTTCCACCTCAGAAAATCAGGCTCTAAGCAGCGTCCAGGGCCGCTTTGACCGCTTTCGCCGCCTTGGCCATGGCGTCATGGGCTTGGGGCAGCACGGTCTGCAGATAGACAAAGGCGTGCACCAGGTCGGGATAGTCGGCGATGGTGACTTTCACGCCGGCGGCGCGCAGCTTCTCGGCATAGGCAAGACCCTCGTCATGCAGCGGATCATAGCCCGCCAGCATCACATAGGCGGGCGGCAGACTGGCGAAATCCCGGGCGCGCAACGGCGAAATATTCGCGGCATTTTTGTCCACCCCCGGCGGCAGATAGAGGCTGTTGAAATGCTCCAAGGTGCGGCGCTCCAGGAAATAGCCGACGGCGAACTCGTTCAGCGATGATGTCTCCCCGCCGATCTGCGTATTGGGAAACAGCAGCAGCTGATAGACGAGCTTGAGCCCGCCCTTTTCTTTCGCCAGCTGGGTCACGATCGCCGCCAGCATGCCGCCCGCGCTGTCCCCGCCAACCGCCAGCCGCCCGCCATCCACACCAAGCTGCGCGCCGTTCTGCTCTATCCACTGGCTGGCGGCCCAGGCGTCTTCCACCGCCGCCGGATAGGGATGCTCCGGCGCCAGCCGATAATCCACCGCGATCACCTTGAAGCCGCCATCTGCCACCAGCTGGCGGCAGAGGCCGTCATGGGTTTCCACGCCGCCCGCCACGAAGCCACCGCCATGGAAATAGATCAGGGTCGGTTGAGGGCCCACCGCCGCGATGGGCGTATAGCCCCGCGCCCGGATCTCGCCGCCCGGCCCGGGGATGGAAAAATTCTGGATCTTGCCGACCGCCACATCCTTGGGGCCAGTGAGTTGCATCATGCCGGTGAAAGTCTGGCGCACCTGATCGGGCGTCATGTCCCACGCCCGCGGGCGCGGCGTCGCGGCCGCCCTGTCGAGAAAGGCTTTCACCAACGGATCAAGCGGCATGAAGTCCCCGGCTGCGCCACAGAGGCTGTCGGGGGATGCTAACGTATTTGCCGGAACTTTGGCAGCAAGCGAAGCGCGAGATCGCGCGCTTGTCGCGATTAATGGATGGTGATGAAGGCGTCGGGATCCACGCGGCCCGAGGTAACGTCGCCCACCAGGATCAGCATCAGAAACCAGAACTGCGCCCGCTCGTGAGCGCCCTCCGCTTCCAGGGTCATGACCGCGCGGCTGGCAAAATCCGACGCCGCCGTGCCGTGTTCGGCGGCCAGATCACCTGCAAGACGGTATAGATCGCCGGTCGACATTTTCATGCGCCCATCATGGCAGGACGCGATGAATGGGGGCTTAACTGAATATTCACCCAGCATTTTCAAATGCTTATTCAGGAACTACACGCAGCTTGCGTACTTTGCTATATACCCCGCCCCAACTGCGTGGATTTCCCGTGTCTGGCAAGAGCGTTCTTCTGATCATTGGCGGCGGTATCGCTGCATACAAGAGCCTGGAACTGGTGCGCCGCCTCGCCGAGCGCGGCATCCGGAGCCGCGCCATCCTGACGGGCGCGGGTGCCCAGTTCGTGACACCCCTGTCTGTCTCCGCGCTTACCGGCGAGAAGGTATTTTCCGATCTCTTCAGCCTGACTGACGAAGCGGAGATGGGCCATATCCAGCTCTCGCGCAGCGCCGACCTGGTCGTGGTGGCGCCGGCCACCGCCGACCTGATGGCCAAGATGGCAAACGGTCTCGCCAATGACCTCGCCTCCACCGCCCTGCTCGCCACCGACAAAAAGGTGCTGATGGCGCCGGCGATGAATGTGCGGATGTGGGAAAGCCCATCTGTGCGCCGCAATCGCGCCATCCTGGAAAAGGACGGCGTGCTGTTTGTCGGCCCCAATGAGGGCGAGATGGCCTGTGGCGAATTCGGGCCGGGCCGCATGGCCGAGCCGCATGAGATCGTCGTCGCCATTGAAAAGGCCTTGGGCGCGGATGGTCCCCTGAAAGGCGTCACGGCGCTGGTGACGGCCGGCCCCACCCGCGAGCCGGTGGATCCCGTACGGTTTCTCGCCAATCATTCCAGCGGCAAGCAGGGTTATGCCATCGCCGAAGCGCTGGTGGCGGCCGGCGCCACAACGACGCTGATCTCCGGCCCGGTCGGCCTGACGCCGCCACAGGGCGTCAAACTGAAACGCGTGACCACGGCGCAGGAAATGCTGGCGGCGTGCGAAGCCGCCTTGCCCGCCGATGTGCTGGTGATGGCCGCCGCCGTGTCCGACTGGCGGCCCGACATCGCCGCCAACTCCAAGATCAAGAAATCCGTCGACCGGATCGTGCCGCTGATCAAGCTGGTGGAGAATCCGGACATTCTGGCAGCGCTGGCGCAGGGACCGCGCCGGCCGCGGCTGGTGATCGGCTTTGCCGCCGAGACCGATGACGTGGTGCAGAACGCGGTGGCCAAGCGCACGCGCAAGGGCGCGGACTGGATCGTCGCCAACGACGTGTCGGCCAATGAGATTGGAGAATCGGTGATGGGCGGGGACCGCAATCGCGTCCATCTGGTCAGCGAAGCGGGCATCGAAGACTGGCCGGACATGACAAAAACAGAGGTGGGCGCGCGCCTGGCCGCGCGCATCGCCGAAAAGCTCAAGGGTGCCGCATGAAGGTGGGGATCAAACGTCTGGGTCACGCGCAGGACCTGCCCCTGCCCCATTATGCCACCACGGGCTCGGCGGGACTGGACCTGCTGGCGGCCGTGGATCAGGAGATCACTTTATTGCCCGGCCAGCGCATGGCCGTGCCCACGGGCATCGCCATCGAGTTGCCGCATGGCGTGGAAGCCCAGGTGCGGCCCCGCTCGGGCCTGGCGCTGAACCATGGCATCACCTGCCTGAATTCGCCGGGCACCATCGACAGCGATTATCGCGGCGAGATCAAGGCCATCCTGATCAACCACGGTCATGAGCCGTTCCGGATTGCGCGCGGTCACAAGATCGCCCAGATGGTGATCGCCCGCCACGAACAGGCCGAGCTGGTCGAGCTGGAAGCCCTGTCCGACAGCGCGCGCGGCGCCGGGGGTTTCGGTTCGACCGGCATGACGGTGCCAAAAGAAAGAAACAAAGTCTGATGCTGCGGCTTTCACGCAAAACCCTGCTGGCGCTGGAGGCAGTGATCGATATCGCCTTCAATGCACGGCCCGAGCCGGTACAGGCCAAGGAAATCACCGCCCGCCAGGGCGTTCCGCAACGCTATCTGGAACAGGTTATGCAACAGCTGGTGCGCGCCGGCATCCTGAAAGGCGTGCGCGGTCCCCGCGGCGGTTATCGCCTGGCGCGCGAACGCCGGCGCATCTCGGTCGGCGATGTGGTGCGGGTGGCCGAGAGCATCGAGGACGAGGAAGAAAAGCAGACCCCGCACTCCGATCTGGGCCAGCGCATCGTCGCGCCCTTTGTCGCCACCTTGCAGGAAGAATTGATGCAGCGGCTGGATTCGGTCTCGATCGAGGATCTCTGCCAGCGCGCCCGTCATGTCGGCATGGATGCGGACGCCGAAGCCAGCGCCGATTTCACTATTTGATTGGAGGAATAGAAATGGAACAGGGCAAGCCCGGCCGCGGCCGCATCTATGACTCCATCACCGAAACCATCGGCGACACGCCCCTGGTCAGGCTGAACCGGATGCCCAAACAGGCGGGCGCCAAAGCCGACATCCTGCTCAAGCTGGAATTCTTCAATCCCATCTCGTCGGTCAAGGACCGCATCGGCGTCAGCATGGTCGAGACGCTGGAAAAGCAGGGCATCATCGCGCCGGGCAAGAATGTGCTGATCGAGCCGACATCCGGCAATACCGGCATCGCGCTGGCCTTTGTCGCCGCCTCCAAGGGCTACAAGCTGATCCTGGTGATGCCGGAAAGCATGTCGCTGGAGCGGCGCAAGATGCTGATGCTGCTGGGTGCGCAGATCGAGCTGACGGAAGCGGCCAAGGGCATGAAAGGCGCCATCGCCCGGGCCCACGAGCTGGTGGCAGAAAATCCCGGCGCGGTGATCCCGCAGCAGTTCGAAAATCCCGCCAATCCGGAGATCCATCGCCGCACCACGGCGGAAGAAATCTGGAACGACACCGCGGGTAAGGTGGATATCGTCATTTCGGGCGTGGGCACCGGCGGCACCATCACCGGCGTCGGCCAGGTGCTGAAAGAAAAGAAACCGTCCGTGAAAATGATCGCCCTGGAGCCGGAAGATTCCGCGGTCCTGTCGGGCGGCCCGCCCGGCCCGCATAAGATTCAAGGTATCGGCGCCGGCTTTGTGCCGACCATTTTGGATACAAAGGTGATCGACGAGATCATCACAATCTCCAACGAGACGGCGCTGGAGACGGCGCGGCGCGCGGCGCGGGAAGAAGGCATTCCTGTCGGCATCTCCTCCGGTGCGGCCATTGCCGCGGCCTTGGAAGTCGGCGCACGGCCGGAGAATGCGGGCAAGATCATCGTCGCCATCATTCCCTCGTTCGCGGAGCGCTATCTCTCAACTGCCCTCTTTGAAGGCCTGTAACAAGTCCGGCCGGTCGGTACAGATCGCGTCCAGCTCCGACAGGCGCTGCATGTCCTCTCGCCGATTGACGGTCCAGGCACCGACCTTCAGACCCTTGGCGCGCGCATAGGCGATATTCTCGGGCGTGGCGTCCTGAAAGTTCGGAAACCAGCCCTCGCCACCCGCCGCCGCGATAATATCGATCACGGCTCGCGCATCGCCCGACAGTTTGTCTGTGGTGAACCAGCAGGCGGCGCCGGGATCGCGGGCGCGTATGCGCACCAGCGCCCGCCAGTCGAAGCCAACGAAGATCACATCATCCAGAAAGCCCTTCGCCGCAATCACGTCATAGGCGCCATCGGCCAGCGCCACCGGATCGGCGCCCTCGGTGCATTTCAGTTCCACAAACAACAGGAACCGGCGCCCCGCCCCTTTGGCCAGATCCACCACTGCGTCCAGCCGCGGCGCCTTTGCCGCCACCGGCTTCAGGAGCGGATGCGCGAGGGCATAGGCGCTTCCAGGCCGCGCCGTTCCAATATCAAAAGCCTGCAATTCTACCCAGGTGAGATCACCGACGCGCGCACCGGGCTGTTCCAGCCATCTGCCGTTCTGGCGCGCCACATCGGCCATCAGCCGGTCGTCGTGATGGATCACCGCCAGGCCATCGCGGGTCAGCTGCACATCCAGCTCGACACCATCGCAGCCGCGCGCGATAGCATAGGCAAAAGCCGGCAAGGTATTCTCCGGCATCAGCTGGGCGCCGCCGCGATGGGCGATGTTCCATGGTTGCATGGCTTCTTATAGCGCCAGGCGGGCATCCATCGCGAGGCTGTGCTATGGGCTCGCCCCCATGAGCGATCATAGCGATCATCTGGCCGATCCTGGCCCCCTGATCCCCGCGGGGCGTCACCACGCCTTCGTGGCGGAGGCGCGCGAGCTGCTGCGCCTGGCGGTGCCGATGGCCGCGACACAATTAGCCCAGATGATCATCCTGGCCACCGACACGGTGATGCTGGGTCATTTCAGCAAGGAGGCGCTGGCGGCAGGCGCGCTGGGCAATACCGTCTATTTCCTGGTCTGGCTGCTGGGCAATGGGTTGCCGATGGCGGTGGCGCCGGTGATTGCGCATGTCCAGGGCAAACACGGCGCGGCGGCCAAGCCCCGCGACCAAAGGGAAGTGCGCATCGTGGTCCGCATGGGCTTGTGGTCGGTGGCGCTGGTCTCGCTGCCGTTGCTCGCCGCGCTGATCCTGACCCGCCCCATCCTGCTCTTCTTCCAGCAGGAGCCGCGTCTCGCCGCCGACGCCGCGATCTTCATCTCGGGACTGGCCTGGGGCCTGCCCTGCGCCATGGGTTTTCAGGTGCTGCGCAGCTTCTCGACCGCCCTGTCGCGCGCCGTACCGCCGCTGGTGGTGATGGGGATCGCCATTCTGTGGAATGCCGGCTTCGATTATGCGCTGATCTTTGGCCATTTCGGCGCGCCGCGTCTGGGCCTTTACGGTGCGGGCCTGGCCAGCGCCAGCTCCAACATCTTCAGCTTCGTCGCCATGCTGGCGATCTGCCTAGGGATGCCAGCGCTGAAGCGCTACCACATTTCACATCACTGGTGGCGGCCGCATTGGGCGTCGTTCGCCGAACTGTTCCGCCTCGGCCTTCCCATCGGCATCACCATGGTGTTCGAGGTAGCGCTGTTCAACGGCGCCGCACTGTTGATGGGCACCTTTGGCCTTGCGTCACTGGCCGCGCACCAGATCGCCATCACCATTCCCTCCCTCACCTTCATGATCCCGCTGGGCATCGGCCTTGCCGCCACGGTGCGCGTGGGCCTTGCCGCGGGCGCGGGCGACCGCATCGCGGCGCGGCGCGCCGGCTTCACCGCCATCATCATGGGCGCCAGCTTCATGTGCGGAACGGCGCTGGTGCTGCTGTTATGGCCGCGCGAGATCGCCAGCCTGTGGCTGCCTGATACGGCCGAGAACCGGGAAGTGCTGGCGCTGGCGGTGAGTTTCCTGCACGTCGCCGCCGCGTTCCAGCTGATGGACGGGATGCAGGTCACCGCCGCCATGAGCCTGCGCGGCCTGAAAGACACGCGAGGGCCGATGTGGCTGGCGGGCGCCTCCTACTGGCTGGCGGGCGCGCCGATGTGCGCGATCCTGGGCCTGTTCACGCCGCTCAAAGGTTTCGGCGTCTGGCTGGGGCTGGCCTTTGGCCTTTTGGTAGCAGCGGTCACACTGACCGCGCGTTTCGTTCTGCTGTCAAAAAAACCGTTGTAAGGCTAGCAACAGCGCCAGCGCGATCACACCCAGCATCGCGATCAGCGCGATGCGCCCCGGAGCATTTTCGAGTGCAGCGAAGAAAATGCGACCAATTTAAAAATGGCGCGCCAACAACAGCAGAGCTACAGCGATTATAAACGCTAATATCACGGTTGCAGCGCGCCAAGGCCGCGAGCGCCGCTCCTGTTCGGCAGCGATCTGGATCGCGGTGTCGGGATGAAGGCGCACGCCGCCTTCCGCCACCATCTGCGACAGCTCTTCGGCGTTCTTGACCAGTTGCGGCAGGTCCTGCGCGAGCTTGCCCAGCGCCCCCAGGGTTTCGCCGGCGCGGGTGAGCGCCGCTTCGGGGCCCATATTTACCTGCATCCATTTTTCCGCCACGGGCCGGGCCGCTTCCCAGATGTCGAAATCTGGATCGAGCCCACGGCACACCCCTTCGACGACGACCATGGTCTTCTGCAGCAGCACCAGTTGCGGCTGGGCCTGCATCTCGAAGCGTCGGGTGGTTTCGAACAATTGGCCCAAGAGGCGCGCGATCGAGACATCCCGCGCGCTCTTGCCGAAGATGGGCTCGCCGATGGCGCGCAACGCCTGGGCAAAGGTTTCCAGCGAATGATGCGGCGGCACGAAGCCAAATTCGTAATGTAGCGCCGCCACCGCCCGATAATCGCGCCGCAGAAAACCGGCCAGGGTCCCGGCCATGAAGCGGCGCATCCCGCTATCCAGCCGGCCCATGATGCCGAAATCGACCGCCGCCAGCCGTCCCTGCGCGTCGATGAACAGATTGCCCGGATGCATGTCGGCGTGGAAAAAGCCGTCGCGCAGCGCCTGGGTAAGAAAATTGCGCATCACCATCACCGCCACGGCGCGGGGGTCATGGCCGGCGGCGGCAATGGCCGCGGCATCGCGCACCGAAATGCCGTCGATCCATTCGCTGGTCAGCACACTGGAGGCGGTACGATTCCAGTCCACATGCGGCACACGGAACTGCTCCTCGCCACGGGTGCGCTCATAAAGTTCGGAAGCCGCCGCGGCTTCCATGCGCAGATCCAGCTCCAGCGCGACCGATTCCGCCAAAGTCGCAACGACAGCGATCAGCCGCAGCCGCCGCGCTTCGGCCGAAAAGCGCTCAGCGGTGCGCGCGAACAGAGCCAGCGCTTCCAGATCGCGGCCGAAATCTTCCCGCACATGCGGGCGCAATATCTTGACTGCCACCCGCACCGGCGGCGTCTCGCTGGTCTGGGCCCGGTGCACCTGGGCGATCGAGGCCGCCGCCAACGGCGCGCCAAAGCTGGAGAACAGCTCTTCCACCGGCTTGCCGAAGGCGCGCCCGATCTCGGCCCGCGCCTGGGCTTCCGAGAAAGGCGGCAGGCGGTCCTGCAGATGTTCCAGCGCCTGGGCCATTTCCACTCCGACAATGTCAGGCCGCGTCGCCAGCATCTGGCCAAGCTTGATATAAGCGGGCCCCAGTCTTTCCAGCGCCCGGCCCAGCTTCTCGCCGGCGTCCGCGCGGCGGCCCCGAAAGGCGCGCGCCGGCCCGGCCAGCGCAAGACCGGCCTGCAACAGCCGCAAGGAGCTTGAAATCGCGCCCATCAAATGCGCCAGGCTGAATGCATGGCGGCGATGCCGCCCGAAAGGTTGCGCACCTTGACCTGATCGAGGCCGGCTTCGCGGATCATGGCAGCGAATTTGGCCTGGGGCGGGAAACGGCGGATGCTTTCGGCGAGGTAGCGATAGGACTCTTCATCCTGCGCCACATAGCCGCCGATCTTGGGCAAAAGCTTGAAGGAATAGGCATCGTAGAGCGTATCCAGGCCGGGCACTTCCACCTTGGAGAATTCCAGGCAGAGAAAACGCCCGCCAGGCCTCAGCACTCGGCGCGCCTCGCGCAGCGCCTCGTCGATATGCGTCACATTGCGGATGCCGAAGGCGATGGTGTAGGCGTCGAAGTAATTATCCGGGAACGGCAGGCTCTCGGCATTGCCGCAAGCCCATTCGATGGCGTGCTCGCCTTTTTCCTCTGCCCGCCGCACACCCTCGCCCAGCATCTGCTGATTGATGTCGCAGACGGTGACATCCGCTTCGCCGCCCCGGCTGCGCGCCATATCGACAATGCGGAATGCGATGTCGCCGGTGCCGCCGGCCACATCCAGAACCTTCCAGCCCGGCCGGGGATTGAGCCATTCCACCATGGCATCCTTCCAGATGCGGTGGACGCCGGCGCTCATCAGGTCGTTCATCAGGTCATAGCGCGCCGCGACCGAAGAAAAGACCTTTTTGACCAGGTCTTCCTTCTCGTTCTCCGGTACTTCGCGGAAGCCAAAACTGGCGGTTTTTTCCGTCATGGCCGGAACATAGCTGCTCGCATGGCCTCAAGGCTACCGCCCTTGCGTAAACCGCGTTAAACCGGCGCATGCCTGAATTGCCGGAAGTGGAGACCGTACGCCTGGGCCTTGCTCCCGCCATGGAGGGGCATGTCCTGACCGACGTGGAAACAAGGCGCGGCAATCTGCGCATCCCCTTTCCACCCGACTTCGTTGGCCGCACCAAAGGCCGGAAGGTTAAAACATTGCGCCGCCGGGCCAAGTATCTGTTGGCCGATCTGGACAGTGGCGAAACGCTCGTCATCCACCTCGGCATGTCGGGCCGCATGAGCGTCTATGCAGAAGGCAAACAACGCAAATTGGGTAATTACGTCTACAACCCCGCGCCCGACGGGGCCGGCCAGGGCAAGCACGACCATGTGGTGTTCGAGACCGATGCGCCAGCCCGGATCGTCTTCAACGATCATCGACGCTTCGGGCTGATGACCCTGGTTGAGACCAAACGGCTTGAAGAAGACAAGCTGTTCAGGGACGTCGGGATCGAGCCGCTGTCGCCCCGGTTCAACACCGCCTATCTGGCCAAGCAGCTAGATGGCAAGAAGACGCCCATCAAATCGGCGCTGCTGGATCAGCGGGTGGTGGCGGGCCTGGGAAATATCTATGTCTGTGAGGCCCTGTTTCGGGCACATATCTCACCCAAGCGTTTGGCAGGTTCGATCAAGCACGACAAAATCGCGCCACTGGTAGCTGCGATCAAAAAAGTGCTCAAGGACGCCATCGCCGCCGGCGGTTCGACCCTGCGCGATCATGCCCAGGCCACCGGCGATCCCGGCGGCTTCCAGCATCACTTCCTGGTCTATGGCCGGGAAGGAAGGCCTTGCAAACTGGGATGCCCAGGAACTGTCAAACGTATCGTGCAGGCTGGCCGATCCACTTTTTATTGTCCCAAATGCCAAACATGAGGCGCTCATGAGCAACATCAAAACCGAAGTGACCGGCGCCGTCGGCATCGCCACCTTGAACCGTCCCGAGGCGATGAACGCCCTCAGCACACCGCTGCTCAACGAACTGGCCGACGCGCTGGAAGCTTGGGACCGCGGCCATCAAAACGTGCGCTGCATCGTCATCACCGGCAGCGAGCGCGCCTTTGCCGCCGGTGCCGACATCAAGGAGATGCAGCCCAAGACCTATTCACAGATGTATCGGGAAAATCTGTTCGGCGATCAGTTCGACCGGATCGCCCGCATCAAAAAGCCGATCATCGCCGCGGTGGCCGGCCATGCCCTTGGCGGCGGCTGCGAGCTGGCGCTGGCCTGCGATTTCGTGATCGCCGCCGACACCGCCAAATTCGGCCAGCCGGAAATCACCCTCGGCATCATGCCCGGGCTTGGCGGCAGCCAGCGCCTGACCCGCATCGTAGGCAAGTCCAAGGCGATGGATCTGTGCCTCACGGGCCGGGTGATGGATGCGGCGGAAGCCGAGGCCAGTGGCCTGGCCTCCCGGGTGGTGCCGGCCGATCTCCTGATGGCCGAAGCCCTGAAGGCGGCCCAGAAGATTGCGGCCCAGTCCTCGCCGGCGGTCCAGATGGTGAAGGAGGCCGTCAACCGCGCCTATGAAACCACCCTGGCGGAGGGGCTGCATTTCGAGCGCCGGCTGTTCCACGCCATGTTCGCGACGGGGGACCAGAAGGAAGGCATGGCGGCCTTTGCCGAGAAGCGTAAACCGGCTTTCAAGGACGAGTGAGCCGGAAATAGCGATCGCCGCAGGCAAGGCAGAACGCCCCCGAGCTTGAGCGAGGGCCACAAAGCTGGAATCCGTTGACCGCAGGGGCCTTCAGGGGTATATGCCCGCCTCTTTCGGCAAAACCCCCAAGGACGACCTATGCCCAATATCGCCTCCGCCAAGAAGCGCGTCCGTACCACGGCCAAGCGCACCGCCATCAATACGGCGCGCAAAACCCGGGTCCGTGGCTTCATCCGCAAGGTGGAAGAGGCGATCTCGTCCGGCGACAGCGCGGCCGCCAAGGCCGCCCTGAAGGCCGCGGAACCGGAGATCATGCGCGGCGTCTCCAAGGGCGTGCTGCACAAGAACTCGGGTGCCCGGAAGGTGTCGCGCCTGTCCAAGCGGGTCGCAAAACTGCAAAAGTGACGAAACCGCTGGAATCCTTCGGGGATTCAAGTAAAAAACAGGTCCGGACTAAAATCCGGGCCTTTTTTATTTGTCAGTGTGCTGACTGTTCGGGAAAAGCATTATTCCGCAACGCAACACGGACGATCGGCCAGGTAAGTGACTGATTCAAAAAAGCTTGGCCCAGAAGTGGCATTTTCCGTATACGTCACAACCATTTAGCTGGGGTCACAAAAGCGAAAAAATTTTCGAATCAGGCCCTTTGTTCGCAATTTGGTCTCTTGTGAGTGGCCTCGCCCTGAGCGTATCTTAACCAAATGTTGGGGCGGGCACCGGAAATGTCGAAGACTTCGATAAATAAAAACCAAATATTCGACAGTATTAGCGAGCGCGTCGGCACTATCCGAAAGCCTCGCAGACCCTGAAATCTTCTATTTTTGGCGTTGTTCTGCTGGGTGAAAACCCGGCAATCCTCGAATTGTCTCAGGGCGCATCAATGGTTCCTTCCTCTTCTCCCAACTATGCCGGCGACATCAGCGCCGCCGAAGCCTGGGAAAAACTCGAGGCGGAACCCAGCGCCCAGCTGGTCGACGTCCGCACCATGGCCGAGTGGAACTTTGTCGGGCTGCCAGACCTGTCCAGCCTCGGGCGCCGGACCCACTGCGTGGAATGGCAGAGCTTTCCGACGGGAGCCCCGAACCCGAGCTTTGTGGCCGAGTCCACGGGCCTTTTGCCCGACAAGGCCGCGCCGGTCCTTCTTCTCTGCCGTTCGGGCGCGCGCTCACGGGCTGCCGCCATCGCCCTGACCGGGGCAGGTTTCAAACAAGCATTCAATATCGCGGGGGGATTTGAGGGAGACAGAGACGGCGAAGGCCACCGGGGCAACCTGGATGGCTGGAAAGCCGCCGGCCTTCCCTGGCGCCAAAGCTGAAAGCAGCAGCAGAAAAAATACCGGACAGGAAAACCTGCCGGCAATGGATCAATGGATGGGTGTGACATGGTGCAAGCAACAGAAAAGACGATGCCGGACTGGCGGACGGCCTGGGGTCAGGTGCGTGAGCGGATGCGCAGGGAACTGGGCGATCCGGTCTTCGATGCCTGGATCGGCCCGCTGAGCCTTGAATCCTTCGAGGCCGGCGAGCTGCAGATCGGCGCCGCCAAACCCTTTGTCCGCAACTGGGTCGCCAACCATTATGTCGGCCGCATCGAGAAGGCCTTCCTGGCCGAAGGCTTCCGTCCGGCGTCGCTTTCCATCGTGATGTCGGCTGCGCCAGCGCCGGTGGTGGCCGGCGGCATCGCGCGCGAAATCGCGCCGCAGGATGTCGTGCCGGCCAGCGTCTCTTATCTGTCCCCGCGCACTGCGACGAACGAAGAGGAAAAAGGCCTCTGGACTCGGATGCTGCATCCGCAGCAGACCTTTGAAAGCTTCATTCCCGGCGCCGCCAACCAGTTCGGCCATTCCGCGGCCAGGAGCTTCGCCGAAGGCCAGCAAAGCGACATCCCCCTGCTCTATATCCATGGCGGTTTCGGCTTCGGCAAAACCCATCTGCTGAATGCGGCTGCCCTGGAATTCCGCAAGCGCGGCAAGCGCACCTTGTTCCTGCGCGCCGAGGATTTCATGCGCCACTTCCTGGGCGCGCTCTATCGCAAGGACACACTGGCTTTCAAGGAAGAGCTGCGCACCGCCGAGGTGCTGATCATCGACGACCTGCAGCATATCTGCCGCTCGGCCGCCACGGCGTCGGAATTCCTGTACACTGTGAACGCCTTTGCCGACCTGCGCCGCCGCGTCGTGATTGCCGCCGACCGCGCGCCCCAGGCCCTGGAAGGGTTGGGCGCCGACGTCAAATCGCGCCTGGCCGGCGGGCTTTGCGTGGGCCTGGACAAGCCGAACCGCGACACGCGGCTGGCGATCCTCAAGTCCCGCGCGGCGGAATTCACCCGCCACAAGCCCGATGTGGTACTGCCCGACAGCGTGCTGGAACGCATCGCCGACATCGACGATGCCAGCCCGCGCGAGCTGATCGGCGTCTTCACCAAGCTCGCCACCTATGCCGACCTCACCAAGAAGCCGGTGACCTTGGAGACGGCCGAGGAAGCGGTGGGCCTGCGCGCCAGCCCCGGCGCCAAGACCTCGATCGAGGACATCCAGAAAAAGACCGCGGAGTTCTACAAACTGGACGTGAAGGACTTTCATTCGCCCCAGCGCGCCCGCCGGGTTGCTCGGCCGCGCCAGGTCGCCATGTACCTGTCGCGCAAGCTCACCACCCGCTCCCTGCCCGAGATCGGGCGGCGGTTCGGGGGCCGCGATCACACCACGGTGCTGCACGCCTGCCGCCGCATCGAGGCGCTGATCGTGGAAGATGCGCTGTTCCGCCAGGAGGTCGACTTCCTCAGCCAGATGCTCCAGCGGCGTCCTGAGATCTGATCCAAAAGGCCCGGAGCGATCCGGGCCTTTTTGCTTTCAGCCGTCTTGGAAGCCTGTCCGGCTTCGGCTTGACTGGGTTTGTGACAGCCTTTTGACCGGAGATGCCTTTGCGTACTGCCTTTGCCGCTCTTGTGCTCGCCGCTATCCTGATGCCCGCCGCGGGCCAGACCATGCCTGCGATACCGAAGACAGCGATCAAACCCGATCCCACCCACGCCACTTTCATCCTGCCCAAGGATTTGAAGTGGAAAAAGGAGAGCCTCGGCCAATTGCAGGCCCCGCTTTACGGCGATCCCGACAAACCGGGACCCTATGGCATCCTGATCAAATGGCCCAAAGGTCAGATGAGCCATCCGCATTTCCACACCACGGACCGCTTTGCCTATGTGGTGAAAGGCACCTGGTGGGTCTCCACCAGCGATCATTGGGACCCGAAAACGACCTGGCCGCTGCCCGAGGGCAGTTTCGCCACCGATCTGGCGGGCAAGGTGCATTGGGACGGCTCCAAGGACGAAGACCTGATCCTGCTGGTCACCGGCATGGGGCCGATGAAGTCTGTCACGGTGCCTGAGAAGTAGCCTTTCAAGGCGCCCGGAAATCCGAAATGACCAGCTTGCGGACGGCCATTTCGCGCCCCTTTCGGGACCTTGCGCGAGGATCAATCCGGTACGCCGCAAAAGCCCCAAAAACAGGCGAAACCTGCGGGAAAAAGGCCCCAAAAAGGGGCCGATTTCTTTGCCCTTTTGACCCTCTTTTGGTATGGTCCCCCACTTGAGTCTTGGGGCCGTTTCGGGTCCTCCCAAACACAAGAAACAGGGGCATTTTCGGACTGCTTCGGCGCCGGAAAAGCGGGTCACTTAATCGGGCGGTGAGGCATGAAGATCAACGTCGAGCGCGGCGCATTCTTGAAGGCTCTGAACCATGTGCAAAGCGTGGTGGAGCGCCGCAATACCATCCCGATCCTGTCCAATGTGCTGATCGAGGCCGCCAAGGGCGAACTCAAGCTCACCGCCACCGATCTGGATATCGAGATCGTGGAGGCGCTGCCGGCCGATGTGCTGCGTAACGGCTCGGCCACCGCGCCCGCCCATATGCTCTACGACATCGTGCGCAAGCTGCCGGAAGGCGCCCAGGTCCAGGCCGAGCTCCTGTCCAGCGAAGGCGGACGGCTGGCGGTTTCGGCCGGCCATTCGCGCTTCGAACTGTCCTGCCTGCCGCGGGAAGATTTCCCCCAGATGGCGGCCGGCACCCTGCCCCACAAGTTCCGCCTGGCGGCCGATGACCTCAAGCGCATCATCGCCAAGACGCGCTTTGCCATCTCGACCGAAGAGACCCGCTATTATCTCAACGGCATCTATCTGCATGCCGCCAAGGACGCCAAGCCCAAGGTGATGCGGGCCGTGGCCACGGACGGCCATCGCCTTGCCCGTTATGAGCTGGAGCTGCCCGATGGCGCCGGCGATATGCCGGGCGTGATCGTGCCCCGCAAGACGGTGGGCGAACTGATGAAGCTTCTGGACGATGCCGACGGCGCGATCGATGTGTCGCTGTCGGACACCAAGATCCAGTTCGGCTTCAATGGCGTGGAACTGACCTCCAAGCTGATCGACGGCAATTTCCCGCCCTATGAGCGCGTGATCCCCGCCGGCAACGACAAATCGCTGGCGCTGGAAGCCAAGGAGTTCGCGCAATCGGTGGACCGTGTCTCCACCATCAGCGCCGACAAGACCCGCGCGGTGAAGTTGAACCTCTCCAAGGACAAGGTGACTCTGTCGGTGGTCAATCCGGAAAGCGGCACCGCCACCGAAGATGTGGGCGCGACCTACAGCGCAGGCGCGCTGGAGATCGGTTTCAACGCCCGCTATCTGCTGGACATCACCAGCCAGATCGAAGGCAAGGAAGTGCGTTTCCTGCTTTCGGATGCGGGCTCGCCCGCCATCATCGAGGACGCCGAGGACAGCCGTACCTTGTACGTGCTGATGCCTTTAAGGGTTTGATTTGACGTTTTCGCCGCACACGCGCCCGCAAGGCGAGCCCGAAAGCCTTTCCCGGCTGGCGGTGACGCGTCTTTCGCTGACCAATTTCCGCTCCTATGCGGCCGGTGAGATCGCGGTGACGGGTGAAGCCGTCGTGCTGGCGGGCCCCAATGGCGCGGGCAAGACCAATGTGCTGGATGCGATTTCGCTGCTGTCGCCAGGCCGTGGCCTGCGCGGCGCCAAACTCGCCGAACACACCCGCAAGGGACCGGTGGCAACGCCCGAGACTTTGTGGGCCGTGGCGGCGACGGTCGCCCGCGGCAGCACCGAATATGAGATCGGCACCGGGCTGACGCAGGCGTCCGCGTCACGGCAGGTCCGGCTGAATGGCGCGCCGGCTGCCAGCTCCGCCGATCTGGGCGAGATCGTGCAGCTGATCTGGTTGACGCCGGCCATGGACCGTCTCTTCGCCGAAAGCGCGGGCGGCCGGCGGCGTTTCCTGGACCGGCTGGTGCTGGGCTTTGATGCCTCCCACGCCCGCGCCGCCACGCGCTATGAAACCGCGATGCGCGAGAGGGCGCGGCTGCTGAAATACGGTCCCCGCGATCCCGGCTGGCTGGACGGACTTGAGAATGAAATGGCCGAGACCGGCATCGCCATCGCCCAGGCGCGTGCGGCCACGGTCGAGAAACTGTCGCGTGCGCTTTGCGAACGCGGCGAAGCCGGCGCTTTCCCTGCCGCATCCTTGGCGCTAACCGACGAATGGCACCTCTCCACCCTGGAAGCACTGCGCGACGGCCTGGCTGCCAGCCGCATCCGCGATGCCGAGGCCGGCCGCAGCCTGGTGGGTCCGCACACCACCGATCTTTCCGTCCGTCACACCGGCAAGCGGGCCGAGGCGCGCGATTGCTCCACCGGCGAGCAGAAGGCGCTGCTGATTTCCATCATCCTGGCGGATGCGCGCGAGCTGGCGCGGGCGCGGGACGGCATGGCGCCAATCCTCTTGCTGGACGAGATCGCCGCGCATCTGGACGTGGTGCGCCGGGCGGCCCTGTTCGAGGAAATTCACAGCCTCAAGGCCCAGGCCTGGATGACGGGCACAGACCTCTCTCTTTTCGAAGCCGCGCGCTGCCAGATCTTCGAGGTCCGCGACGGCGTTTTCATTTCTCAAGGCGGCGTCTGACCGCCCTTTCATGGTGACCTGAATGTCCGAACCCAACATGAATGCCTACACAGCCGACAGCATCAAGGTGCTGAAGGGCCTGGATGCCGTGCGCAAGCGCCCCGGCATGTATATCGGCGACACCGATGACGGCTCGGGCCTGCATCACATGGTCTACGAAGTCGTGGACAATGCCGTCGACGAGGCCCTGGCCGGCCATGCCAACCGCATCGATGTGGTGCTGAACCCGGATGGGTCCTGCACCGTGCGCGACAATGGCCGCGGCATCCCCACCGACATCCACAAGGATGAAGGCGTTTCTGCCGCCGAAGTGATCATGACCCAGCTGCATGCCGGCGGGAAGTTCGACGAGAATGCCTACAAGGTCTCGGGCGGCCTGCATGGCGTGGGCGTGTCCGTCGTCAATGCCTTGTCCGAGTTCCTGGACCTGCGCATCTGGCGCAATAGCAGGGAACATTACATGCAGTTCCGCCATGGCGACCCGGTCGAGGCGCTGAAGGATGTCGGCCCCGCCGACGGCAAGAAAGGCACCGAAGTCACCTTCCTGCCCTCGCCCGCCACCTTCACCAAGACCGAGTTCGATTTCGCCACGCTTGAGCACCGGCTGCGCGAACTGGCATTCCTCAATTCGGGGGTCTCCATCACCCTGACCGACAAGCGCGGCGTGGAGCTGAAGGAAACCCATCTGCACTATGAAGGCGGGCTGAAAGCCTTTGTGGAATATCTGGATCGCGCCAAGCAGCCGCTGATTCCCGCCCCCGTGATGATCGTGTCGGAAAAGGACGGGGTCACCGTGGAAATCGCGATGACCTGGAACGACAGCTATCACGAAAGCACGCTGGCCTTCACCAACAACATTCCCCAGCGCGACGGCGGCACCCATGTCGCCGGCTTCCGCGCCGGCCTGACCCGCGTGGTCACCAAATATGCCGACGAGATGCCGCGCAAGGACAAGGTGGCGCTGACCGGCGATGACTGCCGCGAGGGCCTGACCTGTGTCTTGTCGGTCAAGGTGCCGGACCCGAAATTCTCGTCCCAGACCAAGGACAAGCTGGTGTCATCGGAAGTGCGCCCCATTGTGGAAGGCGCGCTTATTGACCAGTTGGGAGCATGGTTCGAGCAGCATCCGGCCGAAGCCAAGACCGTGGTGGGCAAGGTGGTGGAAGCCGCCGCTGCCCGGGAGGCCGCCCGCAAGGCGCGCGAACTGACCCGCCGCAAGGGAGCGCTGGATTCCAACTCCCTGCCCGGCAAGCTGGCCGACTGCCAGGAGCGCGATCCCGCCAAGTGCGAGATATTCATCGTCGAGGGCGACAGCGCCGGCGGCAGCGCCAAGCAGGGCCGCAACCGCGCCAACCAGGCGGTGCTGCCCCTGCGCGGCAAGATCCTGAACATCGAGCGCGCCCGCTTCGACAAGATGCTGTCCAGCGAGTCCATCGTGAACCTGATCACGGCGCTGGGCACCGGCATCGGACGGGAGGAGTTCAATCCCGACAAGCTGCGCTATCACAAGATCATCATCATGACCGACGCCGACGTCGATGGCGCCCATATCCGCACGCTTCTTCTCACATTCTTCTACCGGCAGATGCCCGAGTTGATCGATCGCGGCCATGTGTTTATCGCCCAGCCGCCGCTCTACAAAGCGGCCCGCGGCAAGTCGGAACGCTACCTGAAGGACGAAGCCGAGCTGCAGGACTATCTGATCGCCGAAGGCGCGGCAGGGGCGGTGTTCAGCCTGCATTCCGGAGAAACCATCAGCGGCGCGCATCTGGACGAGCTGATCGCCCATGGGCGGACGGCCGTGGCGGCGCTGAACAATTTCCCGCGCCACTATCCGCGCTTTGTCATCGAGCAGGCGGCGATCGCCGGTGCGCTGAATCCCGATATCATCTCGGACAGCGCCAAGGCGGCGGAAGCCGCCACCTACATCGCCCAGCGCCTCGACAGCCTGAGCGAAGAGTTCGAGCGCGGCTGGCATGGCGAGCCCACACAGGATGGCGGCCTGAAATTCTGGCGCGAAGTGCGCGGCGTGCGCGAGGCAGTGGCGATCGACGGCGCGCTGATCTCGTCGGCCGACGCCCGCCGGCTGGACAAGATGGCGAGCGAGCTGCAGACGGCGTATCTGAAAGCCGGCACCTTGAAACGCAAGGACGAGACCCGCGAAATCCGCTCGCCCTCCGAGCTCCTGAACGCCATCTTCGACTGGGGCCGCAAGGGCATCGCACTGCAGCGCTACAAAGGCCTGGGCGAAATGAACCCCGAACAGCTGTGGGAAACCACCCTGGACGAGAATGCCCGCTCGCTACTGCTGGTGAAGGTGCAGCATGCCGATGAGGCCGACGAGCTGTTCGCCAAGCTGATGGGCGATGTGGTGGATCCCCGCCGCGAGTTCATCCAGGACAATGCGCTCTACGCCGCGGTGGACGTTTAAATGGGGTTCCGCTTCCAGAAGCGGATCAGCATCCTGCCGGGTGTCCGGATCAACCTGTCCAAGTCCGGCGTCTCCGCCAGCCTGGGGCCACGCGGCGCCGACGTGAATATCGGCAAGGATGGCGTCACCGCCAATGCCGGCATTCCTGGCACGGGGCTTTCCTACCGGCAGAAAGTCGGCGGAGGCGGTAAGGGCGTCTGGCTGGCGGCGCTGCTGGTGATCGGTGGCCTGGGCGTCTGGGCCTTCCAGCACATGGGCAAGATCGAGAAAGCCATCGCCCCGGCCCGCGTCGCTGTTTCATCCACAGTTGCATCCACAGGGTCATCCACACAGGTATCCACAGCCCCAGCCGCTACCGCTGCCGCGCCGGTTAGTGCAGGTGGCAACATGCAGCGGTTTGTCCATCGTCAGGGCGCGATTCTACGGGCAGAACCAAGGGCTTCTGGCGATATCCTCAAACACGAACTCAAAGGTGCACCCGTAACCCTTGTTTCACAAACTAATGATGGTTGGTCACAGGTGAAGGACGGCGATCTGACGGGTTGGATGAGAACATCCAACCTTGGGCCTGCCCCACCGAACTGACGTTTGTGGCTACGGCCGCTCGCTTGGGCTCGCGGCGTTCGCCCGCTTTCGCAGGTCCACTGGACCTGCTCACCCGCTACGCGGGCCGCGGCTCACAGCCCGCGCGCCAGACGGTCGGCGACGATGCGCTGGACCTCGGGGTTGGAGCATATCGCCATATGCGCGCCGCCAACCTCCACCACCTCGACCATCCCACCCGGCTCAGGCCGCGAGGCCTCCCAGTCGATCACGCCGTCGTCCCGGCTGATAATCGCGGTCAGTGGCACCGGCGGCGGAGCGGCGATCGCCGCCAGGTCACGCACCTCCGCGGCATCCCACAGAAGCGCAGCCGCCTCGGCCAGGGGCGCCAGCGGCGTGACCACCGGCACCCGGATGGGACTGACCAGGGTGATCACGCGCGCGACATGCCCGGGGCAGCATTTGGCCGCCTGCCGTGCGGTGGTGCCGCCCAGGCTGACGCCGAGCAGCGAGACGCTTTGACCGGTCTCGTTCGCCAGGGCACGAATCTGGGCCGCGAGGCCCGCCATCACCTGGCGCATCGGTCCCATATTGATGCCGCCGGTCCAGGAGACCGGCCTGAAATTCTGCCGAACCAGGAAATCGCGCAGGCGCTGGGTGGTCATATCCGGCGATAGAAAGCCGGGAATGACGATCACCGGCTGGCCATTGCCGCGCGCTGCATCCTCCGGGAATGGCGGCGGTGACAGCGCGGCCTGGGTCGCGGCCATCACTTCCCGGGCCAGGGTGGTAGCCGAGACGCGCGCATCGGAAGGTGGCCAGACAGCAAAACCGCTCAATATGTTTTCCCTTAGGCCCGCGCGGCCACGAGCCAACAGGCCACCGGCGGCGCGATGCTGCCGTCTGCGCGGATGAATCGGCCCAGCGCTTCTCTCACAGCCTCGATGACTTTCGCCTTGGCGGCCTCGTCCATGTCCGCAGTGGCGCGGGCCACGGGACCTATGCGCAGCATCTGGGCGGCGGTCAGGTCCAGGTCGCGGCCCATGTCCATGACCCCGTCGAATTTTTCGATGCGCGTGTCCTTGAAGCCCGCTTGCTCCAGGATGGCGCGGATGCGATCTGCATCGGCGAAAGCGAAGGGACCCGGCACCAGCGGATCGACCGGCGGCATATCGGGCAGGAACGGTTTGGCCGCGGCCATCGGGGCGCTGGCCCACAGATTCTCCTGCGGCGTACGCCAGCAGACGAAGGCGATGCGCCCGCCGGGTCTGGCCGCCTGGCGCAGATTGGCAAAGCCGGCGGCGGGATCGTCGAAGAACATCACCCCGAAACGGGAGAACAGCAGGTCGTATTCCGGCTGGAAGGCGGCTTGCGAAGCATCACTTTCCACGAAGTTGAGATTGGCACGGCCCGCACCGCGCTGCTTTGCCAGACCCAGCATTTCGCGAGAGACATCAAGACCGGTGACGCGGCCTTTCGGCCCCACCGCATCGGCCAGCGCCATGCTAGTGGTGCCGGTGCCGCAACCTATGTCCAGAACCGCCTCGCCCGCCTTCGGCGCGGCAAACGGCATCAAGGCCTGATGGATCGCCGACAGGTTGGCATCCATCCGCTCCTGCAGCACGACCCATTCATGTCCCATCCTGCCATTCCAGAAATCGACCTGGTCCTGGTTGGCGGGCATGGGGATCAGCCTTTTGCGTTCCGCTTGCGCATCGCAAGCGTTCTGAGGCGCAGGGCGTTCAGCTTGATGAAGCCCTGGGCGTCCTTCTGGTCATAGGCGCCCTGGTCGTCCTCGAAGGTCACCAGCTTCTCGCTGTAGAGCGAATAGGGCGAAGACCGGCCCACCACGGTGGCGTTGCCCTTGTAGAGTTTCAGGCGCACCGTGCCGGTGACGAATTCCTGACTCCTGTCGATCAGGGCCTGCAGCATCTCGCGCTCGGGGCTGAACCAGAAGCCGTTGTAAATAAGCGCCGCATAGCGGGGCATGATGTCGTCCTTCAGATGCGCGGCGCCGCGATCGAGCGTAATGCTTTCGATGCCGCGATGAGCCGCCAACAGGATGGTGCCTCCGGGTGTCTCATAGACGCCGCGCGATTTCATGCCGACGAAACGGTTCTCCACCAGGTCCAGGCGGCCGATGCCGTTCGCCTTACCCAGGGCGTTCAGCCGGGTCAGCAGGGTGGCCGGCGACAGCTTCTCGCCATCGATGCTGACGGCATCGCCCTTTTCGAAACCGATCTCGACATAGGTCGCCTTATCCGGCGCTTCTTCCGGCGAGATGGTGCGCTGATAGACGATGCTGTCGGCTTCCCGGGATGGATCCTCCAGCACCTTGCCCTCGGAGGAAGAGTGCAGAAGATTTGCGTCCACCGAGAAGGGCGCCTCGCCGCGCTTGTCCTTGGCGATCGGGATCTGATGGTGCTCAGCGAACTCGATGAGTCTGGTGCGGCTGGTCAGGTCCCATTCCCGCCACGGCGCGATGATCTTGATGTCCGGCTTGAGCGCATAATAGCCCAGCTCGAAGCGCACCTGGTCGTTGCCCTTGCCGGTGGCGCCATGGGCGACCGCATCGGCGCCCACCTTCTCGGCGATCTCGATCTGCTTCTTGGCGATCAGCGGACGCGCGATGGAAGTGCCCAGGAGATAGACGCCCTCATAGACGGCATTGGCGCGGAACATCGGGAAGACGTAATCGCGGACGAATTCCTCGCGCACATCCTCGATGAAGATGTTCTGGGGCTTGATGCCCAAGGTCTCGGCCTTCTTGCGGGCGGGTTCGATCTCCTCCCCCTGCCCCAGATCGGCGGTAAAGGTGACAACCTCGGCGCCATACTCGGTCTGTAGCCATTTGAGGATCACGGACGTGTCCAGGCCGCCGGAATAGGCGAGCACGACCTTTTTGACGTCTTTCTTGGCCACGGACAGAAACCCCTGAAAAAGCGGGCGGACTATAGGGATTTAGGCCCGGAAATCCACCCTGCTCAAAACCGCCCGATCAGCCAGAAAATGGCCGACAAAATCAGGCTTATCAGCAGACAGGTGACGATAGGGAAATAGAAGCCGCCATGCTCGCCCCGGATGACGATATCCCCCGGCAGCCGCCCCAGTCCCAGCCGCGCGAGATAAGGCCAGGCAAGGCCCGCCACCACCAGAACCAGACCGGCAATGACCAGCAGCCGTGCCATCAGCGCGTCATTGCGGCATGCGCGCCAGTTGCGAGGACTGGATGTCGCCAGTTTCACGCGCCAACCGCGCGGACGCCCGCTCCTTGACACTCTCGCTCTTGAGCTGGCCGCAGGCCGCCATGATATCGCGGCCGCGCGGGGTGCGGACCGGAGAGGCATAGCCGGCGCGATTGACGATCTCGGCGAATTTCTCGATCTGCTCCCAGTCGGAACATTCGTAGGGCGCCCCCGGCCAGGGATTGAAGGGAATCAGGTTGATCTTGGCGGGAATGCCCTTGATCAGCTGCACCAGCTCCCGCGCCTCGGCGATGGAGTCGTTGACGCCCTTCAGCATCACATATTCGAAAGTGATGCGGCGGGCGTTGGAGGCGCCGGGATAGTTGCGGCAGGCGTCCAACAGTTCCGCGAGCGGATATTTCTTGTTGATGGGCACGATCACGTCGCGGATCTCATCGCGCACAGCGTGGAGAGAAATCGCCAGGCTCGAACCGATCTCGTCGCCGGCGCGGCCGATCATCGGCACCACCCCCGCGGTCGACAGGGTTACGCGGCGCTTGGAGAGCGCGATGGCGTCCCCATCCATGGCGATGGCCAGCGCGGCCTTCACATTGTCGAAATTGTAGAGCGGCTCGCCCATCCCCATCATCACGATGTTGGTGACCTTGCGGCCGGGCGCCGTGCTGGGCCAATCCTCCAGCGCGTCCTTGGCGATCATGATCTGGCCCAGAATCTCGTCGGGGGTCAGGTTGCGCACCAGCTTCTGGGTGCCGGTGTGGCAGAAGCGGCAGTTCAAGGTGCAGCCGACCTGCGAGGACACGCACAATGTGCCGCGGTCTTCCTCGGGGATATAGACCGTCTCGAACTCGATACCCGGCCCGGTGCGCAGCAGCCATTTGCGGGTGCCGTCATTGGAGAGTTGCGCGGTGATGATTTCCGGCCGCTCCAGGGTGAAATTGTCTTCCAGAAGCTTGCGGAAGTCCTTGGCCAGGTTGCTCATGGCCGCGAAATCCTTCGCGCCATGGACGTAAGTCCAGTTCCACAATTGGCTGCTGCGCATGCGTACCGATTTCTCCGGCACGCCGGCCGTCAACAGCGCAGCCTTCAACGCATCGGGCGAAAGCCCGATCAGCGACTTGCTACTGGTCTTCGCTGGTGAAGTTCCGGACATCACATGTTACAGGCCGCGTGCACCTTGGCCATGGCGTCATTGAAGCCCTGGAGGCTGTAGGTGTCGCTGGTCTTGGTGCCGCGGGCGGAGGTGCCGCTGGCCACGGCCGAGACGCCGGTCTGCATCGCGTCGATCAGCTTGCCATTGTCGTTCAGCTGCTGAAGCCAGGAACTGCCGTCCTTGCCGTTGTTGCGGATGAAGAAGTTGAACTTGTCGCCACCCACCGCCAGCGCCGCCGCGGCACCTTCCTTGCCCTGATAGCCATAGACGATCTGCGGCTCGGCCTTGACCTTGCGCGAGGGCCAGTCGGAGACCATCAGATAGATGGCGCCGCGCTTGGCGGCGGGCCGCGTGGCGCGCGGCTTGGACATGGCATAGCAAGTCAGGCTGGAACCGGAGCCGCTGGAAAAGGCCGACCAGTTCCCGAACACGCCCAGAAGATTGGCGGGTTCCGCCGACGCCGGCAGGACAAGGCTCACGCTCAAGACCGCGGCAATTCCCAGAATGCTTTTCATGATCGCTCCACTGCCCTTTTCACGCGGGAACATCGTTGCAGAATCGGGCGTTTGTTTGATGGCCGGCAAGATAGCGGAGGCGGCATCGCCGCTGCAAGCAGCTACTCTCTGAGCCCGTATCCTCGCGAAAACAGCCGCCACACCAGGCCGCCCAGCAGCGCGATCATGAGGAGTGTCAGCCCGATGGAAAGGCCCGGGGGCGCCTCGTCGACGCCGATCATCGCACCGCGGATGCCATTGATGAAATAAAAGAAGGGGTTGGCCCAGAGCAGCCAATGCAGCCAATCGGGCAGCATCTTCATGGTGAAAAAACTGCCGCCCAGCATGGATAGCGGGGTCAGGAAAAACACCACGGGCATGTTAAGTTGTTCGAAACTCTTCGACCAAAGTCCGATCAGGATGCCCGCGAGGCCGAAGATGACCGAGACCGCCACGATCCAGAACACGAACAGCGGCCAGGATTCGATGGTCGTCGCCCCGAAGCAAAGGCCCAGAAGCAGGATACCGATGCCGGTGACGGTCGCGCGCACCACCACGGTGGTCAGGCTGCCCACCACCATCTCCAGATAGGACAGCGGCGCCACCAGCATCTCTTCCACGAACTTGATGAAGCGGGAGAAATAGATCGCCGACGAGGATTGCAGGAAGGCGGCTGTGATGATGTTCATCATCAGCACGCCGGGCATCACGAACTCGATATAGCGGTGGCCGCCGATGGTGCGCATCGTGCCGCCCAGCACATAGCCGAAGACGAAGATGAACAGCAGCGCCGAACTCCAGGGCCCGATGAAGACCTGGATCGGCACGCGCAACATGCGCTGCACGTCGCGGCGCACGATCGTATAGAGGCCGATCCAGTTGACGCCCATCGGTTTGAGAGTTTGCGCGCTCATCTATTGCCCCGCGACATGATCGGCTTCGGCACCGGTGGCCACCAGATAGGCGCGCTCAAGACTGCCCGGCGTGCCGGCCATCTCCGCCTTAGTGCCCTCGCGTGCGATCCGGCCCTTGGCAACGATGGCGATGTCGCGGCACAGCCGCTCGACCTCCTCCAGATAATGCGAGGTGAGCAGGATGGTGCGGCCATCCTGATTGATCTCGGTCAGATAGTTCCACAGCACCCGGCGCAATTCCACGTCCACACCCGCCGTGGGCTCGTCCAGGATGATCAGCTTGGGGTCGTGCACAAGCGCTCGCGCCAGCACCACCCTGCGCTTCAACCCGCCCGACAATTCGCGGAAGCTCTTCTTCAGATGCGGCGTCAATTCGAACCGCTGCATCAGGTAGTCGACACGCGACTTGCGCTGCGCCCGGTTCATGCCGAAATAGCCGGCCGCCCAATCCACGATATCGCCGGGCTTGGCGAAGGGATCGACGTTGAATTCCTGCGGACACAGCCCGATCAGCCGGCGGGCCTCGCGATAGTTCTTGACCGCGTCCAGTCCGAAGACCTCGATCGTGCCCGATGTCGGGTTGGCGATGCCGGTGATGCAATGGATGGTGGTGGATTTGCCCGCCCCATTGGGACCCAGAAAGCCGAAGAAATCGCCTTCCTGGATGGTGAGCGACAGGTCCTCCACCGCGACATTGCCGCGGCGATAGACCTTGCGCAGGTTCTTGATGGAGAGGGCGGGTGTGGGCATCCGGAACTTATATGGACAGGGCGGGCCGATTTCCAAGTCTAATTCAAGTCTAATAGTCGCGCGGCCTTGACAAGGGCGCACCCCAGGTGTGCGGCGGCGGCACATCTTCGCCTCCGCTCGGGGTGACGCGCCGGCCATAGCCGCCTGAGGTCATCATCCGATCATAGAGCACGATGGCGCCGGCCATGCCCACATTGACGGAAAAACGAGTGGGTATCTTTACCACAAACTCGCAGAGCGAGAGCATCTTGGGTGATAGGGAATAGCGCTCGGCGCCGAAGACATAGGCCGCCCGGGTTGGATGGCGAAAACGCGGCAGCTCGATCGCATCGTCGATGATCTCCACCCCGACCAGGCGGCAGCCCAGCGGCATGCGAAAATCGTCGGGATGGGCGAAGGAATAGAAAGGCAGCGCCCCTTCCGCGTTGCTGGTGTCGCTGGCGGCGTCCGACAATTTCAGCCGCGGCGCAACGGAAAAGAAAAAGCTGGCGTCGAAGGCATGCGCGATGCGGACCAGGTTGCCCAGATTCATGGGCTTGGATACGCCCTCGACCCCAACACCAAAATAACCGCGCAAGCGCTCTCCGACTCAAGGCAATGCCGGGGGCGTTCTAGCACATCCCGCAGTTATCGCTGTTTCGCCGCCGCGGCCGCGGCCGCATCCGTCTGGTCCAGGGCCGGGGTCTGATAATCGATGCTCTGCACGATGCAGGGATTGGGGTTGACCGGATCGTTCATCTGGACCTGGTCGCCCCGTCCCACACAGGACAGACCGCCGGTGCCAAAGGTCTTGAACCTGAGCGCGATATGGTACTGAAGCTCGCGGCAGGTCCCCATGAAGGTCAGCCGGAAGCGCTTGCGAGCCAGGTCGGTGATGACGATGGCGCGATTGCCGGGCACGGGATGGTAATCATAGATCTGCGCCGGGCGCAGGCAGGCCCTTTCGGCAGGCGGTGGCGGCGGCGGTGCTGGCTGGGCGATGGCAGCGATCTCCGTGGATAGAAGCGCGCCGGTCAGAAACGCAGCGGTCAAAAGATAACGTGTCATGCTATCCTCCGTATGCCCTCCTCCTGCATTATACGCGGGACGGCACGGGATGATCCTGACAATTCTCTAAGGGGCCGGCCCGCGTAAAACGGAGAAAATCGGCCTGCCATGACCCAAAGCCCTGCCCGATCTGGCCTGCGCGCACGCCTCCACGGCGCCCCCCTCCTCAAACAGCTGGGCCCCGGCCTGATCACCGGGGCGGCCGATGACGATCCCAGCGGCATCGCAACCTATAGCCAGGGCGGCGCACAGTTCGGCTTCAACCTTCTCTGGACCATGCTGCTGACCTTTCCGTTGATGGCGGCGATCCAGATGGTCAGCGCCCTGGTCGGCCGCGTCACCGGCCGGGGGCTGGCCTACAATATGGGCCAGGTGATGCCCCGCCCCTTGGTGCTGACTCTGCTGGCGCTGCTGTTCGTCGCCAACACCGTCAATGTCGGCGCCGACTTAGCGGCGATGGGCGAAGCCGCCAAGCTGGTGACTGGCCTTAATCAGCACGCCTCTACCATTTTCTTCGCTTTGCTGTCCTTGGGGTTGCAGCTTTTCATTCCTTATCGCCGCTATGCCCGCTTCCTGATGGTTCTGACCTTCAGCCTTTTCGCCTATGTCGCGATCATGTTCCTGCTGCCACTGGACTGGAAAGCGATCGGCGTCGGCCTGATCGGACTGCATCCCAATCTCACCGAATCCGCCGCGACGACCATCGTGGCCATCTTCGGCACCACCATCAGCCCCTATCTCTTCTTCTGGCAAAGCGCCCAGGAGGTCGAGGAGGTGGATCAAGATGACGACGCCCACGCGCTGATCGACCAGCCGCGCGAGGCACCGGCAGCGATCGAGCGCATCCGCATCGACACCATTGCCGGCATGCTGGCCTCCAACCTGATCGCGCTGGCGATCATGATCGCCACCGCCGCAACCTTGCATGCCCATGGCATCACCAACATCAACACCGCCGCCGAAGCGGCCCAGGCGCTCAGGCCCATTGCGGGGCGTTTCGCCTTTGCCCTGTTCAGCCTGGGCATCATCGGCACCGGCTTGCTGGCCATACCGGTCTTGGCGGGATCGGCGGGTTATGCGGTGGCGGAAGCAGCCGGCTGGAAGACCGGCCTGGACAATATGCCGTGGCAGGCGCGCGGCTTTTATTCAGTGATCGGCGCCGCGGTGCTGCTGGGGCTGGGGATCGACTATTCGCCGCTCGATCCCATCAAGGCGCTGTATTGGAGCGCGGTGCTGAACGGGGTAATCGCGGTGCCCATGATGGCGGCGCTCATGTTCGTGGCGCAGAGCCGCGCCAAGATGGGCGAATTCCGTGCGGGCTGGGTATTGGGCGGACTGGGCTGGCTCTCCACCGCCGTCATGGCCGCGGCGACGATCACCATGCTATATGTGAGTTTGAAGTAGCGGACGGGGAAGTCATGTTCATGATACTCGGCTGGATCGTGTTCGGCGCCTTCATCGGCTGGCTGGCGAGCCTGATCATGGGCAAGCAAAGCGGCGGCTGCATGGTCAATATCGCGCTGGGGCTGGTGGGCGCCCTGGCCGGCGGCTTCCTGTTCCGGGCCCTCAGCGGCAATTTTGAATATGAACAGCACAACTTCATCGTCTCTACGCTGGTGGCGGTGATTGGCGCCATCATCGTGCTGGCGATCTGGAACGCCATCACCGGGCACCGGCCGCTTCGATAAACGCTACTTGTACTTCGCATCCGCATAGGTCTCCGCCGCCGGCTTCACGCTGGTGACGCGGCAACGCTCGCTCTGACCGCCCATGGTGCTCACCGCCACATCATCGCCCAACCCGATGCACTGGGTCAGGGAATGCAGCCCGATAAAGGACTCGCGGTAGATGTGAATGCAGGTGGTGCCCAGCACGGCGGCCCGCTTCTCGGGACCGATGGCGTTGCGTGCCAGCACTTCATGCTGGGAGATAGGCCGGGCATTATACCGGCCTCCGCTGGTGGCATCGATGCAGACTTTGTCCGGAACTTTTTCCTGAGCGAAAGCAGAACCGGCGCCCAGCAGCAAGACAGACAGAATGATGTACTTCATTGGCGAGCTCCTTGGTGGAGGCCCCTCGCCTGCCTCCTTATAGCACTGAAACGGGTGTCGGGCGCGACGCTATTTCAAAAAGTCCAGCACCAGCTTGGTGGTGGCAACTGGATTTTCTTCCATGATCCAGTGGCCGGAATCGGGAATGACGCCGCCCTTCACGTTAGCGGCAACGTCATCCAGTTCCCCCTTCATCTTCAGGCCATAGGATTTCTCGCCGCCGAGCGCCAGGACCGGCAGGGTCAGCTTGCCCTTGGCGCGAAAGGCCCGGTTGTCCACGCCGTCTTGCGGAAAGGCCTTAAACTGCTCGAAGGCGTCATGGATAGCGTGCGGTTTGGCATACATCGTCGTGTAGTGAACACGCGTCGCTTCGTCGATCTTCTCCGGATGCGCCGAGAGTTCGTTGTAGAAACGGTCCAGGTAGATGCGCTCGCGCCCCGCCACCAGCCGCTCCTCGTCGGGGCCGTAGAAATTGAAGTGCCAGGTCTTGGGATTAAGAAGCTGGGCCTGCCAGGTGCCGACGCCGGGCAGCGGGGCATCGATCACCAACCACTTGCTGATGCGGGCCGGATATTGCGCGACCAGGGCATAGCCGACCATGTTGCCGATGTCGTGGGTGACGAGCTGGGCCTTGTCCACCTTCAGCGTGTCCATCACCCCGGCAATGTCGCGCGCTTCATTGGCCTTGGTGTAACCGGTGTCAGGATGGGCCGAGAGGCCCATGCCGCGCAGGTCGGGCACGATCACCGTGTGGTCGGCCACCAGTTTGGCCGCGATCGGCGCCCACATGTCGCCGGTATCGCCAAAGCCGTGCAGCAACACCACCGCAGGCCCTTTGCCGCCGACGCGGACATAAAGCTCGGTGCCGTTGGTCTTGATGTTCTGGGTCTTGAACGAGGACGGGAAAGGCTCCACCGCGGCAGCGGGAACGGCAAGCAACAGGGCGCAAGCGGCGCCCAGAACAAAACGCAACATCCAACAACCCCTTTTGAAAACTACTCCGCCGCAGGCTTATGCAGGTAAATCTCGCCGCCGCCCTGCTTGAATTCCTCGGACTTCTTGGCCATCGCGGCGCGGATTTCGGCCGAAGAGAGCGTATCGTTGGTGCCCTTGGCAGCGTCGCGCACCTCCTGCGAAATCTTCATGGAGCAGAATTTCGGCCCGCACATGGAGCAGAAATGCGCGATCTTGGCGCCTTCGGCCGGCAGGGTTTCGTCGTGATAGAGCTGCGCGGTTTCCGGATCGAGCGCCAGCGCGAACTGGTCGCGCCAACGGAACTCGAAGCGCGCCTTTGACATGGCGTCGTCCCAGATGCGCGCTGCCGGATGGCCCTTGGCCAAGTCGGAGGCATGGGCGGCGATGCGGTAAGCGATCACGCCGGCCTTGACGTCGTCGCGATCCGGCAGGCCCAGATGCTCCTTGGGCGTGACGTAGCAGAGCATGGCGGTGCCGAACCAGCCAATCATCGCCGCGCCGATGGCAGACGTAATGTGGTCATAGCCCGGCGCCACATCGGTGGTCAGCGGCCCCAGGGTATAGAAGGGCGCCTCGTCGCAGGCGGCGAGCTGGCGATCCATATTCTCCTTGATCTTGTGCATGGGCACATGGCCCGGGCCTTCGATCATCACCTGGACGTCGTGCTTCTGGGCGATCTTGTTCAGCTCACCCAGCGTGTCTAGTTCCGCAAACTGCGCGGCGTCATTGGCGTCGGCGGTCGAGCCGGGCCGCAAGCCATCGCCCAACGAGAAGGACACGTCATACTGTTTCAGAATCTCGCAGATATCCTCGAAGTGGGTGTAGAGGAAATTTTCCTTGTGATGGGCAAGACACCATTTGGCCAGGATCGAACCGCCACGGCTGACGATGCCGGTGACCCGCTCGGCCGTCAGCGGGAT
>Ga0070665_100000572_pt1 | contig 51471 bp, 38 predicted proteins | sample KBSS13metaG_FD_65862 | JGI IMG/M metagenome (GOLD analysis project Ga0070665, IMG submission 65862) | Switchgrass rhizosphere microbial communities from Kellogg Biological Station, Michigan, USA - KBS S1-3 metaG | ecosystem: Host-associated > Plants > Roots > Rhizosphere > Soil ...
GGAGCCGGCTTGATCTCGATGTCCTTGCTCGCGATCACGATCGGCTGAGCCAGGCCCGCGCTGCGAAGTGCCTGTTCCAAATCCTCAATCAGGTCGTCGATGTGCTCGATGCCAATCGAGAGTCGCACCAGATCGCGGGGCAATGCGTGCCGCTCGCGTTCCTTTTCGGGCACGCTCGCGTGCGACATGTAGAACGGCAGGCTCGCGGACGACGAGACCGTGCCGAAACTGACGCGAATGGCGAACAACTTCAGCGCTTCTGCGATCTTGCGCGATGTTTCGACCGAGCCGGTTTCAAAGCAGACCACTGCACCGCCGCCCGAATGCTTCGAAGCGCTCTGCTGGAGCAGCGTCTCGCGTCCGGGATGCGACGCCAATGTTGGATAGCGCACTCTGGTCAGCCCAGCGCGCGAGGCTAAGTAATCGGCGATCTTCTTCGCGTTTTCCTGCTGGCGTTCGAGCCGCAGCGCGAGCGTACGAAGGCCACGCTCAAGGTTGTACGAATCAAACGGAGCGAGCGCACAGCCTTCACCGTTCTGCGTGCGATAGAGATGGTCGGCAAGGTCCTCGCGATTCACCGCAACGACACCCGCCGTCACATCGCTGTGTCCACCGATGTACTTCGTGGCCGAATGGATCACGATGTCGATGCCAAGATCAAGCGGCCGCAGATTCAGGGGCGTCAGAAGCGTGTTGTCGACCGCCGTCAATATTCCGCGCCGCTTCGCTGCCTCGGCAATCGCCTTCACGTCGTAGATCGTGAGCATCGGGTTACCGACGGGCTCAAAGTAGACGAGTTTCGTCTCAATCGATGCCGCGGCAAGGAACCGATCGGCATTCGAGGCATTGCAATAGCGAACCTCCACACCACGGTCCGGCAGGATGGTCGAGAAAATCCGCTGTGTGCCTCCGTAGAGGTCGTTCGCGGCGAGAATCTCTTCGCCGGGCTTGAGGAAACGCGTCACCGCCGCGATCGCTGCGACGCCGCTCGCGAAGGCAAAGGCCCGCTTCGCGCCTTCAAGTTCCGCGAGTTGAGATTCGAGCACCTGACGCGTCGGATTGCCGCTGCGCGAGTAATCGAATTCACCGAACGCCGTCGCCGAGTCCTGGTCGAACGTCGAAGACAAATAGATCGGCGTCACCGTGGGCTTGTGCTGCAAGCCATCCGTCGCGGGGTGAACGAGCTTGGTGTGAATATGCAAGGTCACCGATTCACTCCCGAACGCGAAGCGGGAGCGGGTGAGCCGCCGTGCGAAGAAGGGCCCGCATCTCGCTGAGCACCCTGAGCAAATCGTGCTGCGACACCCTGTGCCTTTGCGTGCGTGCGAACGCGATCGTGCGTGTCTTCCGGATCGAACCGCTCGCCCGCGATCTCAAGCAGATCGGCAAAGACCGATTCAGCCGTCGGCCAGCGACCGGCGCCGCGTCCGTTCACCACGATCTGGCGACCATCCGCCAGCCGCACGATCGCGGCGTTCTGCTCGTTCTGCAACTGCGCGAATGTGCCTGAGAGCGGCACTTCTTCGGGACGAACAAGCGCCCGCACAACACCCGCGCCTTCGGCACGCAGCGTTGCGACCAGGCGGATGGCATTGCCCTGCGCCTTTGCCGCGGCAACCGCCTCGACATTGATCGCGCGAATGCCCGTTCGCTCCACCTTGTCAACAGCAAGCGAAACACCAAAGCCGACCGCCGCGAGCACGGCGAGCTTGTTTGCAACGTCAAGACCATCAAGATCGGCCGACGGATCCGCCTCGGCAAATCCCGCAGCCTGCGCTTCGCGAACCGCTTCATCAAACGCGATACCCTTTTCAAGCCGCCCAAGGATGAAGTTGGTCGTTCCGTTCAGCACGCCACGAAGTTCGACCACTTCGCCCGATTCACGAGCGCGACGGATCGCTTCAATCACAGGCACGCCGCCACCAACGCTCGCGCTGTAGCGAACGGTCACGCCCTGCTTTCGAGCTCGTTCATGCAACTCAGGCCCAAACGCCGCGATCACGGCCTTGTTCGCCGTGACAACATGCTTTCCGGCCGCAATCGCCTGGAGAATCAGCTCCCGAGCCGGGTGCAATCCGCCGATCGACTCGACGACAACATCTGCCTGCGAAGCGAGGACCGCATTCAAATCGCTGGTCAACAGCGGAGCCGGCACCCCGCTCGAAGCATGCTTGCTCAGCGTGCGAACGCCCACCGCAACCACTTCGAACAACTTCGGCAACTGCGCGAGGTGGCGATAAACGCCGAGACCAACGGTGCCGAGTCCGAGCAACGCAACCTTCACGGGCTTCGGAGTTCCCACACCCTTCGCGAATTCCGATGCTTCCGGCCCAATCAACGTGCCGACCGGATGCCCGATGCCGCCGATTCCGATCGACAGATTGTGATCGCGTGCGAAGCGCACAGCCTTGTGCTGCGCAACCCCTTCAACCAGCGAAAGCACATCGTCATAGGAAACCTTGCGATACCGACGCGCGGTCGATGCATGCTCCGACGGATCGCGGTCATACAGACCATCCACATCCTTCACCAGCACACAATCACACCCCAATCCCGCGGCAATGAACAACGCCGAGAAATCAGACCCGCCGCGTCCAAGCAGCGAAGTGCGACCCAGCGAATCGCGCCCAATGAAACCCGGCACAACCAGCACGGGCCGATCTTCCAGTGCCGCACGGATTGCCTCGATGTTCAGACTCTCCGGCTTCGCATCAAGCAGCGGCCCGCTGGTGCGAAGACCAAGCGCACCGGGATCCAGCGCATTCGCCGGAATGCCCGCACGATCAAGCGCAAGCGTCAAGAGCGCCTGCGTCTGTGCTTCCCCCGTCGCGGCAAGCGCCGCAATCCCGCCCGCATCGCACGAATCACCAAATGTTTTCGCGTGCGCGAGCAGTTTGTCCGTCGTCGGCCCCATCGCCGAGACGACCGCGATCACCTTCTGGCCCCGCCGGAGATAGCGGTACACCTCATGAATCGCGAGCGAAAGCGACTCTTCATTCGGCAGAACCGAGCTTCCAAACTTGAGAACGACCACATCGTCGCTGTGCTGAACAGAATTGGGCTGGGCGGACATGACAAGCTCCAGATCAAGAGCGGGCACAAAGCGAATCACGCGTTGGCCGCGGGAAGAAGCGGGGAGAAAACAAACGCAAGTTGGGTTCAGGCAAGTTGACGCGCGCGACCGCGCGTCTTGATCGTCGTCGTGCGCGTCGTCGTGGTTTTTGTTACCACTTGATCAAGCGCTTGCTCGAGATCCGCGATGATGTCCACCGCGTCTTCGAGCCCGACCGAGAGACGAATCAATCCATCGGTGATGCCGGTGCGCTCACGCTGCTCGCGCGGCACATCTCCATGCGTCATCGAAACGGGGTGAGTGATCAACGTCTCGGTCGCGCCGAGATTCTCCGCGAGCGTGCAGAGTTGGACGTTGTTCATCACGGTCACACCAGAATCTACACCACCGGCTACCTCAAACGCAACGATTCCCCCAAAGAACGTCTCAGAATCGGCGTTTTTCAGGCTTCTCTTCGCGGGAAGTTGTGAACGGTTCTGCCGCAAAGCCAGCTCATGCTGAGGAAACTCCGATAACCCGGGATAGAACACTTTCGAGACCTTCGGGTGGCTCTGCAGATAACGGGCAACTTCGAGCGCACTGCGCGAGTGCTGCCGAATCCGCAAAGGCAACGTTTTCAGGCCTTTGAGCGTCAGCCAGGCATCGAACGGAGCTTGAATCGATCCGAGCGACTTGCGAAAAAGCCGCAGGCGATCGAGCAACTTGGCATCGCGCGTGGAGATCGAACCGCCCACCGTTGCGTTGTGTCCTTCGATGTATTTCGTGGTTGAGTAGACCGTGATGTCCGCGCCGAGATCGAGCGGGCGGAAAAGCACCGGTGTCAAGAACGTGTTGTCCACTGCGAGCGGAATGCCCAGCTTCTTCGTGATCTTCGCGATCGCTTCGACATCGACAAGCTTCAACGTCGGGTTCGCGGGCGTTTCAACAAAGACAAGTTTGGTGCGCGAAGTAATCGCGTCTTCAACGGCCTTCACATCGGACGTATCGACAAAAGAAGCCGCAATTCCAAGCGGTTCAAGCACAAGGTTCAGCAAACGAACCGTTCCGCCGTACACGACATCCGAAACAACGACGTGATCGCCCGCCTTCAAAAGTGCGAGAAACAAAGTCGTGATCGCGGCAAGGCCCGTTGAAAAACACACTGCAGACGGCGTGTTTTCCAGTGCGCCAAGTGCATCTTCCAAAGCCGAAACCGTTGGATTGCTCGCTCGCGAATACGTGTGTCCTTTGTGCACACCGACCGCATCCTGCGCGTACGTCGTCGTTTGATAAATCGGAGTCAAAATCGCACCGGTGGTCGGATCGGGCTTGCGGCCGCCGCGGATTGCGACTGTGTCGATTCCGGCGTCCGCGCTCAGTTTTCGCTTCAAAACAGGCCGACTTGGTTCTGCGCGGTGTGCCGCGGCAGAGCGGGTTTCGAAGGACTTTGAAAGACGACGGGGTTGATTCGAAGAACGAGACATGCCGTGAACTCCACGGCATCAAGTCTGCATGAGCCAAAGGGCGGAGCGAATCTGGCTTTCGCCAACTTCGCTTTTTGCAGGAAAATAGGCCAATCCTATTTTCCGCCGCATCGTTCCAAGGGGCGGTCGTTTCGACCGAACCAAGGCTGGCTCCGGCACCGCGACTGTTTATCAGCTCGGTTGCCGCCCGGGAATATGCCTTCCCGGGACTCTTGATGCTGGAAGAAGTATACCGAATCCGGACAAGCGTGTCAACGGGTTTTTCTGGGGTCGGCTGGCAGCCGATCGCCCATTAGACTGCGGCCTTGAACGCCTTCCGCGCCACACCATCGAATTCAGGTAGCGCTACCACGGTTTGCTGGTGTGGTGACGCGTGTCTGCGCGTTTCCTTCGGTGTGGCGCCACCGAGTCTCGCCCTAGAAAAGGTGGCGCTACTAGAGCGCCGGATTCGGCTCGAACCGCCGGACGGATTTCTCGATTCGACCCCCGCGTACGCGACCTTGCTGATCCGTTTTGACCCGCGCGCCGACTGGAGAACTTCCGAAGCGCGGGTTCGCGGGTTGGTTGATCCGATCGATCATTCAACGAGTGCGCGGGAAAACACAAATCCGATTCGAGTCGTTGAGATTCCGGTTTGTTATGAGCCCGAGTTCGCGCCGGATCTTGAACGTGTCGCGATTGAAAGTGGATCGAGTGTTTTGGATGTGATCGCACAGCATGCCGCGGCGGAATACAAGGTCGCGTTCATTGGATTCACTCCGGGTTTTCCATATCTGCTTGGATTGCCGGAGCAATTGCATTCGGCGCGGCTGGAACGGCCGCGGATTCGCGTGCCGGCGGGAAGCATCGGCATTGCGGGTGGGCAAACGGGGATCTATCCGCGTGAGACGCCGGGTGGGTGGAAGTTGATCGCGAGAACGCCGCTTCGGATGTTCGATCCAGCAAAGCCGGAGCCTTCGCTGCTTTTGCCGGGGAATCAGGTGCGATTTGTTCCGATCGATGCGCAGCGTTTCGCGGCTCTTGCTGAGAAAGAAAACGCCCGATGAGTGCGCAGCTGCGAGTTCTTGAACCGGGGATGCTGACCACCGTTCAGGATCTTGGACGCAGTGGATATTCATCGCTGGGCGTTGCGATCGGCGGCGCGGCGGATTCGTTTTCGCTTCGCGTTGGAAACAGGCTTGTCGGCAATTCGGATTCTGCCGCGGGTCTTGAGTTCACATTGACCGGTGGGTTGTTTGAGTTTGAGAAAGACACCGCGATTGCGGTCACTGGCGGAATCGCGGACGCATTGCGGAATGAATCGCCGTTTCCGATGTGGAGTCCAATACATGTTCGTGCGGGCGAGCGGGTGCGCATCGGACCGGTTCGGCGTGGAGTGCGGGTGTACTTGAGCATTGCCGGCGGGATCGAAGTCAAAGATGTGCTCGGGAGCGCCTCGACTCATCTCGCGGCGGGATTCGGCGGGCACGAAGGACGAGCGCTGCGGAGCGGTGACGCTTTGAATTACCGAGAATCCGCTGAGCAAACGAGCGATATTGATGCTCGCGTTCTTGGTACGGATCTTCTGCATCGCCGGACGATTCGCGCGATCGAAGCGACGCTCGAGGGACACTTCAAGCGCGAAGCAGCGGAATCATTCTGGGCATCGGAGTTTGCGGTTTCGAATCACTCGGATCGTGCGGGCATTCGGCTCGAAGGCGCGGATGAAATCCAATCGCTTTGTCATGGGCGGATGACGAGCGAGGGAATGACGCACGGCGTGATCGAAGTTCCGGAGAATGGGCAGCCGATTGTGCTCGGGGTCGATCATCCGACAACGGGCGGATATCCGGTGATCGGGTGTGTTGCGAGTGTTGATCTGCCGATTCTGGGCCAGCTTCGGCCGCGGGAGAAGGTGCGATTTGAACGAGTCTCGGTGAACGACGCGCGAAAGCTCCTAATCGAGCGGGAAGCGGAATTGGGTAGAGTGCTTCCGCAGCGACCCGAACTCTCATGACAGAAACTGCCGCGGCCAACGAACGATCTCCTCTGTACTGGTGGACCAGCGCGACGCCCCATGCGCGCAAGGCGCTGATCGCGGGCGGTGCGGGGTGGATGCTCGATGGCATGGACGTGATGCTCTATGCACTCGCGCTCACGACCATCAAGAACGAGTTCGGTTTTACGTCGACTCAGAGCGGTTTGATCGCATCCGCGACATTGCTCGCGTCCGCCTTCGGCGGAATGGCTTTTGGAGTCATCGCTGATCGGATCGGGCGCGTTCATGCGCTCTCAATCTCTATTCTGATGTATTCGATCTGCACCGCTCTGTGCGCAACATCGAGAAGCCTGGAAGCCTTGATTTTCTGGCGTTTGCTCGTGGGAATCGGCATGGGCGGCGAATGGGCAGCGGGGTCGGTGTTGATCGCGGAGACGTGGGAACCGAAACAGCGCGGGCGCGCGATCGGGGTGATGCAATCGGGGTGGGCGATCGGATACATACTCGCTGCGCTTCTTGCCGCGGCGATCATTCCCAAATGGGGTTGGCGTCCGCTCTTTGTGGTCGGAGCTGCACCCGCGCTCGTCGTTCTCTGGATTCGTTCCAGCGTGCCGGAACCGAAGGCGTGGCTGGAATCTTCCGGTAAACGGCTTGGATTCGGTGAAACGATCGTCGTCTTGACCCGACCACCCTACGGCTCGCGCGTGATCATCGCATGTCTGCTGACGACTTCGCTGATGTGCGCGTTCTGGGGGCTTTTCACCTGGATTCCGAGCTTCCTTGCGATGCCTGCGGACAAAGGCGGCGCGGGTCTTGAGTTTGTGTACTCGACCGGATGGATTGTGACGATTCAGATCGGCGCGTTTCTTGGCTATTTCAGTTTCGGATTTCTCGCGGAGCGATTCGGGCGGCGAGCGACGTTTGTTGCGTTCACGGTCGGTGCGGCGATCTTTACGCCGATCTTCGGGCTCAGCTCCGATATCAAGTGGCTGCTCTTTGCGGTCGGGCCGCTGGTCGGCTTCTTCGGGCACGGGTTTTTCAGCGTCTTTGGTGCGTTGCTTGCGGAACTCTTCCCATCGCGAGTTCGTGCAACTGCGCAGGGGCTTTGCTACAACTTTGGTCGCGGCGTGAGCGCGATTGCCCCCACCGTCATCGGCGCACTTTCCGCGAATCTCGGTCTTGGAACGGCGCTCGCGTTTCTCGGTCTGCTTTTCCTCGCGGGTGCGATCATCTTCTTCTTCCTTCCCAACGTACAGGGAGAAGAACTCGAATGACTTCCATCGACATCAACTGCGATCTTGGCGAAGGCGTGGTTTCCGATTCGGTCGAACTCGCGTTGCTGGATTGCGTTACTTCCGCGAACATCGCCTGCGGGGGACATGCGGGGGATTCCGCGACAATTCGGCGGCTTGCAGTGGCGTGTGTTGAACGTGGAGTCGGAATCGGCGCGCATCCGTCCTACCCCGATCGCAGAGGATTTGGTCGAGTCTCGCTTGACATTTCGCTCGACGAGATCGAAGAAAGCGTGTTTGATCAGATCTACATGTTTGTCGGTATTGCTGCAGAAAGCGGGGGCACGGTGACGCACGTCAAGCCGCACGGCGCGCTTTACCACGATGCGATGAAGGATCCGCAGATTGCCGCGGCGATCGCGTTTGCTGCGCAATCCGCCGCGCCGGATGCAAGGCTTGTTGGCCAGCCAGCGACCCCCGGCTTTGATTTCTGGAAGGGACGCGACCGCAGCGCGATCTCCGAAGCATTTGCGGACCGCCGCTACGAGGCCGACGGCACGCTGCGTTCTCGCAAGTTGGCGGGTGCGCTTCTCGAATCCGTCAGTGAAGTCGTGGCGCAGGCCCTCTCGATCGCGCGAGATGGCAAGGTCTCGTTGGCGGACGGAACGAGTTTGAAGGTTGCTGCGGAAACAATTTGCCTGCATTCGGACACTCCTGGAGCCTCCGAATTCGCGCGGGAAGTACGTCGCGCGCTGGTCGCGGCCGGAATGGAAGTGAAGGGGCTGCGCACGGCTTAGAGTCGCGCCCTCGGCGCCCAAATGGGCGGAGTGGAGCGTTTCAAGCGGAAATCCCGCGGATTGAAGCGAATTGCATCGACGCTTCGTTGGATCCGGTACGATGTGCACCGGAGGCTTTGTGCCCATTCAACTCACACGCATTCAAACCAACATCATGCAAATGCCACGTCGCCGGATTACGTTGGCCGGCGCGTTGGTCACCATCATCAGTGCAAGCGCGCTCGCGCAGGTAGCTATACCGCACGATGCGGCCCCGACCGCGCCTGCCGGATTCGGCCCCACGATTGAAAACAAGACGCCGGCCCCGACGCCCGCGCCGACCGGCATGGTCTGGATTCCCGGTGGCGAGTTTTCGATGGGCTCCGATGACCCGACACCGCTCGTCTGCGGCGGCCCGGATTCCATGCCTGACGCGCGTCCTGTGCACCGCGTCTACGTCGACGGGTTTTGGATGGACATCACCGAAGTCACCAACGCGCAGTTCGCTGAGTTCGTGAAAGCCACTGGATACGTCACCATCGCGGAGAAGGCGCCGACCAAGGAAGAGTTTCCAACGGCCCCCCCGGAGAACCTCAAAGCAGGCTCAACGGTCTTCACTCCGACTGACAAGCCGGTCTCGCTCAACAACCACTATCAATGGTGGCGATACCAGCACGGCGCGGATTGGAAACACCCCGAAGGTCCGAAGTCGAGCATCGAAGACAAAGGCAACTACCCGGTCGTGCACATCGCCTATCCCGACGCACTCGCGTACTGCAAGTGGGCCGGCAAACGCATGCCGACCGAGGCCGAGTGGGAGTTTGCCTCGCGAGGCGGTCACGCGGGCGACGTCTACTCCTGGGGTAATGAACTCCGCCCCGACGGCAAGTTCATGGCGAATACGTATCAGGGCACTTTCCCAATGAAGGACAAGGGCGAAGACGGGTTTGCGGGCATCGCGCCCGTGAAGCAGTTTGCGCCGAACAGTTACGGGCTGTACGACACGGCCGGAAATGTCTGGGAATGGTGCAGTGATTGGTATCGACCGGATACATATGCGAGGCAACTTGCCGCGGCGGGCGGGATTTCGTCCGTCATCAAAAACCCGAAAGGCCCGACTGCGCCGTACGACCCCGCGGAGCCAAATGAGAAGAAGCGCGTTCACAAGGGCGGCTCATTCCTGTGCACCGATCAGTACTGCACGAGGTACATGGTCGGAACCCGGGGCAAAGGCGAAGAGATGACGGGAAGCAATCACGTCGGGTTCCGCTGCGTGCAGGATCCGGTGAAGGCGGCTCCGAAGGAAGCAGCGCCCCCCACGCGCTGAGTTGCATTGACAACATCCAACAGATCAGGCACTTCAACGAGAGTTTCCATGTTCAAGAAGCAAACACTGGTCATTACCGCATTTGTCGCGTGCCTGACCGCGGGGCAGTCATTCGCGGCGGATGATGCTCCTTCCAAACCGAACCACTACACGCTCGTCCGCTGCGGCACGTTGCTGGCGGTTCCGGGGCAGCCGGCGAAAGCGCAGCAAACGGTTGTCATCAAGAACGGGATCATCGACTCGGTGCGGGATGGATTCGATGGACCGGATGTAAGCAAAGAGCCGGTTACGCCGGTCATTGAAGAAGTCGACTTGCGTGAGAAGTTTGTGCTGCCGGGCCTGATCGATTGTCACGTGCACCTGACAATGGAGTTTGATGCGGCGCTTCGGATGCGAGATCTGGTCGAGTCCGACGGCATGCTGGCGTTGCGTGCGACGACGTACGCGAGAAAGAATTTGGATGCAGGATTCACGACCGTGCGAGATCTTGGTTCGGGCCGGGCGCAGGTGATTCTGGATCTGCGCGATGCGATCAAGGCTGGTTGGGTGATCGGTCCGCGCGTGGTGGCGGCGGGCCATGCGATCAGCATTACCGGCGGGCATGGCGACGGGACGACTGGGTTTCGCGAAGGTCTCTTCCTGCCGCAAACGCCGGAAGATGGCATCGCCGACGGGCCGGACCAATGCCGCAAGGCCGTGCGAAATCAGATCAAGCTCGGCGCGGATGTGATCAAAGTCACGGCGACCGGAGGCGTGCTCTCCGCGGCAAAGGCCGGTCTTGCCCAGCAGTATTTCGATGATGAACTCGCAGCGATCGTGACCACGGCGCACTCGCTGCAGCGCAAGGTTGCGGCACACGCGCACGGCGTTGACGGAATCAATGCCGCGATCAAGGCGGGCGTCGATTCGGTGGAGCATGGCACGTATCTCGATGACGATTCGATCGCGCTCTTCAAGGGGCGCAACTGCTATCACGTCCCCACGCTCCTCGCCTCGGCGACGGTGGCGGCGAACGCTGAGGTTCCCGGGTTCTACCTGCCTCAGGTTGCCGAGAAAGCGCGGCTGGTCGCCCCTAAGTCGATCGAGATGTTTCGCAAGAGTCACGAAGCCGGCGTCAAGATCGCATTCGGCACCGACACCGGCGTCAGCCCGCATGGCCAGAATGCTCGCGAGTTTGCCCTGATGGTCAAGGGAGGCATGACTCCCATTGAAGCGATTCGATCGGCGACGATTGTCGCCTCTGAACTTCTCGGGCTCGAAAAAGAGATCGGCACGATTGAGCCCGGAAAGGCGGGCGATCTTGTCGCGGTGAAGGGCGATCCGACGAAGGACGTCACCGAGCTCGAACATGTCACGTGCGTCGTAAAGGGTGGAAACCGCGTTTCGTCCCCTGTCCCGCATTAAAGGGATTGTGCCTCGGGCATCGTCGGATAGGCTGGTGCGATCGTGGCTGCACTGCGGCAGAACATTTCCAAACCCGCATTCACGCTTGTTGAGCTGCTGGTTGTGATCGCGGTCATCGGCGTGCTCATCGGCGTGCTTCTCCCCGCGTTGAAAAACGCGCGGGCGGCGGGTCGGGCGGCGGTCTGCCTTTCCAACCAACGTTCGATCGCATCGGCGCTGAGCATGTATGCGGACGATTCCAAGCGCATCATCCCGCGCGAATGTGGTACGACGGATCTTTCAATCCCCGCCGTGCCGCTCAATTCCAAGCCCGCACTCACCGACGCCGAGAAGGTGACGATCTCGTGGGCGTTTAACTTGCGTCCGTATCTCGATCCCGTCGCGACAACGCGAGACAAAACCGGCGGCGTCAACGACGATCGCTTCGCGGGAGCAAGCTATTACCGCGACCCCGCCCGCCCGAAAGACCGTCATCCGCTCCACTACGTCGCCAATGGATTCCGATTTCGCAGCCCCGGTGTGGTCGGAGGCACAAAGTCTCCCGCACCGCTCGATCTCGTGCGCAATCCATCTGGAACTCTTTATCTCACCTGCTTCAACGACGATAGCGACGAGCTGCGCGCCTCCAACTGGCTGAATGGCGATCCGAGCACGCTCCAGGTCTCGCAGTTCTACGACCTTTGGAGCGAGACCCACCTCAAAGGCTCGCTCGCCGGTCCGGCCGACACAGCCGGAACCGCTCAGCGAATTGCCATCGGTCGGCACAGCGGCTCAAGTAACGGAGCCTTCTTCGACGCTCATGCCGTGGCACTGCGCCCCGATCAAGTCGCGGATTTGGCGATGTGGGACGACGGCGATTACCGATAGCGACCCTCGGGCAGTTCACGTTGTAGTTGCTGGAAATCGGCGGTCCCTTGTTTCCACCGGCGATACCCCCGACAATCCCCACGCCCAATACTCGCTTGCCCGCGATTGAAGGTGTCCGCCGGAGGCTCGATGAAGATTCTCGTGATTGATGTTGGTGGCACGCACGTCAAGGTTCTCGCGAGCGGCGTGAAGGAGCACAGACAGTTTGTGTCCGGTAGCGCAATGACTCCCAAGAAGATGGTGGCGGGCGTCAAGAAGATCACGCGCGACTGGAAATACGACGCGATCTCGATCGGGTATCCCGGGCCGGTCGTGCAGGGCCACATCTTCTCCGATCCGAAGAATCTCGGTCCGGGATGGACTGGCTTTGACTTCGCAAAAGCTTTCGGGAAGAAAGTCCAGGTTGTGAACGACGCGGCGATGCAAGCGCTCGGCAGCTATAAGGGCGGGCGCATGCTTTTCCTTGGGCTTGGGACCGGGCTTGGAACGGCGATGATTATCGATGGCATTCTGGCGCCGATGGAGCTCGCGCACCTCCCCTATAAGAAGAAGACGTTTGAGGATTACGTCGGCATCCGGGGCCTCAATAAGTTTGGCCAGGCGAAGTGGAAGCGGCACGTGATCGACGTGATTGAACGGCTGGTCGCCGCACTGGAGCCGAGTGATGTCGTCATCGGAGGCGGAAACGTGAAACGATTGGATGTGATGCCCAGGCTCTGCCGCCCGGGCGACAACGCCAACGCCTTCATTGGGGGCTTCAGGCTCTGGGATCACCCGTCCAAACTCGCCAAGGCCTCGAAGCACGCACGCTGAAGCCAAAAACCTGTCATACTGGCCCAAAGATCGGCATCGAATTCTGACCGCACATTGGAGAAACGAATGCAACTCGGAATGATCGGACTGGGCCGCATGGGCGCGAACATGGTCCGCCGCCTGATCAAGAACGGCCACCAGTGCGTGGTCTTCGATATGTCGCAGCAGGCCGTGCAGGACCTCGAAAAGGAAAAGGCGGTCGGTGCCGCATCGCTTGCCGAGTTTGTCAAGAAACTCGATAAGCCCCGCGCGGTCTGGCTGATGGTTCCGGCGGCAGTCGTCGACAAATCGATCGCTTCGCTCCTGCCGCTGCTCGAAAGCGGCGACACGATTATCGACGGCGGCAACTCGTACTACATCGACGACATCCGCCGCTCCAAGGAGCTGGCGGCGCGCAACATCAACTATCTGGATGTGGGAACCAGCGGTGGAGTCTGGGGGCTTGAACGTGGCTATTGCATGATGATCGGTGGTCCGCAGGCCGCGGTGAAGTATCTCGACCCGATCTTCAAGACGCTTGCGCCGGGCGCGGGAGAGATCGGCCGGACTCCCGGGCGAGAAAAAGCCACCGGAACTGCCGAACAGGGCTACCTGCATTGCGGCCCGAGCGGCGCCGGACACTTCGTCAAGATGGTGCACAACGGAATCGAGTACGGGTTGATGGCGGCGTATGCCGAAGGCTTCGGCATCCTCCGTTCCGCGAACATCGGAAAAAAGGATCACGCAATCGACGCCGAGACGACGCCACTCCGCGATCCGGAACACTACCAGTTCGATCTGAATTTGCCGGATATCGCCGAGGTCTGGCGCCGCGGCAGCGTTGTGGCTTCGTGGCTGCTGGATCTCACATCATCCGCACTCGCCAAGGACCCGAACCTCGCGAACTTCACGGGCAAGGTGTCCGATTCAGGCGAAGGACGCTGGACGATCAAGGCCGCGATCGACGAGGCGGTTCCGGCCCATGTTCTGACTGCCGCGCTGTATGAGCGGTTCGCTTCTCGAGGCGAAGCGGTCTTCGCGGACAAGCTTACCTCCGCGATGCGGTTTGAATTCGGCGGACATCACGAGAAGAAATCGCACTAGTCTTTGGTTCTTTGCATTCCATCTCAACGGAGCAGTTCATGACGGTCGCACGTTCCGACGCCCTGGTCTTTTACGGAGCCACCGGCGACCTGGCGCACAAGAAGATTTTTCCTGCGCTGATCTCGATGGTGCGGCGCGGAACATTGACGGTTCCGGTCATCGGCGTGGCGAAAGCGGGGTGGAATCTCGATCAGCTCAAGGCGCGGGCGAAAGACGGAATCGAGAAGCATGGGAAATTCGATGCCGCATCGTTCGACAAACTGTGCTCTCTGCTCCGCTATGTGGATGGCGACTATCGCGACACGGCGACGTACGTTGCTCTGAAGAAGGAACTGGGCTCGGCTCAGTTTCCGGCGCACTACCTCGCGATTCCTCCGGTTCTCTTCGGAACGCTGGTGGAGGAACTGCAAAAAGCCAACTGTGATTGCCAGGGACGGGTCATCGTGGAGAAACCCTTTGGCACGGATCTCGAATCGGCCCAGAAACTGAACGCGATCCTGCTGAAGGTCTTCGACGAGAAGTCGATCTTCCGAATCGACCATTACCTGGGCAAGCGCGCCGTGCACAACATGCTCTTCTTCCGGTTCGCGAACTCGCTCTTCGAGCCGTTCTGGAATCGCACGTACATTGACAGCGTCCAGATCACTATGGCCGAAAACTTCGGGGTGCAAGGGCGAGGCGCGTTCTACGACCAGACCGGGGCTATTCGTGATGTGATGCAGAACCATCTGTTCCAGGTGCTCACAAACCTCGCGATGGAACCGCCGGTCCGTACCGACAGCGAATCGATTCGCGACGAGAAGATCAAAGTTCTGCGGGCGATTCCGACTTTGGAGCCCGAAGATGTGATACGAGGTCAGTTCAAGGGTTACGGCTCCGAAGCGGGCGTCGCCCCGGGTTCAACGGTCGAGACGTTCGGGATTCTGCGGCTCGAAGTCGATTCCTGGCGCTGGCGGGGCGTGCCCTTCTTCCTGCGAGCGGGAAAAAATCTTCCGGTTACGTGCACCGAATTGCTCGTGCGTCTCAGGCGGCCACCCACCATGTTCCGCAATTTCGATCTTGCCCGCAACACGATCCGCATGCGCATCAGCCCCGACATGACCGTCGCGATCGGCGCCAATGTCCCATCCGGTGATGAAAAGCACTCTCGCAATGCCGAGATGCTCGCGACGCGTCAGCCCGAGCCCGAGGACATGGAGGCGTACGAGCGCGTGCTCGGCGATGCCATGCGGGGCGACCCGACGCTCTTCGCCCGCGAAGATTCTGTTGAAGAGGCTTGGCGCATCGTCGATCCTGTCATCAAGGCCCACACTCCAACCGCGATATACGAACCCGGAACTTGGGGGCCTTCGCTGCCGCCGCGTCTTGTCCCCGCCGGGGGTTGGAATGATCCAATCGTGAACGTTGCCGGATAGAACCAAACCCGCCCCACCACCATGACCCTCGCTTCAATCTACGACACCGCCGAAGGTGCGAGACTCAAACTCTCGAACGCCCGCATGGGCCATTGGAATCGCTGGGGGCCGTTTGTCGCGGATCGCGCGTGGGGAACGGTGCGCGAGGATTACAGTCCCGATGGCAGCGCGTGGGATTACTTTCCGCACGACCAGGCTCGTTCGCGTGCGTATCGCTGGAACGAGGACGGGCTCGCGGGCATCTGCGACCGCCATCAGTATCTCTGCTTCGCGCTCTCGCTCTGGAACGGCAACGACTCGATCCTCAAGGAACGTCCATTCGGCCTGACGGGCTCGGAAGGCAACCACGGCGAAGACGTGAAGGATTATTACTTTCATGTCGACAGCACGCCCACGCATTCGTACATGCGGTTTGTCTACAAGTACCCGCAGGCGGCATTTCCGTACGACGGGCTCCGCGCTGAAAACAAGAAGCGCGATCGAACGCAGATGGAGTATGAACTCGCAGATACCGGCGTGTTCAATGCGGGCCGCTATTTCGATATCGATGTCGAGTATGCCAAGGCGGGCGCCGAAGATATTTGCGTTCGCATCACAGTCACGAATCACGGACCGGATGCGGCGCCGATTCACGTCTTGCCGACCCTTTGGTTCCGAAACTCCTGGTCATGGGGGTGGGATGCGCGCCGCCCCACGATGGAAAAATCCGGCGCCACATCCATTCACGCGAATCACTGGGAGCTTGGCGAATACACGCTTCACTGCGAAAAGCCGGATGCGCTGCTTTTCACTGACAACGAAACGAACTACGAACGTGTCTTCAAGACCAAATCCGATCACCAGTTTTCCAAAGACGCGTTTCACGATTACGTGATTCAGGGCAAGAAAGACACGGTGAATCCGGCGTTCCGGGGAACGAAGGCCGCGGCACACTACTCACGCGTGATCAAGCCCGGCGGGCAACTCATCATCAGGACTCGGCTCTGCGCCAAGTCTGAGGTCTCGGGCCAAGACCCGTTTGTTTCGTTCGATCAGTCGATCTCGCAACGAAAGACCGAGGCGGACGACTTCTACAAGACCGTTCTGCCCGCGGCACTCGACGAAGACTCGCGTCTGATCGCTCGCCAAGCGTTTGCCGGAATGCTCTGGTCAAAGCAGTACTACCACTATGTTGTGCAGGATTGGTTGCACGGAGATCCGACGCAACCGCCTCCCCCTCCGTCGCGCAGGGTCGGACGCAATCGAGATTGGACGCATCTCTTCGCGCGTGATGTCATCTCTATGCCCGACAAGTGGGAGTTCCCCTGGTTCGCGTCGTGGGATCTTGGTTTCCACTGCATCGCGCTCGCCCACGTTGATCCGAACTTTGCCAAAGAGCAGTTACTGCTGATGCTCCGCGAGTGGTACATGCACCCCAGCGGACAGATTCCCGCGTACGAGTGGGACTTCAACAGCGTGAATCCGCCGATCTTTGCTCTGGCGGCACGCGCGGTTTTCGAGATTGATCGCGAGCGCAGCGGCAAGCCGGACTACGGCTTCATCGAACGCGTTTTTCAGAAGCTGCTGCTCAACTTCACCTGGTGGGTCAACCGCAAAGACGCGCAGGGAAACAACATTTTCCATGGCGGATTCCTTGGGATGGACAACATCAGCGCGTTCGACCGCGATCGCCTGCCTCCGGGCTACATGCTCGGACAGGCCGACGGGACGAGCTGGATGGCCGCGTTTGCCAAGAGCATGCTCTCCACAGCTTTGCTGCTCGCCGAACGCAATTCCGCGTACGAAGACCTCGCGAGCAAATTCTGGGAGCACTACATCTACATCGCGAATGCGATGAACAGCGTGACCGCGCCGCAGGATTCGCTCTGGGATGCCGACGATGGCTTCTTCTATGACCACCTGACGCATCCGGATGGAAAGCGCGAACCGGTTCGCGCCCGCACCATGGTCGGGTTCGTTCCGCTCTTCGGGGCGTCCACAGTGGACGCCAGCACGTTCAACCGATTCCCGGGGTTTCATCGCCGGCGCCAGTGGTTCATCGATCACCGGCCCGATCTCATTCAGAGTGTCCAGCCGATGGTCACCGCCGGTCCGACCGGAAAACTGATCCTCGGCATGGTGCGCGAAGACCAGCTCCGGCGCATGCTCGCATGCATGCTCGACGAGAACGAGTTTCTTTCGCCCTACGGCATTCGCGCTGTTTCGAAGTACCACGAAAAGCACCCGCTCGTCCTGCATCTCAATGGTGACACCTACCGCCTCGACTACGAGCCCGGCGAATCCCGGACCGACCTGTTCGGGGGCAACTCAAACTGGCGCGGTCCGATCTGGATGCCCGTCAACTTCCTGATTCTTCTCGCGCTCAAGCAGTTCCACGAGTATTACGGCGACACGTTCAAGGTCGAGTGCCCCACTGGCTCGGGCAACCTCATGAATCTCTCCGAAGTCGCCGACGAGCTTTCGCGCCGTCTCTGCTCGATCTTCCGCCGCGACGGCAAAGGCAATCGTGCCGTTTTCGGCGATTCGGATCTCTTCAACAAGTCGGCCGATTGGCGCGACCTGGTCCCCTTCCACGAGTACTTCCACGGCGACACCGGGCGTGGCTGCGGAGCCAGCCATCAGACCGGTTGGACCGGCCTCATCGCCCAGCTCCTCATCGGCCTTCCGGAGTTTGGCCAAAGAAGCGCCATGAATCCGGGCTGATTTTTCGCGAATCGAATCTGCATCCACACTTTGAAAGTTGCCCCGCCAGCGGAACACTTGACACTCGTGGTGGAATAACAGAGCAATGCGCCGTTCGCGGGCGTTGGACTCGGGCACCCTTGACGGACCCGAGGGCACCGATTTCAGTTCTGCTTCGAGACAGAAAACACAGCCGCCACCATCGGCGGATTCCGGGGAGGATGGATATGAACGTCGCTCGCTACCGCCTCGCGGCTATCGTCGCGTTGTCCGGGTCTGCAGCCGCTTTTGCGGGTGTCCGCTCTGAAGTGCTGCACAACTCGCCCGCGCCTTTCCTTTACGGATTCGGTCAGCCCGATCCTGATGCCGGGTTCTTCCTGCCGCAGAGTGGTTCAACGACGCGCAAGATTCTGGTTCGATTCGAGCCTGATGCTGCCAGAGGGCGGGCTCCCGAACTCGCGATTGCAGCAGGCGCAACGCGGCTTCTCCGCAGCTTTGATCTGGTCCCCAACCTGCATTCCTTTGAAGTTCCGGCCGCCCAGGCTGATGAGATTCTCGCGAAGCTCAAGACCACTCCCGGCGTTCGCTACGCCGAGGCGGATGGTGCTGTCCGCATCGAATCGCAGACCACTCCCGCGGGAATCACTCACATTCGCGCACCGGAATTCTGGGCGTCTTACGGCAAGGGTGTTGGCGGCAAAGTTGCCGTGCTCGACACGGGCTTTGACACGGGCCATCCGGATCTGCCCGTGCCCGCGGCCGCGATGAGCTTTGTCACCGGCGAAACCTTTGCGGACGGCAATTCGCATGGTTCCCACGTGTCTGGCACAATTCTCGCGCTGGACAACGACATCGGCGTCGTTGGTGTCGGCCCGTCGCTTTCGCTCGTTGTCGCAAAGGTATTGAGCAACGCGGGCGTCGGTGAATGGTCCGACATCATCGCCGGCGTTGAGTGGTCGGTCGCGCAGGGAGCCAAAGCGATCAACATGAGTTTCAGCGGCTCCGACTACTCGCAGGCGATGCAGGACGCGGTGAACGCGGCCTTTGCCGCGGGGTGTCTGCCCATCGCCGCTGCCGGAAACCAGACGACCGACGCGCCCCGATACCCGGCCAGCATGAACAACGTCATGAGTGTTGCCGCGGTCACCGATATCGATGATCCGGCGTGGTTCAGCAATTTCGGCCCCACGATCAGTGTTGCTGCGCCCGGAACGGAAGTCGAGTCGACCGTGCCGGTCAATAGCTGGCAGATCACGTTCGGAATCAAGACGAGGTCGGCGACACACGTTCCCGGGTCTCAGGAAAATCCGCGATACGGGCGCAACATCTTTTGCGACTACGGCTGGTTCTATTGGGACTTTCCAGACAGCGTGAGCGGCAACATCGCCCACATCCGCGACAGTCTCATCTTCCCGGCCGACTATGTCATCGAAAACGCCTGGGACGCGGGTGCGATCGCGGTTGTGCTTTCCAGCGATCTTGAATCTGGCTATCAGCCCGCAATTACTTACGACCATTTCCGACCTGTCTGGTACGTGACGAAGGCTGTGGGCGACGAGATGATCGCCAGCGACGGAGTAAACGAGTCCATTACCCAGGGCCCAGCCGGTCACGGTTACGACTCGTACGACGGCACCTCCATGGCCTGCCCGCACGTCGTTGGCGCTGCCGGATCGCTTTTCGCGGCCTTCGTCCCCAAGCCCGGCCTCCCCGCGTTGAAGCCGCAGACGGTGCGCTGGGTTCTCGAACGCACCGCCGATCAGCCCGGCCCCGCGCCTCGAAACGACATCTACGGATACGGCGTCATCAACCTAAAACGTGCCGGCGACTACCTCTACGGGCGAATCCGCTGCGCGGGAGACCTGAACGCCGACACATTCGTTGAAGACGCTGATTTTCAGATCTTTATCCTGTCATACAACGACCTGATCGCGCCCGGCGGACCCTACACGGGCGCGGATTTCAACGGCGATGGAGTGACCGACGACTCGGATTTCCAGATTTTCGTCCAGTCGTACGACGCGTTGATTTGCTCGTAAAATCACGGAACGAACCCGGAATTCGGTTGGACGAGAAATTCCCTCGTGTTATAACTCGGTACCGTGAATCACACAAAGAGCTCCGTTCTATCCCTCCGCACCACGATCTGCCTGGCCGGGCTCGCCCTTTCGGGAGCCGCGCTCGCCCAGCAGGATTTCGCCCCCGAAGTTGGAACACTCAGTCTCCGGTCCGGGCTCGTGCATACCAACGAATGGCCGAATGTGCTCGCCCGCCAGCCAGGCGCACTGCGCGCTCCGCTCAAAAGCGGCAGCCGTTATGTCTTGCAGTTTCATGGCCCGCTCAACAACCACCAGCGGGCCTTGCTTTCACAAGCGGGCGTCTCGCTGGGCGACTATCTCCCTTCGGACGCCTTCCTTGCCGATTTGTCGCTTGCCGATCTCGACGCAGTCGCGGCGCTCGGCTTTGTCCGCTGGGCAGGCGAATGGCAACCGGCGTGGAAGGTCGATCCTGAGATTGGCTCTCGCACGTTTGAGGCGGAAGCACGAAAAGCAATCGCGCGTGAGAAGCTGGTTCTCGTGCAGGCCTTCCTATTTGACGGCGAGGCGCCGGCAGCGGCGCAGCGCGAAATCGCCCGCATCGACGGCGCAATCGTGGAGGACTCGCTCCGCATCGCAGGCATGGAAACTATCACGATTCGCCTGCCGCTCGCCCAGGTGCAATCGCTTTCTACGCTGGATTCGATCCGCTTTGTCGAAGAGGTCCCCGAGTTCACCCCGCGAAGCAACACCAACACACGCTGGATCGTGCAGACGAACGTTTCGAACAGCACACCGCTCTACACCGCAGGAATTCGGGGCGAAGGACAGATCATCGGCATCATGGACGGAGGCTTCAATCCTGCCCATTGCTCGTTCGTCGATCCCGCGGTCCCGATTACCTCCGGAAACACTCCCGGCACTTTTCCCACGCACCGCAAGGTCGTCGGATACAACGTCCCGCTGGTGGACGACTTTCACGGCACCCACGTCGCTGGAACGGCGATGGGTAACCAGGTCAGCAATTTGAACGACAACACCCGCGGCATCGCGTACAACGCCAAGATCTGCTTCCGGACCTACGGGAGCCCCATTGCATCGTTCCCGATCGATGTTCACATGACGACCCACGCGAATCAAGGCGCGACGGTTCACACGAACAGTTGGGGCGACGACGGCACGACCGCGTACAACGCGATCTGCCGGGCGATCGATCTTTTCAGCTACAACCGCGAAGACAATCTTGTCTGCTTCGCCTCGACCAACATGCAGAACCTGAAGAACCCGGAGAACGCCAAGAGCGTGCTTGCCGTGGGCAAGTCCGGAGGTTCCGGGTCGCAGACCGGTTCATGCAGCACCCTTGTCGGACCCACTTCCGATGGCCGCCGAAAACCAGAGGTCTTCGCCCCCGGTTGCAACACGATTTCGTCCGACACAAGCTTTGCCTGCGGCACCGCCGGTGCAACAGGAACGTCCATGGCTTCGCCCGCGACGGCGGGTGCCGCGGCGTTGATCCGCCAGTATTTCACCGACGGCTTCTATCCGACCGGAGCCAAAGTTCCCGCGAACTCTTTCGTGCCATCGGGAGCGTTGCTTCGAGCAATGCTGGTGAATTCCGCGGTTGACATGACCGCGTATCCGTCACCGAACAAACTTCCGCCAAACACCAACGAAGGCTTCGGTCGCATCCTGCTCGACAACAGCGTCTTTCTCGCAGGCGACGCTCGCAAACTTCTGATCAAAGACATCCGAAACACCGCGGGAACCGCGCTGGCGACCGGCGGGAATTCGACAACTTCGTTCAAGGTTCAGAGCACAACTCAGATTCTCCGGATCACCATGGCTTTCTCCGACGCACCGGCGACGATTCCGACCTCGTTCGCGCCGGTCAACAACATCAACCTGCGGGTGATTGACCCCTCGGGAAACGTGTACCTCGGAAACGTCATCAACGCCGCCTCGGGTCAGAGCCAAACCGGCGGCAGCGCCGATGCCATCAACTGCATCGAGCATTTCATTCTCAACGCCCCCGCCGTCGGAACCTGGCGCGTGGAAGTTGTCGGCGCCGCAGTGAACGTTGGAACGCAAGGATTTGGCCTCGTCATCACCGGCGACGTCGCTGCGTTCAACCCGTGCCCCGCCGATTTCAACAACGATCTCGTCGTCGACGATCTCGACTTTGCGATCTTCGCGACCGCGTACGAGACCTTCGATTGCGCGGACCCCACCATGCCTGCCGGGTGTCCCGCAGATCTTGTCGCCAGTGGATTCGTCGACGACGCCGACTTTGTCGCGTTCGCCGCGGCCTACGACGGGCTCAATTGTCCCTGATTTGATCCGTTTCCGGCGCCGACATGCCCTCACGAAGTCACCCAATTGAGTGTTCCGGCGTGAAATAACCAGAGGGGACGTCTATTTCGAAGCCTGATTTTGCAGGGCTTTTCCGGTAGAATGGACACATCTCCATTGCCGGCGGAGGCGTTTGGCTCGCGGCATATTTCTGCAATTCGCGTTGTTACTCGCCTGTTCGCAAGGACCACCTCATCATGACCCAGTCTGGTTGCCGCCTGCCACTCCTGCTCGCTTTGAGCGCGATCATGTCCTCTTTCGCTGACGGGGCGATACGCGTTGTGACTTACAACACGCAATGTTCCGGCCTGGGAGTCGTGCCGCCGAACACAGGCTTCGACACCATCATGAAGGGGATCGGCGATCACCATCTCGCGGGGAACGCCCAACCAATCGATGTTCTCTCTCTCCAGGAACTCGATGGAAATCAGTTCACGCCGGGTAATTCGGCGACTCTTCCCTACATCGTGAACATCATGAACTCGCTCTATCCGACCAGCGTCTACGTCGCGGACACGGTCAAAGACCCTACTACGGGCGGCACGGGAGGCGGACCGAACGGGCTCGTGTACAACTCGAGTACGGTGCAGCTCATTCAGGCAAAGGTTGTCGGTAGCGCCAGCGGGTCCGGCGCACCCCGTGCTCCGATGCGCTATCAGCTTCGTCCCGTCGGTCAGGGACCTTCCGCGGATTTCTATTTGTACGTGGTGCACTACAAGGCGTCGAGCGACTCCACCAGCAAGAACCGTCGCAATATCGAATCCACCACGATCCGCGCCGACGCCGATGCACTCGGACCCAATGCCCACATCATCTACTCGGGCGATTTTAACTTCACCAGCGGCCGCACAGAGACCGCCTATCAGACTCTGCTTGCCGCCGGAAATGGAAAAGCCAACGACCCGGCAAACCCCACGAACACCTGGACCAACACCAGCACGTACCGGGGCCTCATGACCGAATCCGCGACGTCTTGCAGCATTCGCTTCGATTTCCAATTCGTCACCAACGCCGTCCTCAATCAGTATGGGGTGCAGCTTGTTCCGGGAACGTATAGCGTTTTCGGCAACAACGGCACATCCACGTTCGGCGGCAGCGTCAACTCGCAGTTCAACACCGATCTCGCCGATCTCCCGAATCGCCTGCAGGTGCTTCAGTTGCTTACGACGGTTTCAGATCACCTTCCCGTCGTCGCGGATTACGCCCTCGTCTTCGCGCCGTGCCCGGGCGACCTGAACAACGACCAATTGGTCGACGATGCCGACTTCGCGATTTTCGCATCGGCGTACGACGCGCTGATCTGCCCGGCATCGCCCGCAGCCTGCCCGGCAGATTTGAACAGCGACACGTTCGTCGATGATGCCGACTTCGTTCTCTTCGCATCGGCGTATGACGCGCTGGTCTGCCCGTAAGGCTCGCCCGAACTGATACTTGCGACTAGCTCGCCGAATGACCTCCCGGGTCGCGCGGGATGTTGCAAATTATGAAACCAAACTCACTTCGCGTTCAGTTTGCAAACACGACCAACCCGGATACTCTCGCATCATGAGCACTCACACCAAATCCATCAAAGCCCGTCCGTTTGTTCGTGCACTCGGCATCGCTGCCGCGGCGGTTGTCGCCATTTCGATCCTGGGCTGCAATGCCACCAAGGGTCTCGGCGAAGACCTGCAGGAATCCAGCGATAACGTCAAGAACGCCGGCAAGTAAGGCATCGGTTGCCGGCCGCGACTTGTCGGAGCTTCGAATCGTTCCCTGCGTTTAAGGGCAGGTGAAGTTGTCGTATGCCCCGGCGAACAGAACGAAATCCGAGTCATCTGTAAATCCGTCGTCGTTGAAATCTCCCAGCGGCGACGTGTATTCGTCGTACGCACTGGCAAACGACACGAAATCCGTGTCATCGACGAGGCTGTCCAAGTTCATATCCGCGGGACACGGCGTGCCGCTGACGGTGAAATTGATGTCGTTCATGTCAATCCCGACGTTGCCGTCGAGGTCGCGGACCGTCACCCGCACTCGCGCCTTGGCCGAAGGATGGTTCGGCACGGTCCAATTGAGTGTGCCGCTGTCGGCGATATTTGCCGCCACGGAGAGGGGGAAGCTCACCCCGCCGTTCGCGGAGTAATGGATGTCGATCGTTCCGATGTTTTTGTCGTCATCGGTGAGCCACGTGAGAGGAAACGATTGGCCGGGATTCAGCGTTGTCGCGCTGTTGAGTGTGCTCACATGAGCTGTCGGGCACTGACCGTTCACGCCGGCGGCGCCTGAGTGAGCGGGGACGTGCATGACGATGCAGTGCATGACGCCTGCGGAAGTCGCCAGAGCGTCGCACGGAACCTGCACAATCGTCTTGTCGGGCGTGCCGTTTCCATCAAAGTCAAATGCTGCCTGAACCGCGGCGACGGCCTGGCCGTTGTGTCCGGCACTGTTCATGGTCGTATTGGTGTACGTCGGAAGCAGTACAAGGTCATTACAGACCACCATGTTGGCGTAGGTGTAGTGAACGCCGCTGAGCGAGCGCGCCGGAGTGCGGAACACGGTGTATCCCATGCTGGCAAGCTGCGTTGCGGCGTTGTCGCAGATCACGTCCTGCGTGGAACCGACGTTGCTGGGCCAATCGCTGATGATCACGCGGTTGTCGGAAATGATCTGCATCCACATGTCGATGTGCTGCGTGCTATCGATGGGAGTCGGAAATGCGGGCATGATCGTCGTGTTCACATTCTGGAAATCATGCCAGGTGCTGGTGATGTCCGCGGCACTCAGACCGGCGTTTTCGTTCTCGATGAGCTGCGTCGCAAACGAGCGCCCGATCGAATCAAGGTGGTAGTTTCCGCCACCGTGCGTCATGCCCAGGGAGTACACGCCGAACTTCTTTGTCGCAAAGCCCGAGGGGCCAAACCACGCCGGAAAGACGTCGTCATTCGGGCGTGGGCGGTTGTAATCATGATCGACGATTCCGCGCACCGCACCCTGGCCGGGAACGCCCCGGGTTCCGATGTAGATGAAACGGGGGCCGTAATCGCGAATCCAGATCGAGTCGGTCACGCGGACAAAGAACTTCACCCGGCTCATATTGGCGCCGGCGTTGGAAATGATCGTGCTCGCCGAGGTCTGCTCGCCCGCGGTATCAACCACGATGTACGCGTCCGCGTTGCCCGTCGTGGTGATGTGCTTGCACATCGTCGCGAGGATGTTGTTCTGCTGGGTCGTGCCTTCCCACGCCATCAGAATGCCCTGCGCCGGGGCGTATTCTCCGGGACACGCGATCGGACCGGGCGGCCGCGTGCCACCGACGCGATCGGTGAACGGATTCGGCTGCCGCGGGTGCAGCACCATGTAATCGCGCTCGGCCTGCGACATCGACCGCGGAATATCCGCACCTTCGGGGAACACGAGCTGGCCATCTTCGAGGACCGGTCCGCGCTGTCGAAGATCCTGTGCGAAGGCTGAAGAACCGACAGCAAGACCGGCGAGCAAGACGAGAATACAACGCATGGGTGCTCCGCAAAAACCACATCGATTCACGACAAAGGAAGCCCCATGATATCGCGCAGAGCCCAAACCCACAACACCATTCTGGCGCCAACAACTGCTCCGGAATCATGCTTTGGGGGACTTGCTTTCAGGCCCTAGGCCGCGACGGCGCCCGCCGGCTCACCCTGCAGCAGTTTCTTCACCGTCAAAATGAACGCACCCGTCAAAACCAGATTCAGCGCGAGCGAAATCACCGCCACCAGCACCGTTTGCCCGCCGATGTGGTACGCCAGCGCAATCACCAGAATGCCTGCCCCCACTTCTCCTCTTGGCCACATCCCGACACAAAGCGCAATCCGCGTCTTGAGCGACGCCTCCTTGCGATAGCAAAACGCAGGGAACATCTTGCCCAGGTTCGAAAGAATTGTCACCGCCAACACGTGCAGCGCGATCATGCCCCAGTTGATGGCCTCAACCGGATCGGTCGCATTCGGATGCGAACTGATCTTGTCGAGATGGGGCATCGAAAGACCAACCAGCAAGAGGAAGATCGCCGACACCAACGTGCCCGCGATCGCCTCCGCTCCCTTTGGTTCGTGATGTGTGTGGTCGATTGAGCCGTCCGCGCGCCGTGGCTGCGCGATCACACACCCAAGAACAAAGGACGGCAGCAGCACCTCCACATGAATGCTGCCGGCCCACGCCAAGCATTCTGAAAATGCGACGAGCACAATCGCGTATGCGATCACCCACGGCCAGCTCATCGGGATTTGCACCTTGTGCAGCAAGAACCACGCGACCGCGAGGAGCGCGACCATGATGAAGACCACAATTGCGAGCTGCCATTCCAGCCCGACAATCATGATCTTGAGAGGAATGAGGAGGAGGATCGTCCCGATGTCATCGAAGATCGCCAGTATGCGTGCCTTCTTGAACAGCCACGTCGCCGAGAGCCCAGCGGCAGCGAGCATGCTGAACAGCACGCCCGCCGATGTCGGAGCCGCAAAGCAGCCGACCAGCAGTTCATCGCGCCACTGATCCCACGAGGTGGCCGAGCCGGGCGGCCCCATCACCAGCACGAAATAGCCCGAAACCAGCAGCCACGGAAAACTCGCGGCGGTCATCGCAATCGCAAAGTCCGATGCGTACTGGGCCTTGCGCTTCTTGTCGATATCGAACTCGTACCCGACGTGAATCATGATGAACGCAAGCGCAGTGAATGTCAGAACCTGAATGACATGCGCCGCCGTTTCCGAGCCGCCCGTCCAGCGCGGCAGCAGCTGCGAGAGAATCATTCCGACTATCAAGAGAATGGAATACAGCAGAACCTTTGCCATGCGGAGGCAGAGTATCGGCCTTCACACCTGTTTGTGCGGGCTCAGAGCGGAAAAGCGGGGCAAATCCTGCCGAGCGGGCGCTTAGGGGCAGACCAGCTGGTTGTACTCACCGACGAAGATCACAAAATCGGTGTCGTCGACGAGCTGATCTTGATTGAAATCCGCGGAGCAGTTAAACGGCATCGCCGGGTCCGAGCACGCCAGCACGTTGTACTGCTGAATGAAGATCGTAAAGTCAGTATCGTCGACGAGCAGGTCGGCATTCATATCTGTCGCGCACGCGAAAGAGCGAAGTTCGGCGTCCGAGAGGAACCGATTGTAAAATCGGATGTCATCCAGTAAACCCGTGTAACGCAGCGTTCCGTCGAATCCAATACAGGGGCCACCGGCGAACCGGAGCGCCGCGGAATTCGCGATGTTGGTCACGCCGCTCGATGTGTATGTAGCGATAACGATTCCATCGCGCGCGGTCACGACGGTTGTCCCCTGCCGACGGAAAACAATGTGGTGCCAGCTGTCGTCGAACATGCCGGTTGCTGCAACCAGAATCTTGTTTGCGGCGCCGCTGTTGGAATACGCCTCGATGTACATATTACTGCCGTTCGGTCCCGCGCCGCCTCGGATATCGAAGAAGCTGGTGTAATTGCAGACCGAGCGTTTCGACATCACCTCAAGGCCTGCAACCTGTGCCGGATTACGAATCCAGAACGCGATCGTAAAGTCGCCCGTTCCGAAATTGCCCGCGGTCGTGCCACAAGAAACTTCGCCCCCATTGAAATCGAAGGCCTGTCCGTAGCGCCCTGGAACGTACGCGACGTTCCCGGAAATCGTGCCGTTTGCCGTGCCCGCGCTGTCCGCCGCGGATCCATCGGCCTTCCACCAGTTCACCATGTCGGCAGGTTGAGCGAGTGCACTGACCGAGGCTGACGCAGATACCAAAAAGGCAAGCACGAATTTCATCACGATTCCTCCGCACGCAGTTGAATTGGAGCCGTCTTGGACTATTTCGATCTTTCCTTAGCCTTCATTGCAGATGCCATCTCAGACGCTGAATCGTCCCGATCCGGACGCGAACTTTCAGATGCGAGGACCGCCAACTTACGGACAGATGAGTTGGTTGTACTCGCCAACAAAGATCACAAAGTCGGTGTCATCGACAAGCCCGTCCTGATTAAAGTCGGCTGAACATTTGAACGGCATGGACGGATCTTCGCACGCCAATACGTTGTACTGCTGAATGAAAACCGTGAAGTCGGTATCGTCGACGAGAAGATCTCCGTTCATGTCCGTCGCGCAGGCGAACGAGCGCAGCTCCGCGTCCGTCAGGAACCGGGTGTAGAAACGGATGTCGTCGAGCAGGCCCTGGTATCGCTGAACGCCGGCAAAGCCGATGCACGGACCGCCTGCAAACCTGAGCTGCGCCGAGTTTGTGATATTCGTCACGCCGCTTGACGTGTACGTGTTGATGATGATCCCGTCCCTTGCCGTCACCACCGTTGTGCCCTGGCGGCGGAAGACGATGTGATGCCAACTGTCATCGAACATCCCCGTCGCGCTGACAAGAATCTTGTTTGCGCCGCCGCTCCCCGAATAGGCCTCGATGAAAATGCCGTTTCCGTTCGGGCCCGAGCCTCCCTGGATGTCGAAAAAGCTGCCGAAATTGCAGACGGGCCGCTTTGACATTACTTCCAGAATGATCGCCTGCGCGGGATTGCGGATCCAGAAGGCGATCGTGAAGTCCCCAGTGCCGAAGTTGCCGGCGGTCGTGCCGCAGGCGACCTCACCACCGTTGAAATCGAACGCTTGACCGTAACGGCCCGGCACGTACGCGACGTTTCCGGAAATCGTTCCGTTCGCTGTTCCCGCGCTGTCCGCCGTGGTTCCATCGGCCTTCCACCAGTTCACCATGTCGGCAGGCTGAGCGAGCGCATTGACGGAAGCGATCGCCGACACGAACAGGGTAAACCAGAATTTCATCAGGATTCCTCCGCGCGCAGTCTAATTGCGGCGGTTTTGAGCTGTCAAGGTTTTTCTGGGGCTTCCCACGAGAAGCGATCTTCAACCTTTGCAAATGAGAATCAGTGCCGATCCCTGCGCGAACCGATGAATTATCAGTCCTTCACGCGGCTATTCTCGCAGCGCAGCTCAACGTGTTTGTCGCTCAGGCACATTCCTTCGTCCAGCAGGCGCGTCTCGCGATCACCCTCGCGTGGATTGCGGGCTACACCAACATCCTCACGATCCTGACCTGCGGCCACGTCACAAGCCACGTCTCGGGGACGACGTCCGACCTCGGGCGCGCCGTCAGCGAAGGCAACTGGCGCTTTGTCGCGTTTCTCGGCTTCTTGCTAACAAGCTTTGTCGTTGGTGCGGGAATCTCGGGATTCACCACAGAACTTGGCAAGCGCCGCGGCTGGGAATCCATTTATGTACTGCCGATGGCGGTCGAAGCGCTCCTGCTGGCAGCATTCGCGCTGCTTGTCGAGACTTCTTCGCAGGGAGCAACTGTTGTCGGCGAGCGGCTCTTGCTCATGACCGGCGTTGCGTCCATGGCGATGGGCCTCCAGAACGCCACCATCACCCGGATCTCCAGCGGCGTGGTTCGCACCACCCACGTCACGGGAGTTCTCACCGACCTCGGGCTCGAAGCCGTTCAATTCTTCTGGTGGCTCGCGGACGAGCGGAGGCTGTTGGCGACTTCGCCACGCTTGACCGCGGCTGCCACCGTTCGAGCGCACCCGACATCCAAGCGACTCGCGCTCCTCATATCCATCATGGGCTCGTTCGCGCTTGGAGCATGCCTGGGCACGCTCGCATTCAAATTTGGAACCAACTGGGCGATGTTCCCGCCGGTCCTCTTCCTGCTCTGGATTATCTATCAGGATATCTCTCGCCCGATCGCTGAAATCGAAGAGAGCGAACTTGTCAACGAAGCGTCGGCACTCGGCCTTCCGCCAGAACTGGCGATCTACCACGTCCGCAAGGATCACCTTCGCGCCGGCAAGGTTCACCGCATGCCGAACCTGCTCGCATGGTCCGATCGTTTGCCTCGCGCCGCTCGAGTCGTCATTCTCGATCTTGACGAAGTCACCAACCTCGACGAGAACTCCGCCATCGAGCTTCGGGCGGCACTCAAGAAAATGGATTCGCAGGGACGAGCGATGGTTCTCGCGGGTTTGACTCCCCGGCAATTTGAGCAGTTGCGGGATGCCGCGGGAGGAATGCTCGACCCGCTCGACACCTGCGGCGATCTCGAATTGGCGATCGCACGGGGACTAAACGTGCTGGACCGAATTCGGCGGGCGTGAGCCGAACGCGGCCTCCTGTCGGTTGCTGGAAAACTCCGGATTCTTCGGGTGGAATTCCTCCAGACTTGGAAGTCGTTCCGGCCGGCGGCTATTGTCATCGAGTTTGCGCCCCGGGGCGAAGTGGTTCATCCCTCTCCCGCCGGTTCGCGACGTTCCAAAGAGGGACAGGATGCCCAAACGGACCGACATCAAGACGATTCTGATCCTCGGCTCTGGCCCCATTGTCATCGGGCAGGGCTGCGAGTTTGACTACTCGGGCACGCAAGCCTGCAAGGCCCTCAAGGCGGAGGGGTACCGCCTTGTCCTGATCAATTCCAATCCCGCGACGATCATGACTGATCCGGCGTTCAGCGACCGGACGTACATCGAGCCGATCACACCGGATGCGGTTCGGAAGATTCTCCAGAAGGAAAAGGACCTGGGCTTCCCGGTGGACGCGATTCTGCCGACGCTGGGCGGGCAGACCGCGCTGAACTGCGCGTGCAAGCTCTTTGACGATGGCATCCTCAAGGACTTCGGCGTCGAGATGATCGGAGCTACTCGCCAGGTGATTCACCGAGCCGAAGATCGCCAGATCTTTAAAGACATCTGCGAATCGATCGGTCTTGTGCTGCCCAAAGCCAAGACCGTCACGACTCTTGAAGACGCCCGCGAGTTCCTGAAAGAGATCGGCCTCCCTGCGATCATCCGCCCCGCCTTCACCCTCGGCGGCACCGGCGGCGGCATCGCGTACAACCAGGAAGAATTCGACGAGATCACCATGCGGGGCCTGCGCGCCAGCATGATCGGGCAGGTGCAGATCGATCAGTCGGTGCTCGGCTGGAAGGAATACGAGCTCGAAGTCGTCCGCGACAAGAAAGACAACTGCATCATCGTCTGCGGCATCGAGAATTTCGATCCGATGGGCGTGCACACCGGCGACTCGATTACGTTCGCGCCGATCCTGACCCTGACCGACAAGGAATACCAGGCGATGCGCGACGCGTCGCTGGCCATCATGCGGGCCGTCGGCGTCGAGACGGGTGGTTCGAACGTGCAGTTCGCCGTGAACCCGGCCCCGAAAGACGGCAAGTTCGAGATGGTCGTGGTCGAGATGAATCCGCGCGTGTCGCGATCTTCGGCGCTCGCCTCGAAGGCCACCGGTTTCCCGATTGCCAAGATCGCAGCCAAACTCGCGATCGGCTACACGCTTGATGAACTCCGCAACGACATCACCGGGACCACGAGCGCGTGCTTCGAGCCGACGATCGATTACGTCGTCACGAAGATGCCTCGCTGGACGTTTGAGAAGTTCCCCGAGGCCGATGAAACGCTGACGACGCAGATGAAGAGCGTGGGCGAGGCGATGGCGATCGGTCGCACACTCAAAGAGAGCTTGCAAAAAGTCATCCGCTCCATGGATGTGAAGCGGCTCGGGCTTGGGCTTGATCGCAACGACAAGTGGCTTGCCGCGAAGCGGGCGGGTCAGAGTGGGCAGGTCACGAACGACGGCGGGAAGCAGACGTTTCGTGCCGCGGACGGTTCCGCGATCGAGTGGCCGATTGCCACCGAGAAACTCAGCCGCAAGCTTGCGGTACCGAGCCAGGGCCGGCTCTACTACATCCGCTACGCGATGAAGATGGGCTGGACCGACGAGAAGATTTATGAGCTCTGCAAAGTCGACTATTTCTTCCTCGACCAGATCAGGCAACTCATCGAATTCGAAGATGTGCTCTGTGGGTACTCAAAGCTCGAAGAACTCCCCGCAAAGGTGCTCTTCGAAGCCAAACAACTCGGTTACAGCGATGCGCAGCTCGCAAACCTTTACCTCGGCACGATCTCGCCCGACACGATCCTGAAGGTCCGCGAGTTCCGCAAGAAGCAGGGAATCGAACCGGTCTACAAGCTGGTCGATACGTGCGCTGCGGAGTTTGAAGCGGTCACCCCGTATTACTACTCGACGTACGAGAAATCCGCGAGCGGCCTGGCGGCAGCCAAAGGTGAATACCGCGGCGAAGACGAGATCCGCATCAGCGATCGCCAGAAGGTCGTCATCCTCGGTGGCGGGCCCAACCGCATCGGACAAGGCATCGAATTCGACTACTGCTGCGTCCACGCGGCATTCGCGGCACGCGAACTCGGCTTCGAATCGGTGATGGTCAACTCCAACCCAGAGACTGTCAGCACCGATTACGACACGAGTGATCTGCTCTTCTTTGAGCCCCTGACGCTCGAAGACACGCTCAACATCATCGAACGTCTGAACGGCAAGACGCTGGAACCCGAGAAGGACGGCGGCAACGGCAAACGCAACGGCCTTGTCCACGGGACGATCGTCCAGTTCGGCGGGCAAACGCCCCTGAATCTCGCGCACGGGCTCGTGAAGGGCGGAGTGCCACTCATCGGCACCAGCCTCGATTCGATCGACCTCGCGGAAGATCGCAAGCGGTTTGACGCCCTGCTTGAACGCCTCGGGCTCTTCAAACCCCCCAGCGGCATCGCTCGCACGCTCGACCAGGCAGTCGAGATTGCCAACCGCATCACCTATCCGGTGCTCGTGCGCCCAAGCTACGTGCTCGGCGGTCGAGGCATGGAAATCTGCCCGGACGAGACGGCCCTTCGCCATTACATGGCCAATGCCGTGAACATCAGCGATCTCGAGAACGCGCCTGTTCTCATCGACAAGTTCCTGGACGACGCAACCGAAGTCGATATGGATGTCGTCGCCGACTTCATCCCCGGCAAGTCGGGCTCGACCGACCTTTCCGGTAACGACGGCACGCGCCAAGCAATCGTGATCGGCGTCATGGAGCATATCGAACAGGCGGGCGTTCATTCCGGCGATTCTGCCTGCACGCTCCCTCCGTGGAGCCTGCCCAAGCCGATGGTGGACCGCATCAAACAGATTGGCCAGATTCTCGCGGCAGACCTCCGCGTCAACGGCCTGATGAACGTGCAGCTCGCGATCAAGGGCGACCGGATTTCGATTCTTGAGGTGAATCCTCGTGCCAGCCGGACTGTGCCGTTTGTGGGCAAGGCGACGCACACGCCTTGGGCTCGCATCGCGGCAATGGCCATGATGGGCAAGAAGCTTCGCGAGCAGGGTGCCAAAGAACCTGTCCACCGCGGCGTGTACGCCGTCAAGGAATCGGTCTTCGTCTTCAGCAAGTTCCCGGGCGTCGACATCGTGCTTGGACCGGAGATGAAGAGCACCGGCGAAGTCATGGGCATCGACCTCTCGGCGGACATCGCGTTCGCGAAGGGGCAGATCGCCTGCGGCACAATCCTGCCTTCGAAGGGAAATGTCTTCATCAGCGTCCGCAAGGGCGACCGCATCACGCTCATGCCCCTCGCGAAAGAACTCGCTGCCATGGGCTTTGGCCTCTTCGCCAGCCCGGGCACGGCATCGTTCTTCTCCGAGCACGGCTTGACCGTGAAGCCCGTGCAGAAAATCGAGGCGCAGGTCCGCCCGAATGTCATCGACATGATGGCCGATGGGCAGGTGCAATTGGTGATCAACACCCCCACTCGCACCGGACGTTTGACCGACGAAGGCAAGATCCGGGCCGCAGCGATCCGACTCGGCGTGCCGATCATTACGACGACGACGGGTGCCGCGGCAGCCGTGCGTGCGATCAAGGCCCTTCGTTTCGGCGATTGGAAGGTCGCGGCGCTGCAGGATTACCTTGATTACAACAACGGCAAAACGGATTCGGTTGAGCGGGCGACAGTGGGCGTTTAGCGGTACGAGTTCGCGATTCGCGGTTATTGGAGCGCTCGCTGCCATCCGCACTCGGGACAGCGTTCCGTAACTAGCCCTGCGAGTTCATAGCCGCATTTCTCGCATTCAAGCTTTGTCGTACGTGCAATGTCGCGTCTTCCCGCGCCAAGTGCGCGGACCCGTACATGCGATTGCTCAAGGGCTGCGACGGCCCGCCTATTGATCACAAACAAAGCGAACAGGCCGATCGGCGGAAAACAGAGCAGTACACCGACGAGGAGCTTCCCCGCTTTACTCCAGCCTGTTGCCGATGCAAGCCGGAAAGCACACGTGGCGATCACGATCCAATTTACAATCAAAACGCTCGGCAAGAGAACACGCCACGTCGCCGCCCGAGGATTCCAGCCGACAATAAGAGCGAACGCGACAGGAGAAATACAACCGACAAGGCAAATAACAAACGCGATGCCGAGCGCCAACATCAGCCACCGTTGACGGCTTGCAATTCGGTTCAGTTCGGGTAATGAATATCTGCGGATCGCTACGCACTCCAACTGACTCTCGGGTTCTACTTCTCCCGCTTCAGCGCCGCCTCGATTGCTTCCAGCTCTTTCCGCTTGCTCTTGTCGACCTTCGGGAACTTGAGCTTCAGCGAGTGCAGCGCGTCCACGATCACCGCGGCAACCACCGTCCGCGTGAACCACTTGTTGTCCGCGGGCACCACAAACCACGGGGCTTCTTCCGTCGACGTATTGCGGATCATGTCCTCGTACGCCGCCATGTACTTATCCCAATGCGCCCGCTCAGCGATATCTGCGGCGGAGAACTTCCAGTTTTTCTCTTTTTGTTCGAGCCGCGACAGGAACCGCCTCTGCTGCTCCTCTCGCGAGACGTGCAGGAAGAACTTGCGGATAACTGTGCCCTGTCGCGATTGATACCGCTCGAAGTTGCGGATGTCCTCGAAGCGCTGCTCCCAGACCTTCTTCCCAATCAGTTTCGTCGGGAGCTTCTGCTTCATCAGGAATTCCGGGTGGACGCGGACGACAAGAACCTCTTCGTAGTACGAGCGGTTGAAGATGCCGATGCGTCCACGCTCGGGCATGACCTTCGAGCAGCGCCAGAGAAAATCGTGGTCGAGGTCATCACTCGTTGGAGCTTTGAACGAATGCACCTGGCAGCCCTGCGGATTCACGCCGCTCATGACGTGCTTTATCGTGCCGTCTTTCCCCGCGGCATCCATCGCCTGAAAGATCAGCAGCAGCGACCACGAATCGGTCGCATAAAGCTTCTCCTGTTCATCGGCGAGCCACTTAATCCCCCGATCCAGGAGTTCCTGCGCCTCCTGCTTCGACCGGGCTTTACCGGTATCGCCAGGGTTGATGTTCTTCAGCCGGAATCCCTTACCGTCGGTGACGCGGTAGTCGCGGATGAGTTTTTCTGTGATGTCGGGCATGGAGAAGACTCGCGATCGTGGAAACACATTTGAACACGGCGGGCCACGGAAACCCCCGAGCCCCGCAGCAATGACACGCGGAGAAAAGGAGCAGACCGTAGAAATCCTACCGCGCAGCGGTTCTTCCCAGAAGCAATTCACTACCATCCGGCATGACCTACGGCGGACACTTCGGCAAGAAGGCAAAGGGCGCGATCAACCGCTTCTACGAGCACGCCGACACGCGGCACCTGACCACGCTTCAGGAAGCCGCGAGCGAGCTTTATCTGGCCGAATCCGCGAAGGCCAAAGAAAAACTCTGGACCAAGGTCGATCTCGCGCTCGGACACCTGATTCAGGCCAAATTCCCGATGGATCCGGCCAAAGCCCGGGCTGCCGTTGAGAGCAAAGACGTGCAGAAACTGGCGACGCTCGTCGGCGAACTGAGCGCGAAGCGGTAGCACTGGTCGCCCCAAAAATTTCGAGACGGCGGGCGGAATCTGCCGCACGAGTTTCCCACAGATGCGTAGAGTTTCCGTTCTGATGAGCACTGATCCCTCAAGCGAGTTGCAGCGTGGTCGGCCGGTGACGGTCGAAGCGCCGATCGACCGCCGGAGCAGCGCCAACATCACAACCCGCCGCCTCGCGCCGAGCGACTCCATCCCGGAGATGACCAAGCTTCTTCACCGCGCGTACGCCAAGCAGGTCGCAATGGGCTTGCAGCCGCTCGCCGGTCGCCAAACGGCCGAAGTGACCGAGCAGCGCGTCTTCAGCGGCGAGTGCTATGTCGCTGTCGACCACGCCGCGGCAGTGCAATCCCGAACCGGGCAAAAACTCGTCGGCACAATCCTCTTTCACGAAGTCGAAGAAAGCCAGGGTCCGCCCTGGTTCACCAAGCCCGAAGTCGCGAGCTTTTCCCAGCTCGCCGTTGATCCTGAATATCAAGGCTGCGGCATAGGCCGCATGCTTATGGAAATGGTCGAGCAACGAGCCCGTGACACCGGCGCGAAAGAACTCGCGCTCTCGATGGCCGAACCCGATCGCGAACTCTACGACTTTTACCTGAAACGCGGTTATCGCTTCATCGAAAATTGGAAATGGCCGTACACAAATTACCGAAGTGCGATCCTGAGCAAGTCGCTCGGATAAGCATCCACTTGCGAATGTGACGCGCCCGCAGCATCAATCCGACGCATCTTGGTTGCATTTGAACGATCGTTCAAAATCGGCCCTGAGAAGTTGGCCCTAGACATGAAAGCCTTTTCGTGTCATACTACGCGCATCGTCACAAATTCTTGCTAGCGCAGGAGTAGGACGAAGTTCGAGGGGGTCACCGCGATGGGCGATTTTCTAAGTGCGCTGGGATATCTCGCGCTTGCCAGCCGCTTCAGGCGGCTTTCTGACGATCTCATGGGTGATGCTGCGCGCTTCTATCGCACTCAGGGTGTCGAATTCTCACCCAAATGGTTCGGCCTTTTCAAGCTGCTCACCGAGCGTGAAGTACTCAGTGTTGGCGAAGCCGCGATCCAGCTTGGACTCACGCATCCCGCGATCAGCCAGATGAGCAAGGAGCTCACAACGCTCGGGCTGCTCACCTCGAAGACCGACGCCAAGGACGAACGCCGGCGCACCCTCGAACTGACGAAGAAGGGCCGCGATCTGGCCCTGAAAATGGACCCCATCTGGAACGCGATCGAAGTCGCCAGCCGCGGACTTTCTGAAGATGCGGGGTTCGACATCATCGAAAAGCTCGAAAAACTAGAAGAGGCGCTGCGGATTCGCCCGCTCGCGGAACGCATCGAATCGGTCTTCCTGAGCGAAGGCATCAAGGTCGTCGACATGGATGCGCGGAACAAGGACAAGTTTCGAACACTCAACGCAGCCTGGATCGAGCAGCATTTCAAGATGGAGCCGATCGACGAGCGCACACTCCGCAGCCCCGAGACCGAAATCGTTGCCAAGGGCGGCAGCGTTCTCATGGCGATGATGGGCGCAGAAACGGTCGGCGCGGTCGCGATCAAGCCGATGGAAGCCGGCCGCTGGGAACTCACAAAGCTCGCCGTTGATGCCCGACACCGCGGACGCGGCATCGGCGAACTGCTCACGCGCGAGGCCATGGCCCGTGCCAGGAAAAAAGGCGCGAAGACCGTGTTCCTCGAAACCAGCCGCATCCTCGAGCCCGCCGTTCGCCTCTACAAGAAACTTGGGTTCAAGGAAGTCGAGAAGCCTGCAAAGACCGAGTGCTCTCGTACCGACCTCGTTATGGAAGTGAAAGTCGGACGGTAAGGCCGGGGCTTACGGCCCGAGCGCGCGTGTCAACCTTGCGTTCATTGCCCGCAGTTCCTCAACATGCGCTGGTGACCATTGGGGTTGAGTGGGCGGTGCTGCTTCATTGTGATGATCATCGCCGATTCCGGTCGAACGCGAGGCCGTCACGCGATCCATCACAAGCTTGCGGATTTCATGGGCGTTTTCGAGGCCGAACAAAAAAGCTACGTTCGAGCCGTCGGCATGCGCGCCGTGCTGCGTGTGGACGACTCCGCCGCCGGCGGTTTCGACCTTGAGATTGGCGAATCCGAACCAACGTTCAAATGGCCCCTGCGTGATCTCGATGTTCTGGACATTTTCGAACGTAAACGTTGTCTCGCGAATGACCCAGATTCCATTCCGAAGCCGGATCGAGCGGGGTGAAAGGATGTACCAGGTCGTGTCGTACCGAAGATGAATTGCAACGTACGCGACAATGTCGGGAACGATCGCCGCAATCCAGGCGGGGACCGCGAGAATCGCCCCCACTACCGGATTGATAATGCAGATGATCAACCACGCACCCAGGATCGCGATGTCGATCACCGCGAGGCCGATCCAGAACCAAAATTTCAAATACCGCAGCCACGCACCGCTCGGCTTGAGCGCGATCGATTGCTCTCCGGGCTGTGTCGGCAGAGTCGGTGCCGCCCGAGGCGTCCGCAGCAGATCAGCAAGAACTCCCCAAACACCCTCGTACACCCATGCCGAAGCCGCCTCGACGGGTTTGCCGATTGGGTTCAGCAGGTTTGTCATGAGCGTGGGCCTCCCCTGCCGCCCAGCGCATCCAGCCGATCGGCGAGGCGATCAACCGAGACTCGCAGTTCCCGTAAAAGCGAGAGAGTTTCATCCGCAGGGACCGAGGGCACGGTAGACGGGTTGTGCTCCTCCGCTCCTTCGTGTGCATGCGCCTTGGCCCCGCGCATGCGCTCGTAAAGAAAATCCCGAAGCCCGTCGGCTTCGCGGACACCTTCGATTCGCATTTGCGGCCCGGTTCCGCCCGCCGCGGTCTGGACGTCGATGGTTGACAGCCCCAGCCACCGATGGAAAATGTTGCGGGTGACGTGGATGTCCTGGATACGCCGGTAGGTGAGGGTGATCTCCTTGCGAAACAGAATCCCCCACGCCATCCAGATTCCCTCTTCATCGAAGCGGTAGCGCAGGGTCTTGTAGCGGATATACGCCAGCGTAAAGACGATGGGGAATGCGATGAACGCGAAGAGCGAGACGACGAAGTAATACGTCAACAGCTCCGGATCGGGGCGGGTAATCGATCGCGGGTCGGGAGCGGGTTGAGGAGGGAGGTTGAGGGCTTGCTGGTCCATGCTCTGATAGGGACGATACTCGGCAGTTCTGTTGAGCGTTATTGGGAGTTGCCTGGCAAGGCGTTTCGCGCCCCTCGGACAGGTTCTCGGGCTTGTCGGCAAGGCCTGTCGTTTGCACCAGTTTTACAGAAACGCACGAAAGCAAGCAATCCCGCAAGAATTGCATGGCGGCGACACATATGGGGGCAGAGGAAGAGGGTGGTCGCCGGCGCCGCCGTCCGGTGGGGACAAAGATTGATTGTGCACGGACTACGCTTCGCCGTTTCGATATGAACCTCGAAGCGAGCAATTCATCTTCGGACATGCCCGAAGGGCCGAAGGCCCTTGGTGGCAATTCGAGCGTCCCGCGGTTGTCAGAAACGGAATTTGCCCGGCTGGTGGGACGTGCTCGACCCGCATTGACGATCGTGGCGTCTGCGGTTCTGGGAGACCGGGTGGAGGCCGATGATGTCGTGCAGGAGGCATCGGTGATCGGGCTTTCAAGTTTGGATCGCTTTACTCCGGGAACGTCCTTTGAAGGCTGGATGGCGCAGATCGTTCGGAACGTCGCTCGCAACGCGCTACGCAAGCGAACCCGAAATCCTGCCCGCGCTTCCGGGGGCGACGCCCTCATCAACCACGCCGCTGGGGCTGGCCGCCCGGCGGGCGCGCCCGCGGTGTCCGGAGATGGTTCTTCGGCCAATCCCGCCCACTTTGATGTCGAGGTTCAGAGGGCCCTGCAAAACCTGGACGAGACTTCAAGAGTGTGCCTCCTGCTTCGCACTGTTGGCGAAATGAGTTACGCACAGATCGCTGCGATTACTGAACTCAACGAAAACACCGCGATGAGCCATGTCTTCCGGTCGAGACGCGCGATGCGGGAGTTTCTCACTTCGAAGAACGGTCGCCACGACGAAGGAGGTCGGCGTTGAGTCAAGCGCAGCCTCCCAATTCTGGTGCCTGGTCGCCCCCGTTCGATTCGGAGGCGGTCGACCGCTATCTCGATGGCGTTATGTCGGAGTCGGAGCGTTCTGCGTTTGAGGCGGAAGTCGCCAATTCCCCGTCGCTTCGCGACGAGATTTCGCTGCAAAAGCATCTCGATTCATCGCTTCGAACCGGGTTCGGTGCCCCGCCCGTCGTGCCGGTCGCGGGAATCCTGACCCGCGAAGAAGCAAGGGCCTTCGCCCCGAAAAAGCAGCGCGCCAGCTGGTCCCGCGAGTACAAGATGTTCGGGGCTGTCGCGGCACTTCTCGCCATCGCCCTCAGCATCCAGGCCTATTTCTGGCTGACATCGCCCGGCGCCGTGGAAGAACGTCCATCGCTTGCCGAGGCATACTACAAGCTCGTCAATCACAAATTCCGCCCCTCTGAAGAGTGCACAACCCGCGAGAAGTTCGCTCAGTGGATGGGAAGCCGCTACGGCGTCGCCCTCGCACCCAAGGAAGACCGCCCCGATGTGCAGTTCGTCGGCTGGAGTTATTCCGGTGCGATTTCCAACTACACCGGACTGCTCCTTGCCAAGGTAGACGGAAAGCCGGTTGTGGTCGCGATTGACACAGTGGCGCGTCAGAACGACTGGGGAATCCCGTGTCGGCGCCAACCGAAGGACGAGGACGGCGTGAACTTCTTCTCGGCGGAGATCGACGGCATCGCTCTTTACGAGATCACTCCTCTGGATAAGCCGCGGATCATCGATAACTTGGCGGTCTTTAAACCTGCCAAGTAGGCCATCCGTTGAATCCGCAGAAGAGCAGCGCGGACAATAGTTTTTTTGCAATCTGCCACAGCTCCTCAGACATCGGGAGGGGGGAGAGTGCGCGAGCTGTCGCGGCACTCAAGTTGGTAGGAGCCGGCTTTGGCGATTGGTGCTCTGCGGGATTTGGAGCCGCTGGGCTGAGACAGGACAAACTGACCCTTTTCCTCACAGCGGGTTCCGCGCTGTTGCGGGCCCGCTCCTTTCCATCCTATTGCGTGCTTGATCCTCGTTGGCAACTCTCCAGTTGGCGGATTCGCCCGAAAACCAGAATGTCAGAGCCTTCCCGCAGGGGTGAAATTGTGGGGCAAGGCGACGGCACTCATTCTTCAGCAGCTGAGTTGCAACTTCGGTAAATCCTGACGTTGACTGGCAAAGTACACAAACGTGGTGTACGTTTTCATTGAGCGGGGGTTTGCGTGGCGTTCTGCCGCGCATATTGGAGCACGCTCGATGAAAATCTCTTTCGCGGCAGCGTTCCTCGCTTGCGGGGTCGGTCTTTCCGTGTGTTTCGCCGAAGTCGGCGACTTGCTCGTCTCCTCCCGCTTCAGTAACAACGTCCTTCGTTACGACCGCCACACCGGAGCGTTCAAGGGGGTGTTCGCTTCCGGCAACGGCCTCGCAAATCCGAATGGAATTGCGTATGGACCTGATGGCAACTTGTATGTCGGCCTCGGCGATACCGGCCGCATCATGAAGTTCCAAGGGCAGAGCGGCGCGTACCTCGGTGACTTCGTCAATTCGAATGTTGCAGGGTTTTCCGGCTGCCGCGCGATCACGTTTGGTCCGGACGGCAACCTGTATGTCGCAGGTGCGAACATCAATTCGGTGCTGCGGTTTGACGGTGCGAGCGGCGCGTTCAAGGACGTGTTTGCTTCGGGCAACGGAATGAGCGGTACGGTCGGATTGACCTTTGCGTCCAACGGAGACCTGTATGTCGGTGCGGCGCTTTCGAACGCGGCGTATCGCTTCAACTCTGCGGGCCAGTTCATTCGCACCTATGGGGGCGGGGCGCTGAGCAACGTCACCGGCGTGCTTTTCGATTCGCAGAACCGGCTGCTGACTGCATATTCCGTGAGCAACAAGATCCAGCGCTACAACCTCAACGGAACGGGCGCGGGCTCCTTCGCGACCACCGGGTCTCTGAACACCCCGATCGGGATGATCTTTGATCCCGACGGCAATTTGCTAGTCGGCTCGTTCGGAACCGACAGCGTGCTGAAATACGACGCAACCACGGGCTCGTTTCTTGGCACTCTGGTGTCGAGCGGCTCGGGCGGACTGGATGGAACGCACAACTTTGCGTTCATGCAGGTGCCGGGGCCTTCAGCGATTGCACTTGCTTCGCTCGCCATTTTCGGCACAATCTCGCATCGGCGACGAGCGTCTTGCTAACTACGCGAGTCGACTCCAGCCGCACTCGGGGCACAGCATCGGAGTTTTTGCCAGGTCGTATAGACATCGCGGGCAACGCCCTTTCGCCAGACGTCGCCTGGCTATCGATCTTTGAACGGCCTGTGCAACGTGGGTCATTACACCCCAAATTAATGTGACCGACAGAACGACAATGACCGCGTTGTGGACAAATCCCTGCCACCTCGGTCGAAAGCTCACAGTCCGCCCGGCGGCGAGCAGGCTGATCTCCTCAGCGTATCTATTGGCGCTCGGCGCTGTGCGAAGTGCGTTGAGCACCGCATTCGGAAACGCGGCAACCTCCGCCGGAGTCAAGAGGGCGTAGTTTGGTTCAAGATACATGCCACGGTTTTCGGTCGTCATTCCCCAAATACCCGTAAACCACGTAGCAACTGGCACAATCGCGCAGCCCCGAATCTCCTTCGCTCCCGCAGGGATCGGCGTGGTTCCATTTTCAATCTGAACAATGATTCCGCCGGCCGGAACGCGAAAGGTGCGACTAGAAACCTGATTGCGTGTGGGTCCCAGATAGCTTGGATCGACCCACTGTCCAATCGAAACAAAGTTGACGAGCGGTGAATAACAAGGCGGAGGGCCGGATGATTCAATACGCCAGAAATCAATCGCAATGACGATGGCAATCAAGACCAGCGAAGTTGGCCGACGCAACAACCGCGCGAGCCACGCGGCCCAGCCTGATGAAGGACGCACCTCAGATGAAGGATCTCGTGCGGGCACAACACACGATAGCAATTTCGAAGAAGCTTTCTCAGGTGCGAAATAATCTGCCCCAAAGCCAACGGCACCAGGAAGGCCCGGTGCCGGGAGCGTTTCTTGAAGTTGACAAATGCCTTACCGCTGCTTGCTATCACCCCGAGCAAAGATGCTCGCGACGTAGTTCAGCACATCCGTCGCGCTCGTCTCGTTGTAGCCGAAGTGCTTGATGAGGCGCTGCTTGACGATGTCGATCTTTGCCTGCGTTTCATCGTCGACCACGCTGCTGACCAGGTTCTTCAGTTTGATCGTGTCGCGCTGGTCTTCGAAGAGCTTGAGTTCCAAGGCGCGATAGAGCCGCGCGTTGGTGTTATATTCAAACTTCTTGCCATCGAGTGCGAGGGCGCCGATGTAGTTCATGATCTCCTGACGGAAATCATCCTTGCGGCTGTCCGGGATATCGATCTTCTCTTCGATCGACCGCATGAGGCGTTCATCCGGCTCTTCGTCGCGGCCCGTATAGCGGTTCTTGACGCGTTCCTTCTGCGTGTAGGCACGGACGCTTTCGATGTAGTTGACGCAGAGGCGGCGGATGGCGTCCTCGTCGGCACTGATGGCACGCTGGACTTCACCCTTGATGATGTCCTCGTATTCCTCTTTCACCACCGCGAGCAGCTCACGGAAACGCTTTTTCGTGTTCTCGTCATTGAGGAGCGAGTGGTGCGAAAGCCCGCTCTCGATCTCATTGATCACCATGAACGGATTGATGCAGCGCTCCTCGATTGCCTGGCGGCCGACAAGCGCGTTGGAAATCTTGTCCTGGATGTACCGGGGCGAAATGCCGTTCATGCCTTCCCGCGGCGCTTCTTCCTTCAATTCCCGCACCGAATCCTCGGTGAATCCGGGGATGCTCTTGCCGTTGTAAAGCTTGAGCTTCTGCATCAGCGCGAGGCCGGCCTTCTTGGGCTCTTCCAGCCGCGTCAGCACCGCCCACATCGCCGCCACTTCGAGGGTGTGCGGGGCGATGTGGATGTTCTTGATGCGATCCGGTCCGAAGTCCTTCTGATAGATCCGCACTTCATCATCGAGCCGGATGTTGTACGGCACGTCGATCTTGATCGTGCGATCGCGGAAGGCCTCCATCATCTCGTTCGACTGGAGCCGCTTGTACTCCGGCTCGTTGGTGTGGCCGAGGATCACCTCGTCGATGTGTGTCTGGGCGAATTTCTTCGGCTTGATCGTGTGTTCCTGCGATGCTCCGAGCAGGTCGTACAGGAACGCCACATCGAGCTTCAGCACTTCGATGAACTCGCAGATACCACGATTCGCGATATTCAACTCGCCATCGAAATTGAACGCACGCGGATCGCTGTCGCTGCCGTACATCGCGATCTTGCGGTAGTTGATATCGCCCGTCAGTTCCGTGCTGTCCTGGTTCTTTTCGTCCTTGGGCTGGAAGGTGCCGATGCCGACGCGATCCTTCTCGCTCAGCACGATGCGGCGCACCTTCACGTGCTCCATCACCTTCTTCCAGTCGCCCTTGTAGAACGTCATCAGGTCTTCGAAGATCTTGCGGCAGAACGGATCCGGGTCGCCATGAATGCGGATCCGGCCGTTGTGATGCTGAGGACGATACTTCTCGTTGATCTTCGCGAGCAATGCATCGCGAGCCTCTCGCGGCACAAGCACGAGCGGATCCTCGTGCATGGGGCATGCAAATTCGTGCGTGCGAGCGGCATCGGTGCCGGTGGCCGCAGGCTTCACTTCGCAGTGCTCGTCCAGCATCCAGGAATATGAATACAGCGCACCCTCGGGCGTGCGGCTATACGCCTCGACGCCTTTCTTGAGCAAACGAGCGATCGTGGACTTCGACGATCCGACCGGGCCGTGCAACAGCAAAATGCGCTTGTCCGTGCCGTAGCCTTCCGAAGCCGACCGCAGGAAATCGACGAGCTGCATCAACGCAAAATCCAGCCCGAAGATTGCATCTGCACCGCCTCCGAACGGATCGGAGAAGAAGTGATACCGAGTCACGTCGTGCTTGAAGACTCGGTATTTCTCGCTGCCACACGAAACAACCGAGTCGTAGAGCCGCTGGTACGCATTGCGGCAGACCGACGGGTTCTGCGAGACGATTTCCAGATATTCAATGAACGTGCCGGTCCAGTGATGGTCCTGGAAGCGCTTGCGGTCAAGGCGCGAGTCAATCAGTCCCGCGAGATCGGAAGCAGTGGTCGCCGAAGCCGGCGTCGAGGACGAACCGGAACCCACCGAGGCGGAGGTCATAAAGAAACTGCGCTCGTCGAGCATGTCTCACCCCTTTGCCGCGGCAGGCGGCAGCCGAAACGTCCGTGCGCGAACACAAGACCGGAACGGAACGCGGCTTGAAGCCTTGCCCGATCCCGTCTGCCAATTTCCATCCGTGGGAACACCGACTTGTAAACGAGACTCCAGCAGCCTCCGCGCTGGCCACCTGTTTCTATCGACAGGCCAGAGGCGCGGACGTGGCAGGATTTCCAAACCCCACTGTTATACGTTTGATTTGGCCGGCCGGATCGCCCGTCGGCGCATGATCGCGTTTTCACACAGCCGCTACAGTGCGAACATGCTGCAAACGTTTTTGCAGCTTTTGCTCAAGTCCGGCCTCCTATGACCACTGAATCCAACATTCCCGGCCGCTCCGGACGTTTTTCGAACGGCAAGCTCGGGCATGGACGCGAACTCGACGTCGCCAGCGGAAAGGTCGGTGTTTCCCCCGAGGAATACCCACCCCTCCCCGACGAAGTGATGTCCAACCCGACGGCAGGCCGGCTTGATCCGCGCACTTGGTTTGCAGATCCGGCGCGCCGTTTCGAAATCGAGATCGGCTGCGGCAAGGGCACGTTCATGTTGAACGTGGCAAAGGAAAACCCGGAAACCAACTTCCTCGGCATCGAATGGGAAGGTGCGTTCTTCGCGTACACATCCGATCGCGTCCGCCGCGCTGGGCTCGAGAATGTGCGCATGCTGCACGCCGACGCCGTTGAATTCCTCAAGTGGCGGTGTCCGGATGCGATAGTCGATGCGATTCATCTTTACTACTCCGATCCGTGGCCCAAGGCCAAGCACCACAAGAACCGCGTGGTGCAGGACAAGTTTCTTGAGCAGGTACGCCGCGTTCTTGTTCCCGCCGGCGAACTTCGCATCGTGACCGATCACGACGACTACTGGCAGTGGATGGAAACCTACTTCGATCGATGGACCGATTCGGCGACCGTCCCGGGAGGCGGAGTTTTCGCCCGCGAGTCGTTCATTCCGCCCGATTGGGTGGGCGAGGGCCAGGTCGTCGCAACCAACTACGAAAAGAAGATGTGCGGCGACGCCAAGCAGCCCCATGCGACTGTGCTTCGCAAGCCCCTGCCCTGATACCCAGCGTTTTCGCCGGGATTCGTCACAAGTTCGTGCCACTCCTTGCTGCTTGACTTTGATTGAATAACGTGCGTATTATTCAATATGCCCTCCGCTTCGTCCTCCTTCAAAATCACCAAGCCAGCCGCGACCCGCGCGTTGGCCTCGGCAACACGACAGGAAATCGTCGACGCTCTCTCGAGCGCAGGCCCGTGCACGGTGGCAAAGCTTGCCGACCTGCTTGGTCGCCGACCGGACGCTCTTTATTTCCACGTGCGTGCGCTCGAGCGGGTCGGTCTGGTGCGCCAGCAGGTCAATTCGCAAACCGATTCGAATGGTGGCGTGATCTTTGAATTGCCCCGCTCGTCGGTTCGACTCGACTACGCCGCCGCGCCGCGCGCCGACCTCGCTCGCGTCGTGCGGCACGCCCTGAAACTCTCGCTCCGCGAATTTGAACGCGAATGCCTGGCCGATCGGCCGATCGGACCTGCAAGCCAACGCCACCTCTGGGGCGGGAGGGTGATGGGCTGGGTGAACAGCGAAGAACTGGCGCGGATCAACGCGCTGATCGAAGAACTGCATTCCGTCCTTCGACAGGGGCGTCCGGGTGGAGGTCGGCGTGCGATTTCGCTCGGGTTCTTGCTCGCGCCATCAGGGTTTGGTGAACGCTCACGTGTTTCAAAAAAATCCGGCGGCAGGCCGGGGAAAAGGGGTACCTCATGAAGAACGCATGGACTGTTCAGTTTGGTGTCGCACTGGTTGCGTGCTGCGGACTTTCGGTTTCTGCCGCGAGGGCATTCGTCGCAGCAGATGAACCAGCGCACACCGCGAAAGACGCGGATGGGGTTCCCGTTCAAGGGGAAGTAACGTTCGATACCAACGCCTCTCCGGCGCTTGAAGTGAAGAAGATCAAGTCCGGTCACATCCTCGTTCGTCCCACCATCAACGGACACGACGCGGGCTGGTTTATCTTCGATACCGGGGCCGGCATCTGCTGCATTTCGACCCCGCAGGTGAACGGGCTCGATCTTGAAACGGCCGGATCGATCGAAGCAAATGGCGTTGGCGGCTCCAAATCCGCGAGCGTCTACAAAGCTCGCAAGATGCAGCTCGGCGCGGTCACGTTCCAGGATCACCCGCTGATGGCGATCGACCTCGCATTCCTGGAGCCGCTTGTCGGCGAGAAAATCTGCGGCATTATCGGATACGGAGTCCTTTCCAAGTGCGTTGGAGAAATCGACCTCGCCGGCCCGAGCATCTCGCTCTACAACCCCGCCACGTTCTCGCTCAACAAGGGCGAATGGACCCCGATGGATCTAAGCGCCCGCATACCCGCGGTCTCCGGATCCTTCGAAGGACATCCGGGACTGTTCCGTCTCGACCTCGGTGCGGATGGCTCCGTGACTTTCCACCAGCCCACCGTCGTCAAGTATGACATGCTGAAAGATCGCCAGGTCAAGGATTGCAAACTCGGCGGGTTTGGCGGGTTCGTCGCCGGAAAGCGCGGCAAGGTCTCTTCGCTCGAGGTAGGAGGCGTCAAGTTCGAGAATGTTGATGCCGACTTCGCACTCGAAGCCAAGGGCACATTTGCCGAGGCTTCGAAGGACGCCAACATCGGGACGGACATCCTCAAGAAATTCGTGATCATTACCGACTATCCGGGCCGGCGGATCGGGCTGATTCCAAAGCAGGAATCCAAGAACGCGTCCGCCGATTCGCCCTCCACGCCACCCGCCACAAAGTAAGGGGCGCCTCGTACTCTTGTCCGTGAAAACGGACGGAGCGACAACGCAAGGAAAACTCGCCGTAGTCCTGCTTTCCGGCGGACTCGACAGCGCCACCGCGCTCGCCGCGGCACGGCGCGACGGCTTTCGCTGCGTTACGCTCGCGATCGACTATGGCCAGCGTCACCGCGTCGAACTTGGCGCGGCAGAGCTTGTTTCCAAACAACTCGGGGCGGTCGAGCACCGCCTTGTCGAGCTCGACCTCCGCACCATCGGCGGCAGCGCGCTCACCTCGGATATCGCCGTCCCCAAAGACCGCAGCGAAAAGGCGATTGGCGAAGGTGTTCCTATCACGTACGTTCCCGCCCGCAACCTCATCTTTCTTTCTATCGCGACCGGCCTTGCCGAGGTCGTCGGCGCCCGCGATATTTTCGTCGGCGTCAATGCCATTGACTATTCCGGCTACCCCGATTGCCGCCCCGAGTTCATCGAGTCGTTCGAGCGCACGGCGAATCTCGGAACAGAAGTCGGAACCGACGCCATCGCAGGGCGCGGCAACGGATTCAGCATTCGAACGCCGCTTTCCGCACTCGGCAAGGCCGACATCATTCGCTTGGGAGTGAAACTCGGGGTCGACTACTCGCTGACCACCAGTTGCTACGACCCGCGCTCGGATTCGTCGGCGAAACCGATCGCCTGCGGCTCGTGCGATTCCTGCCAACTCCGCCGGCGCGGCTTCGCCGAAGCCCAAGTGCCCGATCCGACGCGATATTCCTGATGACGACTTCCGCTCCCATTTCCGAAACCTTCACGAGCGTGCAGGGCGAAGGCAAACTTGCCGGCGTGCCGTCATGGTTCGTGCGCTTCAGTGGGTGCAACCTCCGATGCTCGTGGTGCGATACGCCCTACGCAAGCTGGAACGCCGAGTCGAAGCAGCGCGGCATGCAGGACCTCATCGAAGAGGCCACGCGTGCGAAAGCAGCCAACGTCGCCCACGCTGTAGTCACCGGCGGCGAACCCATGATGTTTGCGCAAGCCGAAGAACTCGCAACCGCGCTCCACAATCTCGGCATGCACATCACGATCGAAACCGCCGGGACAATCTGGCGCCAGATCGCGTGCGACCTGATGAGCATCAGCCCCAAGCTGACCAACTCGACACCCTTGGACACTGATCCCCGCGACAAAGACGCCATCTGGCAAGTGCGTCACGAAGCCCGCCGGATAAACCTCGATGCGCTCCAGCAGCTGATCGATGCTTACCCCGCACGCCAGTTGAAATTCGTCGTCAGCGACTCCCAACAACTCGGAGAAATCGAAACTCTCCTCGCCAGCTTGCGCGGCTGGAAAAAAGACGACGTACTCCTCATGCCCGAAGGCGTCACCGTTGAGGCCCTCGCAAAGCGACACTGGATCGTGGATGAATGCGTGAAACGGGGCTGGCGATATTGCCCGAGACTGCATATCGAGCTCTTCGGGAATGTTCGGGGCACGTAACTCCCGATTTCGGAATGCAATCCAGTCGGCTTTCGATCGTTTCTCATTGGAACATACCGCCTCTACCCCGGACCCTCCCTCAGGTCGCCACCAAGGGTCTGATCGCCAGGGCGCGACGGAAACATTCCGCTTGCGCATCTCCTTGTGAGGGCTCACTGGTCCGCCGCGCGATGAATACGCCTTCAGTACCGATTTTTGCCGGGTATCGAACCGCTCCACCAGTCTCTGCGCTTCACCACCGCCCCTGCGAACTTCGATGCCCCTCTTGAGCGAACAATCTGATATGACCCTAACGACTTCTTCGTTCGGTTTGCGGTTCTTCACCAAGCGCACATCTCTCGCAGCGACAGCCGCCGCGGCGATCGCTTCCTGCGCACTCCTGCCCCAAATTGTGCACGCGCAGTCGCCAGCGAAACCAACCGCCGCAGACGACCTCCAATCCGCTCGCGCGCTTTCCCGCGCATTCCAGCGCGTTTCGAAGCAGGCCGAGCCCGCGGTGGTCCACATTACCGCCATCCAGCGCGTGCCCGAGATGGAGACGAACGGGTTCTTCACAAGGCCGACGGGCAAGACCGTCAATCAATCGATCGGCTTTGGTTCCGGCGTGCTCGTCGATCCAAGCGGAATCATCCTGACGAACAACCACGTCGTTGAAGTCGGCGACTCGCACAGGGCCAAACTGACGGACGGCCGCGAGTTCGATGCAATCGTGGTCGGACGCGATCCTCTGACCGATCTCGCTGTCGTCCGAATCAAGAATGCGCCGCCGAACGAAGTTTTTCCGGTCGCGCCGATGGGTGATTCGGATTCCGTCGAAGTTGGCGACTGGGTGATCGCGATCGGTTCACCATTTGGTTTCGCCAACACCGTCACAACAGGAATCGTTTCGGCGAAGAGCCGTTCGGGCGTCTCCCTTCCGGGCGCGAGTCGCGAGAGTTACCAGGATTTCATCCAGACCGATGCCGCGATCAACCCGGGCAATTCGGGCGGCCCGCTGCTCGATCTGGAGGGCCGCGTCGTCGGAATTAATTCCGCGATCGCAACCCGAGCAGGCGGAAGCGAAGGAATCGGTTTCGCGATTCCGATGCAGATCGCCAGAGCGGTGATGGATTCCATTCTGAAGTCCGGACGCGTCGTGCGGGGCTGGGTCGGACTCGAATTCGAAGAACTCACCTCGGCGCGGCTGAAGCAGTTGGGCGTGACATCTGATGGAGGCGTGCTGGTCAGCAAGGTCGTGGAAAACACGCCTGCTTCTCTGGCGGGCTTTCAACAGGGCGACATCATCACCCGCTACAACGGACGACCGATGACGCGATTCTCGACGCTCCGTGCGGCGATTGCGGTGACCGCCCCTGGAACCAAAGCAGCTTTCGAAATTCTTCGCGACGGCAAGGCAAAAACAATCAGCGTCGAGATCGCCGACTTCAGCCTGAATGAAGCTCAAAATCTGGGTGGTCAATACTCGGATCGCTTCGGGGGAATAGTCCGGACGATCGATACCGATGTCCGCCGGGCGCTCGGTCGCGGCTTCCAGAACATCAAGGGCGTGATCGTGCAGAAGGTGGACCTCGTTGGTGCGAGCGCAACTTCCGCGTTCGAGGAAGGCGACATCATCGTGGC
>Ga0070665_100000575_pt1 | contig 51341 bp, 51 predicted proteins | sample KBSS13metaG_FD_65862 | JGI IMG/M metagenome (GOLD analysis project Ga0070665, IMG submission 65862) | Switchgrass rhizosphere microbial communities from Kellogg Biological Station, Michigan, USA - KBS S1-3 metaG | ecosystem: Host-associated > Plants > Roots > Rhizosphere > Soil ...
CCAGGTTCGGTATTCACGGTCTCTAATTCCGCGCTCCGAGTTCCGCGTTCGGCGCTCGTAGTACACTGCGCCCTCGATGCCTCCCCAAGTGCTCATCTCCGGCGCCGGCCCAACGGGCTTGGTTCTCGCACTCTTCCTGCGCCATCTCAATATCCCTTTCCGCATTGTCGACAAGCTTCCGGGCCCCGGCCTCGCTTCCCGCGCCATGGTCATTCAGGCCCGCACACTTGAGTTTTACCGTCAGATCAACTTCGCCGACACCGTCATCGCCGCCGGCATCAAGATGCGCGGCATACGCCTTCGCGACTCCGGCACGCAAATCGCCGGGTTCCAGTTCGACGAAATCGGCGAAGACATCAGTCCCTACCCGTACGTTCTGAGTCTGCCGCAGGATGACCACGAGCATCTGCTCGTTGCGCAGCTCAAGTCGCTGGGCGTCGAAGTGGAGTGGAACACTGAGCTCACGCGTCTGGTCGATCACGGGTCGCACGTCACAGCAACTCTTCATTCCAAGTCCGGCGAATCCTCCGCCGACTTTCGATACCTCGTTGGCTGCGATGGTGCGCACAGCACCGTCCGCGAATCGCTCAACCTCTCGTTCCCCGGCGGCACGTACAACGAGATCTTCTTCGTCACCGACTGCGATGCGCAAGGCCTCCAGTTCGATGACAGCGTGAACATCTCGCTGACCAAAGGCACATTCATCCTCGCATTTCCCGTGCGCTCGAAGGGCTCGTTCCGCTTCATCGGTGTCGTGCCACCAACGCACGAAGACCCGCTGCACGCGACATTCGATGACATCCGGCCGCTGCTCAAGAAGCAGCTCGATGCCGACGTCGACAACGTCCACTGGTTCTCGACCTACCGCGTTCACCATCGCGTCGCTCAGAATTTCCGCAAAGGAAATGTCTTCCTCGCCGGCGATGCCGGGCATATCCACAGCCCCGCCGGTGGACAGGGGATGAACACCGGCATCGGCGACGCGGTCAACCTTGCGTGGAAACTTGCGGCAGTGCTCGACCGCCGCGCCGAGTCGCCCGTCCTCGACACGTACGAATCCGAACGCATCGCGTTTGCGCACACGCTGGTCGAAAGCACCGATCGCATCTTTCAGTCCGTTGTCGGTCCCGGTGCGGGTCCGGCGTTCGTGCGATCGGTGCTCATGCCGTACATCATGCCTTGGGTGCTCAAGTTGCGGGCGGTCCGCCGCGCCCAGTTCCGCCTTGTCTCACAGACCCGCATCCATTATCCGAAGAGCGCGATCAGCCATGGTCACGCGGGCAAACTCAAAGGTGGCGATCGTCTCCCCTGGGTTTCCACGCAGAACAACTTCGCCCCGCTCCGCTCGATCGACTGGCAGTTGCACATCTACGGCGAAGCGTCCGACAACGTGCGAGCCATCTGCGATCACCGCTACATCCCGCTGATCCGGTTCAAGCACGACAAGGCCGCCCGCGCTGCCGGGATTCCAGAGAACGCCGCGCTGCTCATCCGCCCCGACGGCTACATCGCCTTCATCGCAACATCCCACACGCTCGACGACCTCGCGGCATTCCTCGACCGCTGGAAAATCGCCCCGCGTCTCACGCCCCGATGAGCACCGGCGAGACCGCGGCCCTCGGTATGCTGTTCCCATGATCACCCGAGTCATCGCCATCGGCACGCTCGCACTCCTTGCAGCTTGTGCTCAAGACCAGAACACCGCATCGAAAGCGCCTCCGGTGGATATGACCAAGCCAGTCACCGTCTTGATGTCCACGACGAAAGGCGACATCACGCTTGAGCTTGATCCGGTTCGCGCGCCGCTCAGCACGCAGAGCTTTCTCTACCACACCAACGCCGGCCACTACGACGACACCGTGTTTCAGCGCGTTATTCCGAACTTCGTGATTCAGGGCGGCGGGTGGACTATCGATCCGACGGCGCCAGGCGGCCTGCGCGACAATGCGAAACGCGACGCTCTTGCCGGACATCCTGACGTCACGATCAAGAACGAATGGCAGAACGGGCTCAAGAACGTCAAGGGAACGATCGCACTCGGGCGCGAGAAGGACCCGGATTCGGCCTCGCGTGAGTTCTACATCAATGTCGTCGATAACCCCAAGCTGGATACGCCGCGCGAAGTTGCGGGGGGCGCTGGCTACGCGGTCTTCGGCCGCGTGATCGGGGGCTGGGAGGTTGTCGAGATCATCCGCAACGGCAAGACGCAGCCAAGGCCGGACATCCCAATGGATGATGGCAGCATGGAAAACGTGCCGCTCGAATTGGTGGTCGTGAAGACTGTTCGCGTTGTCAAGTAACGGCCGCTTCCCCGTTTCCGCATTGCGGGCAGAGGCTTCCCTTCGGGAGTCCGGCGAAGTCGTGGCCGCAGTGGGCGCACGGCGAATTGCTGTTGCCCTTGACGACGGCTCCAATCAAGACGGCGACCAGCCCCAGCACGATCAAACCGACGATGTTCGATCCGGCATCTGTGAAGAGCATGCCTCGCTCTCCCCAGTGCTCCTGCGCCCACGCGAGGACCAGACCCATGTAGGAGATCGGCGTGTTGGAGAGGCTGGCGAAGGCGTTGTACTTGGTTGCCGCGGCACCTTTGCCGATGACGTCGAGGACGAATGCGGTGAATGCGGTGTAGGAAAGGCCGACGACAAAGGCGTACAGGAGAGAGAAGATCACATAGTTCTGCCTGGTGAACGGCGAGAGCGCCATGGCGACCGAGACGCAGGCAAGCAGCACGGCGACCACTGCGTAGAACTTCTTTGAGCTGACGCGCATGCAGATTTCGCCCGCGGTAAGACATCCCGCGACCGAGACAACGCCGTTCAGCACGCCGTTCACGAGCGCGACGGTGTCTTCGTTCGCGCCCCATTTGATTGCGACTTCGGCTTGCGCCAGCACGTTTGGTGCTGTGCCGCTATTCATCGGAAGCAGACAAAGCGCGGCACAGAACATGCCGGCCTTGGTCTTGATCATGGTCCACAACTCGCTGACCACGCCCACCATGGCGCGAGGCAGACTGACACTCCGGAGTTCGGCCTTTGCATCGGGCACCATCCAAAGCGCAGCGGTTCCGGCGAGGAAGAACATGCCGAGCACAGCTCCGGAAACCCAGGGGGCCGGGGCAAGGCCGGTTGGCAGGTTGGTCGCCATCCACAATCCGGCGCCGCCTCCGATTCCGCTTCCGCCGAGATTGCCGGCCTGAAACCAGCCGCCGACTCGACCCCGGTGTTCGGGTGTTGTCGCGTGGGCCATCAGGCCTTCGACGCTCATTCCGAGGAATGTGGAGGCGAGATTGGCGATGAAGATCACGGCCTGAAGCAGGTGCAAGTTCTCGCGGTTCATGGGCACGGCGCTCATCGCCGTTATCCCGATCGCGCAGCCGACGACCGAGATCAGGTACCAGGTCTTCCTTGTGAGCGTCGTGTCAACGATCGGCGCCCAGAGGAACTTCCAGACGTGGGGGAACATTCCCGACGCGATCAGGAGAGCACCGTCCTGGACGGTCAACTGAAAGCGCGTGCACAGGAACGCCATCGCGACGGAGACGTAGCCGCTCATCGCACCGAACGGCATGATCAGAATGGAGAAGGCAAACGAATAGGGTGATCGAGGCGGCACGAGCACGGCTGAAGAGGTATTCACGTCGGGGCGAGTCTAGCGAATGGCCCGCTTTGGCGAGCGGCCCCCACCATAAGCGGGATTTTAGATGCGGCTCATCGGCGCGCAGGAGTCGCAGGCGAAGGTTGATATGAGGTCAAGAGGTTCAAGCACAGCATCGTCGGGCGAGTACCGGAACTTGCCGGGTGCACGTGTTCCTCTCGATCATCACTCATGGGAGGTTCGATGCGTACTGCTCAATCCAGACTTCTGCTCGCGGCGGCTGCCGGAATCGTGCTTTGCGTCGGTTTCTCGGCGGGCGGATGCGCCAGCAGCGAGCCCGTGGGCTACCAGAAAACCACCACGAAGACAACGAATGACACGCCGACGGAAAAGACCACGGTGACCGAAACGCGTGAGAAGAACACCACCGTTACGCCTCGGTAAGCCGGCGTTGCAGAATTGCTTCTCGACAAGAAAAGGAACCGACCAATGAAGACGAATACCGCATCGAAACGAATCACGCCGATCGCGCTGGCGATCTTCGCCTTTGCCGTGGCGGCGCCGCTCTCGCTGACGGCCTGCGACAAGGAAGTGAGCACTCAGAAGTCCAGTACCACGAAGGTGACCGAGACGCCTGAAGGAACCAAGAAGACGACCGAGACCGTGGAGCGGAAGGTCGAGACCGAAAAGAAGCCCAACTAGCTCTCTCTCATTCTCTCTCTCGCCGATCGAGCCGCCTCAACTGGTGGCCCGATCCTTTCGTGACCCTTCCGTTGGCATTCTTCTTCCCGATGCAGTCATGACACAGAGCACGTCCGACCTCCATCATCTCGCGGAACTCATCAAGGACATTCGCGTCGCGATGATGACGACGTTCCCGAGCAAGCCGACGGAACACTTCTGCCACACGCGCCCGATGTACACGCAGCGGGTGGACCCGGAAACGTTCAAGGGCGAACTCATTTTTCTAACGGACTACCACACCGGCAAGGTGCGCGAGATCGCGAACGAGGACCGCGTGATGTTGACGTACGCGGATGCTTCTCACAACCGGTTTGTGTCGGTGCTGGGTACGGCAACGACCGAGCGCAACCCGACAAAGGTTCGCGAGCTTTGGAATCTGATGCTCAAGGCCTGGTGGCCGGCGGGACCGGATGATCCGTCGATCGCGGTGATTCGCGTTCATGTGGAGTCGGCCGAGTACTGGGATGGTCCTTCCAATGCGTTGTTCACGATGCAGGTGCTCAAGTCGCTGGTAACGGGCACGGCTATGAACGATGCGATGCGCGAGCAAGAAACCTCGCGGCAGAACCACAAGACAATTATTCTTTAAGCGGAATTGGTACGTGCGCTTCGGTGCGGGGCACTCTGTCCCTAGCAACCTGTCCTCGGCAACCTTGTCGCAGAATCCATTTATTTGGTTGTCAAAGAAAGGACCGCAGCCCCGGGGATTACACACACCCGGGGCCGCGGAGGGAAGGAGCACTTCTTTCAAAGGTGTCCGACGCTTCGAGTCGGCGGACACCTGCTTTGAGAACCAGGGAACGAATTCGGCCAAACTCCCCGGCCGGACCCCAGACTCTCCACATCACGCACCACACCCCGGAACGAATCTGAACCCCACAGGAGACTCGGTCGCCGCGGCTCGCTTTCGCGAGCCAGCGGGACTTGTTTTGCGTTGATTACTTCTCCGGCTTGACCACGAAGAACCGGGTCGACTCGCCCCGCTTGATGCGGAGGAGCAAACCCTTCTCTGAGCTCGCGCTCTTGGCCAGCTCGCCGAATTGCTCCGCGTTCCCGGCGGGCTTGCCACCCGCGGCGAGGATCACGTCGCCCGCTTGCAGCCCGGCCAATTCCGCGGCGGAACCCGCGGCAACATCCGTGATCGCAAGACCGGCTTCATCTTCCTTGAGCTTGAACTGTTCGCGCAGAGCCTTGTCGAGCGACTGCACGGAGAGTCCGAGCTTGTTGCTCTCGGGTTCTGCGGCCTTGGATTCGGACGGAGCGCTGCCGCCACCGGGACGCTTGCCGAGCTTCACAGACAGCTGAGTCTCGCTGCCGTCGCGAATCACCTTGAGGTCGGCGTTCGCGCCGGGGCTGAGGCGAGCCACGCGGCTCATCAACTGGCCCGGATCGGTGACGGCGCCACCATTCACAGTGGTCACGATGTCGCCGGCCATGAGGCCGCCGCTCGCGCCCGGGCCGCCGGGCACAACATCACCGATCAGCACGCCTCGCTTGGGCTTGGTGCCCATGTTCGCTGCGATGTCGGGCGTGAGAGGCTGGATGGACACGCCCAGATAGCCACGCTCCACGAAGCCCTTGGTCATCAGATCGTGCATCACGGTCTGCACGGTGGCGGACGGGATGGCGAAGCCGATACCTTCATTGCCTCCTGAGTTGGAGCGAATTGCGGTGTTGATACCGATCACTTCGCCGTCGAGATTGACGAGCGGCCCGCCGGAGTTACCGGGATTGATGGGCGTATCGGTCTGGATGTAATCCTCGAATGCAGCGGTGCCGACACCACTGCGCCCCTTGGCGCTCACGATGCCTGCGGTCACGGTGTGGTCGAGTCCGAAGGGATTTCCGACTGCCACGCACCAGTCGCCGGGCTGCACTTCCTCGATGTCGGCGAATTTGGCTGCGGCGAGTCCGGTCGCATCAATCTTGATGACGGCCAGGTCGGCGTCCTTATCGGCACCAAGGAGTTTGGCTTCGTGTTCCGTTCCATCGGACATGGTGACGACGATGCGGTCTGCACCATCCACCACGTGCGAGTTGGTCACGATGTTGCCGTCCTCTGTGGCGATGACGCCCGACCCCTGGCCCATCATCATCGGCGCACGCCTCGCACCGCCCTGCCCGGGACCCTTGCGGGGCATCTGGGGTCGAGCGGATGGATTCTGGTTTCCGGGTCCCTGATCGCCAAAGAACTTTTCAAAGAACTTTTCGGAGCCCGGCGGCAACGACGGCGATTCCTGACCATTTTCATTCCCCCCTTCATTCCCGGCCTGGAAGGACGCGGGAGTTGTGCTCTTCTTTTCGATACGGATGCTGACGACGGACTGACCGATGGTGCTCGCGGCACCGCGGAAAGCGGCGGAAAGGCTCTTCGCGAGCGAGGTTGCTTGTTTGGCTTCCTGGCTCGTCTGAGGTGAGACGCTCTTGGAGTCCGCGGCGCCTGATGAAGGGCGAGCGGCGAGAGCCATGCCGGCGGCGGCGAACAGCGCGAGTGCGCTGAAGCCTGCGCGGCGAGTCCAGGTGGTGCGTGCGGTATTCAGATTCGTGTTCATGTGTGCTTCCTTCCACAAGACATTGAGTTGTTTGACCTTCACGTCGAAGGTCCCCCGTGTTACACGTTCTCGAACTTCGCTGTTCGATTTCACCGGCGCCGCGAGCATGTCGCACGCGTCAATCACGGAGTGACGGGAATGGCGGCGATGCGCATCTCGCCTTGTTTTTCAGGCTGTTTTTCGTGTCAATTTGGCAGCGTGATGATTTCTACTGATTCGTAAAGCGCGGCACGCACGCATAGATGTAAACGCATCGCAAGCAACAACGGCGCGATCGCGCGCGTGAGCGGCACGTGCAAACTGCGCTTGCTTCTCATCACAAATGCGTAAGGAAAATGTGCCGCGGCGAGAGCGATGCGCACGCGGATGCACAAGCGCGACAGATGGTCCGACGCATCCACGAAGTGCGAGCGGGATTGGGTTGTTGAATTCGCGTGAGAGCGGCGCGGCAGCTCCTTGAGTCGAGCATGAGACGCGCGACGCGCAGGTGGTGATTGAAAAGCCTCATTTTCCGTCCGCATCTTGGTGTTCCTTTTGCAGATCCGAGAACCAGTCCGGCGATTGGGGGCTCGCCCTGCCAACCGCCCGTTTCTCATCCCCCACTGCCTGTCCACGGGCTGTCGACGGCTTCCCCACGGCCTGGCCCGAACTCCTTGGTCTCTGCCTGGGGCAGATCTCCCCGAATCAGCACGGCAGTTGGCACGTTTGCGCACCCGGAATTCGAGTTATTCCTTTCGAAACGGGGGGCTTCAGCCGCGGGCGGGCGCTCGGAGAGTCAAAAAGTTCATGGCGAGCGCTTTGGTTACCGGTCGTGCCCTTCCCCCTTGGGATTGCTCAAAAAGAGCCAAATCCGTCCATATCCCTAACTGCACAGACGTTGCAGTTGTTACCGGCGTGCAAAGTCAGTGCTCACTTGGGCAGTTTTGCTGGCATGGTCCCAATCCCGAGGCATGTTTGAGGTGGCTGATGTGTTCACTCCGCCGCGGGTCGTCTTTCTGAGGGGTGGAACATGGCCATAGAGGTGCGGAACGTGCAGAATCGAAGGTTCACAAAGGCTGTTGCCAGTATCGTTTGCTGCCTTGGGGCGTACGCGGGAGCGATCTCGCTTTCCGGGCAGGAGCAGGCGGCGAATTTCCGTGCTCCGCGGGCGTCGGCTCCGGCGATTGCCGCGGTCTATCAGGCGGCACCGCGCACGACGACGCTTGCTCAGAGCGTTCCGGCTGCGGTGAAGGCGACGATCGCTTCGGCGCGGTGAGATTCCGTTTGATTTGAGGAGCCCCGTTGTGCGGGGCTTTTTCATGCGCACAGAAAGATCCGCATTACCAGCACCCTTTCGGGGTGCGAGATTTTTTGCGCTGCTTACCGGGGGTGGCGCTCGAAGACTCGCTTCACCCCCCCACCTCCCGGCTACTGACCATCAGTCGTTCGGACGGGAAGGCAATCCGAGAGCTTTGCACTTAAAAAAGAGTGTGCCCTTCGGACTGGATGTACTTCACGGCGATGCTCGTGCGCGTGTTTCGTTTGTGCGTCTTGGTGTCGATGGAGTGGATCGATTCAGAGCGACGCGCGGAGCGCCGGCGCGATCACGCAGGGTTTGAGCGCGGGTTGGACGGCTCGATGAGATCCCACTTGTTGCCGTAGAGATCGAGGAAGACGGCGACCTTGCCGTAGGGCTCTTGGCGCGGTTGCGAGATAAAAGTGACAGCTCGCGACGAATAGAGGTCGAAATCGCGTGCGATGTTGTCCGTGTGGATGAAGATGAAGACGCGGCCGCCGGTTTGGTTGCCGACGCTCGCGAGTTGTTCTTTGGTGACGGCGCGGGCGAGGAGGATTGCGGGGCTGGTTGCGGAGGGCGGATTTGGGGGCTGGATTCGGACCCAGCGTTTTCCGGCTCCCATGTCGGTGTCTTCGAGGAGGGTGAATCCGAGCTTGGTGCAGTAGAAGGCGATTGCTTCGTCATAGTCTCGGACGGTGAGGGCGAATTGGGCGAGGTGCATCGGGAACGAGCGTACACGGGATTTCCGTACGGCGGCTTTTCCGGAACTTGCGGGATGCCGGCTTTGTCGCGGACTTTGGGTGTCGGCTTTTCTTCGGAGTAGCGGAGGATGTTGGCGCAGGCTTTTCGAGCGATCTCGGCGTCGGCGGTGGTGATCGGATCGAGGCGCGCGAATTTCGAGAGGCGAGCGAAGGCGTGCACGCGCGCCTGCTGGATGAGATGTTCGGCGCGGAGAGCGTGGAGCTCTTTGAGGAAGGCCAGGATGGTGAGGATGTTGGGGTCCTTCACCCAATCCGCGAGTTCGGCGACGGAGAGATGACGGCCCGAAATGGATTCGGGGAGATGGATGTGGCCATCGAGGAAGGCGGTGAGGAGATCGGATTGATCGAGCGTGAGTTTCGAGATGGGCGGTGGGGAACCCAGTGAAACGGATTGCTGTGCCGCCTCGTGAAGGGCGGCGGTGAGATGAGATGTGATGGGCTCGAGGAAAGGAGATGTAGAGGAATATGCCATTCCGGTAGTTTACCAGAAAAATGACTAGAGTGTATGGTTTTTGATAGGTTTTGGCGATAATTTCTCTAAGCTTATTACTTTTGGGCACTTAGGGCACATGCTTTCGGGCGAGCCTTACGCGTGACGGGCTGAACGGGAAGGGCAGACAGGTAGGCGAACGTCATGGCTCGAAGCAAGAGTCCCGTGGGCCGCCATTGGGGAGTTTGACCCGCGTGGTTCGAGAACGAATCGGGCGCGCACAACAGGAGGACGTGAGCCTGCGCTCATGAAAGGAAAATTACTTGGCGCGCGAAAAGGGCCACTTTCTAAGGCAAATTCCGCAGTTGTGCGGAAAGTGTGCAGATTGGCAATCTGCGCGTGGTAGAAAAAGCGAAGAACAAAGTCGATCGGCTTCGGGCATCCGTACGCTGGGCACACTCAATGGACCGTTTGTTTGTCATCAAGGGAATCAATCCGGCGACGGGGCGCGTTGTGGAGATCACGCTGCTTGCGGCGACTGCAACCGATGCGAAAAAACAGGCGGAAAACGCGGGATTGCTGCGTGTGACAGCGGGGCCGGACGTTGAGAATCCGATGCCGCTTCGAGAGGGCGGATCATCGGATCGCACGCCGCTGATTCTCGTGGTGGACGATCACGAAGAGACGCGGGGTCTCTTGATGCGGATGCTGCACGATGACGGGTACGGGGCCGCGGGGGCTTCGAACGGAGAGGAAGCGCTGGAGGCGGTGGCGCGAAGTCGGCCGGCGCTGGTCATTATGGATTTGAATATGCCGCGGATGAACGGATTGGAGGCGATCAGGGCGATCCGCGTAAACGCGGAACTGAGCGCGATTCCGGTGATCATGTTCAGCGCGAGCGGGAAAGCGGCGGGCGATGAGGCGATGCGGGCCGGCGCGAACGCGTTTGTCGAGAAGGACTCGATGGACTGGCCGAAGCTGCAGAGCGAGGTGCTGAAGCTGGTGGGACCGGGGCTCGGCGAAAAGAAGATTCCGGATGTTCGTGCGACGGAAAACCGGAGCGCCTGCTAGCGCCAACGATTGGTGCTGGTGAGAATCCGGGAGTTCGCATGATCTGGGTGGTGACTGAACATCATGAAACGCGGCGATCGCTGACGACGCTCCTTTCACAAAAGGGGTATGACGCGGCGGAGATCGACTGCGGCGACGAGGTATTGCGGCGGGTGCGGTTTCAAGAACCCAGGGCGATCATTCTCGATTGCGGGGTGAAGGACAGTTTCGAGATGTTGAAGGCGCTGCGCACCGAACAGAAGGCGCGAACGGTTCCGGTCGTGATGTTCAACATCGACGATGAGAATCTGAAAGAGAAGGCGCTCCTGACGGGGGCGGACGCGTACGTGCCGAAGGGCTCGCTTGATTGGGCGGAGCTGCTGACGGAGGTTGTGCGGTTTGCGGGGAAGCCGGAGGGGAAGTAGGGTTGAATTCGGAGTGCGGAATGGGGAGCGGGGTTCTGCGTGTGGATGCGGCCTAATACTTTGGCATGGCGCTGACACATGCTGAAGCTCGCGCGTTTGCCGATCGCTGGTTTGCCGCGTTCAACTCGCACGACATCGACGCGATTCTGGCGTGCTATGACCCGGCGATCGAGCACAGCTCGCCGTTTATCAAGCGGTACAACGACGCGATCGGGAGAGGTGATGAGCCGTCGATTCGAGGGCTCGGAGATTTACGCGGGTATTTTCAGCGGGCACTGGATCGGAACCCGACGTTGCGGTTTGACCCGGAGCATCTGGCGACGGGGATTGAGTCGGTGATTCTGACGTATCGGCGGCACAGTCACGACACGCCTCCGGGCGGGGAGTTGTCGGCGGAGGTGTTCTTTTTGGCGGGGAATGAGAGCGGGCACAGAATCGTGCGCTCGGTTTCGCACTATGGGTGAGGCGGCAATGTGGAAATGAAATGAGCGCGGCAAGCGAGCGGATTCATGAGCAACATGTCGCCGCGGCACACCAGCACCCCTTCGGGGTGCTGGATTCTGATGCGGCTTTCCCGGGGGTGGCGCTCGAAGACTCGCTTCACCCCCGGCTACTCAACGCCAGTCCTTCGGACTGAAATGCAAGAGCTTTGCCCGTGCGGCTCGGTCGTCTGCATACGAGCGGATCAGCGCGACCACTGGTATTTGTTTCGTTCGAAGAATTCACCTTCGCCATCGGGCCGGACGAGCTTGGTGAGTGTGAAGCTGTTGGGGGCGATGTTGTAGTGGAACTGGAAGAGGGCGGGCCTGTCGTTGTCGGTGCCGGGTTTTTCGGTGACGATGCGGAGTGTGCCGCCGGGGAGCGTGGCGCGCTTGGTGACGAGCTCGTCGCCGATCTTGTCACCTCCGGGGGAGAGAGCGATGATCTTGGTTGAGTTGGCTTTGGGCTCGCGCGGGTAGCCGAAACGGAACTCCCAGCCTGGGGTGACACCCGCGTCGGCGTAGTCGTTTCCGACCTGCGGGAGGCCGGCAACTTTCACGACTTGCAGGGTGGATTCGATGGTGGTGGATTTGTTTGTCGTGTAGTCGCGGTAGGTGAGCGTGCCGGTCCACATGGGGCCGGTGAGTCGGTTGAGATCGGCGGCGGTGACTGTCGGAGCGGATTGGCAGCCACCGGATGCGAAAGCGATGAGCATCGAAACGAGTGCGACGAGGATGCGCGGCAGAATTCGCGGGAGCGAGATGGCGGCGTGGTTCAAGAGGAGCTCCTTGGTCGGAGGGACAGAATACGTATCGATGGAGGGCGGCGGCTGGATTCGCGGATGACTGAACGCTGGGCGGTCGAAGGACGAGGGGCCAAGCGCGGAGAATCGGAGAGATTGATGCGAACGGGGGTTTGAGAGCCGGGGCCGATACGCTTGAACGATGGGGATTGCCGAAGCACAACCGACGACAGAGAAACATCGCTGGGGACTGGCGTTCACGCTGGTCCTGGGCATGATTGCGGCGGCGGCGATTGTGCTGCGTGCGAAGGGACGGATCTGGTGGTGCGCGAGCGGAGACACCTCGCTTTGGATCACGGATGTCTGGTCGAGCCATTGCTCGCAGCATCTGGTGGACCCGTACACGTTCTCGCATATCTCGCACGGGCTGTTGTTCTTCATCGCGCTGAGCTGGGTGCACAGGATGATGCCGGAGCAGTGGCGGAAGCAGTTCACGCCGGCGTGGCGGTTTGTGGCTGCTGTCGCGCTCGAGGTGGGCTGGGAGATCTTGGAGAATTCGCCGATGCTGATCGAGCGATATCGAGGACAGACGGCGTCGCTGAATTACACGGGCGACAGCGTGATCAACTCGATCGGGGACATTGTGGCGTGCGCGGCGGGATTTTTGATCGCGGTGAAGATCGGGGCGTGGCGGGCGTTCTGGCTGGTGGTGGCGTTCGAGGTGCTCACGCTGCTGTGGATTCGGGACAATCTGACGCTGAACGTTGTGATGCTGGTCTGGCCGGTGGAAGCGATCAAGCACTGGCAGATGCCGCCGTCGATGCGGTAAGGAAGAACTGAAGGAGAATCGCATGCCTGATTCGACACGCGAGTTTGTCACGAAGTTCTGGAATACGGCGTTCACAGAGGGGTTGTGGGCGGCGTCGTGGTCGAAGTCGATCGAAGGATTGACGGCGGCGCAGGCGGCGTGGCAGCCTCCGGACGCGGCGAGCCTGCACGGGCAGGCGGGGAAGCGGCATTCGATCTGGCAGATCGTGCTGCACATGTGTTTGTGGCGCGAGCACTGGCTTCGAAAGCTGGCCGGGAAGACGACGCCGAAGGAAGAGCTGGAAGAGCAGAATTTTCCGAAGTTGAGCGATCTATCGGAGGGTGCGTGGGCGGCGGCGCGGGCGCGGTTCATTGAATCGCAGAAGCAGATTGGGGCGGCGCTGGCAAATCCGGTTGTTTCGGAGGAGCAATTCGGGGGGATTGCGCACTTTCTCCCCCACGACTGCTATCACTTTGGGCAGATCAACTACCTGCGCGCGATGCAGGGGCTGAAGCCGATCGAGTGAAGCAGATTGTTTGATTGCTATATCGCGCCGTTTCGGGAGCATGTACCATCGCTCAATCGACTTTGCCACCCATACCGGAAACACTCATGCTCAAGTCCCGCTTTGTTCAAGGCACGACGCTCGCCACTTTGGCGCTGACCACGTTTGCGATGCTGCCTGGCGGCTGCGCGAAATCCAACAACACGGGAGGCAGCCGCGCCAAGACGAACACGCTGGGCGAGCAGAAGCCGCCGGATGTGAACACCATGCCGACGCCCAGGCATTCGGGGATCATCTCGGACTACGCGCGGCTGAAGCCGTCGACGGAGTTTCCGGGGACGCTGGTGTGGAAGTCGGACAAGCTGGGGCAGTACAAGCGGTTCATCGTTGATCCGGTGATTGTGATTCCGAGCACGAGCACGCGGGGCGTGCCGATCACGGAGAAGGACAAGCAGCGGCTGGCGGCGGACTTCCGGTATGAGATCGTGGACATTCTGCAGGCGACGTATCCGGTGATTACGGTGCCGGCGCCGAAGACGGCGCGGATCAAGACGGCGATTACGGAGGTGGCGCGATCGGCTGGGCCACACAACGACTGGTTCCGCTGGGAAGGCGGGGCGGCAGCGGAGATGGAGATTGTCGATTCGATGACGGGCGAGGCGCTCGCATCGGCGGTGGATTCATCGCTCGTGAAGACGAATGACCCGGGCAAGGTGACGGATCCGTACTCCGATACGAAGCTGGTGTTTCGCGGGTGGGCGGCGCGGCTCGGGAAGTTGCTGCTGAATACGAAATGATGGGATCCGCTTCGCCGGGAGAAATGCAGAACGTAAACGCCGGCGCCGAACCTGACTCGGCAATTCACCGTACGCCGAGGAATGCTCGATAAACCTCGTCGGAAGTCCGCACGCCTTCTTGGGCTCGCGGCAATCGGAATCATCATTGTTTCCGCGGGAGTTCTTGCGCTCGCGTATGCGACGCCGGAATGGCTGGCACACTCGCGCGGCGTCGAGCGGCGGCTTTTCATGTTTGCGTTCTTTGTGCGCACGTTCGAGATGCACATCGGGCTTGTGCTACTCGGGCCGTTTGTCGCGCTGCTGGTTCTTCGGCGATGGACCATTGCAGCAATCGCGTTCGCTCTGGTGGCGTGGACGCTTGGGTCGCTTGCGATTTCCATTTTGCGCCAGTCGAATGCGCCTGTCGGACAGCCGCTGCGCGTGATGACAGCGAACCTGCTGGTTGGTCACGCCGAGGTCGATGCGCTTGTGACGCAGGTTCGTCAGTTTTCGCCCGATGTGATCTTTTTTCAGGAGTACACACCGGCGAAGGCAGCGAAGCTTGAGGCGTCGCTCGGCTCGACGTATCCGTTCCGCGTGGAAGGGATGCGTGATCATGCATTCGGCGAAGCGATCTATTCGAAGATCGCCTTTGTTTCTGAACCGGAGCTGTATCCGCATGAAGGCATCCGTGCGCAGGGGTCACTTGTTGGTCGCGCGGGCGGAGATGTCGGGATCTGGGATCCGCAGATTCGAGCGGTGATCGAGTTCGGCGGAAGCGAGATCGTGCTCCAGAATGTTCACTATGCCCCGCCGATTCACACGTCGTACCTGCTCGAACAGAGGATCATGACGCGGTGGCTTTGCGATTGGCTCTCGCACGAATCGCGGCCGGTGATCATCGCGGGTGATTTCAATTGCACGCAGACGAGTGTCAATTTCGATGATTTGTGCAGGGCGGGGCTCATCGATTCGCGGGCGGCGGCGTCGCGCGGGTGGGCGGGAACGTGGCCTGCTGCTGGACTGCCGTCGGTTCTTCCCGTCGCGATCGATCATGTGCTGGTTCGCGGCTTGCAATGCGAGTTCTCTCAACCGGGCGCGAATATCGCATCAGATCACCTGCCTCTGCTGGCGATCGTCGGCGTTCACTAGGCTGCGACCCGGAGCGGATAGAGTGTCGGCGGAGGGAACTTTCCCGTGACATCCGGCGCACCTCAACACTTATTCGTGATCGCGATCAACGGCGGGTCCTCCAGCATCAAGGTCGCGGTGTTTCGCTGGGGTGCGAATCCTGTCCGCATGCTGCGCGGCAGCGTTGATCGGATTGGAACTGAAGGGGCGGAGTTCCGTCTGGATGGATCGCTGGACGACGAAGGCTCAAAGGCATCGGAAGTGCGGGCGATCGGGACGCTTGCTCATAAGGAAGCGGCGGAGGTGCTTGCGTCGGCATTGCGCGACAAGCTGGAACGGCGCACGCTTCTTGGAATTGGACATCGGATCGTCTACGGCGGGCCGGGATCGCCGGATCATCAGTTGATCTCGCCGAAGTTGATGGCGGAATTGCGTGGCGTGGCGAAGATGGATGCGACGCATCTGCCTCGCGAGATTGCGTTGATCGAGGTTTTTGAGAAGGTGTTTCCGAACGTGCCGCAGGCGATGTGTCTGGATACGGCGTTTCATCGGGGGCTTTCGCGGGTGGCGACGATGCTGCCGATTCCGAGGCGGTTTGATGAAGCGGGGCTTCGCCGGTATGGCTATCACGGGCTGTCGTATGAATACCTGATGTCGGAACTCGCGCGCGAGGAGGGCAAGTCGGTTTGGGGTGGGCGGGTTGTGCTGGCGCATCTGGGATCGGGCGCGAGCTTGGCGGCGGTGCGCGGCGGAAAGCCAATCGACACGACGATGGCGGCGTCGGCGCTTTCGGGATTGATGATGGGGACAAGGCCGGGGGATTTGGATCCCGGCGTTGTGTTGTACATGGCGCAGCAGGAGAAGCTGGCGCCGGACAAGCTGGTGTCGCTGCTGAATAAGGAATGCGGGTTGCTGGGGGTGTCGGGGATCAGCGCGGATGTGCGCGATCTGCTGGCGAAGCGCGGGACGGAGAAGGCGGCGGCGGAGGCGATCGATCTCTTCTGCTGGATCGCGAGAAAACATGTCGCGGCGATGACGGCGTCGCTGGGCGGGATCGACACGCTGGTGTTTGCGGGCGGGATCGGCGAGAATTCACCGGAGATTCGCGCTGGGATCTGCGGGCCACTGGAGTTTCTGGGTATCGTGCTTGATCCTGCGCTGAATTTGGCCGGCAAGGGCCCAATTTCGGGACAGGATTCGCGCGTGCGGGTACGGGTGATCCGAACGGACGAAGAAGTTATGATCGCGCGGCACGTGCAGCGGCTGGCGGATACGCAATCGCTGACGGAAACGCGGTAGCTGGGCACAACTGAATCGCGCAACACGTGGCGAGAGAACTGGCCAGAGAACTGGGAGCTTGAACATGGGCGAGACACTGAATGCCGATCTTTTGCGGCGGATGGACGCCTACTGGCGTGCGGCGAATTACCTTTCGGTTGGGCAGATTTATCTCTATGAGAATCCGCTGCTGAAGCAGCCACTGAGCATCGATCACATCAAGCCGCGGCTGCTCGGACACTTCGGCACGACGCCGGGATTGAACTTTGTGTACGTGCATCTGAATCGCGTGATTGCGCGCGATGACCTGAATGTGATTTACATCGCGGGACCGGGGCATGGTGGGCCGGGGCTGGTGGCGAACACGTATTTGGAGGGGACGTACAGCGAGTTCTATCCGAATATTTCGCAGGACGAGGCCGGCATGCAGCGGCTGTTCAAGCAGTTTTCGTTTCCGGGTGGGATTCCGAGTCACGTTGCGCCGGAGACGCCGGGGTCGATTCATGAAGGTGGCGAACTCGGGTATGCACTCTCGCATGCGTACGGCGCGGTGTTTGACAATCCGGATTTGATTGCGGCGTGCGTGATCGGAGACGGAGAGGCGGAAACGGGACCGCTGGCGACGAGTTGGCACTCGAACAAGTTTTTGAATCCGGCGCGCGATGGCGCGGTGCTGCCGATTCTGCATCTGAATGGATACAAGATCGCGGGGCCGACGGTGCTGGCTCGCATTCCGCAAGAAGAACTTGAATCGCTGATGCGGGGGTATGGGTATGAGCCGCACTGGGTTGAGGGCGAAGAACCGGCGAAGATGCATGAGTTGATGGCGAGCACGTTTGACAAGGTTTTTGCGGAGATCAAGCGCATCCAACAGGCAGCGCGGAGTGGCGGGTTCAAAGAGCGTCCGCGCTGGCCGATGATCGTGATGAAGACGCCAAAGGGATGGACAGGGCCGAAGGTTGTGGATGGAAAACAGGTGGAAGGTTCGTTCCGCTCGCACCAGGTGCCGCTCGCGAACTTGCGCGAGAAACCGGAACATCTGAAGATGCTGGAAGAGTGGATGCGGAGCTATCGGCCGCAGGAGTTGTTTGACGCGAAGGGAAAGCTGATTGCGGAGCTGGCGGAGCTTGCGCCGAAGGGAACGCGGCGGATGGGCGCGAACCCGCACGCGAACGGGGGGGTGCTGCTCAAAGACCTCAAGATGCCGAACTATCGCGAGTATGCGATCAAGCTGACGGCACCGGGGAGCGTTGAAGCGGAGTCAACGCGGATTCAGGGCGATTTCCTGCGCGATGTCATGAAGATGAACGATGATGCGAAGAACTTTCGCATTGTCAGCCCGGACGAGACTTCATCGAATCGGTGGCAGCCGCTGTTTGAAGTGACGAACCGCGAATCGACGGCGGAGATTTACAAAACGGATGATCACGTTGCGCCCGACGGACGCGTGATGGAAATGCTGAGCGAGCATCAGTGTCAGGGCTGGCTCGAGGGATACCTGCTGACGGGACGGCACGGGATGTTCTCGTGCTATGAGGCGTTCATTCACATCATCGATTCGATGTTCAATCAGCACGCCAAATGGCTGAAGGTGACGCGGAAGATGGGGTGGCGGAAGCCGATTGCGTCGCTGAACTATCTCCTTTCGTCCCACGTGTGGAGACAGGATCACAACGGGTTCAGCCATCAGGATCCGGGGTTTATTGATCATGTGGTGAATAAGAAGGCGGATGTGATCCGGGTGTATCTGCCGCCGGATGCGAATACATTGCTGAGCGTGACGGATCACTGCTTGCGCAGCCGCAATTACGTGAATGTGATTGTGGCGGGCAAACAGCCGGCGCCGCAGTGGCTGGAGATCGAGGCTGCCGCGGCACATTGCAAGGCGGGCATCGGCATCTGGGACTGGGCGAGCAGCGATGGCGGCGGCGAGCCGGATGTGGTGATGGCGTGCTGCGGGGATGTGCCGACGCTGGAGATTCTGGCGGCGACGATGTTGCTGCGCGAGCATCTGCCCCAGCTCAAGGTTCGTGTCGTCAACATCATCGACCTGATGAAGCTTCAGCAGCCGAGCGAGCACCCGCACGGGTTGTCGGATGAGGCCTTTGACGTTCTCTTTACGAAAGACAAGCCGGTGATTTTCGCGTATCACGGCTATCCGTGGCTGATTCACCGGTTGACGTACCGGCGGACGAACCACGAGAACATCCATGTGCGCGGTTACAAAGAAGAGGGAACGACGACGACGCCGTTCGATATGGTCGTGCTCAATGACATGGATCGGTATCACCTGGTGATCGACGCGATCCATCGGCTGGGCGGGCTTGGCGCGAAGGGCGAAGACGTCACGCAGCACATGGCGGAAAAGCGGCGCGAGCACACGAAGTATATTCGGCAGTACGGGGAGGACATGCCGCAGATTCGGGATTGGAAGTGGGTTCCGGCCAAGAAGTAAGACAGGAAATGAAAAAGGCACGCAAGGGCGTGCCAGTAGTTTGCGAATGGGTTCGCGTTTGAAACGACTCAGGTCGTTGCGTGCTTCTTTAGCCTCATGGAGAGCGCGACAAGCGAGATACCTGAGATGATCGCGAAGATTCCAAGCACCATGACCATGGCGAGCGCGCTCGTGCCGGGGAAGGCGAGTACGTACACGCCAAAGGCGATGTCGATGAAGCCGCCGAAGATCAGGGCCCACTCGTTGTTGATGACTTTGCGGAGCTGGATCGCGCCGACGATTTCGAAGATGCCGCGGAAGATCGCCAGGAACGCGATGAACTTCAGCATCAGCAGGCCTGCAACGCCTGGGAACTGAAAGATCGCGATTCCTGCGAGGATGGCGAAAACGCCGACGAGGACGAGCCACCAGGTGGGTGCGTACGCCTTCGCGCGGCCCGAAACCGCCGCGACCAGCGCGAAGACGCCGTCGATCACGCAGAATGCCGCGACCATCCAGATCAGCGTTGCGATGGTTGGCAGCGGCATCGTGACCGCGACTGCGCCGAAGGCGATGGCGCAGATGCCGCGGAAGAGAAGAAGCTTCCAACCCATCGCCAGAGCGTGGAGATGCGGGGTGGAACCAATGGCGAGCGGGGATGCAGCGACCTGTGTCATGTGAGACTCCTATGGAGTGAGAGAGCCACGACAAAGGCTCCGGAAGGGACTCGCATCGGCAGGATACAGGCGGAACGAACAACAAATGCCGGTAGAAACACTGGCGGATTGACAGAAGTGCTATGATCTTGGGATGGCAACGACTGTCTGATCAATCCTGTGGCGACGATCTGCTTGTGCGGGCGCGACTGAAAAGGCCTGCAATTGAAGCGTGGATCGTGCATTCCGGGCGTCTCGGCCCGGGAGCGGTGTTTCGTGCTCAAGTTGGCTTCGAACTTGTAGCACGGATGATGAGCTGCGGGATCGATCAACCGAGAGAATCTATTTCTTGCTCCCGCGGGAAATACCTGCGGGCTTTGCGGTTGCATCTACCAATGTCTCACAAGAGCAGAACTGAAACAAACGACTTTACCTGTATCCATTGCAAGTGCCTCGTCCCAGTACAGGCGTGGGGAACACGACACCGGAATCACTGTCCGGTCTGCCTGTGGTCGCGCCATGTCGATGACGAGCCGGGCGATCGCGCGTGCGCGTGTCGCTCGGGCATGGAGCCGATCGGAATCGAAGTGCGGCAGGACGGCGAGTGGGCGATCATCCATCGCTGCTCGGGCTGCGGAGTGATCGGAACCAACCGAGTTGCCGGCGACGACGAAGAACGAACGCTCCTCGCGCTCGCTCTGCGCCCGATCGCAAACCCTGCCTTTCCGCTGGACGGATTCCGTGCGCGAGATTCGTGAGGGGGAGATGCGCGCCGGATTTCACTTGACGGAGCGGCGTGAAACTGTGTTAAAGTGTTCCCGAATGATTCGAGGCCCCGAGAGGTCTCTTCCGGTCATGTTGACGGGAGTGGCGCTCGCGGGTTCAGGAGGTTTGCTATGGGATTTTCTTCGATGCTGGGTTGGAATGGCTTTGTGAACTCGGGGCTCGCGACGGCGCGGAGCCGCGCTGCGCGGCTGCTGATTGTCGCGACGGCCGCGGGTTCGCTCGCCGGAATGGCTTCGGCGCAGGCCAAGCCGGAGCCGGTCTCCGAGGATGGCGCGATCACCGGAACGATGAGCATCGATTTCGGCACGCGGACGGCTCAGGATCGCTCGGGCGATCTCAAGGCCGGCTCGCCCGCGAAAGGCGCGAAGGACAGGTACACGTTCGATCTGATCGTGGGCAAGACGACCGAATTCGTGGGTGAAGTGCAGCGTCAGCCGAACCTGTACACCAGCACGCTCGGCCGCAAGGCGCAGGAGGCGGAGCTCTTCTACAAGGTTGATCTGGCGGTGCTGAACCCCAAGGACCTGAAGCAGAAGCGCAACGTCGGGCGGCTTGTCGGCACGGTGCCGATCGACCCGGCGACGGGCGCGTACGAACTCTCGGGCGGCGCGAGCAAGGACAGCGCTCTTCGCATCAACGTCGACGCAGTCGGCAAGGCTTCGGCGTTCGTTGACAACTTCTCCGGCAAGCTCGTCGGCAAGGCGGAGAAGAAGGAAAGCCTGGCTTCGTTCACCTACAAGCGCCTCATCGGCGACAAGACGGTGGAAATCGTCGTAAAGAAAAGCGACCCGATGAAGTTTGAAAACATCGTGATGGCGAAAGGACCCGCCGAGGTGTATCCCCGCACGGTGGTCAACGGGCGGCTCGACTACGACTACGAAACCGGCAACTACTTTGCGGATCGCATCCGCTTCAAGTACTCGCTCGATGGCCAGGATTTCGAGGATGTCGTGACCGGCACGATCAAGTGGGTGGAAGACCCGGATCGCGCCACCAACGGCAAGGGGTACTACGACTTCAACCTTCGCTTCAATGAAGAGAAGAACAAGACCGCCTCGACCGAGGCTTCGGCCTTCGAGAAGATGTCGGCGGAAGACGCGTTCTTCGCCGTGGACAACTCGATCCCGTGTTTGACCGGTCGTGTGACGTACGTGGACACCATCGCCGCGGGCAGCGATCAGCCCTCGTCGAGCAAGGTGACCTACAGCCTCAACGCGAACAAGCTCACCAAGCAGCAGGTCATGAACTTCTTCAAGCTCTGGCTGCTGGCGATCGGACCGACGAACGACGAGTAATCGACTCGCAGTGCATTGAATATCACTCGCCGGGTGTGCGAAGGCATGCCCGGCGATTTGTCCGGCAACGGCACAGTCGAAAATGCAGCGGCACGCACGCCGGCGCGAGGAGATTTCGGAATGACGCTTTCTCTGTTCACACGGCTCGATCGTCGTTACGGACCCAAAGTCGACGTGCTGTCACGCCGCGACATGATGAAGGCGACGCTCGCGGCGTCCGCCGGCCTACTTCTTTCGGGCCCGACGATGCATGCGTTCGCAAACTTCCGTGCGGGCAAACGCGTTGTCGTGATCGGTGCCGGACTCTCGGGTCTCGCCGCGGCTCATGAACTGTCGGCCGTCGGTTACGACGTCACAGTCGTCGAAGCCCGCGACCGGCTCGGCGGACGCGTGCTCTCCTTCAGCGATTTCATTCCCGGTCGGAACATCGAAGGCGGCGGCGAACTCATCGGTTCCAACCACCCGGCATGGGTCTGCTACGCAAAGAAGTTCGGGCTCGAGTTCCTAGACGTTGGAGAGGACGAGGGCACAAGCGACCCGATGGTGATCGACGGCAAGTCGATCGAACCCAAAGAGGCCGCGAGAGTTTGGGAGTCGATGAAAGAAGCCCTCAATCAGATGAACGATCTGGCGAAGGACATCGACGCGGACGCGCCGTGGAAGTCGCCGAAGGCGAAAGAGCTCGACGCCAAGACGATCGACGCATGGATCAAGGAGTTGGACACCGACGAGTTGACCAAGCGCGCCTGCTGGATCAATCAGGCGTCGGACAACGGCCAGACCCCGTCGCGCATGAGCCTGCTCGGACAGCTCGCCGCAGTGAAAGGTGGCGGGCTTGAGAAGTTCTGGTCGGATACCGAGGTCTACCGCTGCAAAGGCGGCAATCAGCAACTCGCCAAAAAACTGGCCGGGGCTATCGGCGAAGAAAAGATCATCCTCGGATTGCCGGTCACCGAAGTCGACGCCCGCGGCAATGTCTGCAAGGTGACATGCCGCGACGGACGCGTGATCGAGTGCGACGACGTTGTGCTAGCGGTTCCGCCGACCGTGTGGAGCAAGATCCAGTTCACCCCGGGACTTCCCAAAGAGCTGACGCCGCAGACCGGGTTGAACACGAAATACCTTGCGCACGTCAAAAGCCGGTTTTGGCGCGAGGCAAAGCTCTCGCAGTACGCGCTGAGCGATCTCGCGGTCGAACAGACTTGGGACGGAACCGACGCACAGGACGGCGAAGGCGCCGCTTGCATGGTCGGATTCAGTGGTGGTCCCGGCGCCGAAAAAACGCTCTCGTGGTCGAAGGAAGAACGCGAGAAGAAGTTCGCCGTCATCCTGTCGCGCTTTTACCCCGAATACGACAAGAACTTCGTGAGCGCACGTTTCATGGACTGGCCGAAGGAACAATGGACCGGCTGCAGCTACTCATTCCCCGCTCCGGGCCAGGTGACGACAATCGGCCCGATGCTGGCAGCCGGCATGGGCCGCCTCCACTTCGCCGGTGAACACTGCTGTTACAAGTTCGTCGGATACATGGAAGGCGGATTGCAGGCGGGTATTGCCGCGGCAAAGAAGATCGCGAAGCGAGATGGCGTGGCGATGGAAGGCTGCGTGATGCCCGCGGAACCATCCGCTGCATCGTGACGCGAGAACGACCAGCCGGTGTCGCTTTCGAGTGCTTGCGCGGAACGAGGCGCGGCGTCTGCCGCAGTGACGATCTTGAATCGGATCACTCTTGCAATCTTCGAAGCCTGCTCGATCCCGCGCGAGGAATACACGCATCGCGCGCACGTCACCGTCGCGTACTTGTACCTGCGGGCACATCCGCTGAAAGAAGCCACCGACAGAATGCGCTCCGGTATTCACCGCTTCAACGCCGCCAAGGGAGTCGAGAACACCCCAACGGGCGGTTATCACGAGACGCTCACGGTCGCCTGGATGCGGGTGATCCACTCGGCGATGGCCGCGTACGGAGCAGAAGGCAGTGCCGACGAATTCTTGGAACAACACCCCCACTTGTTGTGCCGCTCGCTGCTGCGTGTTTTTTATTCGAAGGTACTGATCATGTCGGCGGAAGCGCGGGCGGGCTGGGTCGAACCAGACCTGACTCGACTGCCGAAGTGACAGGCGAATCAGGCGGGAAATGGAACTCGACGCGGTTTTCCGCATAAAAATGGCCTCGGCGTGCAATGCGGGGGGTTCGGATTGCGATCGGCTGTTGTGCAGATTGCGCGACCCATCCAAGACCTCTCCGGCATCGAAGGTAGTACTAGATAGCGTGGCGCGAGCGTTCAATGGCCAGTGGTCAATCGAACGATTCGCGACGGGAGACGACCATGCGCGTTTTCGGATTGATTGTTCTGTTCCTGGCTGCCGCAGCGATCGCGGGCGGATTTTTCTACGCGGCAAAGGCGGGCGCGATGGGCGGGCCCGGTGCCGGCTTTGGATACGGCAATGCGGCGCTTCCCGACACGAGTGAAACCTCCGACGAAAAAGGGACTCTGAAGAGCATGATCAGCAATGCGAACGGAAAGAAGCAGGAAGGGCCTCGATACTCCAAGAGTGGGTACGACATCACGCCACTCACCGAGAAGAAGATCAACGAATTGGGGCAGAAGCTCACGCCCGCGGAGCGCGACGTCGTTCTCGCCAAGGGGACCGAGCCCGCCTTCTGCGGCACGCTTACCGACAATCACAAGGATGGCGTTTATGTTTGCCATCTCTGCGGGCTGCCGCTGTTCTCCAGCGACAACAAATTCAATTCCGGTACCGGCTGGCCCAGCTTCTTCAAGCCGTTCGACAAAGATCACATCGCGTACCACAAAGACACGGCATACGGGATGGAGCGAATCGAAATCCTTTGCACGCGTTGCACAGCACACCTGGGCCACGTCTTTGAAGACGGGCCCCAACCTACAGGCCTGCGTTACTGCGTGAACAGCGTCTCGCTTGAGTTTGTCGAGAAGAAGGACGGCAAGCTTGAGTTCCCCGCCGCCAGTCAGCCCCTCAAGACCGACACTGCCTACTTCGGTGGAGGCTGCTTCTGGGGCACCGAAGATCTCTTTCAGCAGGTTCCCGGCGTCATCGACGTCGTCAGCGGCTACATGGGTGGTCACAAATCCAACCCGACATACAAAGAAGTCTGCTACACCGACACCGACCACGCGGAGGTCGTAAAGATTGTCTTCGATCCCGCGCGCGTCACCTACAAAGACCTGCTTGCCAAGTTCTTCAAGTTCCACGATCCCACCCAGCTCGACAGGCAGGGGCCGGATCATGGACGCCAGTACCGCAGTGCGATCTTCGCGTCCGACGACAAACAGCTGGCCGAAGCGAAAGCTTTCGTCGCCGAACAGGGCGCGAAACCCAAATATCAGAGCCGAAAAATCGTTACCACTGTCGAAATCGCGAAGAAATCTGGTGACCCGGCGGGCTTCTGGGAGGCCGAGGAATATCACCAGGATTACCACGCGAAGCACGGCGGACACTGTGCCTTACCTTCCGCAGACGACGAATGATTAAGAAGGTTTTAGGTGTGTTTTCCTTCTGTTTGGGTTGCCATCGGTCGGTAGTAATTCGTAGGATAGAACTATGACCACCGGCCCAAAAAAGGACGCCGTTGGGACAGGGGGATCGCTCGGCAACACCCAGCTTCAGGCGTTGGGTGCCGCACTCGGATCAGACCCCATGAGCGGGGTCGCGATCTTCGGCGCGGGCGGTGCAGTCATTTGGGCCAATCCGCAACTCTCAAAGATGTTTCGCGGGCCAGACGCGAGTCCTTCGCAGTCGATGGGGCGCAAACTCAAAGAGGTCTACCCGGAATCATTTGCAAACGAAGTCGTCTCGGTCATCGATCAATGTGCCGCGACTGGCAAACCAGCCCTTATGCGCACGATCTGGCGGGGCGAGCAGATCTACACGTGGATACAGCCCATCAAGTCGGAGTCGATGGAACAAGTCGAGGGGACGGACACGCAGGTTTTGACGATCAGCCGCAAGGTTCGAGGCGATGAGACCGCCAAAGACCTGTTCCCCATGATCGAATTTGAGAAGTTTGACAGCAAGGTAATCAACCTCGGGCCCCTCGACGTGTTAAGCACGCGCGAACTGGAAGTGCTCGCGCTGCTCGGCCAGGGCCTTTCCGCTGCGGATATCGCCGCCGTCCTCCACCGTTCAGTCAAGACCATCAACACCCATCGCGAAAGCATCGGGAAGAAGCTCAAGATCGACGATCGGGTAAAACTGGCCGTGGTGGCCCAGCGGGCAGGACTGCGCCTTGCCGACGCTGCTCGGGAAAGAACCTGAGTCGGTGGTATGCTTAGGTTGATGAACCAGCACTCTCCCGAACAAGTCGAGAGTTCTCCTCCGCTCCCTTCCAACCTCGACACCGACGAGCTCCGCGGCGTCTTCAAGGCGATCGGTGCAGACCCGATGATCGGTGTAGCCATTCTCGGCGAAGATGGCTACATCTACTGGGTCAATCCGCAGATGGCCCAACTCTTCTTCGGCGGCAAAAGAACTCCGCAGCAAGCGATGGGACACACCCTTTCCGAGCTCTATCCGGCTCCGTGGGTGGATGAACGCCTGAAACTGCTGAAGCGAGTTGCGGACACCAACAAACCGGTCCAAGTCCGTTCCATCTGGGAGGGTCGGCAGCAGTATTCCTGGATTCACCCGCTTGAAGCCGAACACCCCGAGCCCATGGATCCGGACGAGCAACACGGCGGGCCGATGCCTCCTCGTTTTCTGGTCATCACCAAACGCGTCAGTGGCGAAGGCAAGGCAGAAGAACTGACACAGGCGGATGGCTTCGACAAAGTCGACAGTGAAATGGTCGACCTTGGACCGCTTGATGTACTTACCAGTCGAGAGCTGGAAGTGCTCGCGCTTCTTGGACAAGGCCTCGCGGCAGCGGAGATCGCCAAGGTGCTGCATCGCTCGGTGAAGACCATCAACACCCACCGCGAGAACATCGGCAAGAAGCTCAAGATCGACGACCGCGTGAAACTGGCAAACGTGGCTCAGCGGGCCGGGCTCCGGTTTGCGGACGCTGAACGAGAGCGTGTGTAAACCCGCGGCTCGATGGGCGCGTCAAAATCGCTGGTGACGGATTTTTTGCACATTCCCGATTTGTGGGAGATGCGGGTTGTGATTAGTCTGAATCGAAGCGCGATCGCTCGGCCGGGGCCGTAGCGGTTGACGCACATCGAGGAGGCTGTCGCATGTTCGGGCGAATTGGGTCGATTGGGGGTGCGGTTGTTCTGCTGGTCGTGATGTTCGCGGGGATTGGGAACATGTATCTCAAGAAGAGCCGCGTCAGCGAGGAGTATCGAAAGGAGGCGCATGCGCTCATCGAGAAGTGCGATTGCTACAAGAGCAACAAGGACTATTGCGACTGGCTGGTGGATGCGACGCACGACGAGGTGTTCGATCACAGCTACAAGATGAACTATCGCCCCGGAGGACGGTTCCGCTCATCACGCGACGAAAGCTCATTTGATGAGAGCGCGTACGCGGAGGAGTTGTTCACGGGCATGATCACGCGGGCGAAGGATGACAAGGCGGAGGTGGTTGTGAAGTCTCTGGAGAAGCTGCTGAAGGAACTAAGCGAAGATCCGTCTGAGACGGCGCCGCCGGCAACGCCCGCCAAAAAATGAAATCGACTACTTCGAGCCGGACACATCCAACACATACACACTGCGTGCGGCGAGCTGATTCACCGGGACGTAATCCGCGATTCCGCCCTTGCCGACAACACGCGGCGCCGCCGGATTAATCGCGGCGCCGGATTGGAGCAGTTCACGCGGCGGAGCAACTTTGCTGAACGAGCCCGCGGCAGCGCGAACGCGACAGCCTTGAACAGGCTTGTCCGAGAGATTCGCCACGACGATGACCGTCTGATTCCCTTCGCTGCGCGCGAACGCGTACACAGACTTGTCGCTCGCTTCGAGCGGCGTGTAATCGCCCTTGACGAGCGCCGGATTCGCCTGGCGCAGGCGGACGAGCTTCTTGTAGAGATTCAAAAGTGAATCCGGATCGGACGATTCCGCCTGAACGTTCTTGGTTGCAGTGTCCTTGTTCGCGGCACGCCAGGCTTTGCCGGCCGTGAAGCCTGCGCTTGCGTCGGGCGTCCACTGCATGGGCGTGCGCAGGTTCTCGTCGGGCTTGTCGCCGATGATGCCCAGTTCCTCGCCGTAATACATGAACGGAATGCCCGGTTGGGTAAACAGCAAACTCGCGGCGAGCTTGGCCTTGCTGACGTCATCGCCAAACCGCGTCATCGAACGTGTCTGATCGTGGTTGCTCAGGAACGTGCAGAATTGATTGCGCGGATACGCGGCCCATGCGTTCACCGTCGCGTCGCGGAGCCGCTTCGCGTCGGCGCTGTTCACGGCGTCGATCGTCGCGAACGACATGTCGAACTCGAAGCAGGTGTCGAGCTGGTCAGGCACGTAGCTCGCGATCGTCGCGGTGTCGGTCCAGACTTCGCCGACCGTGAACGCGTTCTTGTCAACCGACTTGTAGAACTTGTGCCAGTTGCGGAGCCACTCGTGTGTTTCCTTCGTATTTTCCTGCTGCTGGCCGTCTTCGATTAAGTGGCGGATCGCATCGAGGCGGTAGCCATCGACGCCGTAGTCCTTGATCCAGAACTCCGTCACCTTGTCCATTTCCTTGGTCACTTCGGGGTTTCGGTAATTCAGATCGGGCATGTGACTGGAGAAGATGCCGTAGAAGAACGGACCCCCACCACCGGTGCTCCGCCTGCCTCCTGCATCGGTCGCGTTGAACCAGACTTCTTGATTCCACGGGCCCTTCCAGTTCGGCTTGTCCTTCGACCAGATAAACCAGTCATGGTGCGGGTCTTTCGGGTCAGCGGCGTTCTTGAACCAAGGGTGCTGGCTCGAGGTGTGATTCAGCACGAGATCGAGGATGACGCGGATGCCGCGCTTTTTGCACTCGGCCATGAAGCGTTTGAAGTCTTCGTTGGTGCCGTGTTCGCTCTCGATCTTGTAGTAGTCGCTGGTCTCGTAGCCGTGATACGTCGGACCTTCGAAGACGGGCATGAGCCAGATGGCGGTTGCACCGAGATCGGTCGTGGTATTCGGATCGCCGTCGTTGATGTAATCGAGTTTCTCGATCAAGCCCGCAAAGTCGCCGATGCCGTCGTTGGCGAGTGGACCCTTCTCTGTGTCTTTGAACGACCGCACGAAGACCTGATAGAAGATCGCGTCGTTCCACCAGTTGTCGATCCGCTGATTGGATCGATTTGCAAGCTCGGGCTTTTTGGAAGCAGTCGCCGGGTTGGTCGTTGCCTGGCCAAACGCGAGAGAAGAGAGAATCGCGCCGCCGAAGAGCGAAAAGGCTGCTTTATGCATACTGCAAGGGTAGAAGCGGCATCCAATTGGAGCGGGGCTGACCGCGAATACGGGCGGAAGGAGCGTCGGGGATGGCGGATCGTGGGATCGAAATTCCGTTCGAAGTGCGGGGAATGACGTGCGCTGCGTGCGTTCGCCGCGTCACCGAAGCATTGAAGGGCGTTCCGGGCGTCACCGAGGCGATGGTCACACTCAATCCCCCTCGGGCAGAAATACGCACGGACGGTTCGAGCGCTGCTGAGACTCTGCGCGCGGCAGTCCAGCAGGCTGTCGCGCGAGCGGGCCCATACAGCATCGCGCCGACCTCAGATACCACTTCGGTTTCCATGAAGACCGAAGGAACCGGAGTCGTGTCGGACGACGCGAAACCGAGTTTTTACCCGCTGCTGCTCATCGTCGTCTACATCTGCGGAGTCGCGGCAATCTCGCAATTCGCGCGGGGCGCGTGGTCGTGGCATTCGTTCATGACCGATTTCATGGCCGGGTTCTTTCTGGTCTTCTCGTTCTTCAAACTTCTCGACCTGCGCGGCTTCGCAGATGCCTACCGGTCTTACGACGTACTTGCACGGATGTGGAGGCCATGGGGCTTTGTGTATCCGTTTGTCGAGCTCGCGCTCGGCGTCGCGTATCTCGCCCGATGGAATCCGCAGACAACCAACATCGTCACGGCTGTGGTCATGCTCTTCGGATCGATTGGCGTGCTTCGCACGCTTCTCAGTCGCACGTCGATTCGGTGCGCGTGCCTCGGCACCGCGATCAAGCTTCCAATGACAACGGTGACGCTCATCGAAGATCTTGGGATGGCCGCGATGGCCTTCGCGATGCTCACGCTCGACCTTTCAGCAGGCGCATGAACGGCCCGAAAGAGGCCGATCGCCCCGAACCGGGAATGATTCTTACATTACAACTCCTTCCATATCAGCCACTTACGCAATCGAAGGAATCGCTGCACCTCGCAAGAAAGGATTTCGCTTGGTCTGATAGAGTCATGGGGCGTTCGGAACTCGCGGGCGCGTTGTCGCGCCGGAACGCCGCGGGAATTGAAAAGGAAACACAGATGCAGACTCGGAATATTGCTTGTGCGCTGATGATCGCTGGTATCGCCGGAATGACCGGCGTGGTCGGCGGCTGCGCGACACCGTCGGGACAGACGACTTCGGAGCGTCAGGCAAGCACGCTTCTGATGCGTGATCAGGCCCTCGCACGCCTCGAACGCGAACGCCCCGAAGCCAAGGCCGCGCTGCAGAGCGCCGCCGGTTACGCCGTCTTCCAGACCATCGCGATGGGCGCCGGCATCGGCGGCAGCAACGGCTTCGGCGTTGCCGAGGCGCACAACACCGGCAAGCAGACTTTCATGCGCATGTCGAGCAACAGCCTGAACGCCGGCGTGAGCGCTCAGGAGAATCGGCTTGTCCTGATCTTCCGTGATCAGGCTGCCTTCGATCGCTTCGTCGCGGGCAACTGGCAATGGGGCGGAACCGCCTCGGCGGGCGCGAGCAGCTCGAACGGCGGCGGCGGCACCGGCAACTCGACCAACACGTCGACGGATGGCGTGACGGTCTATCAGATGACCTCGGCGGGCTTCGCGCTCACCGCCAACCTGGGCGCCGCCCGGTTCTGGCCAGATGCGAACATGTGATATTGAGCGACGAAAGTCGCTTTGAGTCCTCAGAAATGAAAAGCCCCGGCCGCATGGCCGGGGCTTTTTTCTTGCTCTAGAAGCAAACGCAGGGATCAGCGCTGCACGGCCGCGACCGTCTTCTTCGGATTGATGATGAAGCGACCTTCGTATCCCGGCATCGGATCGGCGTTCACGCGGATCGCCTCGATGATCTCGGTTGTCGTGAGCTTTGGGTTCACCGCAACCATCTTTCCGACGAGATTGGTGACGTTTGGCGCCGCCATCGACGTGCCGCTGTACTTGAAGCGCTTGCCGCCCGGCACGTAGCTCTCCACTTCGAAGCCGTTGGCATAGATGGTCACGCCCTTGCCAAAGGTCGTGAAGCTCGTGGGCTTGCCGGAGGAATCAATCGCGCCGATGGTGATCACGTTTGGCAATTCAATACCCGACGGGATGAGTTCGGCGAACGCGTTGTCGTTGTCGCTGTTTCCGGCGGCGGGAACAAAGAGGATCTCCGGCGCACTCGCCATTGCAGTCTTCATCGCGTCGGAGATGATCTTGAAATACTCCCGTGAAAGCGCCGCGCGCTCGGCCTTGTCCTTGCCGAGACCCTTGGCTTCGAGCTCTTCTTCGATGTTCGCGCGTGAGAGGCCCCACGACATGTTCACCACGCGCACGCCGGCCTTGCGCATCTGCGCGACCGTGTCGGTGAAGCTCTTGGCCATGTCGGTTGCGAACTCTTTGGTCCAGGAGTAACGCGGGATCGACTTGAAATCGAAGGTCAGGCGGACGCCGAAGATGCGGGCGAAGGGGTTGCCCTCGGTCGCGATACCCGAGACGTGCGTGCCGTGCGAGTAATTCCCGTAAAGGCCAAGGTCTTCCATGAAGCCCTGCACCTGATCGGACTTGAGGCCCTTGACGTAGCTGCGAAATGCATCGGCCTCGGGGCTCTGCACACCGGCCTGACTGTCGCTCGCGCCCTTCGTGTGCGATTCGACGAGGCTGACGGGCGACTTCATCTCGTCGATCGAAATGAGCAGACCACTGGTCGGATGCCAGTTCATGTCGTAGGCGATGCCGTTCACATCGTCGATGAAACCGTTGTTGTCGTTGTCCTTACTGTCGACCTTCTCACCCTTGCTTTCCCAGAGCTTGCCCGAGAAGAGCGAAACATCGACGCCCGAATCCCAGATGCCGATCACCACCGGCGAGGCCTTGTCGGTCGGGTTGAGCACCACCTTGTTCGCGCTCAGGATGTCGACGCGGGGCTTGCTGTTGGTCTCTGCGAGCTTTCCATACACCTCGGCCACCGACGGCTGCAGCTCGATGAGGTTGTCGAGCATGTTGCGCATGCCGATCATGCCCCCGACGACCTCGCCGGAAATCTCGCCCTTGTTCTTCTCGACGATGGGGTCGATGTTGGCCTTGACCTGACCGACGATGAGTTCCTTGTTGACGATCTGTGCCGTCGAACGGGCCTGAAGCACGCTCTCGCGGATCTTTTCCCAAGGCAGCGCGCCCACACGTTTGTCGAGTTCGGCTTTGAACGCGGCGAAGTAGGTAGGCTTGTCGGCTCCGTTGTTGCTGACTTTGCGTGCAGCGACCATGGACTGGAGCATCTGGCCCATCATCAGTTTCGAAGATTCCTTGCCTTCAAGACCCCGGGCGATCTCGATCTGACGGAAGACCTCATCGAAGTTTCCTTCGAAGAGGGCGATCTGCTGAAGGGTCTGGTGAAAGCCCTTGAGGGTGGTCTTGTCCTGAATGTCGTATTTCTCGAGGTCCGACAGGGTGTTGGCCTTGAGTTCGGCGACAAATTTCTTGAACGCGGCATCGCTCAGAAGGAAGTCGCTCGCCTTGCCCTCGATGGTGTAGGTATGGCGGGGCAGATCATCCAAAGTCTTGACGGCAATCTTTGTGCCGGGCGCCGCCCCTGGCGCGCCAGGTTCACCGCGTGCAGGTCCGGCAAACGACGCAAGCCCGGCGAAGAGCGCGAGCAGCGCCGCGTGAGAGAGAAGCGACCGACAAGACGTTGGTTTCAAAGGGATCCTTTCTGAAATGCAAACCGGAATCGGTGGCCAGGTTTCGAGCCGGACCATGTGGTCTTTTGGGATCGCGCAAGCTTGGTTGCACCGAAGCAAATTCGCCAAGAGGTTTGAAGCAGATCGCTCAGGCGGTTCCGGCCTATCGATCGCGGAGTTGGCCGGAGACCTATGGAGAAGGGAGGAAACCAGCAGAACTTGCGCCAAATCGAGTCCGATAGCTTATCGGTGTAGTCCGAAAAAGTCGCCTCAATCAGGCAAGGGGGATGACAGGAGGGTCCTGAAATGGATACACTGCGTCGGTGATAACCCGGACGGTGGCAGCAGGCGTTCGCCTTTGCTGGCCCCGAGACCGGGTGTTCGGGGGCGTTTTTTCGATGAAAGATGGCGTCTGGCAACTTCTGGATGGTGGTTCGGAAGGTGCTGGTAAGCGCTGGAATTTTGCGATTCGCCGCCGCGTCGGTTCTATCGCGCGGCAGTGTCTTTTCCGTCATGGTCGTCGCTTGCGGTCGAGACCGGCATGCACGATCGATTGTTCGAATTCCCGCGGAGCTGGGTCCGTCGGGAGCACTAGTCCGGTCTCAGCGTGAGAGGAAATCTATGAACATGTTTGGAAAGATGGTCGGGTTCACGGCACTTGCCGTGACTGTCGGAACGGGTTTGATGGGCTGTAAAGCGGATGGCAAGCGCCTTCCGACGGACGAGTCCCCGACGCGCGTCGGCGCGTACGGGTACTACTGGCGCAAGCCCAAGGACGCCCCGGCTCCGGCCCCGGCTCCGGCTGCAAGGGCTTCTGACCCCTGCAACCCGGTCATCGGACCTGACATGATGTCGACCAAGCAGGGCTTCCCGACCAATGACTACTCGAATGCCCACGTCCAGCTGCAGGAAGTCTTCCCCTCGATGGTGAAGGCCAACAGCAACTTCCCGTACAAGATCTACGTGAGCAACCTCACGAACGCGACCCTGAGCAACGTGATGGTCACGGCGACGAGCATGCAGAACCGCCAGATCGTCACCAGCAACCCGCAGGCGACTGCCAGCGGCCCGAATGGCGAGACCCGCTGGTTCCTCGGCGATCTCCCGGCCGGCAAGTGCGTGGTGATCGATGCGACGGCCAAGGCCGGCGCCGTCGGCAACAGCTCGACCTGCCTCACGGTCAGCTACGCCAACTCGCTCTGCTCGAATCTCCAGGTCGTCCAGCCCGCGATCGCGCTGACCCACAAGGTCACCCCGAACGCGTCGGTCTGCGATGCCATCAACGCGACCTTTGAAGTCAAGAACACGGGTTCGGGCCCGGCGACCAACGTCGTCGTGACCGAGACCCTCCCGGCCGGAATCACGACCACGGACGGCGCCACGACCTACACCTTCAACGCGGGCACCCTCGCTCAGGGCCAGTCGAAGCCCTTCAGCCTCGGCCTCAAGAGCACCAAGCCCGGCACCTTCACGATCCCGTCGAAGGTCACTGCGGACGACGGCCTCTTCGCCCAGTCTGAACCCCAGACCGTGAACGTCACCCAGCCGGCCCTCAAGATCGTTGCCGAGTGCCCCACGGGTGGCTTGGTCGGTCGCACGGGTAAGCCCCTGACCTTCAAGTTCACCGTCACCAACACCGGCAACGCTCCGGCCACCACCACCGTTTCGGCCACCGCTCCGACCAACGCGACCTTCGCGTCGGCTGATAACGGCGGCTCGGGCGGCGCGGGCGGCACGACCTGGAACCTCGGTTCGCTCGCTCCGGGCGCGTCGAAGACGGTCAGCATGAACGTCCAGACCTCGGGCGTCGGCGCCATCACGACCACTGCCACTGCCACCGCTCCGTGCGCAACGGCCGTGACCGCTCCCTGCACCGCCAGCACCGCTGGCCTGCCGGACGTGGGCACGCTCGTCAGCGACGTGGACGGCGTGGTCTATGTCGGTGACAACCACGAGTACACCTGCCAGGTCATGAACCAGGGCATGGTCCCCCTCACCAACGTGAAGATGACCATGGACATCCCGGCTCCGCTGACCTTCGTCAGCTCGGCTCAGGCCAACAAGATGGAAAACGGCAAGTTGACCTTCGAAGTCGGCACCCTGGCCGTCGGTCAGACCACGACCTGGAAGTTCATGGCGAAGGCCACGAGCCCCGGCGAGCACCTGATCTCGGGCATCACGACCTGCACGGAACTCAAGACGCCGGTTCGTGACGACGAGCTCACGAACTACGTCACCAAGTAATCCGACGGGATTCGTGACAATCTGAATCTTCGAAGGGCCCGCACGAGAGTGCGGGCCCTTTCTTTTTCTTCCGGCGATTGCGCCGGAGAGGTCAATCATTCTTCCCTATGACAGCAATCCCGGTGGACAGGCAGAGACAGAACGCTCTTGTTGCGCACGTGCGCGAAGCAGTGGCTCGGGGCGAATATGAACTTGGTGAGAGGATCTGCCGCGAGATGACTGCGGCGGGATGGGGCGATGGCCGCACGTGGCTGGTCATTGCCGATGTCGCTCGTCGGGTCGGTCGGCGGGATATCGCCCTCGACGCGGTCGCGCGTGCCGCGACGGCCGGGGGAATCAGTTCGGACGAAGCAAGCGCAGCAAGTGCCGCGGCAGAATCGATACCAGAAACAACAAAGGTCCTCGGCGGGATTCACGTGATTCGGTCATGGGCGCAGGGATTCTGGTCAGACGTCGATCACGTCATCGGACAGTTGGCGGTTGCCGAGATGACGGGACGCACGCCAATCGTGCTCTGGGGAGCGAATTCGCGTTTTGGTGACGGCACGACGAATGCGTGGGAGAATTTCTTTGAACCGGTGTCAATGGCGAGCGTCCCGGAAGGCGCGACGTTTTTTCCGCCGAAGTGGCGCTCGGACAATCTGACCATTGCGGAAAACGGCATGTTCAGTGGTCCGGGATCGCGCATCGCCTTTCTTCCGTTTCTGGCGAGCGATGCGGCCGTCACCGTGAGCGACTTTCATGCTCCCTTGCTGGCTGTGTCGCATTGGATCGAACCATCAAGCGCCTTGAGCGGCAAGTCCTTGGGACAGATGTATCCCGCCGTGATTTCTTCAAACATCCGGGTCAAAGGCGAGATCTTGGCACGCGTGGATGACGCGGCTGCCTCGCTCGGGATCGGGCGTCCGAACTCACCGGTGATTGCCGTTCATGTGCGGGGAAGCGACAAGGTGCTCGAAGTAAAAGACATGCGGCCGGTGTACTCGGCGTACCACAGTCAGATCGAGCAGTATCTGGAAATCCTGGGGAAAGACGCACGCGTTCTGCTGCTGACGGATTGGCAGCCGGCGGCGGATGAGTATCGCTCCCGATATGGAACGCGCATGATCGAAACGTCTGCCCTGCGGACGGAAGGAACGGTCGGGCTTCACTTTCAGGACAACCGCGATGGGCGACGCCTTGGCGAAGATGTGCTGATTGATTCACTGCTCGCTTCGCGATGCGATGCGCTTGTCGGCCTTGGTTGGAGCAATGTTTCGCTCTATATGGCGTACTTCGCGAAACTCCGCGGCACGGCGGACGATCGCATCTCGTTGCTGGGACCAAACCTGCACGACACCTATAACTGGATCCTCCTCCGCCGCGCATGAGGGTTGGAGGATCCGAACCGAGTGCTCGATCACGTCACGTCTACGAGCAAAAGCGTGAGATCACTTGCGGCGGTGAACGACGCAGCCGCGAGCAGTGCGGCCGGAATGAGCAGGGTTCGACCCGCTTCAATTCGGATCGATTCGTTCTTTGCTGTGCTCAGCTCGCCGACGCCTTGGAGGATCATCACGGCGTGGGCACGATTCGGTTGAGCCGCGAGCGGTCGCGATTCGCCGGCTCTTAGGCGCCACTCATCGACGCGGAAGAACTCGGTGGTGACGAGGCGTGCGACCGATTCGCCGGGCTTGAGCTTGGCGAGCGGAGGAGGGGGGCCGAGATCGGTGCATGCGAGGGTCTGGGTGATGTGGAGTTCGCGGCCCTTGCGGCCGTATTCCTTGGCCCAGTCGTAGACGCGGAAGGTGGTGTCGCTGGGGGTCTGCACTTCGGCGACGACGACGCCGGCGCCAAGGGCGTGGATCGTGCCGCTGGGGAGGTTGTGGCATTCGCCGACGATCGCGGGGTAGGACTGCATCACTTCGGGAACGGTTTCGCTTTTGACTGCCTCATCGAGCTGCGCGTGGGTAACTCCGGGCTTCAGGCCTTTGAAGATGACGGGCTCGTGGCCGTCGACCTTGCTGGTGGCCAGAATGTACCAGCACTCGGTTTTGAGATTCGCATCTTTGTGTGCGGCGGCGAATGCCGGTGAAGGGTGTACTTGAATCGAAAGGTGTTCGCGAGCATCGAGGTATTTCACAAGCAGCGGGAAGGCGCCGGCCGGAGTGAGTTTCGTTTCGCCGAGTAGATCGGCACCCCACTGCTTAATCGCATCACGGACGGGCTTTCCGGCGAGCGGGCCGTTGTCGATGATGGAGTGTTCTGCGCCGCCTCCGCCTCCGCTTGCGGACGTCGAATCGAGATCGACGAGTTCCCACGATTCACCGATGTTTCCGGGCGGGAGCGATTTGCCGAGCGCTTGGAGAGCGCGGCCGCCCCAGACTTTGTCTTTGAAGATGGGGCGGAACAAAAGCGGGTAGGGATTCAACATGGTTGAGCAGCAGCCGGTTGTCAGTAAGTTCGGCAAGCATCGGCGCAGCAACCGCCTCGACTGAAGGCGAAGTGCAGACGGCTGCCCATCGTCATGCTTACATCGTCATGCCGGTGATCTGCGCTTCGAACGCGACCTTGCCGTCGACCATGCCCTGGATCTCGGAGATGAAGCGGCGGCGCGAGGCTTTGATCTCCTGGCAGAGCACAAACAGGTCCTGCCCGGGCTCGACCATGGCGCGGAACGAGCATTCATCAATGCGGAGGAAGACCGCGATATTCGTGGTCTTCTTGCGCACGTTGTAGAGGAATGCCGCGAGCTGTGCGCCGATCTCGATCATGATCACGCCGGGCATGATCGGGCGGGGCGGGAAGTGGCCGGCGCACCAGAACTCGTCGGGGCGGGCGCGGTGGACCGCGACGCCCCGGCAATAGTCGGGTGTGTGCCAGATCACGCGATCGAGGAGAGCCATCTCTCCGCGATGCGGGATGACCAGTTCGAGACCCGCCTTCGAGACCATCTCTGCCTTCAGGTCGATGGCTGACAAGTCAAAGAGCAGCTTGCCGGGCGCGCTCTGCGACTCGTCCTCTTTGGAGAGGTGGGCCGAACCGGATTGGACTTGTGCCTCAGCTGGGCTTTGGGGCATCGCGGACTTCCAGAACCTTTTCGCGGATTTCCTGAGCAGCGGCTTTGATGTCCTGCATGGACTTACGAACGCGGGTTCCCGCGGCCTTGTTGCCGCCGTCGAACTTGAGAATGTCTTCTTCCGCGTCGACGATCATCTTCTTGAGTTTGTCGAAGGCTTCCACGCGAATGGCTCCCAGTGAAATTGCGGTATCGGGCCAAGTCCCCCACTCCCCACTCGCCACGCGGCGTGATGAGGTGTGACGGCCATTCTAGGGGGGTCCCGCCGCAATTCCGCACGGAATTTGTTCGGCTTAACGTGAGACCTGAGGCAGGGTGTTTTCCAGGGTTTCGAGGGCGGCCCGCAGGTACTTGGGGTGCCCCTCCCGATCAGTAAATGCTGGAGAAACCGCGGCCATCAGCACCCGGCGAATATTCGCAAGGTCGGGGTGTTCGGGGTCAACTCGCAGCCCGCGCTCCCGCCGGAGATTGGCGAGTTCGGTCACGGGTTTCACGCCGTGGAGGTACTCGGGCGCGGCCCAGTACTGCCGCTCCAGATACACGGCATCTTCCACCCAATGACCAGCGTGCACCATCGCGAAGTCGATCATGACGCACGCGTGCGAGTCATCGCGAGGCGAAGCCAAACGCAGCACGTTGCCGGGATGCAGGTCGCCGTGGCACCAGCATTTGAGGGTGCGCGCGTTCCATCGCCCGAGCAACTTTGGGAGCAGACGCACAACCTGCTTGATCGCTTCGTTCCAACGCTGAGGTTCGGCAATGGCGTGCGCGTGGCATGTTTCTCGCGCCTTTGCGAGTGTGCCGTCCCAATCGAGCGTTTTAGGCTCGTCGGTTTCGGGACGCACTCGAAGCGCGGCTTCGTGGAAGTCTGCGGCAGCGACGAGAACGTCCCGCACATCGCCGGGTTTCATGCGTGGGCGGATCGGTTCGCCTTGCACGCGTTCTTCGACGATCCAAGCAAGGTCGTAGCCGTTCAGTTCGCTGCCGCTGGCGAAGACGCGGGGAGTGGGAGCTTTGGCCTCGGGATTTCCGAGTTCGGTCGTCCAGCGGAACTCGGCGGGCCCGAGGGGGAGCTTGACGATGGTTTCAAACGTGCCGCGGGAATCGGTCCAGATGGCGGTTCCGGTCGCGCTGCCGCTGGAAGACCAGGCGGATTTGAACCACGTGACAGGTCCGAGACAACCGTCGCATTGGTGATGAAGCACGGGCTCGAGCATGTGCGCGAGCGACGAAGCGTCGTTCTCTGCGGCGGGATGGGAGTGCGGGTCGGTGAAGCTCATTGGAGAGGTAGAAGGGGTAAAGTGGCCGAGGGGCAGAGGGACAAAGGGAATGAGAGAAGGTGTCGAGGTGGCGAGGTGTCGAGGTGTGGAGGGAAAACACTCGGACGGCACAAGTTGGCTCCGTCGGTGCGGTGCCATTTTCGTTGAATCATGTCGATGGAGAGTGCCGCGGGAGGGGTCGTCGGGTTCGACGAGGCGGTGTGCAAGAGACGGGTTCCTCGCGGCAGAAGGACTACCAATCTTCGTTCACGATACCGCGCTGGTTCGGTCCTTGCCACTCTCGACGGCGATCATGAGCGCAAGTAGTTGCTGGGGCGAGAGGTTCTCGGCCCGGGATTTGGGGGTGACGCCCTGTGGATATGCGAATGGGTCGCGAACAGAAAATTTGTCGCGGAGAATTCCCCCGAGTTGCTTGCGGCGTTGCTCGAAGAGCGACTGGATGAAATCGGCGAGATCGTGCGCGCGGGGCGTGAGCGGATCGGGGCGGCGGCGAATGCCGATCATCGCGCTGGTCACGTCGGGGCGGGGCCAGAAACATTCGGGTGGGAGCTTGGCGATTTTTTCGACGTGCGCGGTCGCGGACGCGATGACAGAGAGCGGGCCGTAGTCGGCGGTGTCGGGCGCAGCGCCGAGTCGATCGGCGACTTCTTTTTGGACGGTCACAAAGAGGCCGTGGCAGTTGGGATAGTCGAGGAGGAGGTTGGTGATGAGGGGAGTGGCCGCGCCGTAAGGGAGGTTGGCGATGAGGCGGAAAGAAGGGATAGAGGGATGGGAAGGTGTCGAGGTGTCGAGGTGTCGAGGTGCCGAGGGAGAAGCAGAAGTCTTTCGATTCTCGTCCCTTAGGGAAGGGGTTGAAAGGAGATTGCGCAGTTCGGGGTTGAGGGCGCGTTTGCCGTCGAGGCAGTCGCCGTGGATGAGGGTGAGTTGGCCGCTGGCGATTTGGGGGGCGAGGCGGTCCTGCAAGAGTGTGTGAAGACCATTATCGAGTTCGCAGGCGATGACCCGGATATTGCGGACGAGCAGTTCGTCGGTCAGGACGCCCGTGCCGGGGCCGATTTCGAGGGCGATTTCGCCCTCCTGAATGCCCGAAACGTCGACGAGTTTTCGGATAAGGTTGTGATCGACGAGGAAATTCTGGCCAAGAGACTTCTTCGGGGCGAGGCCCCGGGTGGCCAGAAGGTCTTTGATTGATGTCAGTGATTGGGGCACGCGGTACTTCAGTCTTTGGGGGTTGTTCGGAAAGCTTTGCGCGGAGAACGAGACACTATGACCACCGATCGATCACTCTTTGAAGACCGTATCGAGATGTTACTGGCAGAGCGCGGCTGGCCGAGCGTCGAGACCGAGGCTTTCAAGAAGATGGACAAGCACCAGCAACGGATGGCGGCGCTTTTCGTTCTTGAGAACGAGGTTTCGGGCGGAGGTTTCTCCCGGGCCTACTTCAATCAGGATCTCGAGCTCGGAGTGATCGCGGCAGACGCGTACGAGGCCATTGGTGCGAAGGAACACGCCAAGGTCGTGAGGCAATCGGTGGAAGCCGCGAAGAAGAGCGCGGCATCGGAAGCTGCGAGTTCGAAGGGCGGGGCGTTGCTGACGATGTCCGAAGAGCACATCAAGTCGGGGTATGCCGCGGTGGATAAGGCTTGGGCTGCGATCTCGGGCATCGATACCTCGCCCCTCAAGTCGGCGTACATGAAGCAGCATTCGCTGTCGTTTGGGATTGTGCTGAACAAGTAATCTCTCGGAGTCACCACTCGCCAGCCAATACGCGGTCGATCGCGTGCGCGACGCCTGCTTCTGAGTTTGGCAGCGTGATCCGCTTGGCAACGGCCTTGGTCGCGGGAATAGCGTTTCCCATGGCGATACCAAGCCCCGCGCCTTCGATCATCGAGATGTCGTTGATCTCGTCGCCGATCGCAATGATTTCAGCGGGCGGGATGTTCCATTCGCGGGCGAGATACGAAATCGCGGACCACTTGGTGGCGTCGCGGTCGAAGATTTCCAAGATGTTGAGGCTCTCGCCTTTGGCAACACCTTGCGCGTGCTCTGGCGCAACGACGGCCGGGAAATTGTGAATAACCGCCTGATCACCGAGCGCGGCGATCAACTGTCCCTTTGCTCCATCGAGGATGTGACCTCGGCCGCAGGCACCAACGCGAACGGTGGCGAGCGGGCAGGGGTCGTTCGCCAGGCTCTCGGTGTAGCGGACCTCGACGTTCATCTTCGAAAACCACCATTGCGAAACGGGATCGAGCGGGCAGCCTTCGGGGTTCACGACGAGGTAGTCGAATCCAGCCTGAAGCGGGTCTTTCAGCACGAGCGCGGCGTGCTTGCTGGCGAGGATGATCTCGACCGCGTTGTGTACGAGGCTCTGGTGGATGTTGAAGCGGTGAATCGTGGTGCGCGAGACCGGGTCGGCAATGATCGCGCCGCCGGCGACGACGACGGGATCGCGCTGATTGATCGCTTCAAGGCCGCCGACGCATTCGAGGAGGCCTCGGCCGGTGCAGACGATGACTTTCAGACCCGCGGCACGCGCGCGATCAACGGCGGCGATATTCGTAGGCGGGACGATGCTTTGCGGGTTGAAGAGCGTGCCGTCGAGATCGAGGGCCAGGAGGCGGTAGCGGAGGGAGGTATCGAGGGGTCGAGGTGTCAAGGTGGCGAGGGGCAGAGGGGCAGAGGGGCAGAGGGGCAGAGGGGCAGAGGGGCAGAGGGGCAGAGGGATTCTAATTCGAGGCGGTGGCGATTCCCATGGCCTTCAAAATGTCGTCAAGGTTGTCGGCGACTCGGATGGGGCGATTGGCAAAGCGGCCTTCGGGCTTTGAATCGCCCTTCTGCTTTTCCGGTTCCATGTGGTAGTGGACCGTGGCGTCGGGGTCTTTGAGTTGGTGGCCGGTGAGGATGCAGACGACCGTCTCGTGCGGCTTGATGACACCCTCTTTGAGAAGCAGTCGTGCACCCGCGACGGATGCGGCGCTCGCGGGCTCGCAGCCGAAGCCGGTGCGGCCGACGAGGGCTTTGTGCTCGAGAATTTCCGCATCGGAAACCGATCGCACGACGCCGTTCATCGCGTGCAAAGCGCGAAGGGCCTTGGGCAGATTGACGGGGCGGTTGATTTCGATAGCCGTGGCAACGGTGTGAGCGCGTTCGTTTGCGGAATCCATCCGCAGATATTCGGCCTCGACCTTTGCGCGGTCGTACTCGCCCGAGAGCAGCGAGCCTTCACCCGACTTCGACCATGACACGCCCTGTTCATTCACCACGCGATCGAGTGTGCGAGCGCCCTTGGCCTGAATAATTGCGAGCCGCGGCACTTTCGTAATCAAGCCCATCTCAAAGAGCTCGATGAACGCCTTGCCGAAGGCCGAACAGTTGCCGAGATTACCACCCGGGACGATGATCCAATCGGGGATCTTCCAATCAAGCCCTTCGAGCACCCGGTACATGATCGTCTTCTGGCCTTCGAGCCGGAAGGGATTGACCGAGTTCATCAGGTACACGCCGGCCTGCGGCATGTTCTCGGCGATGTGCTTGATGCGAGCAAGGCACGCATCAAAGTCACCCGCGATTTGGAGCGTGATCGCACCGTAATCGAGCGCTTGCGAGAGTTTGCCGTACGCGATCTTGCCGTCTCCGATGAAGACGTAGCAGCGGACGCCGGTGAGCGCGCCGTAGACGGCGAGGCTTGCGCTGGTGTTACCGGTGGAGGCGCACGCGACGCTGGTCGCCCCCACCATCGCGGCGTGCGTGAATCCGGCGGACATGCCGTTGTCTTTGAAGCTGCCGCTGGGGTTAAAACCTTCGTATTGGAGATAGAGCGGTCCGCTGGCTCCCGCGCCGGTCGGAACATCAAAGCCGATCATGCGGGCGAGCTGATCGGCACGCTGGAGATTTGTGCGGCCTTCACCGATCGTGACGATTTCGCTTTCGCGACGGAAGAACGGGAGCAATTCGCGGAAGCGCCAGACGCCGGAGAAATCGAGGGCGGCGGCGGTCGAACCTTGGCCGATGGTGACGCCTGCCGCGGAACGCGGGCCGGTTGTGAGCGAACGGTTTGTAAAGAGCGAGAATTCTAGATCGCCGGTGCGGGTGCGGTGGTAGATGACATCGAGCAGCGAGTGGCACTTCGGACAGGCGACGAGCACCTGATGGACCGGGAATTCGCACGCGCAGCGCGGGTTGATGCAACGCTGGATGGCGTGAGCGGGAGTTGGGGTGCTGGCAAGCATGACGGATGGTACGGGAGTGCGCGACCGATTCGGTCATCGGGATATTGGGGTGAAAGGGGTCCAACTCACGTGTGTCTTTGAAAGCGAGTTGAGTATGACGAGATATTCCTCGCGCGGCATTTCGTACACGCCGAACTGTGCCGTGTGCGGATTTGCGAGTTGGGCGTCGAGAAGCTCGAAGCCGCGGGCGCGAAGGTGCTGGACGAGGTGGACCAGGCAAACCTTGCTGGCGTCTGTGCCGCCGTGCGCGGCGCGGTGAAACATGGATTCGCCACAGAAGACTTTGCCAAGAGCCAGGCCGTAAAGGCCTCCGGCGAGCGTCTGCTGCGAGGTGTTGGTTTCGGATGGCAACCAAGCCTCCACGCTGTGCGCGTGACCGTGCTTGTGCAGAAGCAGAAAGGCTTCGATGATTTCAGGAGCGAGCCAGGTCGGGCCGGCGTCTTCTCCTGTTTCATCTCGTCGCGGCGCGGCAGCGCACGCGCGGATGACGGATTCGAACGCTTTGTCCGTCGTCATCACGAAGCGGCCCGATCGAACCCGCTGGGCGAGGGACTTTGGGATGTGGAATCGATCGTCGAGCGGAATGATCGCCCGATGGCGGGGCTGGACCCATTCGATTTCGGGCTCGCCATCCACACCCTGCCGGTCAGGATGTGCCATGGGAAACCAGCCCTGGGAATAGGCGTCAAGGAGACTGGCAACGACCCGGGATTCCACGAGGGAAGTGGCTTGGTTTTCTGCGGAATTGGCGGGGGGAGTGGGGATCATGCCGCGGCTGTGAAATCGTTGGGGGGCGAAACCCAAGGAGGGAGGAGCCGGCTGAAATGGGGCGGCCTGCGAAAAGCAAGCCGTCCGTTCTTTCTCCGGGCAAGGGACTTCAGAAAGCCGGATTAGGATTGTCCATCATGACAACGCTGCTTGCACAAAACGACTTTGGATCTTTCATGACCCAGATCGTGGACCACGGGTATTTTCCGTGGCTGCTGGTTGTCGGAGGGATTGTGGTGTGCAGTATCGCGAAGCACACTTCGGGCGCGATTACGGGCGTCGCGAAAGAGCGGACTCGGCGCGAAATCGCGGCGTTTATCGCCGAGGGCAGCATGAGCCCTGAGCAGGGTGAAAAGTTGATGAAGGCGGGCAAGGGCGGTTCGTGCTCGTGAACGCGTTACGTTGGGTGGCGAGCGACTGGCGAGCGGACACCACGGAGCGATGAACATGATTCCTGTCACGACATTGGGCGACGAGATGCAGATGGTGATCCCGATCGTCGGGATCGTGTTTGGTTGCACCGTCTGGGTCATCTCGATCCTGGTGAACGGCGTCAAGGACGCGAAGGCTACCAAGCAGCGTGAGGAATCGCGGCGCGAGATCGCGGCGTACATCGCCGAGGGTTCGATGACTGCGGAGCAGGGCGAGCGGCTGATGAAGGCGGGCGAGGCGCCGCCGGACAAAAAAGCCTGACCGAGCGCTCGCGAATCCTGATTTTCTATTGCGAAGTCATGAGCCAGACGCGGAGGCATTCGGCCACGCTCCAGGCCTGAGCGAAACAGCCATCGGGACGGCGCGGGCGATCAGTGGAATCGTCGCCGTCGTAGATTTCGGGGATCTCGCCAAGCGCGGGGCCCCCGCCGTTTGATGGATTCGTCATTTCAACCAGCGGTTGAATGACGCGGCGCGCTTCAGACTTGGAAGCAGCGGAGAAATTGCCCGAGCGCAGGATTGCTTCAGCGAAGGGCCCGAGCAGCCACGGCCACACAGTTCCATTGTGATACGCGCGGTCGCGCTCGAAGAGCGGGCCTTCGAAGCGGCCGATGTAGTGCGGATCGTGCGGGCTCAGTGTGCGCAGGCCGCGGTTGGTCAGGAGATGTTGCCGCACAACGGCGAGGACCGAATCCCGCTGGATCCTTTCGAGAGGCGAATAGGGAAGGCTGCACGCGAAGATCTGATTCGGGCGAATCTGATCGTTCGACACGAACGAGCCGGAGCCGGGAGTCAGCACATCAAAGAGGTAGCCGGCCGGATTCCAGAACTGCTCGCGGAAGCTGCGCCCGGCGCGCTCGGCGACCTGGCGCAGTTCGCGGGCGGTCTTGGGGCGATCCTTGTCGATCATGTCCGCTATCTGCAGCAGGCCGGAATACCAGAGCGCGTTGATTTCGACGGGCTTTCCATGCCGCGGCGTGAAGACAACGCCGTCGCGCTTGGCGTCCATCCAAGTGAGCTGCGTGCCGACATCACCCGCGGCGATCAGCCCGTCTTTGGCATCCATGCGGATGTTGAAGTCGGTGCCCGCCTGATACGCATCGAGAATCGCGAGACAGGCGCGCCGAATCGGCGAGTTCTCCGGCGCGGGATCGGGGAGTTTTTCTTTTTCGCACGCGAGCTGCAAGGCGCGGGCCGCGTTCAAGAACCAGAGTGAAGCATCGACCGTGTTGTATTCGGCGTCGCCACTGCCGTTGTCAAAGCAGTTGGGAATGAGCCCGCGGCGGGTGAGATTCGCGAAGGTCTCCATCACGCGCTTGGCTTCGTCGAAGCGGCCTGTGCTGAGAAAGAGACCGGGCAGCGAGATCATCGTGTCGCGGCCCCAATCGCTAAACCACGGATACCCGGCGATAACGGAGGACTCTTCGGGAAGAGTTGGCTCGGAGGGCGAAACGCCCGCCATCGCGCGAACGCCGGTCGCGGCGGCGCGAACACGGCGGACAACGAATTGATCGGCAGATTGCACAAGCGTTGCGACGGAATCGGCGTCCGACGCGGAGTTCTTGGAAGTTCCGACGCGAGCAGTCGCATTCGATGCGAGTTCGTTCAGGCGACCGCGTTCCGCGCTTGCCGCGGCATCGAAGGTGACTGCAAGGCGAGTGGGTCGGGTATTGGCGGGCGCGACTCGCGCGATGAGTTCGAGCGTCTGCTCGCTTCCGGCGGCGATATTCCACGAAAACAGGCCCGGGGTGAACAGATCTTCGAGGCAGTCCTGCCCGCGCTCGGCGTCGCGCTCGTAGCGGAAGTTGTACCACCAGTTGCGATCCTGCACGAAGGAGCCCTGAGCGGATTCGATCGTGAGCCGATTTCCCCGGGCGCTGACGTCGCAAGAGGATGGACCGGCGAGCACGCTGTAGTCGTTCTTGCGTTCGGAGAAGCGAACGAGCTCGTGGAAATCGCGGAGGGCGGTGAGCGGGCGGAGTTCAAGGCGTGCCGCGTGGCGCGCTGACTTCACGCGATAGCGGAGAACCGCGATGTTTTGATGTCGAACGAGCGTCAACTCGCGGGTGAAATCGACCGGGCCGCACTGATAGAACCAGCGGCAGGAAACATCCTTCTCAAAACGGCGCAGGTAGGAATGGCCGGAAGGATTGAGGATTGTTGAAGGGCCGCCCGCTTCGCCCATGCGCGCGGGCTCGGGATTTCCCGGAAACATGAACGATGAAAAGTCGAGACGTTGCTCGCCACCACTTGCCGCACTCGCTCCCGCCGGCGCGAGGCTCGACAGTGGTTTCTGATTGTCTGAGGCCTTCAGAACGACCGTCTCGATCATGGAGTTCAACGCCACCACGCGTCCAACCGGCGGCTGCGCCGCACCGATCAACCAGGCGTGATACCGACGCTGCGGCACGGCAACGGGCGTTCCGCTCGCGAAGCCGCCGAGGCCATTGGTGAGGAACCACTCGCGCCGCAAAGGTGCTTCCAGGCCGGCGTGCCCCGGCGCATCTCCGGAATTGGCGAGCTCAACTTTGAAGAGGGGAATGGGCATGGCAGCGCGGCAAGGTTAGCGATTGGAAACGGGTGAAGACCCGAAACGAATATGAAGAAGGGGCAGAATCTTGAGATGCCGGAGCGCGGAAAGGGTCTCCGACTTGACCCGGCGCGAGTCACCCCCAACGCTCATCCATGTTGCCCAAAGCAGATGCGGTGCGGCCGATTTCGCCCGAATCCAAGGCGAGCTCCAAAGGGAGTTCCGACAGTTCCGGACGGGCCGGAAGTGTTGCGAAAGCCGACACAAGCGCGGATCGGGCGGGGTTTGACCCCTTCAACAAAATTGAGTACGACGGGATTACGTTCGACGACGTGCTGCTTTTGCCGCGACTGTCGGGGGTGATGCCATCAGAAGCAGATACGCGGGCGCGGTTGACACGCACGCTGACTCTGAAGATTCCGCTGGTTTCGGCGCCGATGGACACGGTGACGGAGCATTCGCTGGCGATCGCGCTTGCACAAGAGGGTGGAATCGGGATCATCCACAAAAACCTCTCGGCCGAAGCACAGGCGCGCGAAGTGGCGAAGGTGAAGCGGAGCGCGAACGGAATCATCACCGATCCGCTCACGCTCGGGCCGACCGACACGGTGACCCGCGCGAAGGAATTGATGCGGGCACACAACGTCAGCGGGTTTCCGGTGACGGAAGATGGGGCAACGAATCCACGGGGCAAAGGCAAAGTGCTGGGGATTCTGACGCGTCGCGATCTGAAGTTCGTCGAAGAGCCCACGACGCTGGTGCGCGACGTGATGACGCATGATGGGCTTATCACTGCGGCACAGGGCACAACGCTCGAGCAATCGGAAGTTGTGCTCAGCAAGAACAAGGTTGAAAAGCTTCTGCTGGTCGATGCCCAGGGAAACCTGCGTGGGCTGATCACGATGCGAGATATCGAGCGGCTGAGCCGGTTCCCGAACGCGAACACCGATTCTCGCGGGCGCCTGCTGTGCGGTGCGGCCATGGGTGTTGGTCAGTTTGATCGGCTGGAACAACTGCTCGCGGCCGAAGTGGATGTTGTCGTCATCGACACGGCGCACGGGCACAGTGAGAATGTGCTTCGGACCCTGCGTGATGTCAAGAAGAAGTCGAATGTGCCCGTCATCGTCGGAAACATCGCGACGCGTGAGGCGGCGATTGATCTGATTGAGGCTGGTGCCGACGCGATCAAGGTTGGAATCGGGCCGGGCTCGATTTGCACGACACGAGTTGTCACGGGTGTGGGAGTGCCTCAGATCACCGCGATCATGAACGCAGTGAGCGGCGCGCACGCCGCGGACAAGAGCGTTCCGGTCATCGCGGACGGCGGCATCCGGCACTCGGGCGATATCCCCAAGGCGCTCGCCGCAGGTGCGAGCTGCGTCATGATGGGGTCACTTTTTGCGGGCCTGGATGAATCACCGGGCGAAGCCGTGATCAGTGGCGGACGTCGGTACAAGACCTATCGCGGCATGGGCAGCGAGGGCGCGATGAGCGCCGGAAGCGCGGATCGGTATCGGCAATCAGAGAAACTCGACGACGACGGCAAGGTGAAGATGAAATTTGTGCCCGAGGGTGTTGAAGGGCTGGTGCCATACAGGGGCTCGCTGGCCGAGTTTGTCTACCAGCTGGTGGGCGGGCTTCGGAGCAGCATGGGTTATTGCGGGTGCCGCACAATCGAGGAATTGAGGCAAAATGCGCGGTTCTGCCGCGTGAGCAGCGCGACGGTGGTGGAAAACCATCCGCACGACATCAGGATTACCAAGGAATCGCCGAATTACACGGGCGAGGGACAATTCCGCGATCGCGACTAATTGCGACCAGACGGGAATGGCCGCGAAGAATGTGGCAGAAGACGAGCAGGAGACCGGGCGTGCAGAACTTTCAGACTTTCACCACAACGACGGGCGGACCAATGCGAGCGGGCGGAATGCAACCTGTAGCGGCCTGGGACAACCAGCGCGACCCGCGCTCCGACTTTCACTCGTGGTGGTATCTGCGCCACACGTTCCGCGTGATGGAACACCTGGCGAGCCTGAACCTGCCGCTGAAGAACAAACGCATTCTCGAAATCTCGGCGGGCATCGGTGACTTGACCACGTTCTTCATGGATCGCGGCTGCACGATCGACGCAACGGACAGCCGCCCCGAAAACCTGGCGATGCTCAAGTGGCGCTTTGAGAAGGAAATGGAGAAGCTGCGATTCTTCTTCCTGGATCTCGAGCACCCGGCTACAAGCAATCTGCCGCGAACCGAGCGCTACGACATCGTCTTCAATTTCGGCGTGCTCTACCACCTCGCGAACCCGAAGGAATCGCTCGAGTATCTCGCGCCATTTGCGAAGGACCTGTTCCTGCTTGAGACGTGCGTGTCGATGGGATCTGAAGAGGCGATCAATCTGGTCAAGGAAGAGAAGGCTCACTTCTCGCAAGCGATGCACGGAACGGGATGTCGTCCCACTCGCCCGTGGATCTACAACCAGTTGAAACGACACTTCCCACATGTATACATGCCGACAACGCAGCCCAACTGGAAGAACTTCATTACCGATTGGGAAGCGAAGGAATCCGGCACGCCACTGACGCGTTCGATTTTCATCGGGTCGCACAAGCCACTCGATAATCCGCTGCTGGTCGAAGGCATTCCGATGCAGCAGACCAAGCACTAAGGCTCCCCCACCCGAAGGACCGTGCGCGACTTCAAGTTCAAGTTCCTCGGGACGGGCACATCGAGCGGTATCCCGGTGATCGGGTGTGATTGCGCCGTTTGTACGAGCGCAGATCCGAAGGACAATCGGCTGCGGACGAGTGCCGCGATCGAATGGGTCGACGATTCAGGAAAGCCCCGAACGGTGCTAATCGACACAAGCCCGGACCTGCGGCAGCAGGCGCTGCGCTTCGGCATCAAGCGGCTCGACGCGATCCTGTACACGCACAACCACGTTGATCACACGTTTGGATTGGACGAAGTGCGCCGGTACAACGCGCTGCAGGGGCAGGCGATCGATGTGTATGCGGAATCGCACACGCTGGGTTTTCTCAAGCGAACATTTGGGCACATCTTCGAGAGCGAGAAAAATGTCAATCAGAGCTTCGTCGCGACGCTGATTGCCTGGCCTTTGGAAATCGGAAAGTCGATCGAGCTGCACGGCGTGCGATTCACACCGGTGCGGGTGCTGCACGGGCGGCTGCCCATTGCGGGCTTTCGGATCGAGGCGGCGAACAGCTCCGTTTTGCCCTTGGCCTACTTGACGGATGTTTCAGCGATACCGCCCGAAACGTGGCCCCAGCTCAAAGGGGTTCGCACGCTGGTTTTGGATGCGCTGCGACACAGGCATCATCCGACGCATCTGACGCTCGGGCAGGCGGTGAGCATCGCCCACGAAGTGGGCGCCGAGAAAACGTATTTCGTACACATGACCCACGATCTCGGGCATGCGGAAACACAGCAAAGCTTGCCCGAAGGGATGATGCTGGCGTGGGATGGACTCGAGTTGTCCTGAGGCGCTACGGCTTGCGATAGCCGGAGTTTTCGACGACCACCTTCAAACCCTGCTTCTCCAAGTTGAGCGTGGTTTCTTCGGCATAGGTTGTACCGTCTTCGAGCGCGCCGAAAGTGACATTGCAGTTGAGCGGCTTCGCCGGAGTATCGAGATAGCTCGCAACGGCGAGCGTCGATGGGCGGTTGTTCGTGAGATCCACTTCGATGCTCAGCTTGTCGCCGGGCATCTTGTAATCCTTGAAGTTCAGGCGGACACGCTTGCCCGGATCGATCACGTCGATCGAAGAGTTTCCCGCATTCTTACAGGCCTCGATTTGTTCGTGGGTGGGCGGCACATACTGATGCAGCGTCTCGACCGCCTGCTTCATTTCGTCGGAGAGTTCGGCCTTCTTCTTCTCGGCGATCAAACCTCGCAACCCGCGTTTGCGTTCGGGCGGAGCTGGCTGCGTGAGCATCACCTTTTCAACTTTGCCGTCCGCTCCGTAGTAACAGCGCTTCTCGAATTGCGCCTTCTGCTCGCCGTTCAGGCTCACCGTGGTCGTCTCGATCCACTCATACTTC
>Ga0070665_100000576_pt1 | contig 51296 bp, 32 predicted proteins | sample KBSS13metaG_FD_65862 | JGI IMG/M metagenome (GOLD analysis project Ga0070665, IMG submission 65862) | Switchgrass rhizosphere microbial communities from Kellogg Biological Station, Michigan, USA - KBS S1-3 metaG | ecosystem: Host-associated > Plants > Roots > Rhizosphere > Soil ...
CAACCTCGACGACGCTGCGCTGGACGAATCGCTCCCCTCTGCTGCGGCCGACATTTCCGGCGGCGCAGACGAAGAGTTCGACGTTGATTTCCTCGACGACGCCGAGCTGATCGACGAATCACCAGTTTCGTCAAGCGAATCGCCAGCCGAGCCAGTCTCTGATTCTGATGACAAAGTCACGGACGCGCCGCGCGAGTTGACGGCTAGCGATCAGACCGCCGCGTTTCTGCAGTTCCCCCAGGGAATTGACGATCCGGCCACTGCGCAGCCGCGCGAACTGACCGACGAAGACTTCGAGATCGACTTTCTCGATGAGGACTTAGACGCCGAGACGGCTCACCCCATCGACGATTCCGTGGATGCCCCCTCGGAGGCGCCGCAGCACACAGATCAACCGGCGATCGATGCGGAAACTCCTGCATCCGGCGCTCCGCGCACGATCACCGAAAGCGATTTCACGATTGCGTTTGTCGAAGGGGCGGCGCCGCTCGCCGGACTTCCCCCACCTACGGAAGAGCCGGAACGCAAAGGTCCACGCACGGTCACCGATAGCGACTTCACGATCGCCTTCACCGACGAGTTAAAGCCGCCGGCCCCGGCCGCGCAACGAGAGCTGACCGACAGCGACCATACGATGGCGTTTGTCGAAGGGAGTGGGCCACTCGTTCCTCCGGTTGAAACGCCCAAATCGCAGCGGACGATTACCGACAGCGATCATACGATGGCGTTCGATGACGGCTCCGCCGCTGCGGCAGAGCTGGCCGCGGCCGCCGCGAAGAAAACTCGCGATATCAGCAACGCCGGAATGACAGTCGACCTGTCCGAGGTCGCTGGCGAGCGGATGGACATGCTGACCGGCATTTGGGATTCGGTCGAGCCCTCGGCACGCCCAGGCATGACGATCAAGGCCGCGTCACCCGAGGCAGTCTCGCAAACCCACCTGGTCGTTCGGCCCCGGCTGTTGCACTCGAAAGAGAAGCCGCTCAGCGACGGCGCCGATTACGAACTGCTTGAGACAATCGGCGAAGGCGGCATGGGCGTGGTTTACGCCGCGCGCCAGGCCTCGATCGATCGCACGGTCGCCATCAAGATGATCCGCGGCGACATGGCGGCCGACGCTGACCAGCGCCAGAAGTTTCTCTCCGAGGCGGTCGTCACTGGCGATCTTGACCACCCGAACATCGTGCCGATCTACGATCTGGGATCGAACGACGGCGGCGCGCTCTTCTATTCGATGAAGCGAGTCCAGGGCACGCCCTGGATGAAGGTCATCCGGCAGAAAACGCTCGAGGAAAATCTCGACATCCTGATGAAAGTGGCCGACGCCGTGGCCTTTGCGCACTCGCGCGGCGTGGTCCATCGCGATCTCAAGCCTGAGAACGTTATGCTCGGCGAGTTCGGCGAGGTGCTGGTGATGGACTGGGGGCTGGCGCTTTTGGCTCCGCGCTTCCGGCACCTCGGTTCGATCTCGCAGTCCGGCGGCATGGGCGGAACACCGGCCTACATGGCGCCCGAAATGGCCAGCGGCCCGATCGAACGGATCGGCATGCCAAGCGATATTTATCTGCTTGGCGCCATCATGTTCGAGATTCTGACTGGCAAGCCGCCACACGCCGGCAAGGACGTGATGAGCTGCCTGTACGCCGTGGCGCGCAATGATATTGAGCCGACCGAGAAATCGGGCGAGCTGATGGACATTGCCCGCAAGGCGATGGCCACCGAGATCCACAACCGCTACGAGAGCGTGCAGGATTTTCAGGCGGCAATTCGGCTCTATCATTCGCACGCGCAAAGCATCCTGCTCGCCGCGCGGGCAGAAGAAGATCTGGTCGAGGCCGAGAAGTCTCGCGATTATCAGGACTTCGCCCGTAGCGTTTTCGGCCTGCAAGAAGCCCTCGAACTTTGGGAAGAAAACGAACGGGCCCGCGAGAAGCTGACGGTCGCCAAGCTGGCGTACGCCTCTTGCGCCATGACCAAGGGGGATCTCGACCTCGCGGATTCGATGCTCGACGCCGACGAACCTTCGTTCGCAAATCTGCGCGAGCAGGTCGAAGTGGCGAAGAAAGAGCGCAACGCCCGCCAGCAACGGCTGAAGTTCTTCGTCAATGTCGCGCGCGGACTGGTGGCCGCGGTGGTGTTGATCTCGACCGTGGCGTTTTTTGCCGTCCGCCATCAGCGGAACGAAGCGACGACACAGCGCGACATCGCTGAAGTGAACAAGGTCAAGGCCGAGCAGGAAGCCATTCGCGCAACGCAACAAGAAGAAGTAGCGATAGCGCAAGCGAAGATCGCCGAAGAAGAGCGAAAAAAAGCGGACGAAGCGCGCACAAAAGCGGTTGCGTCCGAAGAGCAAGCGGTCGCGTCAGAAAAAGTCGCCGTCAAAGCCAAAGAGGCCGAGGCGGAACTTCGCGAGTTGAAAGAATACGAAGCCTACATCGCTCAGATTGGTCTGGTGGCGTCCAAGATCGACGAAAACGCGTTTGGATATGCCGCCCAATTGCTCGACGAATGCACGCCGGAACTGCGGCAATGGGAGTGGGGCCGCCTGATGCGTCTCTGCCGACAGAGCGCGCAGACCCTGGCCGAAGCTGGTCCGATCAACGCTACTACGTTCTCGCCAGACGGCAAACGAGTCCTCACAGGCAGCCGCGACGGGAAAGCCCGCGTTTGGGATCTAGCGACGGGCCAGGTGTTGATGGCGCTCGAGCATGGCTCGGTGGTTTACTCGGTCGCCTACTCGCCAGACGGCCGCACGATTGCCACCGGTGGCGACCAGGACGATGGCGAAGCGCGGCTGTGGGACACTGAGAGTGGCGCCCTGCTCAAGAAATTTGCCGCTCACGCTGAGCCCGTGCTAAGCGTCGCCTTTTCGCGCGACGGTCGCCAACTGCTGACGGCCTCGTACGACAAGACGGCGCGTCTCTGGGATATCGAGTCCGGCGCGCAATTACGAGAGTTCCGCGGCCATTCCTGGTGGGTCTGGTCCGCTCACTTCTCGCCGGATAACACGCAGGTTGTAACCGCCAGCCAGGACGGCACGGCGATCGTTTGGAGTGTCAATTCCGACAGTCACTCGGCTCCATTCACCGGCCACACGGGGCCGATCTACTCGGCGACCTTTTCGCCCGATGGCAACTTCGTGGCCAGTTGCGGCGAAGACAAACGAATCCTGCTGTGGCGCCCCGATCAATTGCGCAAGTTCGAACTGAGCGCGCGAGTGAAAGAAATCTCGGGCGAAACACCTACGCTGCAAACGGCCTTCACGCCGTTTGTCGGGCATTCAAGCACCGTGCGTAGCGTCCGTTTCTCGCCAAATGGCGCCATGCTGCTCAGTGGAAGCCATGACAATACCGTCAAGCTGTGGCAGGTCGATAACGGGCAATGTGTCGGCACGTTGCGCGGTCACGCCGGCTGGATCCGCTCGTGCGATTTCTCGACAGACGGAAAGCTGGTCCTCTCGGCAGGCTTTGACCACCAGGCCAAAGTCTGGAACATTGACGAATACGAAGAAGTCCGCACGCTGGCGGGCCATAGTGACGTTGTCCTGGCGGCAAACTTCTCGCCTGATGGCAAGCAGGTCGTCACGGCCAGTCGCGACCGCACAGCGCGGATCTGGGACGCGGATTCCGGACGCGAGTTGAAGCGTCTGGACGAAGGGCACCTCTTCCTGGTCACATCGGCCGCATTCTCAGCCGATGGTCAGAGAATCATCACCGGCGCCGGCGACGCCACGGTCCGCATTTGGGACGCAAACTCCGGCGGCGAGCTCGTGAAGTTCGACCAGACAGGCCGCAATGGGTTGTTTGTCCTCTCGGCCGATGGCACGCGCCTGTTGACCGGCGGGTCGGACCGCACGGCTCAGTATTGGGACGCGGTCACAGGCAAACGATTAGCACAACTCGTTGGGCACCGCTCCGACATCACAGCCATTGCCATCTCGCGCGACGGCAAGTCGCTTTGCACCGGCGACGTCAAAGGTCATGGCAGACTTTGGGACGCCGCGACCGGCCGCCAATTGTTTGAGTTGGACGGCCACGCTCGCAAAATCACGGCCGCGGCCTTTACGCCCGATGGCAAACGGCTCCTCACGGCCAGCCACGATCACGTCGTAGGACAATGGGACGTCGCCACCGGCAAAGAACTGACGGACAAAGTTCTGCGACATCCGAAGGGAGTTGGCGCCATGGCGCTGAGTCTCAGCGGCGCCTATTGCGTCACTGCCTGCGATGATGATCGTCTGCGAGTTTGGAAGATCGATCCACCACAAGTCACGCGTGAAATTGAGTTGGTAGGCTTCACGATTCAAACCCTGACCCTCGCGCCCAACGGAAAGCACGCCATCGCTGCCTGCTCAGACAATAAGGTCCGTCTGTGGGACCTGACGACCGGCGCGCTGGTGGCCAATCCGGTCAGCAAAGAATCGCAAGACGCTTTCCTCGACATCGGCCAGGGGCCTGTTTGGTCCGCCGCGCTTTCGCCGGATGGTTTGCAGGTGCTCACCGCCGGCGGAAATGACGCAAAACTCTGGCAGATTTCGACCGGTCACCAGGTGCAGGCCTACAGCCCACATGGCGCGGTCGAGTCGGCCGGCTTCTCGCCCGATGGCAAGCGTGTGGCCACCGGCAGTTGGGACGGCACAGTCAAACTCTGGAATACAGACACCGCCAAAGTCGACTTGAAGTTCATCGCGTCGAAGGGGGAGTACGTCCACTCCGTCGTCTTCTCGCCGGACGGCGTCAACCTGCTCACAGGCAGTGATGACGCCACGGCGAAACTGTGGGACGCCAAAACTGGCGACGTGGTAAGGTCATTTCCTGCCGAGGGCGCGAAGGATGGCCACACAGATTCGGTCCGTTCGGCTCGCTTCTCCGCCGATGGAAAGCGCGTGGTTACCGCGTCGGCCGACAAGACGGCCAAAATCTGGGATGTCGCCACAGGCGCGTGCCTGAAGACCCTCGCAGGGCATGATTGGGAGTTGCGGTCGGCCGTCTTTTCGCAAGACGGCAATCGAGTCATCACGGCCAGCGACGACAAGACCGCGCGAATTTGGGACGCCGACACCGGCGCCGAACTGCTCGTGCTAGCCGGACACACTGCCAGTGTGACGGCCGTGGCCTTCACTCCCGATGGCGCTCGCGCCGCGACCGGCAGCGAGGACAACGCCATCAAGCTTTGGGACGCTGTCACTGGCAAAGAAATATTGCACCTCAAGCAGCACTCAAAAGAAATCTCATCCGTCACGTTCTCGCCCGACGGCAAATCGCTACTGACTAGCGGTCGCGACGGCCGGGCGATCATCTGGCCCACGGTTGATTGGCGCTAGTCCAAGTGCCTAGCGCGAACCCCGACGGTGTGGCTCAGAGTCCCATCAAAAAGCCTGCATATCTCGCATTTTCGGCCCCCTGACGGCAGGACCCCACCGGCCGTTAACTCCCAGAAATGCGCTCAAATCGTAAACTAAACTTACTCTGATTCCCCCAGAAAATACCGCAGCTAGCGGCGTCACGCCCTCGCCGGCTTCCAGGAGCTTCGCAATGCAGATCATGAGCCATGTCCCGTCGAAACCTGACCACCGCCGGTCGCGGCGCTGGGTGATTGCCCTGTCGCTGGTCGGGAGCGCGATCGCGGGGGCCTCGTTCGTCGGCGCGGCGGATCGAGCGACGGTCGGCGCCGAACTGCAAGTAGGCCCTGCTTTGAACTCGTTGGCTAGCGCAGATGATCCTTCGCTCTTGCCAGAACCAAAACATCATGACGCGGCGGAAGCAACCATCCAGTTCCGACGAGACGACGCCTCTGGCGAGCCTCGCCGGCGCCCGCGCGGCCCGGCGCCAGATCAGGGAGCGACCGCGCCTGCAGGGCGCGCCACCAACGCAGACTCGGCTGAAGTCGCCGCCATCGAAGCCACGGCCGCGGCCTACCGTGACGCGGTCTCGAAGGGAGACGTCGACGCCGTCGCCAAGTTCTGGACACCAGACGCCGACTACGTCGACCAGGCCGGCCACACATTTCCAATCAAAGAAAAACTCGACGAGGCCCGCGCCAAGCAGCGGCAAGGGCATCCAGTCGGCGATCAATCAGTGGCCGATCCGATTCACACGATTCGCATCATTACCCCCGGCGTAGCGATCGTCGATGGCAGCTACCACCACGCCAACGACGGCGAAGGCGGAGCGCTCAGCGGCCACTACACCGCGGTCTGGCTGAAGCGCGATGGGCGCTGGCTGCTGGATGGAGTCCGCGAAAGCGCCGTCATTGACGCCACCTCGGCAGATCACCTCAAAGGACTCGAATGGCTGGTCGGTGAATGGGAAGGCAAAGGCAACGGCGTCACGGCCGACGCGTCGTACGTCTGGGGCCCCGACAAGAACTACTTGCTGCGCAAAGTTGTAATGCGGGGCGCTAAAGGCGAGGTTGATTCGACCATTCAATGGATTGGCTGGGATCCATCGCAAAAGCAAATCCGCTCATTCGTCTTTGACTCCAACGGCGGCTTCGAAGACGGCGTTTGGGAAAAGGATGGCGAAGCCTGGGTAGTCACCGCCCACGGAGTACTGCCTGATGGCCGGCGGGCCAACGTCACGAACATTCACTCGCGTGTCGACGCGAACAACATCATTTATGAGATCGTCGACGATGAAATCGATGGCGAGCCGGTCGAAGACGTGCGGATCGACTTCAAGCGCAAGGCGAAACCGGTCCAGTAGCACCAAAGCGGTTCCCTGATTCCAACATTCGAGCGACATTCAACGGAAATAGGACGATGGTATCTGCACTTCCCACGATTTTCACATCGCACAGCCGGCTGCTTGGCCGGACTGCGCTCGTCTCGGCCGCTGTTGGCCTGGTTGCCTTGTCGCACTTCGCACCACCGCTCGCCGCGCAGCAAGCCGCGCCGGCGAGTGCTCCGGCCGCCGACACGCCTGAAGAACAGGCTCGCCAGCAAATCCTGCATAGCGATCGCTGGCAGGACATGCAGTTTGACTTTGGCCAGTGGCTGAACAGTCAGTCGCTCTACGACCAGCAGCAAGTCGAAGAAACCGTCACGCGCATGAAACGTGGCGTTTCGCGGATGACCGCCGCGCAGCTAACTCGGTTTCTGTCCGACATGGAAGGACGTCTCGACGTGCTGACCAGCCCGGCCGGCCGCGAAGCGATGGTCTATTTCAACAAGAAATTCCAAGTCGCGTCCGCGGCCTACGCCAAGCGAATTCGCCAGGACCTGCCTGATCTGGTCACGACCAGCCCCGCACAGCTCGACGAGTGGCTGGCGGTGCACACCAAGAAGCGCAGCGCAGCGCAGCAGCGCCAGCTAAGCTTTAACGACGCCCGGCAGCAAAGCGTGGCATCGAACCAGGCCCAGCGTCAGGCGGAAACGCAAGAACGCCAGCGTCGCTCGCAACGCTCAGCGGCCAGCACCGGCAGCACGGCCAGTGAGTTCGGCGCCGCGCGGGATTATTTCCCCGCCAGGGAACGCCCCAATTACGGCATGCTGATGATGGGCGGCGGGTTCTTCTAACCCGGCCTCGCACCGCAAAAGTCGCAGAAACGAACATGCTCGGCGCCGCGATCGATTCGCTACGCCGAGCATGGGATGGTCAGACGACTCCCGCCCGCTCGTTCCGCCTGCGGCCGCCCGTAGTTTCAACCCACTGCCACTACAGGCGCGGCCATCACCGGCGGAACGTCAGTTCAGGATCGCCTTCGTCGGATAGCACCCAGTTCGCCTTCAGGGACTTCTTCAGTTCCTTGATTTCTTCAGCGGTCATGGCCTTGCTTCTCGCGGGATCCAGCATGGCCGCTTGGCGGGCCTTGGCGTCCGCGTCGGTCCTGGCCTGTATCAACTGGCGGAAGCCGTTGATGTCTTTCACGCAGTACCAGTTTGGCTCCAGCTTGTTGTTTGAAGGATCGCGGGCCGGCAATCGTACGGTGACTCTGCCGCCGAAACTTGAGTACTGAATGATTACGTAACCTTTGCCGTCGCCACGGACGCCCAGGATCTGACTTTTCTGCGCCGTGGCCAGGGCAAGTATTTGCTGGCCTCCCGGGGCGACTGTCGAAGGCTCCGTCCAGACCGGGCCGTTCGAGCGATGCAGCCGGTACACAAACGGCTCGTCCGTAAGATTGATGAGACGCCCTTCGACCGGCGTATCGGTCGAAGGCGTGAGATCGAACGGATACTGGCCGAATGCTTTCGTCGGCACGCAACCCAGCCCGAGCACTACAATCGTCAAGATCAGCTGAGCGCGAAGTGATTCGGCTCCAGCTCTGGCGCGAAGCCGGTCGGATTGTATCGATGGAACCGTCATGGCCATACTCCTCTAACAAATTTGTTGGTCCGCAGCATTTCGCCACGCAGGGCGGCCGCCGCGACTCGATCCATGTACTATCTTACCTCACGCTAGAGTGCGCTTGAAAACATTCTGCACAGTAGGCTTGAGGCTCGGGGCTTGGGGCTTGAGGAAGGCGCAGTCAGCGCGTGCGACTGCCTGGCTTGTCCAGAAGTGTTCCGTACGCTTGAGCAGGTTCGGCTGTAACATTTCTGCGCTGCTCGGGTATAACGGCTTCCGTAGCCCAATAGCTGAAATTGACGGTCGAAACCCAGAAAGATCCCCGCCATGACCAGTCCACAAAACCTCACTCTGCTGTTCGACATCGATAACACGCTGCTCGATAACGACACCGTGCAAAAGCAGCTGTTTGAGCACTTGGAAAATGAGTTCGGCGTCGAGGCCCGCCAGCGTTATATCGAGATCTTCGAAGAACTCCGCACGGAGCTGGGCTACGCCGATTACCTGGGCGCCCTGCAGCGCTATCGACTGCAAAAAATGCAGGATCCGCGTGTCTTGAAGATGTCGTCCTTCTTGATCGATTATCCGTTCGCTGACCGGCTTTACCCCGGCGCACTCGACGTGCTGGCGCATTGCAAACAATTTGGCCAGACGGCCATCTTGTCAGACGGTGATGTCGTCTTTCAGCCGCGCAAAGTCATGCGCTCCGGAATCTGGGACGCCGTGGACGGTCGCGTGTTGATTTACATTCACAAAGAGCAAGAGCTGGCAAATGTCGCCCGCGAGTACCCGGCCGATCATTACGTATTGGTCGACGACAAGATTCGCATCCTCACGACCGTCAAACGAGTCTGGCAGGAAAAGGTCACAACCGTCTTCATCCGCCAGGGACATTACGCTTTTGACACCAAAGAGGTCGCCAAGTATCCACCGGCCGATCTGACGATCGAGCAAATCTCTGACTTGCTACAATATCAGGATGCCGAGCGATTGATCTCCGCGGCGAAGCCTGCTTAGTTTCAATACGGCACACGAGAGCGTTCTCCGTCGTGTGCCACTGGCTATGCCAGTGCTTCCTGAGTCGACGTTGTTCTTTATTCCGATTCACTGGCGGAGCCAGTGGCACACGATAAGAACTCAACCCATTGCCAGGTCTTACCGGAGCATTCCGATGCCACGCGGATACGACAAACCGCTCTATATTCTGCCCTTCGATCATCGCCACTCGTACGGGTCTGAAGTCTTTGGATACCACGAACCGCTGACGGCGGAACAAACGGCCGATATCGCCGCCAGCAAACAAGTGATCTACGAAGGGTTTCTGCAGGCTGTCGAGAAGGGCGTGCCGCATGATCGCGCCGGGATCCTCGTCGATGAAGAGTTCGGCGCTTCGATCCTGCGCGACGCCAAGTCACGCGGGACGATCTTCGCGATGTCGACCGAGAAAAGCGGTCAGCACGAGTTCGACTTCGAGTACGGCGAAGATTTTGGTAAGCACATTGAGGAGTTCGGACCGACATTTGCCAAAACGCTCGTCCGCAGTAACCCCGAAGGGGACGCGGCGATGAACGAGCGCCAAACAAAGCGGCTCAAGCGGCTTTCGGACTATCTGGCCGGAACGCCTTCACTGCTAATGTTCGAACTGCTCGTCCCGCCCGAGGACCGCCAACTGCGGTCCGTGGCCGGCGACAAGGGCCGTTACGATCGCGAGCTACGGCCCAAGCTGGTCGTGCAGGCTATCCGAAACTTCCAGGACGCCGGTATCGAGGCCGACGTCTGGAAGATCGAAGGGCTCGACAGCGCCGACGATTGCCGTCGCGTCGTCGAAACCGTGCAGCGCGACGGGCGAGAAAAAGTCGGCTGCATCGTCCTGGGCCGCGGCGAGAACGAAGCCAAAGTGCTCGAGTGGATCCGCGTCGCGGCCGCCGTGCCAGGCTTCATCGGCTTTGCCGTCGGCCGGTCGAGCTTTCTGGCCGAGATCGTCGGGATGCGCAATGGCAGCGTGACACGCGACCAGGCGGTGGCCCGGATCGCGGCGCATTACCTGGAGTGGACGCGGGAGTTTGAGAAGGTGGCGAATCAGCGATAGGTCCAATGGACAATTGATCGACTTCGCCAAGTGCGATAGGTTGATTCGTTGTTAGTCCTCCTGCCATCCCGCCCACCTGTGAACTGGAGTCCTCGCCATGAAAAGAATATCACTCGCTGCGGTTGCTGTCATTTTGCTCGTTGCCGCTGTTGCTCACGCCGAACCAAAAGTCGGCGACGTGGCCCCGGAATTTTCGCTGCCTGGCACTGATGGCAAGACGCACAAGTTGTCGGAGCTTCGTGACAAGCAGGTCGTGGTCGTTGCCTGGTTCCCCAAGGCCAAGACCAAAGGCTGCACCGCTGAGTGCAAGTCGCTCAAGGCCGACGGCGCCAAGCTGCGGAATTTTGACGTCGCCTACTTCACGGCCAGCGTCGACACTCCGGAGCTGAACAAGGAATTCGCCACCGAGCTGGATCTCGACTACCCGATTCTGAGCGACACCGACAAGAGCGTGGCCAAGGCCTATGGCGTCCTGCGTCCGGACGGCAGCGTCGCGCAGCGCTGGACGTACATCATCGGCAAGGACGGCAAGATCCTGGCGATTGATAAAGAGGTAAAAACGGCCGACCACGCCACGGATATCGCCAAGAAGCTCGAAGAGTTGAAGGTCGCGAAGAAGAAGTAGCCGTAGGGTACGCCCGGAGTTGACCGTAGGGTACGCACTCCGTGCGTACCAATTTGTGGAGAACGCTTCGACAAATCATGGTACGCACGGGGTGCGTACCCTACGAACGCGCCTACCGTCCGATCAGCGCGTTGAACTCCGCCTCGGTCAGAACCTGCACGCCTAGCTTTTGCGCTTTGTCGAGCTTGCTGCCGGCTTTTTCACCGGCGACTACATAATCGGTTTTCTTCGAGACGCTGCTGGCGGCGCGGCCGCCGAGTTCGGCGATCAACGCTTCGATCTCTTCGCGACCGTACGTGGGGAGCGTGCCCGTCACGACGAGAGTCTTGCCGGCCAGTGGCCCTGTGGCAGCCTCTTTGCGCGCGGCCAGCGAGGCCGTCATGTCGATACCGAGCGCCACCAGATCATCGATCGTCTGCTGGCCCGCCTCGCTATGCAAAAACTCATAGACACTCTTGGCGATGATCGGCCCGATTTCGTTGACTTCGCCCAGTTCTTCTTCCGTGGCGGTCCGCAACGCTTCGATCGAGCCGAATTGCTCGGCCAAGAGGGTCGCCACGCGAGCGCCGACGTGTCGAATCGCCAGCGCGTTGAGTAGCTTTGCCAGTCCCCGGCCCCGGCTGGCGGCAACGCCGTCGATCAGATTCTTGGCAGACTTTTTGCCCATCCGCTCCAGGTCCGTAAGTTGCTCTTCGGTCAAGCGATACAGGTCGCCGTAGTTGCGGACCAGCCCAGCGGTGACCAACTGCTCGACGAGCTTGTCTCCGAGTCCTTCGATATCCATCGCGTTACGGCTGGCGAAGTAGCGAATCCGCTCTTTCACCTGCGCGGGGCAAGCCGGATTCGGGCAGCGTATGTAAACGCCCCCTTCGTCCTTCACCACAGCCGTTCCACACTCCGGACAATGCGTCGGAAATTCAAACGGCGGCAAGTCCTTCGTCCGCAAATGCTTTTCGACACGGACGATGTGCGGTATGACTTTGCCCGCCTTCTCGACGACGACAACATCGCCGACACGGACGTCTTTGCGCGCTACTTCGTCGGCGTTGTGCAAACTGGCCCGGCTGACCGTGGTGCCGGCCAGTTCGACCGGCTGTAGGTCAGCCACTGGCGTGATAGCGCCAGTCTTACCCACCTGCACGCGGATCTGTTCGACGCCGGTCGTCGCTTCGTATTTTTCGAACTTGTAGGCGATCAGCCAGCGAGGGCTTTTCGACGTGCTCCCCAGCCGCGCTCGCTGGTCAAAGCGATTGACCTTCAGCACGAGCCCGTCGATTTCGAAATCGAGTTCGTGCAGGCGCTCGATCAACGCTTCGCAATGTTCGATCGCCGCTTCGAACGAGGCAAAGCATTCGACCATCGGCGTGGCCGGCAGGCCGTACTCGCGGATCTCCTGCAAAAACTCCATGTGCGTCGTGGCGCGAAGGCCCTCGGTGACGCCGACTCCGTGGCAAAAGAGCCGCAGTTTGCGCTCTGCGCAAACGCGTGGATCGAGCAAGCGGATCGTGCCGGCCGCCACGTTCCGGCTGTTGGCGTAGAGCTTTTCTCCCTTGCGGTCCTGCTCTTGATTGAGCGACGCGAGGTCAGCGTTCGTCATGTAGACTTCGCCCCGCACCTCCATCTCGGCCGGCGGCTGCTTGCCCGACAGCCGCAGCGGCACGCCCAGGACAGTGCGCAGGTTATGCGTAACGTCGTCGCCAACCAGGCCGTTGCCGCGCGAGGCGCCGTAAACCAGCCGGCCTTGCTCGTAAAGCATTGAAACCGCCACGCCGTCGATCTTCAGCTCGACCACCCACTCGATCGTTTCATCCGGCAGTAGTTTGGCGATCCGCTGGCCATATTCGCGCAACTCTTCCACGCTGTACGTGTTTTCGATCGAGAGCATCGGCGCGCGATGCGTGATCGACGTCAAGTCGTCTACCGGTTGGTCGCCGATGCGCTGCGTGGGGCTGTCGGCCGTGATCAACTCGGGATGCGTCGCTTCGAGCTTTTTCAGCCGGTCGATCAGCCGGTCGTAGTCGGTGTCCGAAATCTCGGGCGCAGCCTCGACGTAGTACTTCCGGTCGTGGAGCCGGATCTCGTCGCGGAGGCGTTCGATCTCGTCGGCAGGATTCTTGGACATGCGAAGTTACCAGCCCCGCACTGCTGGACCAGCCAGCAGTGGCACACAGTAGTGAAATAAGGAATTGGCCGCGATGGCGCTAGCCTTGGCCGCACTCGGGCGCCTGATGCACTGGGGCGTTCTTCGACGAATTGGGGACCAGGCACAAAAACTTCAGCGACGACGTTCCTTGATTGCGGAACTGATGGATCTCGTCCGGCGCGACGTAGATCACATCGCCCGCGGTGAACGGATGCTCCCGCTCGCCTTCGAGGATCACGCCGCTCCCTTCGAGGATGTAGACCTCGTGCTCGTAGGGGTGACTGTGCCGCGGCGTGTGCCCGCCAGGCTGCACTTCGAACTGGCGCATGGCAAAGTTCGGCGCGCCGTCAGGCTCGCCAATCAACCAGCGAACGCGGCAACCAACGGCGCCTGGCATTTCGACCGGGGCGCTCGGCACGGCTTCAATACGATTGACTTTCATAGCGGCTCTTCCGGGAAAGGAGAGGGATTCTGGTTGCGATGAAGTTATTTCTTGTCCCGTTCGCGACGCTTGATCCGGCGGTCATCGAGCACGATGGCGCCGACCGTGGCGACGCCGAGCACCAGCAATTCGCCCGTCAGCATCTTTGCGCCGTACAGGTGTAGCCAGCCCAGCAGCCCCTCTGGCGGACCAAGATCGATGCGTCCGACAGACTGCGTCGCCTTGAACATCATCACGCCGTACGCGCAGGCAGTTAGCGTGAACGCCGTGCCGACCACGATCAGCAACACATAAAACGGGTTGACGGGCTCGGTTCGGCGAGACACTGGCTTCGCGACTCCTCAGCACAATGTGACATGACGGCCGGAACGCCGGACCGTGCCCGTCAGTATACATTTTAGGACGACGTTTCGACGAGGGTCGTATTGGGCCGCGAGACGGCCGAAAACGGGGCTCGACACTGCGAAGAGAAGGCACGGCTCGAATGGGAGCCAGTCAACGCCTCTGAGAATACGAGGCACTGGCCGAGCCAGTGGCACACACGCACCGCGCGGCGCAAAAAAGAACCTCGAGGAAACGACTCCCAGCGCCGTTTCGGTCCCCAACGAGGAAACCTCACAGCCGTCGACCCTCGAGGTCATGCCGTGACAAACGCTTGCGCGTTCGTCTTGACACGTCTTCACTCTAGACAAAGCGTTAAGATCGTGCAAGCGTTTCTTGAGCGATCGGTGACGCGGCGCGCTCGTTGATGATTGGGAGTCACTACAACGGACGCGTAGCGAGAGCGCGCACGAGTGACCGGAAGTGTTCGCCGCGCTCGCGATAGTCTGTGTACTGGTCATAACTCGCGCAACCTGGTGAGAGTGCGATCACGTCACCCTCTTTCGCCAGCGCGACACACCAGGCGAAAGCCTCATCGAGGCGCTCAGCGCCGTGCAGCGCGCCGCGACGGCTGGCCTCTTGCGTGAGATGGAGCAATCGCGGGCCAATCGCGCCAAAGAACGCGGCGCCCCGCGCCCGCGTGGCGATCGCAGCCGCCAGTGGGGACATGTCGATCCCCTTGTCATAGCCTCCGCAGAGCATCCAGCAGCGATCGAACGTTTCGAGCGCCGCCTGAACCGACTCGGGCGTCGTCGCCATCGAGTCATTGAAGAACCGCACTCCGCCGATCGTCGCGACCGGCTCTAACCGATGCGAAAGTCCCGTGAATTGCCGCAATCCACGCTCGATTGCGGCTGTCGAGCAGCCAGCAAACTCTGCGGCCGCGGCCGCCGCGGCGGCGTTCTCCTGGTTATGTCGACCAGGAATTCTTAGAGCCGGCAGTGACTCAAAACACTTTGGCGAAGTAACGTTCGCGCCGGATAACACGCCCTGCCACAGTGGATGGCTGCGTTCCTGGTTGCGCACTACCGCGGCGCCACTTTCTGGCAGATTAGCGAACATGCGACATTTGGCGGAGGCGTAGTTCTCAACAGCGCCATGCCAATCCAAATGGTTCGCTGAGAAGTTGGTCAGCACGGCCACCTCGGGCGTCGGGCACTCGGGCGACAGCCACGCGAGTTGAAAACTGCTGATCTCAATCACAGCCCAACTCTGCTCGGACATTGTCGACAGGTCCGCGAGCAGACTGCGGCCAATATTGCCACCTAGACGTACATCGCGTCCGTCGGCCGCAAGTATCTCCGCAATCATCGCGGTAGTGGTCGACTTGCCGTTCGAGCCAGTTACGCCAATCGCGCGGCCCGGAAAGCGTTCCAAGAACAGTTCGAGCTCGGTGGTTACCCGGGCGCCGTGCTCGATTGCCGACTTAACAAGCGGATGCCCCTGCTTCACCGCCGGATTAACGACCACGATTTCTGCCTGTGCAAAGTCCTCTGCGGAGTGCCCTCTCAGTCGCCAGGCCGCGATGGGTTCGCCCTGCAACTCGGCGATCGATGATTGCAGCGATTCAGCGCTTGCTGTGTCGGTCACGGTCACCACGGCGCCATTTCGCGCGAGCCAACGGGCAGCGGCCACGCCACCGCCGTGCCGCCCCAGGCCCATCAATGTTACGCGTTTACCTTGGACGTCCATGTCGCCGTGTCTGGATTGATTTTGAGCCGACACGTTACGCGCCGACTGTAGCTGTTGGTTGCAAATCAGCCGGTGCGTCGCAGCTTGCGGGTGATTTCGACACTGGTTTCGACCGGCAACTCGTCGAAAAAATGGACTTCGCCACTTTCCAGCGTCGCCAGCACGCGACCATTGCGCAGCGCCAACGAATTGGTCGCCTTGGCCGCCACGCGGGCGCCCGTCGTCACGATGCCTTGCAAGTTGAGCGGGTCCGACCCGGCCACCACCAGCCAATCGTCCGAAGGCGCCGCGTCTCGCAGGCTGCGCAAGTGTTCGACCGACTCGTTGCGGGCGTATTGCTCGCCCCCAACGCCGGCCACAAAGCGTCCGCCGCGCACTTCACCCTGCGCTTCCATCCGCCGCAACACGCCAACGAGTTGCCACCAGGGAGGCGCGGCCGCTTCGCGCGTCAGCAGATCCTTGAAGACAACTCCCCAGCGATCAAGCAATTGCAGAGCCCACTGCTGGGCCCGTTCTTGCGCATTGAGCGTGGGAATAGCGCCGGGAAAGAGCGACCAGCGTCCCGCCGCCGACAGTAGGCCGGCCGTGGGTCGGGATTCGCGCGAGCGACGGCGGGAGGCGTCTCGACCGGAAGACTTTGGGCGCGAAGATAGCGCTCGGACCGGCGCGATGCCATCGGCTGTCACTAACCCAAGTTGGGCCAGCTCCAACAGCGCTTCATCGAGTTGCGATGGCAACAGCCCCGTCGCCGAAATCAAATCGTGATAAAAGAGCGCTCCGCGGGCCGTCAGCGCTTCGATCGCTTGCTCAGCGCCGCTGCGGAGCTGTGGCGTTGGCTGACGATCCGTCGGCAGCAGCCAGGCAAGATCGCTACGCAGCATCAGCGACAGCGGCGCAGCGCGGGTCAGCCGGGCAGCGCTCGGTCGTTCGGACTCGTCGGGCCGAAATGGCCGCAAGCGTCCCCACACCAACTCGCCCGACATCGCCAGTTGGTCGAGCCACGCGGGGTCATAGTCCTTCACGCGGGCCGGCAGCACTCGTCGCTCCCACGCGCCGGCAGCCATCTCGAACCCTTGCAGGCGCCGGATCGCTTCGCGCACGCCGGCCGGTCCATGCCAGCGGCGCACCGGGTTAACACGCTGATAGTCGACCAGAAAGCGCAGATAGTCGGCCGGCGCGACCGGCGCGATCTGCCTTCGCAATCCGTCGAGCGTCAGGCGATGAATCCGCGCCAACAGGCGGCGGTCGCACCATTCGATCGCGTCGTCCGCTCCGCTTTTCTGTCCAGGCGACGATGGCGGCGAATAGTGCCCACGCATCACGAGCCCCTCGGCTTCAATCGCCACCAGCGCCGCGTCGACTTTCGACGGCGTCAGCGCTAGATCTTCAGCCAGGCGAGCTACTCGAATCGGCCCGGCGGTTTGCATCCGCCCGCGCACAATCTGCACCAGCGCCTCGGCGGATTCCCAATTCTGTCGAACCGAATCCGGCAAGTTCGGCGGGCGCTGCGCCTGCGCGTTGGGCCAAACCGCCTGAACGAGCGGCCAGTTTTCGGCGGCGATCCAAAACGGCGCCCGGTCCGCGAGACGCACTCGCGTAGCGCGTCCGGCGGCGACCAACTCGTCAAAGAACCGGCGCCACCCGTCCGCTTCACTTTCGGCCAGCAGCCCTTGCGTGAGTAGCGCCTCATGCAGTTCGTCGGCGTCACGCACCAACGGCTGGGCGTCCGCGACGACCTGGGCGATCGCCGCGGGGTCGAGCCAGCCGAGATTGCGCATGGCGCCGATATCGAGCGTGCGCCGTGTTGTGACAGCGCGTGTGCGGCGCTCTTCGAGCGGGGCGTCGTCCAAGAACGCGTATGGGTTCGCGTTTACAATCTCATGGCTGAATGGCGATGGCTCGCGAGTGTCGCACGGAACGAGCTCGATTTCGCCGGATACAATCTCGCCCAAGACTCGCAACCACCCGTCGATATCCATCGCCTCGTGCAGGCAGTCGTCAAAAGTCTGCCGCACCAGGGGATGATCCGGAATCTCGACGTCGCCATGATGGTTTTCGAGGCAACCGACGGTTTCTGGGAACACAGCAGCCAACAGATCATCCGAGCGATGTCGCTGCAGGAAGGGTGGCACCTTCTTGCCGCCGCGAAAGCGCAACACCGACAGAGCTCGCGTGACATTCCAGCGCCAGCGAGTCTGAAAAATGGGCGCCACCAGCAAGGCCTGCACCAGCAGTTCCTGTCCATTCTGCGGCGTCAGCATTTTGAAGAGCGCGTCGATCGGAAAACTGTGCTGCGGCGAGAGCGAAAGCAGCACGCCATCGTTTGTTGCCGCGGCCTGCAGTTCGAAGTCAAAACTGCGGCAAAAGCGCTTACGTAGCGCCAGGCCCCAGGCGCGGTTTATCCTCGCGCCCAGCGGCGCGTGAATGACCAGCTGTGCCCCCCCTGCCTCGTCGAAAAACCGTTCGAAGATGATCTTGCGCTGCGTGGGGATCACCGGAATCGCAGACTTTTGCGCGGCAATGTAGCGCGCAGTCTGGAGCGCCGAAGAAGCGCCGGCGCTGCACTCTTCGCGCAGCCAATCGCAGGCCGCAGTCAGGTCCACTTCTGGACAACTGTCGCTCTGGCCATTGGCTTGGCCGTTGACCGTGCCACCGACGCCAAACGCGTCGTACTCGGGGACTTCGATTGCGCGCGGCGGAGCATTCGAAATCTCGACCCGATCGGCCACTTGCTGGCGGATGTCGGCAATCTCGGTCGAGAGTTCCCAGGTGCGCCCCGGCGCTTCGCCCAGCCAAAACGGCACTGTCGCCGGCGCTCCGTGGGCGTCTTGCACGGCGACTTCGCTGCCGCGGACGTAGCAAATGCGCCACGACATATTGCCGAGCTGAAAGATATCACCGGCCTGGCTCTCAATCGCAAAATCTTCGTTCAACGTGCCGACAAACGTGCCATCCTCGACCATCACCACGCGATAGTCCGCCACTTCAGGGATCGCTCCGCCCGAAGTGAGCGCGGCGATGCGCGCCCCACGGCGTGGGCGAAGCCGGCGGCCGATCCGGTCCCTGTGCAGATGCGCGCCGCGACCACTTTTGGGATCGGCGCCATTGGTCGTTAGCTCGAGCGCCGCCTCGTAGTCTTCGCGCGATAAGTTGCGATAGGGCCAGGCGCGGCGAAATAAGTTGTAGAGCTCGTCTTCGTCCCACTCCTCGGCCGCTACGGCGGCGATAATCTGTTGCGCCAGGATATCAATCGGCGCCTTGGGAATCTCGGTGATGTCCAACCGCCCGCGACGCACCGCGCGAACCAGCCCCAGACATTCGACCAGTTCATCGCGCGTCAGCGGAAAGAGCCGCCCTTTGGGTACCAGCCCTAGCGAGTGACCAGACCGGCCGACGCGTTGCAGAAACGAAGCAATCGAACGAGGCGAGCCAATCTGGCAAACCAGATCCAGATACCCAACGTCGATCCCCATCTCCAGCGAGGCCGTCGCGACGATTGCTTTCAACTGTCCTGTTTTCAGTCGCTCTTCGGCAGACAGGCGCGTCGCCCGTGACAGGCTGCCGTGATGGCTGGCCACGGCCCCTTCGCCCAACAGCTCGATCAAGTGATGCGAGACGCGTTCGGCCAGCCGGCGGGTATTAACAAAGATCAGCGTGCTGCGGTGCTCGGCGATCAACTGCGTCAATCGCGCGTAGATTTCGGCCCAGCACTCGTTCGAACAAACCGCGGCCAGTTCCTCGGGCGGGACCTCAATCCCCAGATCGAGCTCGCGGGCATGCCCAACATTCACGATGGCGCAATCCCGCGCGACCATAGGGCTGGCCGATTCGATAGCGGTTGGCGAGGGATGACCGCCAACCAAAAATCGTGCGATCTCCTCAAGTGGCTTTTGCGTGGCCGATAGTCCAATTCGCGCCGGTTGCGCGCCGCACAGGTCGGCCAAGCGCTCAAGCGATAACGCAAGATGGCTGCCGCGCTTGTCGCGAGCCATGGCGTGGATTTCATCGACGATGACTGTCTTGACGTTGCCGAGAATTTCGCGGCTGCGCGCCGAAGTCAGCATCAAATAGAGCGACTCCGGCGTGGTGACCAGAATGTGCGGCGGGCGACGCAACATTGCTTGGCGTTCCGACGTTGGCGTATCGCCGGTTCGGACGCCGGAGCGGATTCGGGGAGCCGTCAGGCCGGCCTCGATCGCCGCAGCGCGGATCTCAGCTAATGGCACTTCGAGATTGCGGTGGATGTCGTTGCTGAGCGCTTTGAGCGGCGAGACGTACACAACTTGTACGCCGTCTGAGAGGGTCCCCTCGGCGGCGTCTCGAAAGAGCCGATCAATGCACCACAAAAACGCCGCCAGCGTCTTGCCTGACCCGGTGGGGGCCGCGATCAGCGTATCTTGGCCCGCCGAGATACTCCGCCAGCCAAGCCGCTGCGGCTCGGTCGGCTCACCAAAGCGGTTGCGGAACCAATTCGCGACGACTGGGTGGAACGGGCTCCCAGCTTCCAGCGGTTCGACCAGGATATCGCTCGTGGCCATGCGCAGCGCCTCGCATCCTTTCGCCCCTGGGGCCCACGGCTACTCCGGGGCTAGCCTGAATCATACCGAGGCGGGGAAGGAACGCGAAACACCCTAAGCAGGCGTTTGCGGCTGTGGCAGGCCCAACAGATCGTAAATGCGAGGATCCGTCAGCCCTCGGGCCACTAGCACAGCGCCGGGGAACCCGTGTTTCAGGGTGGGGCCGTTCGGAACGGCAATCACTCGGGCTCCGGCCGCCACCGCGGCCTTGCAGCCATTGGCGCTATCTTCCAGGACCGCCATCTGGGTTGGCTGAACGCCGAGGCGCTTAGCCGCCAGCAGGTACACCTCGGGATGTGGCTTGCCCTGGGTGACGTTTTCGGCCGTGAGAATATGGATGAACCGAGGGTGAAAATCGAAGCGCCCGAGGACATTGTCGACAAACGCGCGGCCGCTGCTGGTGGCAATCGCCTTCGGGACGCCGTGCGCTTCGAGCGTGGCCAGCAGGTTGATCAAGCCCGGCATGGGCTCCAGGCGAGTGTCGAGAATCGCGGGAAAAATCTCCGCGGTCTCGGTCACCAGCACGTCGACCGTGTCGTCCAGGCGATGCCAGTCGATCATGATCTGTAGCGCCACGCGATTCGGACGCCCCATCATGGCGTCAAGCAAATCGGGGCCGAAATCACAGCCGCGCCGGCGCAATAACTCCGCCCCCACGTCCTGGTAGAGTTCCTCCGTGTTGAACATCAATCCGTCGAGGTCAAAAACAACGGCACGCGGTGGCTCGGCGCTACTCATCGACACTCTTTGTTGCGGTGCTTCACGATGGAATACGACAAGGGTCATCGTACTCCGTTCGTGGAGTAGCGCAAAGCGGCGCAGCCTGGTCGGACCGGGCGGAGGGCGGCCCGGCGCGCCGGGGCTGGCGAGCAAAGATGCTCTATCTAAGCTCTATTGCTCGGCGCGAGCCTCGCACTCCCGCCGAAATCGAGGCAACGCTGCCACGAAATGGCGCCACTCCCCCAATATCTCCCGCATTTTTTGACGATCGGCCGTCTGTGACCTAGGGTTCCGTTGGTCGATGGAAGGCGCCGGTGGCGCGGTTTGCGGGCATGAGGCGAAATAGTGCTCGCAGCGACATCCGTCGCACGGTTGGGGGACGAAATTTATGTCAGATCCTGCGATCGCGGCTACGTCGGACTCTGCGCCATCGGGCGCCGTCCGCGTTGCTGAAGATCCGACAGTCGAACTGTCGAGGTTGCTGTCAAACCTCGATGATCCCCCGTGCCTTGTTCGCGACACGCCGCTGAAATTGCCGTTGCGTCAAGAGAATGGACTGATCCAGGCGCGGCTGGGTATTGCCAGCGGATTGTTCAACGCCCTGCGGTGGAAGCACGAACCGACCGCGAAACACGCGCTACGCGTCGCGCTTGCTTGCTCGAACTGGGGAACGCAACTGGGGATGCCCCAGGAGCAGGTCGACGAGTTGGAAGTTGCCGCCCTGCTGCACGACATCGGCAAGCTGGGGATCCCCGATCAGATTCTGGCCAAGGCCAGCGCGCTATCGGACCAGGAAACAGCCATCATGGATGGCCACTGGACGATCTCGGCAGAGATTCTCAGCGGCTGCTGCGCTTCGCAATCCTTGCAAGACATCGTGGCCTACGCCCGTGCTCGTTATGACGGCAGCCATCGTGGCTTACCGCTGTCAGGCGAGCACATTCCGCAAGCGGCCCGCATGTTGGCGATTGTCGACGCGTTCGACGCGATGACGACCGACCAGGTCTATCGACCGGCCCGTTCGCGCGAGCGGGCGTTCCATGAACTTTGCCGCTGTTCGGGCAGCCAGTTCGATCCCAAACTTGTGCGCTCGTTTCATGACCTGCATGAATGCGACGAGCTGAAGCTGCTGGAATTGGTGCCACATCGATGGCTCCATACGCTCGATCCGACAGCGGTCAACAAACTTTGGCAATGGAACGGCAATGCACTGACTGCATCGACGTCGGGCCTGCCTGCGATCTTTCAGCAACGACTGCTGGAACATATGGAAGACGCGGTCCTGTTCGTCGACGCCGCGTTGCGGATCGTCGGCTGGAACCCGGCCGCGGAGAGACTGACCGGCGTTCCGGCAGATAGTGCACTGCACAAACTATGGTCTCCCAGCATGCTGGGTCTCCGCGATGAGCGTGGGCAGCCGATTACCTATGTCGAATGTCCGGTCATCTACTCCATTCGGACCGGCACGGGCTGGAGGCGGCGATTGGGCATGCATACTCGCCGTGGCAGATCATTGGCTGTCGACGCCCAGGTACTGCCGGTGGTGAATGAAGAAGGGATCACGCAGGGCCTGTCGCTGGTCCTGCACGACGTTTCGCAAGAAGCGCTGTTGGAGCGACGCTGCGTCAACCTGCACGAACGGGCCACGCGTGATCCGCTGACGCAGGTCGCCAACCGCGCCGAGTTCGATCGATTGTTCGAGTCGTTTGTTACGTCGCACGCTGATCGGCAGCGGGCCTGCAGCCTGATCATCGCCGATCTCGACCGCTTTAAAACGATCAACGACACGTATGGCCACCAGGCCGGCGACGAAGTGATTCGCAACTTCGCTAGCCTGCTGAAGGGATATTGCCGTCCGGGCGATCTGGTGGCGCGATACGGCGGCGAAGAGTTCGTGCTGCTCTGCGCAGATTGCGATATCGCGACCGTTGCCCACCGCGCTGAACAGATTCGCGCCGTTTTCGGTCGGACGCCGCACAAAGGCATGCAAGGCAAGCCGACCACCGCCAGCTTTGGCGTTACGGAGTATCAACCAGGCGATACGTCCGAGACGATGCTCCGGCGAGCGGACCGCGCGCTATTGAACGCCAAGGAAGAAGGGCGCAACCGTGTCGTGCAGTTGGGCAGTGGAAACGACGGCGCCGCCGAGCAGCCGGCGCTGGTGCCGCGCAAACCAATTTCGCGAGAAACGCTGGTAGAACAACAATTCACCAGTGACGTGCCGCTGGAAAGCAGCATCGACAAACTGCGTGGGTTTATCGCGGACCAGCACGCTCACATCGTCGCGCTAGACGGAAATCGAGTGCAGTTGTCCGTAGCCAGCCCCGGTCTTGGCGCCACGCAATCTGGCGAACAGTGTGAATCGCCGAAATTCATTCTGGACCTCGAGTATCACGAACACGCCGCTTCTCCTGTGGCCGGCGGCAGCGATGCTGGGGTCGACCCCGCGGCGCGTGGAGCACACACCACGATCGATGTCGCCATCCGTTCGGAAGGGAAAGCTCGCGGAGGTCGCAAACGACTCGAAACGGCCGCTCGCCAACTTTTGGTCAGCTTGCGGGCCTACCTGATGGCGACCGAAGTAGCCGAACCGCCACGTTTGGGATATTTGCAACGGGCAGCGGGCTGGCTTACAGGCTGGCAGCGCGGCAAAGTATTTTAGACGACCGCATTCGCGCTAGCCTTCTAGTTCTGCCTGACGTCTGCCGGCTTGCATATCAATCCACCAGGCCAGTCCGCCGCCGACCAGGAAGAATGGCAACAGGCTGAGGATCGCCAGGTGTGGCTGGCCGCTCCAGGCCAGGATCGACCCAAACACAATCGGCCCGGCGAAACTGGTCGCTTTGCCCGACAGGTTGAAGAAGCCGAAGAATTCACCGCTACGGCTGGGCGGCGTCATTTGGGCCATGATCGCACGGCTGACGGATTGGATGCCGCCCATGATCAGCGCCAGCACTACGCCCATCACCCAGAACTGCGCGAGCGTACTGATGAAGAATGCCGCAAACAGCCAGGCGATATAAATCCCGATGCAAAGCAGCAGCGTCTGCTTCTCGCCCCACTTGTTGGCGAGCCAGCCCATGAACAGCGCGCCTGGCATCGAGACGAACTGAATCATCAGGACGACCTGCACGAGGTCACCCGCGGTGATATGGAACACTTCTTGCGCAAAGACCGAGGCCTGCGTGATGATTGTTTGAACGCCATCGTTGAAGATCAGGAATGCGATCAGAAACAGAAACAGCATCCGGTAGGTTCGCACGCTGCGAATTGTTTTCGCAATCTGCTCAAAAGCGCCCGCGGCCGTTGCGCCGAGTGATTTACGCTCTGCGTTCGGCTTCGCGCGATCGCGCAACAGGAACAGCGCCGGCAGGCTGAAGATCGTCCACCAGACGCCCATCAAAATCAGACAGAACTGCAATCGCGGAATCAGCACCGCGTCTCGACTGACCAGGCGATCCAACTTCTTACCGAAAGGATCGACACCCAACAGAATCGGCTCCGTGAGCGGCCCCAGCGGCGTGGGCTGCACGCCGAGGGCCGATAACTTGCCTTCAGCCGCTTTCTTATCGGCTTCTGCCTGCGTTTCTTCCGGCGTTTTCTTGCGATGGTCGACGAGCCATTTGGCGTCTTTTTCTCCGAATCGATCTTCGGCGTCCGCGGTGATCCAGTACGACCCATCCTCGGCCGGAGAAACGCTCATCCCAAAATCGAAGACCAGCGGCGCCGACAACCCTGGGCCGGTGATCTTCAGGCCATTCAGTACTGCCGGGACACCTGCGGGATCGGCAGCCGCGACTTGGGCGGTAAGGAATTTGCTCCAATCGAAGTCAGGGCCGTTTGCGTCAGGCGAGCCCGATGGAATGGAGACCTTGTACGAGCGCTGCTCGAACTCGCCCTCGCGGGTGCTCACTGTATCGACTTCGGCGCCCTGCAGTGAGACCTTCATGTTCTCGTGCCCGCGGCGCAAGTCTCCCATCGTAAGCGTGACGTCGTAATCACCGTTCGGGAGCGCCACGGCAAAATCAACTTGCTGGCCAAGCAGATAGTCTCGTTCGAGCGGAGTGCCTTCCGGAAAACCAAACCTTCCACCCGCTTGCAGCACGACGATCGCAATCAATAGCGCCAGGCCACCTCCGACGTAGCCCATCGCAAAGCCATACGAAGAGACTCGGTTCATCGACTGCTGATCCGCGATTTCCGGCAGAAACGCGTTGTACATCCCCCACGACAACTCGTAACCAATGTTCGACACCACAAACAGCGCGCCGAACAACCAGGAATTTTCGGGCGAGACCAGGCCCAGCGCGGCAGCCGCAAGGCATCCAGGGATGGTTGTCCAGCGAAAGAAAACGGCTTTGGTCGCTCGAGCGTCGGCGATGGCGCCGATCACCGGACTGAACAGCGCGGCGACGAACATCGTGACGCCGATACCGTAGCTGTACATCAACTGCCCGCTTGTGCCGGGCATGACGACCTTTGTGAGATAGACGACCACGATCGTGATCAGCAGCGTCGAATACGAGCTATTCGCCCAATCGTAGAGGGTCCAGGCAAAGATCTCGCGCTTACGGACCGGGCGAACAGATTGGGGGGCGGCGCTGCTCAAGGGGAAATTTGCTCATTCAGGAGTGTGCAATCGGTTAGCCGGAAGGCGGCCGCATTATGGCGCCTGGGTGCGCGCATCGGCAAGGCGACTTGGCAAATCCTGACTGAAGCGACTTGATCTGCGCTGATCGCCGGATAGTTGCAGCGTTTACCCGGTGCGACGGAATTGCCAAACCGTGAATAGCAGTGCACCACACAACGCAATGCCGAGGGGCGCCGGTTCCGGAACCACAACCGGGACTGGCCCAGGTGGCGCAAGTGGCGCCGGTGGCATGTCGAGCGTTTGCAGCCAGTGGTTCGCCATGATCGTAATATCGACGATGTTCACGATTCCGTCGTTGTTCGCGTCTCCCACCGGCCCCGGGCCTAACCAATGATTCGCCGCGATCGTAACGTCGGAAATGTCCACGCGTCCGTCCTTGTTTTCATCCCCGGCCGGATAGACGATTGCTTGGAAAATCTCCGCGCCACCTGTCGCCGGTGCCTGCCAGACGACGTGGGCGCCCGAGATCTGCGGGGCGCTTTTATTTCCGGAGCCCGATGTTAGTTTCGTGATACTCGATCCGTCGTAGTAGAAAATCTGGTCTGCAGTTCCATCATTGCCGATCCAGACCACTTTGCCGTTCGAGATTTGAGGGTTTTGATCGCGCAACGGATTGGTGCTGATTTCGCCGAGCACGCCGTTGTAGTTTGCGTAAATCTGTTGGTTCGGAAACGCGCCTTGCCACCAGACGACGTCGTTGCCGGAAATCTGCGGCGCAAAGTCCGGAATGGAGTTATTGCTGAGATTGGTGGTCGTGGCGCCGTTGCGGTAGAAGATTTCGCGTCCGGAGCCGTCGATATTCGTGTTGATGAATCCTTCCCACGCGACGGCGCCAGTTGAGTTCACAACCGGGTTGTTTAGTGCTAGCGCGCTCGTCGCAACAACGCTCGTGCTGACGCCGTCGTAGAGCTTGATCTGATGCCCTAACCCTCCGCTGCTGCTCCAGGCGACATACTGCCCGTTCACGCTGGGGGTTGTGACATTGAATTCGGCGCCGACGCCCAGCCCGGTGCTTGTGCTGCCGTTGTAGACCACGATCTCTTGATTGGCGCCACTGCCGCGCTGCCAGATCACGTTATTGCCAGAGATCTTCGGCAGTTCATTGCGCAGGGCGTCGTTCGTCAGGGGCGTTACGGTCTGGCCGTCATATAAAAACACCTGGCGGGTCGAGGCGTCCGCGCCGGTTTGCGCCCACCAGGCAACGTGATTGCCCGAGATCACCGGGTCTTGATCGAGGTAAGCATTGTTGGTCAGCGGCGTCGTCACGATCCCGTTGTAGTAGAAGATTTCTCGTGATGAACTGGCCGCCGCGGTTTGTCCCCACCAGGTAACGCCCCAACCCGAAACTCGAGGGCTGCTGTCGACGAGTGAATTGTTGGTCAGTGGGCTGACGTCGAATTTGGCGGCGCGCGTGACGCCGCTTAGCGACAAACACAGTCCCGCCACTGCGACCTGGACTGCGCCCGCCAACGAGCGCGACGTAAGACGAAAGTATCGCATGGCCTGCCTCCCCAAACTGTATTGCGATAAGGCGGCGCCCGGTCTGCTGAACGACCAGCGTGGAAGAACGCCAGCAATCTAGCGTACACAGTCAGCAAGGCAGTTGCACGGCCGATCGCAATTAAGCACGCCCGTTTGGCATACGACACCCAGTTGGCCCTTCCGGACGCAATTTCGGCCGTCCGGGCGATCATATGCCGCCACGCTTGACCCGCGGTTTGGACGAGCGCAAGATGACCCGCGTTTGGATCGTGCGTCCCTTTCATCGTTTTGCTCGAACTACGGGAATCAACAACCATGCTGGCCAGGCGGACATTACTCGTACACGCGGCGCAACTTGCGATTGTGGCAGCCGGTTTCACGGCGATTACTGCTGACGCCGTCCACGCCGCGGATAAAACCTATCCGGCGTTCGGCAAGATCGAACGCCTCGACCCGCGGTTCGACAAATTGATTCCCAAGGACGCCGTGCTCGAAAAGCTGGGCGAAGGATTCGATTGGTCCGAGGGCCCCGTCTGGGACAAGAAGAATAAATGCCTGCTCTTCTCAGACATTCCACCGAACAGCGTGATGAAGTGGAAAGACGGCGAAGGGGTCACCCTGTTTCTCAAACCATCTGGCTACACCGGAACCAAACCGCGCGGCGGCGAGCCCGGCTGTAACGGGCTGTTGTTCGATACCGAAGGCCGATTGGTGCTCTGCCAGCACGGCGACCGTCGCATCGCGCGATTGAAACCCGATGGCAAGTCGTTTGAAACGCTGGCCGACAAGTACGACGGCAAGCGTTTCAACAGCCCGAACGACGCTACGTTCAAGTCGAACGGCGATCTCTACTTCACGGATCCGCCCTACGGTCTGGAAGGCTTGAACAAAGACCCGGCCAAGGAGATTCCGTTCAACGGCGTTTATCGGTTATCGAAAGATGGCAAGGTCACGCTGCTAACCAAGGAAATGACGTTCCCCAATGGGATCGCGTTTTCGCCCGACGAGAAAACGCTCTATGTTGCGCAGTCAGACCCGGAGCATCCGATCTGGAAGGCGTTTGAAGTCAAAGCCGATGGCACGCTGGGCGCTAGCCGCGTATTTGCCGACTCGACGGCCGCGGTAAAGGCCGGCAAGAAAGGGCTGCCAGACGGCTTGAAGGTCGACGCCGCTGGCAACGTCTTTGCCACCGGCCCCGGCGGCGTGTGGGTGTTCGCCTCCGATGGCACGCACCTCGGCACGATCGACCCCGGCGAAGCGACGGCCAACTGCAATTGGGGCGAGGATGGCTCGACGCTGTTCCTGGCGTGCGACATGTACCTCGGCCGCCTCAAGACCACGACCAAGGCGCCGGGCAAGTAATTTGCAGACGGGCCGCAGCGCACTCGGACGGGAGTGCGAGGCTCCTGCCGAGCCGTGCGGCGGTTTTGCTGTCGCGATAGCGCGTTTGTACCGGCCGTAGGTCACGCACCCCGTGCGTGACAATGGATGGTGAACGACCGTCACGCACGGGGTGCGTGACCTACAGCATACTTATCGGCCTAGTTCATCCGCCAATTCGTTGGCGTCGTACACCTTGCGGAGCGATTCCATGATCGCCGCCGAGTGTACGCTTGTCGCGCGGGCCGTAGTGCTCGAGTAGATAAAATCCAACACCAGCGACTGGATGTTACCGTCGAAGATCAAGCCCACGACTTCGCCTTCTTTGTTGATCACCGGGCTGCCCGAGTTGCCGCCGATAATGTCTGGCGTGCCAACAAAGTTGAACGGCGTCTCCAGGTTCAAGTCCTTCTTGTGCTTGATCCAGCTCTCAGGCAGTTCAAACGGCTCGCGGCCTCCGTGGTTCTGCGAGTGCTCGTAAGCCCCGGCGATTGTCGTCCAGGGAGGATACTTCTGGCCAGCGTCTTCGTAGCCAGCCACGGTGCCATAGGCCAGCCGCAGCGTGAACGTAGCGTCTGGGTAGACCGCGTCCCCGTAGATCGCAAATCGGGCTTGCGCGATCTTGCCGTACGCCTGACGCTGTGGCTCTTCGACCTGATCTTCGTACGTGCGACGCAGTTTGCGTGATGGACCATCGACGAGTTTGGCCAACTTCAGCATCGGGTCATCACTGGCAGCAATGGCGCTTGCGCCGCCTTCGGCCAGCTTCTTGCGCAAGGCGACATCTGCCAGCTTCGAACCGTTGATCAACTCCGCGGCCCGCTCGCGCGGTGACTTGCCAGCGAGGATCTCTTTCACCAGTGGATCTTTGGGACCACGAACTTCAAGCAACTGCCCGAGCGAGTCGGCCAGCTTCACGACTTCCAAGTCCGGATAAATTGGCGCCTCGGAAAATAACTGCTGCTTGAGCGAGTCGAGCCCGGCCTCGCCGTATTCGCGCAAGCGCTCCGGATTCGGCTTCTTCGACTCTTCGGACAGCCGTAGCAATCCACGGGCGATGGGGAACAGCTCCGTATTAAACGCCCGACCGACTTCGAGCAGTTGATACTCAGCGTAGATCGGCTTCAGCACTTCGATGCTCTTGGCCACCTGGTCCCAAGCGTCGCCATACTCTTTCTTGAACTTGGGATTCTTGTTCACGGCGTCACGCAGGTCGCTCTCCTGCTTTTGCTTGGCGTCCATGATCTTGGGATCTTGCAAGCCAGCCAGGCCGCCGAGGCGCGCCTTGCGGCTGTTTTGATAGCCGAATAGCTCGTCTTGGGCGCGGCGGAGATACTCCAGCCCGCGCTCGGCGTAAATCCGCAGCGTCACTTCGCGACGGCGAATCATGTCGAGAGTCGACGGAAAGGCAGTGTCTCGCAAAAACTCCAGGTGCTTCATCGTGTCGAGCCGATTCGTCCGGCCGGGGTGGCCCGAGACAAAGATCAACTCGCCGTCCTTGGCGCCGGCCTTGCTCCACTTCAGGTAGTCCTCGATCTTCGCCGGCTTGCCATCCTCGTAAACGCGGAAGAAGCAGACGTCGAGATCGTAGCGAGGGTATTCGAAGTTGTCCGGGTCACCGCCGAAGAAAGCGATGTCTTTCTCCGGGGCGAACACCAATCGGACGTCGGTGTATTTCTTGTAGCGGTACAGGTGATACTTGCCGCCGTGGTAGAGCGTGACAACGTCGCTCCGCAGGCCGGTCTTGTCGAACGATTCTTTTTCGATCGTGTTGATCACCGCCAGACGCTGTTTGCGGGCCTCGGCTGGATCGATTCCTTCTTTCACCGCCGCTTTGACCTTATCCGTGACGTCTTCGATCGCGACCAGGACGTTCAATTCCAGGTCGACACATTTCACTTCGTCTTCTTGCTTGCGGGCATGGAAGCCGGTCTTGATCAGGTCTTTTTCCGGCGTGCTGAGCTTTTGCAGGCAGTCGGCGCCGACGTGATGGTTGGTCATCACCAGGCCATCCTTCGAAACGAACGAGCCGGAGCCGCCGCTGTTGAAGCGGACCGACGATTGCCGCACGTGCTTCAGCCACTCGGCCGACGGTTCGAAGCCGAACTTCTCTTTCAGCAACTTCGATGGCGGATTGGTGAACAACCACATCCCCTCGTCGGCTTGCAGGTTACTGGTGGCCGCAACGCTCATGAAAAAAGCTCCCAAAAGAATCAACAGTGGGCGTGTGTATCGGGACATAATGGCGATCTGCTCTGGAGGGTGAAATAAATCTATCGGCAGCAGTTTTGTTATCTACGCACGGTGGCCGCGTTCGGACCGCCGGAGGCGACAACTCGCGATCCGGCAGGGACTTAGTGACTTTAATTTTGCCGGGGCTTCGCGGCCGGCTTGGGTGTTGGTGCGGGGGCCTTGGGCGACGCTCCACGGAAAATGGCGCCAAAACCTGTAAGCAGCAGCACGATCATCAACACGGCAAACGCTGTCGTCGAGGGCCAGGGACTTTTGTTCCACCAGTCCGGCAAGATCGCCGAGCCACTTGGCCCTGGCGCCGATAGGTCGAGGAACTTCGTCAGCGTCGGTGAGAAACCGCAGAACGCCACAACAACACCAGCAATCGCGCCGCCGGCGATGTAGCCAGAGCTCATCAGCACGCCGGGGCTCATGTCGGCCTCTTCGGCAGACTGCCGTTTGACCTTGTCGATGAACCAACGGAGCGCGCCACCGATAAAGATTGGCACGGACGACGCCAGCGGCAGATAGACACCAACGGCAAATGGTAACGACGGCACGCCTGAGAGCTCCAGGACGATTGCGATCAAGGCGCCGATCAACACCAATTCCCAGGGCAGTTTTCCTTGCAAGATGCCATCGATGATTAGCGCCATGAGTCGCGTCTTGGGAGCCTCGAATTTATTCGAGACTTTAGCTCCATCGTCCGTCGTGTTGAGCCGACCATTGATGCCTGGGTCGACCAGGTAGGCGATCTGTCCGTTGTCGCTGACCAGGTATTTGCCTTGTTTGACGCCGGGGATTTCTCCCTCCAGTGCGTGCCAGACGTGATATTCCTTGGTGTCCTCCGCGTACTGCCCACCGGGGCGTTCCAATTTTTCCAAATCTTTGACGTTCGGAACGGTGTAGCGCGGAATATTCTGCGGCGCCTTGCTCCAGACTGTGCCGGCGTTGTTGAGCATCAGCAGAATCACGCCAATTACGGCGGCGCTCGTCAGTGCGCCGATCAAGATCGAGATCTGCTGTAGTCGCGGCGTGGCGCCGACCAAAAAGCCTGTCTTCAAGTCCTGTGAAGTGGTGCCACCGTTGCTGGCGGCCACACACACGACCGCGGCGACTGTCATGGCCGTAAGCGTGGCGGCGCGATCCGTCTTACCCATCGCTAAAAAGACCAGGCAAGTCAGCAGTAGCGTGGCCACGGTCATTCCGGAGATCGGATTCGACGATGAGCCAATCTCCCCCGTCAATCGGGAAGAAACCGTCACAAACAAAAATCCAAACACCACAATCAAGCAGGCCCCGATGATGCCATGCGTTGTCACGCCCAGGCCCAGGCTCGGCACCGCGGCCAACCCGAGCACCAGCACCAGCGCGCCCAGCACGACTACCGAAAGGGGCAAATCGCGATCGGTGCGTTTGGTCTTCGTCTCCCCCTCGCCCGATTTGCCGGGGCGCAGATCGCGGAGCCCTGCCGCGAGCGACGTGATAATCATCGGCAATGCCTGGAACATGCTGATGATGCCGCCGGTCGCTACTGCGCCGGCGCCAATGTAGAGAATGTAATTCTTGCGGACGCCGGCAGCGTCCATGTCGCGAATCAATTCGGTTGCCGGCGCCAGCGGAGCGTTCAGTGTTGATCCGAAAAACACGATCAGCGGGGTAATCACCAGATAGGCCAGCACGCCGCCGGCCAGCATGATCGACGCAATCCGTGGCCCGATGATGTAGCCCACGCCCAGCAGTTCCGGCGAAAGCTCGCCGCCGACCTCGCCACCCGGCAGCCCCTTACCGGTCTTTGTTTTCAGCGGAAATGACACGACTTCATGCCACAGATGCAAGCCGACCATCAGAAACTTGTGCAGGAAGGCCAGACCAAAGCCGGTGAAGACCGTGGCCGCCGTGGCGCCACCTTCTTCGCCGACGATCAAGACGTCTGCGCACGCGGTTCCTTCCGGATATTTGAGTTTGCCATGCTGCTTGACGATGAACGCGCGCCGTAGCGGGATCATCATCAAAATGCCGAGCAGCCCACCGAAGATGCCCACGGTCATCACGCGGGTCAGTTCCATGTCCATGCCCAACAGCATCAGGGCTGGAATTGTAACGCCGACGCCAAAGGCGATCGATTCGCCTGCCGAACCGGTCGTTTGAACGATGTTATTTTCGAGGATCGTGTTCTTGCGAAATCCAAAAATGCGCGAGAAGACGCGGAAGAGCGTGATCGAAAGGACGGCGACCGGGATCGACGCCGAGACGGTCAAACCGACCTTCAGCACCAAGTACAGCGACGAGGCGCCAAAGATGATTCCGAGCAAAGCCCCGGCCACGACCGCAGACCAGGTGAATTCGGCGATATTTTTCGACGCTGGAACGTATGGCTCGAAATCGGGCTCGGCTGCCGCCATCGAACTAGTTCTCCAGAAGGCCTACGGGTCGCTAGCAGCCCGCTCCATGGGCCGCCCCTGCGATCCGCTAAAGGTGGCCGTTTCCGCCACGCTTTGCAAGCCCCAATTGACATCCGCAGGCAAAGGGCCAGTCGCGCGGGCCCAGGAAAAGACGCTCCACGCACACCCTTCGCCCTCCGGGAGAAGGTGGTTTGCGTCAGCAAACCAGATGAGGGCAGAGCAGCTTGATAGGATCGAACTAGTGCTAAAGACGTGTGCGGTCCCTGTTCCCTCACCCAAATTCCACATGGGCCGACAGAAACACCCCTACGCCATGTCGTCGGCCTTCACATCCTTGATCGCCTTCAAAAAGTCTTCCATCGACGCGCAGCGCTTCGCCACCACCGGCTCGACGCAAGACATGATCGCCTTGCCCAGTTGTGGGTTGATCTTGGGGCGATAGCGAGTGATTTCGGCCGGCGGAGCGACGCCGTGCGACATGGCGGCCAAACCGTCACCGGTTCCTTTTTCCCACGGTAGGTTGAACGTGCAGAGCTCGTACGCGCTCGCGCCAAAGGCGAACACGTCGAGCCGCTGATCGGTCGCCAGACGCCGCACCAGCTCGGGCGCCATGTAGTTGGGGGTGCCTGTGCGGTTGCCCGGCTGCATGAAGGGCGGCGTCGCCGGCACGGTCAGGCCGAAGTCAATCAGTTTGACCACCTCGCCATTGGGCGTGGCCATGAAGTTTCTCGGGCAGACGTCTCGATGAATGTAGCCCGCCTGATGCACGGCCCGTAGCGCCTCGGCCATTTGCCGGATCATCTTCACGCGGCGGCCTTCGAGCAGCGGGCTTTGGCCAATCACCAGCGAATTGAGCGCCGGCCCGTCGATGAACTCCATCACCACGAAGTGTTCGTTTTGCAACGTGGTGCCGTAGCTGAGCAACTGCACGACATTGGGGTGCGAGATGCTCTTGACGATCTCCCCTTCGCACGGCTTCTTCAATCCTTTGAAGCGGGCCTCGAAGGCGATTGTCTTGGCCGGGTCGAGGATCTTCAGGCCGACGATCTTGCCAGACTCCCGATCGCGGGCCATGTAGAACTTCGACATGGTGCCGGAAATGGCTTCGCGCAGAAACTCGTACCGGCCGCGAACGTCGACCTTGCCCCCTGTTAGCGCGCTCGTCAGCCGATCCAGCAAACCCATCACATGCCTCGAATGGTCGTTGCGGTTGATCTGTTCCGGTGGCGCGTGGGAGGTTAATGACGTCCCCGCGCCCAGATGTCTGTTTATCATGAACGCAAAGGGCGATTGCGTCCACCAGTTTGCGGGGAGACGGGAGGCGAAAGGCCGGGAACTGTGCCCTACGGGGAAGACGCCATGAGGCGCGTAGGACGTTCCGCCCCCCACGTTTATTGAATGAGGGCCACGTCCTGCTTACCGCTGCACCAGCCGGCCGTTATCCAGCTCGAACTGGCGCTGGCAGCGCGCGGCAAGGTCCTGGCTGTGCGTGACTACGATCAGCATCGTCTGTTCTTCGGCCTGCAGACTGAGCAGCAAGTCGCTCATGGCGGCCGCGGTGGTGCGGTCGAGGTTGCCCGTCGGTTCGTCGGCCAAAACGAGCGTGGGGCGCAGTAGTAAAGCTCGCGCGAGTGCAACCCTTTGACGCTCGCCGCCGGAAATTTCGGCCGGACGATGTTCCAATCTGGCGCCCAGGCCGACGCGCGAAAGCAGATCTTTCGCTCGCGCCGTCAATTCCGCGCTAACGCCACCTGACGCCAAGGCCGGCATCAGGGCGTTTTCGAGCACCGTGCATTGCGGCAACAGGTAGTGGTCCTGAAAGACAAATCCGATCCGCGCGTTGCGAAAGTGAGCCAGCCCCGGTTCGTCGAGCGTGAACGGATTCTCTCCGTCGAGCGTGACCGTGCCCGAGGTTGGCCGGTCGAGCGTGCCGACAATGTAGAGCAGCGTGCTCTTGCCCGATCCGCTGGGCCCGACGATGGCGATATTCTGTCCGGACTTCAATTCGAGCGAACAGCCGGCCAGCACAGCCAGGGGCTCTGCGCGCGTGGGGAACGATCGGGTGACGTTATTGACAATGAGTTCAGGCATTTCGCTTGGGGCGTTTAGGGGTAGTGCGACCTTCGAGCAGCGCGACGATCCAATCGGGGATGGCAATCGAGCGTGGCGGCGCCTTGCCATCCAGGCGGCAGCAGACCGTGGTCAGCTGCCCTTCGGCGACAGGCCGATCGGCGTGCGTAAACACGAAACCATAGGTGACGCTCTTCTCGCCGCGTCGGGTGACTTCGATGGCGATATCCAGCACGTCTTCGAAGCGGACGGCGCCCTGAAAGTCGCAACTCACCGCGACGCGCGGCCAACTGATGGCGCCCTCGTCGTCGCGCTCGAAGACGCTCATCCCCAAATGGCGCAGGAACTCATGCTCGACCTGTTCCATGTAATTGAAAAAGGCCGAAAAGTGCATGATGCCGGCGGCGTCGGTGTCGCGAAATTCGACGCGGCGCTTGGCATGGTAGACGACCGGTTTGGGCGTTTTGGCCGTACCTGGCTTAGGCGCCTTTGCCGTTTTCTTGGCTGGGGCTTTGGTTGGTTTTTTCACGTAGGCGGTGCCTTGTTGCAATCCTTCAAATGCGTTCGCCGCGACGAGTCTCCGTTGCGGGCCGTCGTCGGCGAGTGCCACTTTTCTTTCGCCCCCTATCGGGGCTTACGACGGTTCGCCGTCGCCAGAACACCCAGGGCTCACGCCCTGGGCTATTAACTTTCGTCCCTTCGGGACTTTTCGTGCTTTCACGTGTCCCTCTGGGAACTCCGGCGCCGATTCGACGTTGCGGGCGAAGAGCATCGCACGGACTGCAATGACTACACTACCGCGGCCGGTGTTCGACATTCTCCACCAACCAGCCGGCGATACAAGTCGAGCGTGCGGCGGGCCATGACTTCGTCGGTATACCGCTCAGTAATCGCTCGGCGCCCCTGCCGGCCCATTTCGTCTGCCGCAGGCAGGTTCAGGATCATTTCACGCAGCGCCGCGGCGATCGCCTGGGGGTCTTCTGGGGCGTGTAGGACGCCACCGCCGGTATCGGCCACCAGCTCCGGGAATGCGCCATGCTCGGGCAGCACGACCGGCGTGGCATTGGCCCAGGCTTCGAGAATCGATAGTCCCTTGCTCTCGCGATAAACCGTCGGGACACTCATCACGTCTAGCGATTGCAAAAAGGCGATCTTGCCTGCCCGATCGAGCTCTCCGAGATACTCGAAGCTCGTCTCCAGCCCGGCGGCGCGTATCCGTTGCTGCGTGCGTTCTAAATACGCTCGGTCCGATTTGCCAAGGTAACCAGCGGCCCGCAGCTTGATCGGCGGCAGAGTTTTGTCCTTCGCCAGCAGCACGAACGCGTCGACCAGGTGGTGCAAACCTTTGTCCGGGCAAATTCGCGCCATGTAGCCGATCACTACCTCGCGACGGTCAGCTGGTCGGCGTTTCTCGGCATGTCCTGCCATCTTCAGCCCGTGCGGGATCACATGGACCCGCTCGGGGTCGATTCCCATGTATTCGCTCATGTGATGCGCGTAGTAACGATTGAGCGATACGTAGGCCGTCACATCGTCCGCGCGCTCGCGCAGCACTTGCTGCGATTGCTCGCGGTAGGGAGAGAGGAGCTTGTCGAGAAAAATATCTTCGCCGCTGAGCGTGCAGACGATCGGCACATTGAGCGCCTTGCGAATCTCGCGGGCCATGCCGATTAGCATGGCGTTCGAAAGATGGACGATGTCTGGCTTGATCTCGGTCGCCAGCCAGTGGACCATTTTGGCGACTTCTTTGCGCTGATTCCCCTCTTCGCCGCGCAGCATCGAGACGGTGATGTCGCCCAATTCGCTGGCCTCGGTGCTCATGCCGCGGCTGGCCAGCCAGTCGATCAGGCCGGGGCGATCCAGCAGCCAGTCGAGGAACCACGGCGTGCGGCGAAAGAACGGCAGCTTTTGCTGCAGATAGACGTTGATGCCGCCAAACATCACCCGCGGTTCGCTGACGTCTTCTTCGTCGGTGCGAATCGGTGTGTACGTGGGGACGAGCAGGACGTCTTCACCCAGTTTGGTGAGCGCAGCGGCGAGGGTGTTGTCATGCAGGCAACTGCCGCAGAACATGCCTCCCGCGCCGGCCGCAAGATAGACGATTCGCATGCTCCGCTCGCCTTGTACCTGTGTGCGACTGGCTCCGCCAGTGCCGTCTCAAACCAACCACTGACCGGCGCGAAGCACTGGCTAAGCCAGTGGCGCTCGCAAACTGTGCTTCCCTAGGCCGTCGGCGTCACGATCTCCAACAGCTCAATGCCTGGCTCTCCGTTGAACTCGATCAGCGCCGTGCGGCCATAGACGACATCGCCAGCCGATATACCGAACAGTTCGGCCAGTTCTGGCCCGGCCGTCACTCGCCATAGCGACGCCAAACGGACCCGACGCATGACGTTGTTTTGGATCAGCACGCGTCCCAGCGGCGTATCTTCGGCCTCGATCTGCTTTCGCACTGTTGGCGACAGGTGGTCGAAGCAAACCCGCATGATGCCATATTGTACGACACGACCGTCTTGCTGGCGCGAGAGGAGGATTTTACGGGCGTAGTGCCGCTCGGTCACCAGGCGATCGAGGACTTGCACGTCGACACTGTCGCCGTGGAACCGCTCGACGGTCACTGTCATGTGGGCGTCGTGGGCCAGCAACGTGGCGGCGTCAGCGGGCATATCGGCGGCCGTGACCTGTTCGAAAGTCCCAAGGGTTTCGCCAGCCGGGTAGAACAACTTCACCAGGACGCCCAGGTCAGGCGTAGAGGGAAGCCGCGAGGGGGTTTCAAGCACGGGTGAGACTCCGGGCAGGAACTCAGGGCAGTGGAAGTACCGGTGGGTGCGCGCGAGGCTGTTTGGGCGTACCGCTCATTATACCAGAACGAGCGCGGGGGGTAGTCCGCCGATCGGCAGCCTAACGGAAGTGTGAGGCGGGAAAGAAGTTCGATCCATCGAAGTCGTATGGCGCCGCGAGTTTTACGGACGGCACCCTGACCCTCATTCGAGGGGAAATGAAACGCGTGAACGTTGCGATTTCGCGCGCGACAACGCTTAGGTATACCGCACGCCTTGATGGTCTGGTTCGAAGAAGGCCGGCAGCAACGCGTCGGCACGCAATAGCCCGGCGCGGGTGAGTGTAACCCGGTCGCCGTCGATCGTCAGGTAGCCGGCGTCTGCGTGGCGCTGCCAGGCTTCTTGCCAATGCTCTAGCACGTCGACCTGAAACTTCTTGCGGAAGTAACCCGCGTCGATCTTGCCAGTTTTGAGTTGCAAGATCAATTCGCGCACCAGCAGTTGATGCGGCGTAGGGCGCAGGCCGCGCGCAATTGGCAGTTTGCCCGCCTCGACCGTCGAAAGGTAGCTCTCCCACTCCGGCTCGTTTTGATAGTGGACACCTGACGCGTGGCCAAAGCTGGCGACGCCCGTGGCCAGCAGGTCGCTGCCGCGCCACAGATTATCTCGGTAGCTGAAGTTCACCTTCGAGGTGTCGCGGACCAGCGTGTAGGCGCTCGAGACGCTGTACCCGGCAGCCGTCATTTCGTCGAAGGCGTAGTCGACCCAGCGCCGCTTGGTTGGCCAATCCGCCACAGGCGTTTCGATCTGGTTGCCCAGAATGTCCTTGGAGTAAACCGTGTTGAATGGCAGCTCCATCTGGTAGATCGTGACGCTGTCTGGCTGCAGCTCGATCGTTTTGCGGATGCAGTCTTTCCAGTTCTCGTCGGTCTCGCCGACCATGCCGGAAATGAGGTCGATGTTCGTATTCGGAAATTTCAGATCCTGAATCCACTGCCAGGCTTTGTAGACTTCGCCGGAGAGGTGAGCACGGCCGTTTTCTTCGAGCACGGCGTCGCTGAAGTTTTCGATCCCCAGGCTGAGCCGCGTGACGCCCAATTCTCGCAGGGCCGCCAGCTTGGGTTGAGAGAGCGTGCCGGGCTCGCACTCGAACGTAACTTCTTCGGCCTGATCCCAACTGATGTTCGCTCGCAGCCGGTCGACCAGTGACGTGAGTTGCTTGGCGCTTAAGAACGAAGGGGTGCCACCGCCGAAGTAAACAAACCGGAAAGGTCGGCCCCCCATGACCGGTAACTGGCTGACCAGCTCAATCTCGCGCGAAAGGGCGGCCACGTACCGTTCGACTTCGTTGGCGTTCTTTTCCGTGAAGACACGGAAGTAACAAAACTTGCAACGCTTGCGGCAAAACGGAATGTGCAGGTAAAGCCCAAGCGGCACGTCGCGCGGAGGGCTATGCAGCGCCGCTTGGACATCGTCCAGGGCGCTGGGCGACCATTGAGAGAATGGCGGGTAGTTGGCAATGAAATAACTGCCGACTTCGGTCTTGACGGTATCAGTAGCCATAACGATCGCTTTTCATCAAATTAGGCACAAACGCTCAAGGACTTAAATATTTGCAAAGCCGAGCGAGCTTCGTTGCCGGCGGGAGCCTCGCACTCGCGTCGATTGAGCCTCCACCGTTCTTCCTCAAGCCCCACGTCTCAAGCCTCAAGCCTTCCACTACTTCGGTGGATCGCCAAAGCAGAGGACGTCGCCATTGCCGTTGGCGATGACGAGTCGACGATCCGCTACAGCTGGCGAGCCGACAAAATCGCCGCCGGCTTCATATTCCCACACTTTCTCGCCCGTGGCGAGTTTGAGCGCCACGAGTTTGCCATCGCCGCCGCCGATAAATACCCGATCCCCCACAATGACCGGCGAGGAGTCAATCCGCCGCCCGGATTGATAGAGCCAGGCTTCGTCGCCGCTATCGGCCTTGATGGCGTGCACCATACGATCTCGTCCGCCGATCACGACAATGCCGGCCGCCACCGCGGGTGAAGACTGGTAAGGGCTTTTGCGTTTGAAATGCTCGTAGCTCCAGACGATTTTGTTCTGCTTCCAATCAACGGCCAGCACCTTGGCGCCTTGCGTGCCGAAATAAACGATGTTGCCGACCGCGGCCGGGGTGACGCCGGTGGGGTCGGCAATTTCGAGTTGCGAAATCTTTTTGCCGGTGTTCACGTCAATCGTGTGGAGCAAGCTGTCGCAGCCAGCCAGAAAGACGCGATCTTCGACAATCGTCGGCGAGCACTGCACCATGTTGTCGATCGTGTAGCGCCAGGTCTCCTTGCCGGTCTTGGCGTTGAGCGAATAGAGGACGCCAGATTGCGACCCGATGATGACCTGGTCTTTATAAAAGTTTGCGCCGGCGTTGATCTCAGCCTCGGTCGAGATGCCCCAGACCGGCTTGCCGGTTGCGATATCGAGACAATTGAATCTCCCCTCGGTGTCGCCAATATAGACGTAATTGTCCTGCACGGCGGCTGGCGCGCGAAAGCCGAGCTCGGAATGAAACTTCCATTTCTCTTTGCCATCGGCCAGGTCGAGCGCGTAGAAATCGCCGCCGAGACCACCCACGTACAGTACGCCACCGGCGATGGCCGGGGTTCCTTCGAACATGGCGTCTTTGAACGACTTCTTCCAAATCAATTTCGGTTCGGCGTTCAGCTCGCTGCCGGCCACGCCATCAGAATGTGCGTTGCCGCGAAAGACCGGCCAGGCGACTGCCGGGGCTTTTTCGATGGCCGCTACCGGCGCGGCGGCCAGTGTCGAACTCTCAGAACGAACGCTAGCTGTTAATAGCACGGCAACCGTTGCCAGGGCGAAAAACAATCGCCGCGAGCTTGAAGCCCAAAGCGCCGGAATCGTCGCAGGCCATTTCATTGCAAGCTCCAGGCGCTCTTCGTTTTCGTAACTCGTCGTCGCGAATCGCACTTGAGTTAATACGCCGACTCGTACAGTTCCAGCAACTCCGCTTCGCCGACGGCGCGGGGATTGAAGCCGCCGGTCCATTCTCGCGCCGCAGCCGCTGCCAGTTCAGGCAGCTTCGACCGCTCCACGCCGCAGTCTTCCAATCGCCCTGCCAGTCCCGCGTGCGCTACCAGCGACGTAATCGATTTGGCCAATTCATCGCCGATTGCAGCGCCACGCGGGTGCCCGTTGGTGGCTGTTGTCTCGAGCAGTTCGTGATACCAACCGGCCGTGGCGTAGGCATTAAAGCGTACCACGTGCGGCAACATCAGCGCAATCGCCTGGCCGTGGGGGATTTTGTAATGGGCCGTCAGCGGGTTCGCGAGCGCATGCGTAGCGCCCAGCATGCTGTTCTCGATCGCCAGCCCCGCGAAACACGCCCCCAGTTGCATGGCGCCGCGGGCTTCGAGATCGTTCGGGGCGTCCAGGACGCGCTGAAAATTCTCGGCGAGCAAACGCCACGCCTCGCGGCTGAATGCTGTCGACACCGGGTTGCGCCGCGTGGTGACATAGGTTTCGAGCGCATGGGCGACCGCGTCGATCCCCGTCAGCGCCGTGACCTTGCGCGGCTGAGTGACCGTTAATTCCGGATCGAGAATCGCAATGCGACAGGTAGCCTTCTTATCGCCGCAGGCCATCTTTTTGTGCGTCTGCGCGTCCGAGATCAGCGCGAACGACTGTGTCTCGCTGCCGGTGCCGGCCGTGGTGGGGACAGCGATCATTGGCAACATTTCGCGCGTTGCCTTGCCGGTCCCCCAGTAATCTTGCATGCGGCCGCCGCCGCTAAACACGAAGTTGATCCCTTTGGCGCAGTCCATCGAACTGCCGCCGCCGAGACCGACGATCAATTGTGGTTCATAGCGGCGCGCAATGGCCAGTCCGGCCTCGACATGATCGGTCGTGGGGTTCTCGCCGACGTCGGAGAAGAGTTGCGTCTTGATCCCGGCGGCTTCCAGCGATTCGATGCCGCGCCCAGCGTGGCCAACTTCGACAATTCCCGGATCGCTAACCACCAGCGCCCTCCGTGCCCCCAGCTCACTGGCCAATGGGCCAAGCGACGCGAGTTGGCCGGCGCCGAATACGATCCGCGTGCGGGGCTGGAAGTCAAACGTTGTCATGCGGTGGGACGAGCGGCGGGGCTATCGAAGCACTTAAGACGTCTCTTCTCAGGCCTGCGCCGCAGCCAGATCGTGCTCCATTTGCTTGACGGCTTCTGGCGCCAGCTGATACGCGCGGGCGCGAAACAGGAACTCAACGATGTTTCCTTCGTGGGGTTGCAGCCAGTCGAGTTTGATCGTCGGAATCGCGCCGATGTTCAAGCGGTCAATATGCACCGCGTCTGTTAGTTGACGCTGGAACGCCGCGTCTTCGGTGATCGCTGTGCAGACGAGCGTTGGCCCGATCGATTCGAGCATCTTCTCCTGCGGGCATTTCACAACCGTCACGAACGGGTACATGTATTCCTTTTTGGCGATCGCTCGGTCGGGCGAATCGCAATGAACGACGGTCGGCCGCAAGTAAGCACAGCGTTCGGCTTCGACCAAACGCGGGCCATACTTCTCAGTCGAATGCTGAACGCCCGATTCCTTGAGGTCGGCTTCGATCGCCTTCCAAACGGCTTGCGCCACGCCTGGTACGGTGAACGCCGCCAGTCCTGACTGCGGATCTTGCGGCGGCTTCGGCTCAATCGGCCCAATTTTCTTGGCCAAGGCCTCGGCAATTTTCTCCGTATGACGAGACGCCCAGACGCCTGAGCAGTTGATGCAGCCGCGGCCGCTGTTGAGGTAAACGCTGTCGGCAATCAAGTCGATGTATTTTTCCCAGTCGTCCACCATGTCGTCGCCGAGCAGCACCTTGCTGAAGCCGGGACCGTGGGCCTGGACGCGCGGGTCTCCCTTGTAGCGCTCGACCGTCGGTGTGCCGCCGAAGATCATCGCTCGCGAGCAGTTCGCCAGGACCGCGGCGCCCACTTCTGGTCCGCCGGGATAGATTGAGATCGCTTCGCGCGGGATGCCAGCCTCGAAGAACGCCGCCGCCATGCGATACGGTGTCCACGGTTCCTGCGGACCTGGCTTAAGCACGAGTCCAATTTGCATTGGAATCACCGGCAGCCACAGCGTATGAACGCCCGGCGAGTTCGACGGTAGCACCAGCCCCAGCGCTGGCGCCTGCGCCTGATAGCTGACCACAACGCCGCGTCCTTCGACACCATAGCCTCGCGCCAAAATATTCGGATCGAGCCCTCGCGTGAGCGCGTCGAGCATTTGATCCATGTGCGTCAGCACGAAGTAATTCTTCTGCATGTTGCCCCGAGCCATATGCTCAGGCAATCCGGTCGACGCGCTCTGGGCCCGGGCGAACTCTTCCGGGGTCTGAAAGCCATCGCCCATCGGCAGCTTGGCATTCAGATACAGATCAGCCGCCTTCTTGACGCGCGCGATCAATTCTTCCGACGGGATCTCGCGCAGCACATCGCGAGCCCGCTGAGCGTTGCGCATGTCACGCTGCAATAGCCCCGCGTTGGCCTGGCTCACCTTGGCGATGGGCTCGCCCGTGATGAAGTGGGTGACGGTGTCCGTTTCGAGCGAGTCGTAGGGTTTCCCCCAACGCAAGATGGGCAGATTCAACACGCGTCAGGTACTCCGTGGCAAAAGCTTGAAGTTCAGTGAAACCAGGGGGCCGATAGAACGAACCGGTGGGACCTTGCGCCTCTGCGTATTAGTATACGCCGACGGTCGTTGCTTCGGCCAATTCGTGGAACGGACGGACGCCGCTGACGCCATCCCAGGGATATTTCTCAAAGGGTTGCTCGCGCTCACCTTCGTCGCGCTCCAAAAAGCCGGGGACGAAGAATTCTTTGGTCAGCGTTGTGAGCTTCACGCGGCCGGTTTCGCCGTAATTCACCACGCGGTTCGAATCCTTGAAGTCGACCACTTCGGCCACGGCCCGGGGCTGTGGCGCGTAGTACGAGATCTTAAATCCTTCGGCGGCGGTGACCGGCTTCGAGCAGGCCAGTCCCATCAACGTGTTGCCGTAGGTCGGAGTCATGTAGACCCCTTCCAGGAATTCTTCGGTGGCAAAGCGCGTCCACTGCGGCGTGAATTCGGTGCCGCCGGAGAAGATGCCGGTGATGCCGGCCTGGCGAATGCTCGACCCGCGCTTCTCGAGCGCCGTGGCGAGCGACTCGAGCAGCTTTGGCGTGGTGAACATGCAGCGAATGTCATGGCCAGCGCCGAGGATTGTCAGCGCCTGGTCGATGCAATGTTCTTTGTAGGCTTCGAGATGCTCCATCCACCCTTTTTTGATCAGCTTGATCACCCAGCGTGGATCGAGATCGATGCAGAAGCAGATGCCGCCGCGATACTGCGCCAAGTGTTCGACCGAGAGCCGCAACCGGCGCGGGCCGGATGGGCCCAGCATCAACCAGTTGGCGCCTTTTGGGAAATACTCGTCGGGCAGCGTGTGGCTGAATAGCTCGTAGTCTGTGCGGAAGTCTTCGGCGGCGACGCGGCTCTTGGGCACGCCCGTGGTTCCGCCGGTCTCGAAGACATAGATCGGCTTGTCGGCGATCGCCTTCGGCACCCAGCGGCGGACCGGGCCGCCGCGCAGCCATTCGTCCTGGAACGGTTCGAACTTGCTTAGATCGGCAAAGTTCTTGACCTCTTTTAGCGGATCGAACTTCAGGCTCTTCGCGTATTCGAGCCAGAATGGACAGCCGGTCGACTCGTGAAAGTGCCACTGCACGATTTCATACGTGTGGGCGTCCAATCGCGAGCGGGCGTCGGCCGCCAAGGAAGAGATATCTTTGCTGGTCGACTCACTGACACTCATGCTCGACTCCTGGCGGGGCGAAATTCTGGGGGCGTGGCAAACAGGGGGCGTGGCGCCGGCGGGCGGGACGCGTTGCAATGCAAACTAGCAATGGCGGGCGGGTGGAAAACCAGCGGCTTGAGTCTCGGCCCATTATTCCAGCGGGCCGTTTTTCCAGTATGCCAGCCTTTCCAGCGAAACGCTGCTCGCGGCAGCCGCGATACCACGGCGGGCGGTCCCTTATTTTTACCCGCTGGGCCCCCAGATGGCTAGCTGCCGAACTGTCGAAGTTCACAGGTTTTGGAGCGAGGTATTTTAATGAAGGGCGCGTTAGAATCGCCCCCTGCCCACTCGCGAGGCAAGGGCGATCCCCACGGAACTCAGGCAGCACAGTTGAAATGATAGGCAACTACACAGGCAACTTCGTAGTCGCCCGCTCCGTCGGCGGGATTGTTTTGGCGTTTTCGATCGCAATCTCCTCGGGGGCAAGCGCAGACGATGACCTGGTCGGCCAAAAGGTTTTTCTCAAGGAGTCGGCCCGCCCAAGGGTGGGGAACAAGACACTTGTGTCGACCGACATCTCAATCCCCGCCATTGTCAGTAAAGTCGATGGCGACTGGGCCTGGGTCGGCAAGGCCTGGGTGAAGCGCAATGAGCTGGTAACCATCGAAGAAGCGCCGGCCTATTACACGCGCGCCTTGAATAGCAATCCAAACTCGGGCGACGCGTATCTTTGCCGCGGCCTCGCCTGGATGCTCAAGCGGGAATACACGAACGCCGTCAAGGACTACACGCTGGCGATCCGTTTCTCGACCAATCCTCCGAATCTGTTTGCGGTCTACGACGCGCGCGGCGCGGCCTATCATGCGCTGCACGAACATAAAAAGGCGCTAGCCGACATGACCGAGGCGATCCGCCTGAATCCGGCAATCGCCATGCTCTACAACGATCGCGGTTGCGTGCTCACGAGCCTCGACGAGCACCAAAAGGCCGACGCCGATTTTGTCGAGGCCATTCGGCTCGATCCCAAACTAGCGCTCGCCTGGAGCAACCGCGCAACGAATTGGACCAAACTAAAGAAGTACGACCGCGCGCTCGAAGACTTCGACAAAGCGCTCAAGCTGGACCCAAAGTCATGGCACGCGCACGTCGGCCGTGGTTACGTATGGAGCAAACAGGGACGGTACGGTCGCGCCCTCGAGGACTGGGACGAAACGATTCAGATCGCCCCGGATCTCCCCTGGGGATACATGAACAAGGCTCGCATCTGGTCTACCTGCGGCTCCTTGAGCGAACGCGACGGTAAGCAAGCGCTCGAAGCGGCCAAGCAGGCCTGCGAGTTGGCTCATTGGGACGAATGGCGCTGCGTGTCGGTGCTCGCCTGCGCCTACGCCGAGTGTGGCAAGTTCGACGAGGCCATCAAATACCAGAAAAAAGCGATCGAGATGGATCGCAATCCGGAGGAAGCCGACAAAAAGAAGTGCGCCAAACAGCTCGCAGACTTCGAAGCCCACCGGGCCTATACCGACCCCGACGTCACGTCGGAACAGGACGAGGAAGATGGCGAGAACCGGCCCTCGCCAGAGGCCGACCCCGACGATTTCGACGCGCCGAAGCCAGCGGTGGAAGAGAAAACGCCTAATTGAGTTCGATGTGGTAAAGGGGCGAGGGGCGACCAGCGGAAGCCGCGGAAACGCGGACGCGATCGGCCTGCAGTCCGGATCATTTGCTGCCTCGGTATTAATAACATTTCGCCAGAGGGCGCCCGTTATGTCTGACGCTCAATCTATTAAGATCATCGACGCCTGGGCCAACCCGGCCATCAAGGAGATGTTCGAGCATGTCCCCGAGATTGCGCGGCTCTTTCGCCAATCAGGCGCGACGCACCTGCTAGCCACGGGCGTAACCGCCAGCGAAATGGTCGGCATGATGGACGCCGCCGGGATCGAGCGGCTCTGTCTGACCACCTGGGCCCGGCCGGGCAAGTACGTCACGACGAACGACCGCATTCGCGAATTCGTCAGTGAATATCCGGACCGGATTGTCGGTGTCGCCAGTGTGAACTTGGAAAAACCAGTCGAGGCGGTCCGCGAACTCGACCGCGCCGTCCGCGAGTTGGGCTTCAAAGCTTTGCGCGTGATTCCCTGGCTCTGGAATCGCCCGCCCAACGACAAGCTCTACTATCCGCTCTACGTAAAGTGCATCGAGCTCGACATTCCGTTCTGCACGCAGGTGGGCCATACGGGGCCGTTGATGCCGTCGGAGCCTGGCCGGCCGATTCCCTATTTGGATGAAGTGGCGCTGACGTTCCCGGAATTGCGAATCATCGGCGGGCACATCGGCTATCCGTGGACTGATGAAATGATCGCGCTCGCCTGGAAGCACGAGCATGTCTACATCGACACCAGCGCCTATTTACCGAAGTATTACCCCCCGCAGTTGTTGCACTTCATGAACTCGTACGGTCAGGACAAAGTGCTGTTCGGGACGAACTTCCCGATGCTCGCGCTGGAGAAATGCGCGGCACAAGCCCGCGAGCTGCCCTTGAAGCCGGAAGTGAAGGTGAAGTTTTTGCGCGAAAACGCGCGGCGAGTTTACAAGTTGGACTAGTCGTTCGTCAGAACCACACGTTCGGGGTCGGGCGGCATGCTCACGCGAGCGTGAGCATGGCACCGGAAACGTCAACTTGCGTCACGCGCCTGGCAGCGGCGACGTCCAACTTTGCATGTCCTTCTGCGGCTTCGGTATATGGGATGGGATAAAGACCCCGCTCAAGCTTTTGGGGTCGACTCGCATGTACTCGGACAGCGCCTGATCGACGGTCTGCCCTTTTTTCAAATGCAGCGAATGCGGCGGATGAGACTCGCTCGTATGTACCCAGACCGGTTGACCGTCCATGACGTAGGAGAGCTCCATCACTTGCGACATGGCCGTGTGCTGAGTTTCGGCTCGGCTGCCAAACGATCGATACGCAATCGGGATCGCTTTGCCAGGCTTGATCTGCGCGATCAACCGGATATTGCTGTTTGGGACAACGTCCATGCCATTGTCCGTCAATCGCTTGACCAGTGACTGTTGCACAATCTGTTGATCCTCTGGCGTGCCAACGAATTGCATTTCGAGACTGACCTCCATCCCGGGCCTAATCACCAGCAGATCGTCCGACTTGAGCGAAGCGGCGCGGGCTCGCGCAGCCTCATGCGGCAGGCGAACCCCGATCAGCGATTGACCATCCCCCACCGTCCACAGGCAATCGCCAACGAAACGCATGGCTTCGCTGACGCCCGTGTACTTCCACAGGACGATCCGCCGCTCGATGTCGATCAAATCACCGTGACTGGTAATCAGGCGGTCATCGTCCGCCCAGGCCAGCCCGGCGCCATGCGCCACGCCGGTTGCGACGAAGTCACGGTGAAATTCGTGCTTGTCGAAGTCCCAAACGCGGATCCGCGAACCGCTGGCAACGGCCAACCTTTTGCCATCCCCCCGAAACGCAATTGCAGGACGCATCCCTATTTCAGGCATCAGCACGTGGCCTGCCACCTTGCCCGTTAATGCTTCGAGGATGACGACGCCGGTCTTTTCGCAAAACGCCAGGTACTTTTTGTTCGCAGAAAACGCTACGGTCGTCCCGCCGAAGTAGTCGGCGTTCGCCGTGTAAACCGCTTTGACGCCATCGGTCAGGTCCCACAGCACGAGCAGGCCCTTGTCGCTGGCGGTCAGCGCATGCTTGGCGTCGACAAAGGCGCCCCAGGTCAGCTCCTTTGCCTCCTTGCCATCAAAGTAAGGCTGCCAGGAAAGCTTGGGTTTCGCTTTGAATCCCTCGATGGAGTACAGCAGAGCCACGCCCCCTTTGCCAAACGGTTTGAGCGCTTCGCGCGCCAGGAGAAGCGTCCCGTCGTTGGTAACATCGAGCGGCAGCTTCTGAGCGTGAAATTCGCCAGCCGCCAGAACTTTCCGCTTAGCCAGATCACAAGCGACGATCCGCGCTCCCGGTTGAGTACGATCGTCCCGTGCAAATGGGGACGGATGATAGACGACGAACGCATTCTGCTTGTCCGCAGCGATCAACAAGCTCTCGGGACGCTCTCCCACACCCAGGCTCTGCCCGAGCGCCAACCGGCCAACTCGCGGCGATTGATCCTTCGAAGCGACGTCGGGCGTGTACGACCAGTTGTCCGTGTGACTGATGTCGATGGCGTTCGCGTCCGACATGTCAGCTTCGGTCAACTCGATATCCGGCTCCGGGGCCGCCTTGGCGGTGGAAGATTCCGACTTCGGGTCGGCGGGCGCATCGTCATCGCTTTCTGCGGCGCCTGGTCCACCGGCTTTGGCAATGATCTTCTGATCCTCGGGACTGAGCCGGTCAACGGGGACCGTTACTTCCTTGCCATCGGTTCGTTTGAGTACGACTTTGTCCCCGTCGAAACGGAGAATCGTCGCTTCGATCTTGAATTTGCCACTCTTATCGCTCCAATTGCGCTTGCCAATTTTTTCGGCCTTCTCTTCAGGCGTGGCGAACGGATTCGATTCCTCGTCTTTGCCGGCGGCTGGCGGTTTCTTTTTCTTGGCCAGCGGGCGAATTTGGTCAGCGTCGAATGGCCAGCCGTTCTTGAATTTCTCGGTTTTGACTCGGATCCGATCGCCAAACGAAATGTCCACGACAGTGCCGCGAACCCAATTGATGCCGTCTCGTACCTCGACGGTGTCGCCAACTTTGTACGGCGACTTCGCCTTGTCCTTATACGCGGCGCTAGAGGGCGCAGCGATGCTACCAAACGCGAGTACGAAGATTGCAACCCGCAACAGCCAGAGTGCTGATAACCTTTTCATGTCATGCCCCTTTCGACGCTCGTGATAACGATTTTGCCCGGACGGACAACTTGGAACGCCCCGCTCGGCCATGGCGCAGAGACGAGGCTTATCCCTTTATACTTACCGGCGGACGAAAGTCGACCGGATAAAGAATCGCCCGGCCTGCTGAATTAGAGGGGGGCCGCAGAGGCCAAATCGACACCGGAGACGAGGGAGGGGGGGATGACCCTGATTCTTGCAGTGAACGACAATTAACCGGCCCCCCCTTTTTTTGCGATTTCTCTGTGTCCTCGGCGCTCTCGGTGGCAATTCTCTGTTGGCGCCATATCGGACAATCATTCCAGCTGTCACGTTGGCGCTTCGTTCACCGCGGTCTCGACAAAGTGGACGTTCGATTCCAGCGGCTCACGCGTTTGACGAGTGCGGTTGGCCGGAATGCTTACATCTTCGTAACCAAAAGAGACGCCGCACAAAATGCGGTGCTCCTGCGGAATACCCAGCTCGCGCCGGACGATATTCGGATAGGTACACAGGCTCGCCTGCGGCACACTCGCCACTCCACGCGACCAAAGCGCCAGCAAAAACGTCTGCAACCAGGCGCCAATGTCGAGCGCCACGCGCACGCCATAGCTGCGGTCCATGCAGATGATCGCCACGTGGGGCGCGTCGAAGAACTCGAAGTTGCGTGTGAAGGCCTGCAACCGGCCGAGCTGATCGCCGCGGCCAACGCCCATCTCTTTGTAGAGCGAGACAGCGCACTCGATCTGCAAGCGACGATGATCTCCGACGAAGCTGTCCGCGCCGTCCTCGGCGTCAGGCAATTGCCCATCAAAGATCGCTTTGACGAGCGACGCCTTCAATTGGTCTCGCGCGGCGCCAGTGGCCACGTATACCTGCCACGGCTGCACGTTGCAGTTCGACGGCGCGCGCTGCGCCAGTTCCAGGCATTCTCGAAGCACCTCGGGCGGCACGCGCTTATCCGGAAAAAAACCCCGCACGCTCCGCCGCTCACGAATCGTTTGATCAAGATCAGGCATCTGTGGTTGTCCAAGCGTTTGAGTTACCGGGAGGGCGAGGCTCCTGCCGAGCCGCGCGCTACCGATCAAGTAAAAGTCGATAATGTGATTTGCAAGCCGGAATGATTAATCACCGAATCTTCATTTGCTGTCCCCGCGCCTCCGCGTGAGAGCAACTTTGTCGTCACATCGAGCGCGCTTCGCGGCTCGGCGGGAGCCTCGCCCTCCCAGATACCCGAATTCGATTGCCATCGACGCTAAAAGTATTCTTTCCCTCACAACTTCACCGCCACCAGCCGAATCCTGCGGTAGTCTGCCACCCAGCGGTCATCTTGCCAAAGCTCAGCGTGCAGGCGCTCGTCGACCTCGTCGAAGACGCGCTCGCGGGCGGCCTCGTCAAGCTTGGTCAGATACGAATTGGCAAACATCTTCAGCCAGTTCCGCATTCCCTGCTTGCCATCTTCGAGTGGCGTCGGCCGATCGAAGAGCGTGGCGAAACGAACTTCGAACCCCTGCGCTTCGAGCATTGGCGCATACTCGCCGACGCTCGGAAAAAACCATGGCTTGCGTTCCACGTCCGGCTCGCCGAGCGCCTGGTTCAGCGCGGCGATCGTGCGGGCGACGCACCCCTTACCGCCGAATTCGGCCACGAATCGACCACCTGGCCGCAAGGCCGCGGCAATCGA
>Ga0070665_100000577_pt1 | contig 51249 bp, 43 predicted proteins | sample KBSS13metaG_FD_65862 | JGI IMG/M metagenome (GOLD analysis project Ga0070665, IMG submission 65862) | Switchgrass rhizosphere microbial communities from Kellogg Biological Station, Michigan, USA - KBS S1-3 metaG | ecosystem: Host-associated > Plants > Roots > Rhizosphere > Soil ...
GCAACACGCTGCTCGGTTCAGGCGTCATGCCGCTGGACCAGGTGGTCGCGCGGGGTATCGAGTGGGCGATCTGCACCGACGTCGGCGCGTCGCCGACCACGTCGATGCTCAATGAAATGGCCCAGTTCCTGAAAGTACACGCCGGCCGATCGAGCCACGCCACGCCGTCAACCGCCCTCTACCGAACCACGCTCGCCCCCGCGAAAATTCTCGGCCTCGACAAACAACTCGGCCGGTTCGCCCCGGGTATGCCACTCAGCTATTGTAAAATCGATGCAGGCGCGGACCTGAAGGATTCGCACACGGCCGACGAGGCGATCGTCAACGCCCTGCTTGGCGGCCACGTCACGCCGCCACACGCGGAGATGGATCGCCTCGCAGAGACCGGCCTGGACGCCGGCGAAGCGCTCGGTGTGCTCGAAGGCGACGTCCGCCGAACCACCTATGCGCTTGAAAAGAAAATACTGACAGTGACCATCGCCGGCCGCGAAGTGTTTCGGCGGGCGTAGGCTTGTCACCCTGGCGATCGCGACATCACACTCGGCCCTCAAGCAGCTTGGTCAGCAGTTGAATCTGCTGCTGCTGCATCGCGACCAGTTCCACCCACTGTTCCTGTCGCAGCGTGTCGATCTTTTGATGCAGCGCGAGGATTTCCAGTTCGGACTTCAGGTTCACTTCGTAATCATGCTGGGCCGCGATCCGGTCTTTGGCGGCGTGCCGATTCTGCGACATCATGATTACCGGCGCCTGCAGCGCCGCGAGCATCGACAAAATGAGGTTCAGGAAGATGTACGGGTACGCGTCGAACGGCTTGCCGATTCGCGTCAGGACGACGGTGTTCAGCACGATCCACGCGAGCAGCAGCGACAGGAAGAGCAGGATGAACGTCCACGATCCGCCGAACACGGCGATCCGATCCGCCACGCGGTCGCCGAACGTCAGGCCCGCTTCAAAATCCTTGTGGGCATTGTGGCTGATGTGAAGCCGCTGCGTCAGGCGGTCGACCACGCGCTGCTCGCTTTCACCGGCGGCATGGCACGTACTCAGGAATTTCTGCGTCAACTCTTCGATCGGATTTTTCATGAAGCACTCTAGGAAGGAGGCGGCCGCATTAAGTGCGACGCATGCGCAAGGGGGGAGGAATTGAACGACCGCAACGTCGGCCGGTTGCACTCCATGCGCGAAGTGCAACCGGAATCGATGGGCCAGAGCAGATTCGAACTGCTGACCTCGTCCTTATCAGTGAGGCCCAAACATCGCCGATAAGCCCCGAAGCTCGGGCAACTGCAACAACTTACGGATCGACGAGATATTTCGCAAGCAATCGCATAGACACGCGTTTTTCGCGTACAGAGGCGGTACGACGGTACAGCATCCAGTACAGTGGAAGCACGACTAATTACACCGTGGCATCAGCACCGTAGGCCGAATGAACGGCTATGTGGAGTGAGCTTAGCCTTCAAACTCACCCAGCTTTTCTTCCTCGATCTGCCTCTCTGCGTCCTGTTCGTAGTGTTTCGCAATCCGGTCAAGGATCGAAGCTGTATGCGGCCAGCGAGACCTCACCTTGTCCGCGAAACCGCGGAACTTATCTCGAAGCCGCAGCTCCTGTACGCCACCCTTCTGGACGAAATGGGCACCCCGCCGGTTGTAGATGCCGATCTCCACCCCGTGCTGTAAGGATTCGACTGTGAGCTTTTCCAATGCATCACGGACGGCTTCAACGGGCCACGTTCCATCTGCATCGGAAGGTGCAAACGCGAGTACCTTTCCGATGTGCGAATCAGCGACAGCGAGCCGCCGTTCAGCAGTGGCCAGCTCGCGGGCCCTTCCGAGCCATCGCATCAAGGCTTCTCCGTCAACGGTACCGCGAGGGAAAGGTATATCACCCTCGTCTTTCGATGGCGGCTCCGACTCCACTAGTCCAGGTACCATTTCCCAATTGTGCAGCAACTTATACGCGTGCTGTGCGAGTTGGCGACTCTGCTCAGTTGGTTCGGTTGGTTCATCACCCTCCCCGCGGTAAATCAGCTTGAGTGCCTGCAGGAAGAGATCCGGGGAGCTCGCTAATGCTTTTTGCAAACTCTTAATTCCCCGTCTGGAGTGTTCGAGAGCAGGCAGCCACCTCCACTCCAAACGAACGAGTTCGTCTTGTTGAAGCCCATTTTTCTCTAATCCATCAAGAATCGTGGCTACGTCGTTGCCGGCCCCACCTGTTCTCGGGCCGGGCCAAGATTCCTCCCGCTGCACTGCCTCATCGAGCACTCGAACCGCCAAACCGTTACCCCAGCCATCCTTAGCACTTGAACATCACGCTGAATGTTTCTTCGGGTTGTTTTGAAGTGTTCGGCGAGTCGACGACCGTTCCAGCTCGTTGGCCCCTTTAGAAGAGCAATGAGCTGAAACAGTCGAGCTATTGGTCCACCACGCACAGGAATTTAAACCCTGAGCCCTGTGCGTGGCACTGTCGTTCGCCCCTACGACGGACACATGGTCGTATGTGGGGAGGAAATCTTTAGATCGGGTGAAGGGTCGTTACAGGTATCGATCGGTGAGATAATCCACGAGTTGCGGGACGTGTCTGCGATGCCTCCACAAATTCAGCACGAACTCTTGAACCGTCACGCTTCTGACTTTCACCCCGTCTTGGGCTACCAGCTTGATCAAGGACTCGATCTCTGCCTGATGGCGAGTACCTTGGGGCCCAGGTACTGCGTACCAGAGATAGACAAGCTCGAAGCCGACCTTGCCGTTGCGGTGACACAGTCCCAGCAGATCCTTCAATAGTTGGCTGGCATGGAGGTGAGTGTGATTGGGGTCGCCATCGTCTGAACCGATCTTCTTTGCAAACTCACAGCAGCTTGGCAGCTTGCCCCACAGGGCAACTGTTTCGAGATAGCGGGCTTTGATGCCTTTGGTCTTATCGCGGTCCTCGTCAATACACGTTCGTTGTGTTGAGGAGCCACCGCATTCCCGAATCGCATTAAGCCTTCGAAAAATCGTCGTCGAGATTTCACATCGTGCGACAACTCGTTAGCCCGCCTTTGACATAACTTCTTGAGCCTTTGCATGATCAACCTCGGCGTACACTTCAGTGACGGCGGCCGAGCGATGCCCTAGTACCACCCTCGCCGCGTCCAGCCCGTATTCGCGCCGAAGTCTTGTTGCGGCGTTATGGCGAAGTTGATGTGGATGCCATTGGGGGACAAACACCACCTCAGGCGATGCCTCTGCAATGGCTTGGCGTGCTGCGAGGTCAGCCTGCTTACATGCTCTCGCAATCGCTCGCCTATATGACTCCGTGGTGTAACGGTTTCCCACCGTCGAAACTGGTCGTCGTTTTCGCTTTGCTTGGCTTGGAGTGATCTTGGTTTTTCGTAGCCGACGACGTTCAGCGTGGTACGATGCCATGGCCTCCATCGGACTGAACAGATAGGCCGAAGAATCAGTCACGAGGAACGGCGTGAGGATCTCTTGTGCCGTTGGACCCAAGTACACCGGCCGAACATGCCCGTGGTGCTCGGTCTTATGATGAACCGGGGTGTAGATCCATAACGCTGCCGAGCGATCGATGTCCACTCCTCTCATTGCAACCACTTCACCTGGCCGCATGCCGGTGACGAGTTGAAGTTGGATCATCGCGTTGACTTGCTTTGAGAGATAGGGCTTGACCGCCTCTACGTATTGTTCAGGAACCGGTTTGACGGGTCCATTTTCTTTTGCATCGCTTCGTCCCTTTCTGAGCCCACCGACAGCCTGCAAACCGTGGAAGACGGTTGGCGGAACGAGTTCATTTTCTGTTCCCCATCGGAACATCCTCTTCAAACAGCCGACGTATTTGTTGATCGTGCTGCGGGAGAGCTTTTTACCAATCATCTGCTGCTGAACAGCCTTCAGCCTCAATGGACTGAAGCAGGCGACAGGTTCTAAACCATACAGGTCCTTCAGATATGACAAAGCGTCCTCGACGTTGTGAAAATGACTAGTCGCCTCACCGTCGCGGCGATAGAAGACACGTGCATGATCGAGATAGGCTAGGATCAGTTCGGCAACGCTAAATTGCCCTTCCTCCACAGGACTCTGCGAAGTGATTGTTCTCCCGCTTGCTAGCCATTCTTGGATGAGTCGATCGTACTTGCGTCGACTTTGTTCTGAGTTGTACGGGCCAAGGTAAATGTCTTTCCCGTTCAGGGTGACAACACCAAGACCACGAGACTTGTGATGGCGATAGGCTGGGAGGTGCTGAGACGAGTATGGCATATGCGACTCCGTGAGCCTTGGGATATCCAGTACGTGTACTGGATACCCCGAAGCTTCAGAGCCGCTCTGCCTCACTGAGGCAGGTACGCTAACTGCGTTCGGCAAAAGATCCTACGAGAATGGGCCAGAGCAGATTCGAACTGCTGACCTCGTCCTTATCAGGGACGCGCTCTAACCAACTGAGCTACTAGCCCGAGCGGCGTTGCCCGCCGTTTCGAGCGGAGCATTGTAAATAGAGCGACCTCGGTGTCAAATGACCGCCATGTCGCAATTCAGCGTGCTGATTCTCACCGCCGCCCCGCCGGGGCTGGGAAAAGACGCCGCCGGCGGTGCATTCCTCAAAATCGACGGCCGCGAATCCCTTCTCAAATCCGCTGAACTTTTTCTGAATCGCGACGAGATCAAGCAAATTCTCGTCGTGGTGACAGCCGATCAGGTGGAAGAAGCCAAGCGAAAATACGGGCCGCACTTTGGATTTTCGGGGATTAAATTTGTGGTCGGCGGATCGCGATGGATCGAGCAGATCGCGGCGGGTAAGGAAAAGATCGACCCGGCCAGCACGCACGTGATCGTGCACGACGCCGCCCGACCAGCTGTGGCGTTTTCGGATGTCGACGCGATTCTCGCTGCGGCCGATTCCGCGAAAGTCGCGGCGCTGTCGTACCCACTTCGCGCCACGCTCGCTGAGACGGATGAAGGCGGGTCGCCCGTCACCCTGCACACGCCCGACCGCTACGTCCAGATCGTGACGCCGATCGCGTACGCGAAGAAGACGTACGACGAGATGGCCGCCAGCAAAACCGATCCACACGCGTCGCTGTTCACGCTCGTCAAAGGGCTGCCGCAGAACGTTCGCGTGAACTCGCCAGCCGACGTGCCACTGGTGTCGGCGATGATCAAGATCCTGCCGAAGCCGAAACTCAAGGCGCCCTCCAGTCCGTTCGATGAGGCCCAGTGGTAGTCGGCGCGCCTGTCATTCCAACCCATAAAACCGGAGTCGTTCATGCAAGCTTACGTGATCCCTGTGGTTCTGTTGATCATTTCCAACACCTTCATGACCGCCGCGTGGTACGGGCATTTGAAGTACGAGAACAAGGCACTCTGGCTCACGATTCTTGTGAGCTGGGGCATCGCGTTTTTTGAGTATTGCTTTCAGGTCCCCGCGAACCGCATCGGCCACGTGGCCGGCACGTCGGCGGGTGAGTTGAAGGTCATTCAGGAAGTGATCACGCTCGTCGTGTTCGTCGTCTTTGCACGGCTGTATCTGGGCGAGAAACTGACTTGGAACTACTACGTGGCGTTCGGGCTGATTCTGGCGGCGGTTTTTTTTGTGTTTTACTTCAAACCTGTGCCCGCGACGGTGTAAGAACCCCGCTTCACGCCGGAAATTGCGGCAGTTCGTCGCCCGTCCACCAGGCCGATACGTTCGTCGGCGCCGCCGCCACGCGAACGCCAAGCCACGCGGCGCACACCGCAGCCGCGTGACGCGCCTGTTGCGGCGTATCAAACACCTGCTCGATGCTCTTGTGATTGAACGGATCGTTCCACGCCGACAGGAAATTGCCGACCGTGTATACGTGCAGTACCTGCTGCAAGCTCAGCGCGATCTCCGATCGCATAACCGAGGTGAGGGAAAGATCTAAGATAGGGTTATGATGCATTGCCCGAATCCTTTTGGCACGCAACGACACGCTACTCTCGCCACACAACGTCCGAAAACCAAACAACGGCGTGGATGTGAACACCCTATCCACCGTCACCTGATGTAACAGACTGATCCGCGGCCCTATTTCCGATTTCTTTTTCGGGCGACATCCTGCCCGAACCGAGAGAGTGATCCGCCTAGGGCGCTTCCGTGCAGCGGCGGAGATCGTTGACGTCGACAAACTAGTTTGACGCCGTGAATTGTCAATCAAAGCAAGCCGAGGATTATAAATAATTTGTCGGCGCGGACTAACGATCCCGGCAGAACGGATCGAACGCGCTCGAAATGTGACAAATCTGGCCGCCCGAATCGGTTTATGGTTCAATCCGCAGCCATGACGATCATCGACACCGAAGTAGCCGATCTGTCGACACCTGCCGGTCCCATGCGGACTTACGTCTTTCGTCCGAACACGCCGAGCAAGTCGCCGGGCGTGGTGTTGTATTCCGAAATTTTCCAGGTGACCGCGCCGATCCGCCGCACCGCCACATGGCTGGCTGGCCATGGCTTCGTCGTGGCCGTGCCGGAGGTGTATCACGAGCTGATGGACGGCCCCGGCGTGGTGCTGGCGTACGACCAAGCCGGCGCCGACCGCGGAAACGCCTGCAAAATCCAGAAAGAACTCGCCAGCTACGACGCCGACGCCGCCGCGTGTGTCAAATTCCTGCAAAAGCACCCGAACTGCAGCGGATCCGTCGGCACATGGGGTATGTGCCTCGGCGGACACCTCGCGTTTCGAGCCGCCTGCACCAATCCCGCCGTCACCGCGTCGGTCTGCTTTTACGCGACCGACATCCATAAGCGCAGCCTCGGCAAGGGGATGAACGACGACACGCTCGACCGCATCAAGCAACTCAAGGCCGAGCTGCTCATGATCTGGGGCCGCCAGGACCCGCACGTGCCACTTGCGGGCCGGCGAATCGTCTACGACGCTCTCACCGAGGCGAATATCGACTTCACCTGGCTCGAAATGACCGGCCAACACGCGTTCATCCGTGATGAAGGCCCCCGCTACGACCCTGAACTGGCCCGGCAGGCGATGACACTGGGTATCGATCTGCTGCGACGGAAATTGAGATGAACGCCAAGTTGCCAAGAACGCCAAGCTAGAAACGCCAAGAAAATCAGATAAAAAGGCATTCTTCTTGGCTCTTATCTTGGCGGTCTTGGCGTCTTGGCGTTCATCCCTATACTCTCCCCTTCCGTTCATTCGAAAGGCTAAATGGAATCGTTCGTTGAAGGAAACTGTTGCGTCGTCGGCCTCCAGTGGGGTGACGAGGGCAAGGGAAAGATCGTCGATTTTCTGGCTGAACAAGCCGAGGTCGTCGTCCGCTACTGCGGCGGCGCGAACGCGGGACACACCGTCCGCATCGGCAAGGAAAAGTACGCCACCCACCTGCTGCCGGTCGGCATCTTTCGGCCGGGCGTCGTCAACCTCATCGGCAACGGCGTGGTGATCGACCCGAAAGTACTGCTGAGCGAGATTGACGAATTCACCGCTCGCGGCATTGTGATTACGCCGCAGAACCTCAAGATCAGCTACAAGGCGCACCTGGTGATGCCGTACCACATGGCCCAGGACGCCGCGAGCGAATCCGCCGCTGGTGAAGGCAGCATCGGCACGACCAAGCGCGGCATCGGCCCGACGTACGCCGACAAGATGCACCGCACCACCGCCATCCGCGTGGCCGACTTGGCGCACGAAGACCGACTGAAACAGAAGATCGAGAAGATCGTCACCGATCGAAACAAACTGCTGCACGCGTTGTACGGCGCTCCGCCGCTCGATTGGAAAGAGATTTTCGAAACCTACCGCGAGTACGGCCGCCGGTTGGCCCCATTCGTCGATGACGTCGGCCATCTCCTGCTGCAGTACAACCGCGACGGCAAGCACATTGTGTTTGAAGGCGCACACGCCGTGTTGCTCGACATCGATCACGGTACGTTCCCGTACGTCACCAGCAGCAACTGCAGCGCGCTCGGGCTGTACACCGGCGCCGGCGCCCCGCCGCAGAGCGTGAAGAACTTCGTCGGCATCATGAAGGCGTACAGCACCCGCGTGGGCGGTGGCCCGTTCCCCACGGAGCAGGACAACAAGATCGGCGAATACATCCGCGAACGCGGCAACGAGTACGGCACGACGACTCGCCGCCCCCGCCGCTGCGGCTGGTTTGATTCGATGGCCGTTCGTTACAGCGTAGACCTGTGCGGCATTACCGCGATCACACTCACGCTGCTCGACGTGCTCAGCGGCCTTGATGAACTGAAGATCTGCACCGGCTACACCATCCGCGGCAAAAAGCTCGACTACTTCCGCGCCGATATGGACACGCTGGCCGAGGTCGAACCCGTGTACGAGACCCTGCCGGGTTGGAAGGAAGACATCAGCGGGATTCGCAAGTTCGAAGAACTGCCCGCGGCGTGCCAGGCGTATGTGAAGCGGCTCGAAGACCTCGTCGGCGCGCCGATTAAGATGGTGAGCGTGGGGGCGGAACGCTCCGCCACTTTGATGCGCTGAACAAATGTAGGTTCCGCGTTGGCGGACCGGAATTTCAATTGGTCCGCCAAGGCGGACCCTACATCCTATTCCACGACTCGCGACGGAACGAATTTCGCATCGCCGGCCGCTACTCGTGGCGTGGCGCCGGCGTTGCGAGTCACGAAAAGCACCGCCGCCGTCCAGCTTGGGATGAGGTCGAACCCAGGCAACAATTCCGTCACCAAAGCCGGCAGGAACGCCCAGTGCCACCCGAGCAGACGGACCATCACCACGGCCACGATCAAATCGAGCGCATCGTTCACCGGTGACGCCCCACCTGTTACAAACAGAGGGAAGAGCACCAGCTGAATCGCGTCGGCCAGCATCGCTACGCCGCGGGCGATCCAGACTCGGCTCCGCGTAAGCGTCGGCGGCGTCATGAAGTAATTGAGTACTTTCTCCATGTCCGAATTGTACGCACGGCGGCAACAGTTGACGGCTATAAATTCGCTGCGATCCTAGACACCCGTGACCCAGCCCAATCTTCAAATCCTGCGTTCCGCGTGGCTTGCAACCATGGATTCGCCGCCGATCCGAGACGGCGCGGTGGCCATTGCAGGCGACAAGATCCTGGCCTCCGGCACGCAGGCGGACGTACAACGCGCTTACCCGCAAGGCGTCGTGCAGGATCTTGGTGATGTCGTTCTCCTGCCGGGGCTGGTGAATCCGCACACGCACCTCGAACTCTCCGACCTGAAGCAAGGCGACAAACCCGAAAGCTTCGTCGGCTGGATCATGAACCTCATGGGCCAAACTGCGCGGGCCGGCACCGCCGTGCCGGAGCAGGTGCAGAACGCGGTGAAGGTCGGCGTCGCCCAATGCATGAAGTTCGGCGTCACCAGCGTCGGCGACATCAGCAAGCAGTGCATGCACTCGCGGCCGATCTTGCGCGACGGGCCGCTGCGCGTCGTGAGCTACGGCGAGATTCAGGCGATGGCGCAGCGGCGAGGATTGCTCGACGAGCGATTCGCCGCCGCGTCGGACATTTCGCAGGATTCGGAATTTCTGCGCGTCGGCGTCACGCCGCACGCGCCGTACACGGTGGAGCCCGAAGGGTACGCACGCTGCGTCGCCTTCGCGCGATCGGAGAATCGCCCGCTCGCCACCCACCTGGCCGAGACGCCGGACGAGACGATCTTTCTTGAAAACCAGACTGGCGCGTTCCGCCAGTTGTGGGAGCTGGGCGTGAAGGCGTGGGACGAGCACGTGCCCAAATACACCGGCGGGCCGATCCGCTTCGCACGCGATGTTGACTTGCTCAGCATTCCCACGCTGCTGGCCCACGTGAATTACTGCGACGACGACGAGCTGCAAATCCTTGCCGGCGGCAAGGCGAGCGTCGTCTACTGCCCGCGCACGCACGACTACTTCGGCCACCCGCCGCACCGCTGGCGCGAGATGCTCGCTGCCGGCATTAACGTTGCCGTGGGAACGGATAGCTGCGCGAGTTCGCCGGACCTGAACCTCGTCGACGAGTTGCGCCTGCTGCGAAAACTCGCGCCGGACATTCCCGCGATCGACCTGTGGGCGGCGGCGACCACCCGCGCCGCCAAGGCGATCTGCATGGGAGGCCGCGTCGGCTCGATCGGGCCGGGCAAGTGCGCAGATTTGGTCGCCTTTCCGATTCATCAGAGCGAAACTCCACTGGAAACGATTTTGGATGAGCCGATCCTGCCGACGGGTGTGTGGATCAATGGGAAGCCGTTCGGCGTGCCCGTCTCCGCATAATTCCGAAGAAGTACAACTCCGAAATTTGCGCAAAACACTTTCGTTCGCCCACCTTGCGGCATAACCACAGACGGCCACGGAGGTTGGGCAAAATCGCCCGCGGGCGCAGGCGGTTGTAAACGGTTGCAAACGAGCGCAAACGGGCGCAAACGAGCGCAAAGGTGCAAAAAGGTACAGAAAGGTACGCCGTCGATTCACTCGCATAGCTCCTCCAACAGGTTGCCAACACGCGACTGCCACAACACGCCGCGATGAAGGCGGGCGCAATGTCCGCTTCCATAATCACTGGCACTGCGCCGCCGGCGACGAGGCTGGCGCGCACCGCCGACGCACGAAACCTTCGCCGTGCCTAAATAATCACGTTTTATTTTTCGGATTTCCTATTTTGCGCGTGTCGCCAATGGCACGCCAAAAGCGGTTCAGCGAGTTTACGTTCGCGAAGGCCGCGGCAGGCTGGGCTGGTTGGACGCAAAATTGTGGCGCGCGGCGCGTTTCGATGGAGCGGGTGCCACAGGTCGCGGTACTCCGAGACCTGTGCGCATGGTCGGATAACACAGGTCTCGGAGTACCGCGACCTGTGGCACCCTGCAGAGCCATGACGCCCGCCGCGCTAGATCAACGGCTTGGCGCGCAGCAGCCGGTCCAGATACGGCGTGATCAAACTCCCCACCAGCAACGCGATGAATGGCCCGATCGACACCGACAAATACCGCTGGCCCACCGCCGCCAGGATTCCGATGATGATCGCGTAAACCGCACGTGAGCCCTTGGCCATCGGGCGGACCGACGGATCGGTCGCGAGGAAGATCGCCATGAACAGCACCGGCGAGGCGAGCAGTTCGTAGTGCACGAACGTCATCGCGGTCGGCCAACCGACGCGGGGGTCGCGGATGGCCAGCCACTGCCAGTCAGCACGGTCGGCGATCACCACCGGCACGGGCAGGACGTAGAGCGCGATCATCAGGCTCACCACGATCAGCAACGGAATGCGGTAGTCGATCAGCCCGCGGTAGAGCAGAAACAATCCGCCAGTCACGATCGCGACGACGCTGCCCATGCCGATGGGCGCGGGTTGGCCGGCGAGGATCAAATCCTGGATCGGCGGCATGCGATCTCGCACGAGCGCATCCATCGACACCCAAGACTCTTCGTTGCCGCGCGTGAATGCGTGGAGCTGCTCGCTTGCCGGTGGGATTCGCAGCGCGGCCTGGCCGTGGATGGTGGGCCGGGTGATCCACGGTTCTTTGCTGGCGGCGACAGGCCTGCCGCTGCCGAGGTCGAGGATATCGCCGGCGAAGACGCGATCGCGCTGCAGCACGCTGCCGGGCACAAGGCTCGGGCCGAAGAGTGCGACGATCAGCAAATAGGTTGCCAGCACCGGATGCACGCGACCGACGCCGAGCCCGCCGAGCAGCCAGTTGAGGATGACGAGCATCGCCCCGGCCGCGGGAAGGATCGGCCAAATCTGTGGTTGGTTTTTGTAGTGAACCGCCAGGTGCGCCGGGAGCATGAGGGCAAGCACGATCGACAGCCACAGCATGTGGGCAACGCGAATCTGCCCGCCGCGCAGGCCGATGCGCCGCCAGATGACCGCCATCGACATCGCGGACGCAACGACTAACCCGATCGCCAACATCGCCCGCCAGCCGAAGAGCGCCATGCCGGCCGTCAGCGGGAAAATAGCGCCGCAAGCGTAGGTGATGAACACCGACGGCACGCTCATGCCGCTGTGCAGCAGCACGGTCTCCGGGGCTTCAATCGGCGGCGGATCGGCGGGATGGAGGTGGAGGGGAGTTTCCATGATCTCGGAAGAAAGGATGAAGGATGAATGCAGAATGATGAATGGAGAAGATTGTCTTCATTCATCATTCTGCATTCATCATTCATCCTTCGTTTTCCCTCCTTTCGTTCGCATCCCGCGGATGCCCATCAAAATCGGCAATCGGCTGGGGCACACGTAATCGCACAATCCGCATTCCACACACGCCGCGATGCCGTAATACTCGGCGGCCTCCGGGTCGCGGCGCTGCGCCGAATCGAGCAGGCCGGCCGGGTGGATGTTCGACGGGCACGCCTCGACGCACCAGCCGCAGCGGATGCACGGGTCGGGGTTGACGGATCGCGGGCCGGGTGAAGCGTGCAGCGCGATTTCGCCGCCGCCGATGATCGCTTCGCGGGGGATTCGCCGGTCGCGCAGCACGTCGCCGCCGCGGAAGACGAAGCCGCCGGTGGCGACTTGGCGGGCCTCGAGCAGGTCGTCGAGCGACGAGCCGACGGGCATGAGCGCCAGGTGCGTGGTGTTACGCGAGTGGTTATAGAGGGCGATCGGCGCGGCCAGCATCGGCTGCTGGTCGACCACCACGCGCCCCACCGCCACGGCCGCCACCGCGTCGAGCAGGAGCACGCCCTGATCGCTGGGCAACCGGCCGGGCCGGAGTTTTCGCTTCATCAGCGTGGCGAGCAGGATCGACGGGTCGGCCTGCGGGTAGTCGTTGACGATTTCCAGCGCCGTCATGCCGCCGGCTTTTTTTACGGCCGCCACCACGTCGGGCAGGAGGCGTTGCTGCATGACGACGACGGCCTTGCTCGCCCCGCTCAGCCGCGTGATCAGCCGCACGCCGGCGATGAGCTGTTCGATCTTCTGCGACGCGATGGCCGCCCCGATCGGCATGTTAGGGTCGCCGTCGAGAACGCTGCAGACGACGGTATCGATCGGCCGACGCAGCGATTCGTGCAGTTGCGCCAGCAGGTTGGGGCTCGTCCAGCGGTCGATCCACACGCCCGCGTCGCGCAGGCGATCGATCCAGCCGCCGCGATCGGATTCGGACGGCGCTGTGGGGAGTGGGACGATATCAGTTGAGGTGGTCGGCGTTGGCGGAGGCGAGTCTCCGGATTGCTCCGTCGGCGCGGCGACGACTTCCGACTCGACCTGCACTTCGGTCCCGTCGCTTCGCTCAGGACCGGCTGGCAGCGCGCCGATCGTTGCCAGCTCCACGCCGTGCACCACTCGGCCGCTCGTGAGCGTCACCTGCAACGTCCCGCGAATCTCCGCCGCCACCGGCGCGAGCGGCCAGTGATCGAACTGCGAGACCGATTCAACGAGCCGCTCGCCCGCCAACACTTTCGTGCCAATCGGCCTGATTGGCGGCGGCTCGACACTGCTCCGCAACGTCAGCGGCACGCGAAGAAGCGCGGGGGTGGGGAGCAGATCGAAAGTGGGATGACGTGTCGGTCGCACGAGTCTCCTAAAGACTCAGACGTTTGAACTCGCCAGCGGAACCCCCGCACTTTTGCACACCTTCTTGAGCGCGTCGGCCGCCGTCTTAAACAGCTCGGGGCCGGTCTCGCCGTGACTGTGGCCGGCGACTTTCAGGTGCGGCTCGAGGCTTAGGAATCCGTTGTACCCCGACGCCCACGCGTCTTTCAGGATCGGCTCGATGTGGCCGTCCCCTTCACCGGCGGGGACGACTTTGCCGCTGCCAGAGATCGCGTCCTTGATATGAATGTGCACGGTAAACGGTTTAAGCAGCGGCCAGTTCACCTGCGGGTTGTCGCCGCACTGCACGAAGTTGGCGAAATCAAACGCCGTCCGAAGCTTGGGCGAGTTGACGGCCGTCATCAGCTCCGCGCACCGTCGGCCGATGTCGCCGTAGATGCCCTTTTCGTTCTCGTGCACCAGCACCACGTCCTTGTCTGCGATGTATTCCACCTTCTTCTTAAACCGGGCCACGACCTCGTCGTGCAATCCCTCGACCGGTCCTTTGCCTTCACCGCCGGCCGGGTAGTAGCTGAAAAGGCGGATGAACGGCGCGCCGAAAAACTTCGCCAGGTCGACCGCGGTCTTAAACCGCTGGAAGTGCTCCTCGAACGGCTTGTCGATCGCCACCTTGCCGATGGGCGACCCGATCGCCGCCACGCCTATGCCGGCCGACTCGAGCTTGGCCTTGATCAGGTTCTTCATCTTCTGCTCGAAATCGAGCACATTGATTCCCTCCACGCTGCGGAGTTCGAAATGGGTGACGCCGTTGGCTTTGCAGACGGCGATCTGTTCGTCGAGGTGGGGAGAAATCTCATCAGCAAACGCGGCTAGCTTGAGCATACAGACTCCTTTGGGGTTTTCAGGGAGTGTCGGGCTCAGTGCGACCATCGTCAAGCCGCTTGCGGCTAAGCGGACACGGGTTTACTTTGCTGGACCTTGCCTAAGCGAATCGCCATCCTCGGCTCGACCGGATCCATCGGCACGAGCACGCTCGACGTCATCCGCCATCTCGGCAAGCCCTTTCAAGCGACCGTCCTGACCGCTCACAAGCAACTCGATCTGCTGGCCAGGCAAGTCGCGGAGTTCAAGCCCGCCTGCGTGGTGGTGACGGATGAATCGCTCGACGAGGCAGCCGTGCGGAAGGCGATCGGCGCAGGACCCGACATTCTCATCGGTCCCGCGGGAATGGTGAAGGCTGTACAGCGTGACGACGTCGATCTCGTCGTCGCCGCCGTCGTCGGTGCCGCTGGGTTGCCTGCCGTCTTGGCCGCCGTTGAAGCGGGGAAGACGCTGGCGCTGGCCAACAAAGAGTCGCTCGTCGTCGCGGGGTCGATCCTCATCCCGCTCGCCCGTAAGAATAACGTCGCCATCCTGCCGGTCGATTCCGAGCACTCGGCCGTCTTCCAGTCGATGGCGTGCGGGAAACTTTCCCAAGTCCGGCGCGTGATCCTTACAGCCAGCGGCGGGCCGTTCCGCAAAACGCCGATCGACCAGATGAAGCGGGCCACCCTCGCCGACGCCCTCAAGCACCCGACGTGGCAGATGGGCAGCAAGGTCACCATCGACTCGGCCACCATGTTCAATAAAGGGCTGGAATTTATAGAGGCCTGCTGGCTGTTCGATCTTCCGCCGGAGAAGGTGGAGGTTGTTATCCACCCCGAGTCGATCGTTCATAGCATGGTGGAATACGTGGACGGAAGCGTCATCGCGCAGTTAAGCCCGCCTGACATGAAAACGCCGATCCAGTACGCCCTTACGTATCCCGATCGGGCCGCGGGATGTTCAAAGACTCTGGATATAACGAAGGCGTTCGCCCTGCATTTCGAGCCGCCCGATCCGGAGCGTTTCCCGGCCCTTGGGCTCGCTTATGCCGCAGCTAAAAATGACGGCGATTCGGGTGCCGTACTGAACGCCGCCAATGAAATAGCCGTAGAAGCCTTTATTAACGGGCGCATCGCCTTCGGCGAGATTTCCGAAGTCGTGCAACGTACAATTACCGGACATCGGCTTCAGCCATCACCGAATTTGGACGATTTATTGGCAGCCGACCGAAAAGCACGTAAGGCGGCATCAGCCGTCATCGCGGAACTAGGAAAATTAGCCACGGACACCCGCAGCTAATAAAAGGATTGATCTCGCATGGCCATGTTCGCTCAAGCTCCCGGCATTATTCTCCTCGCACTCGGATTCGGCTTCGTGATTTTCTGGCACGAGCTGGGTCACTTCTTTGCCGCCAAATGGGTGGGCATCAAGGTCGAACAGTTCGCCGTCGGATTCGGGCATGCGCTGGTCGCCTGGCGTAAGGGCATCGGCTTTCGCATCGGCACGACCAAGCCGGAGTACGACAAGCGTGTGGCCACGTGGCTGATCGCCAATCGCGGCATGGCCGAAGTCTCCGAAGAGAAGATCGCACCGGCCGACGAAATCGCCGCGACGAAGGCGCTCGGCCTGGGTGAAACCGAATACCGTCTCAACTGGATCCCGCTCGGCGGCTACGTGAAAATGCTCGGGCAGGACGATCTCGATCCCAACGCCCTTTCGGCCGACCCCCGCTCGTTCAACCGCAAGTCGATCGGTGCCCGCATGCTCGTGGTGTCGGCCGGCGTGATCATGAACATCTTCCTGGCGATGATCGGCTTCGCGATCGTGTTCGGCCTGGGCTTCGACGGCCCGCCCGCGGTCATCGGCAACGTGCTTTACGGCTCACCGGCACAAAAGGCCGGGCTCGAAGCCGGCGATCGCATCGCTTACCTCAACGACTCTTATCAGCACGATTTCACCATGCTCGCCCCGAACGTGGCGCTGGCCGGCGACGACGCGAGCGTTCGACTGGTAGTGGAGAAAGCCAACGGGCAATTCACGCACGTCACCGTCACGCCGCAGCGCCCGCCGACCGAAGGCAAGGGCTTTCTGCAGCTCGGCGTAGGCCAGCCGTACGATCTGGTCGGCCTGCAGGACACGCCGGCCGCGCAGGAAGGGTTCACCAAGACGAACCTCGTTCGGGCCGACTTCCTTCAACTCAAGCCGGGCGAGCGGATCGTGGCCATCCAGGGCAAGCGGATTGAAATCCCGCCCACCACCGAGCAGATCCTCGCCGAAAAAGGCAACCGCGAAAAATACTTCACAATGAAGCGGATGAACCTGCACCTGCTCGATCAGGCGATGCAGACCTCCAAGGGCCAGCCGATCGAACTGACCGCCGCGAACGCCGCGGGCGTGGAGCGCGTCATTAAGGTTCAGCCGACGTTCGGCGCGAATTCGACGTTCGACGGCAACTCGCTCCGCATCGCCGGCATGGCCATGCGGTCGCGCGTGGCGACGGTGATGGAAGAATCGCCCGTTGTCGACAAGATTCTGCCCGGCGACGTGATCGAGCAAGTAACGATCAACAACAGTGCGTCCCCCACCGTTTTCACGCCCACGATCGAGCTGTTGAAAAAGACGCTCACCGAGGCCGGCGAGAACGGCGACAAGGTAACCGTTACTGTCCTGCGCGACGGCAAGTCCATCGTGGTGGTTGACATCACGCCCAAGCGCCTGAGCAAGACGCGTTACGGCCTGGGCATCGGGCCCGACGAAGACTCGATGTCGACGGTCGTCGGCGAAGTCACCAAGGGCAGCCCGGCCGACCGGGCGGGCATTCCGCGCGGCGTGGCGATCGCGAAAATCAACAACACGCCGGTGAACAACTGGCCTGAGATCAAGGAAGCCCTAGGCGCGCTCACGCCGGGCCAGCCCGCGGTCATCACCGTGGCCGGCACGGAAGCGAAAACGTACACCCTGCCCGGCCTGACCGAGGCGGAGATCGCCGCAATCAAGGCGATTGATTACGACATTAACCTGCAGTTCCACTCCATGTCCTTCCCGCGGCAAACCAGCAACCCGTTGACGGCTGTCACCTGGGGCGTCGGCGCCACGCGCGACCTGGTCGTGCAGACCTACATCTCGCTGCGCCGCCTGATCGACGGGTCCGTCCCCGCCAGCGGCATGATGGGCCCCCTGGGCATCCTGACGGCCGGCACGGGCTTCGCCGAAAAGGGACACACCTGGCTGCTCTGGTTCCTCTCGATGATCAGCGCGAATCTGGCCGTGGTGAACTTCCTCCCGATCCCGATCGTGGACGGCGGGTTGTTCATGTTCCTGATTCTTGAAAAGATCAAAGGCAAGCCGCTCTCGCCCAAGACGCATGCGATCGCGCAGTACATTGGCCTGGCGCTACTCGGGTTCGTGTTCCTGTTCGCGACGTGGCAGGATATTACGCGGATGATCTGGTAGGCGAGTTTAAAACACGAAGTCACGAAAACACGAAGCGGCACACCGACGAGGTGTGCCGCTTTTTCGTTTGGAACACACTATTCACATCAAATTGTCATCCTGAGCGTACTCGCGAAGGATCTGCTTCAACCGTCGCTCGATGCCAGATCCTTCGCGAGTACGCTCAGGATGACAACGCCGACCTATCGACTCTCCGCGAACCACTGTCGCTGTCGCTCCGTCCACACGCGAGGCCGGTCGATTTCGATCGCGTCGCAACCGAAGGTTCTCGCGATGCGTCGTCGCAGTTCGTCCACGCCTTCGCCGGTGGTGGCTACAGTGTGAATCGCGTTGGGCACATCGATCACGCCGCGATCCGATTTGTTGATCACCACGATCGCGTTCGCGAACCTCGCCACCAGCGGCGACTGGTCCGGCTCCATCGGCTGCGTCGGATCGAGCACCAACACCACCGCGTCCGCCTGCTCGACCACGCCGCGGCTAAGCGCGATCGCCTGCCGCTCGAGTGGGTCGGCCGTCTCGCGAACGCCCGGCGTGTCGACCAGCAGCACCGCCAGCCCGTTCACGTCGGCGATCTCGCCCACCCAGTCGCGCGTCGTGCCGGGCAGGTCGGCCGTGATCACTCGCTCGCGGGCGAACAACTGATTGGCCAGCGTCGACTTGCCGACGTTGGCCGCCCCCACGATCGCCACCCGTGGCGGATGAAGCAGCCAGTGCAGCGATCGGTCGGCGAGCATCTGTTGAGTGGCGCTGCGAGTCGCATCCCTCATCCACGCGGCGGGTTGGGCAAGCAGGACGCGAAGCGCTAGTTCCGTTCGCGCAATCGGCAGGTACGCCGCCACTTCGCGGTCGATTTCAGACTCGCCCTCCACCGCCGCGGCCGGTAGCGGCATTGCCGCGTGATCCGTCACCGAAAAACCGTTCGCCCGCGCCAGTTCGAGAAACGCATGCACCACCCACGCCCCGCCGTGCAGGCAGACGTCGGCCAACTCGTCGCTCAGCTTGGCCACCACGGGATCGTCGATCACACGCTCGCCGTCACGGATTTCGCCGTGTACCGGTCGATTAAGCAGCGGAGGCCGCGAGAAATGTTTCGTGAGGAACGCATCCACGCCCTGCCCGTGCAGCCGCACGACGGCGATTGCCGCCGCGCCGGGCGCCGTGAGTAGGATTGCTTGGTCGGGCATGGGCATGTTCCTCTCCCGGAATGCTGGGAGAAGGTACGGTGAGGGTTCTTCTTCAAACTTGCAAACGGATTGCGTATCGCGACATCCCAACCTTCTCCCGGCGTACCGGGCAAAGGAGCAAGGGTGCCCCGCCGCGACTTACGATTCTTCCGCCACCGCGTATTTCGTGTACGCCAGCGCGATGCCGTACAGCGTGAGATCCGGCGAGACGGCGTGGGTGAGTTCCCAGCCTTCAAACAGCGCCTTGGCGTCGCCGCCCGTGGCGATCATGTCGGGCCAGTGGCCGAGGTCCATGGCGTAGAGTTCGAGCAGTTCCTTCACCATGCCGCGTACGCCGTGGTACACGCCCGTGAGGATTGCCTGCTGGGTGCTTTTGCCGATGGTGTCGGTGGGCCGCTCGAACGGGAGGCGCGGGAGCTTGGCGGTTTTTTCGTGCAACGCGTCGAGCATGACGTTCACGCCGGGCGAAATCGCCCCGCCGAGGAATTCGCCGGCATCGTTACACACGTCGACGGTGATGGCAGTGCCTGCATCGACGACGACGCACGCTTTCTCCATCAGATCGTAAGCGGCCGCGACATTGAGCACGCGATCGGCGCCGGTTTGCGACGGCTCGTCGGTCTGCACCTTCATCGGTATGGGGATTTCTTCGCCGACCCACTGCACGACGTGATTGGTCAGCCGCAGCACGAGTTCTTCGACCGGGTCGTCCATATCCGGATTGACCGACGCGCCGACGATCGCCGGCTTACCCGATTCCGGCAGCATGCGCCACGCGGCGGTGATTTCCTTCGCCCACGAATCGCGATCAGCGAGCACCACGCGCGACGAGTGTTTGAGTTCGCCGCTGTGAAAGACGCCGATCGCCAGGCGAGTGTTGCCGACGGAGAGAACGAGTAGGTTGATGTCCATAGTGTGATTCAGAATGCGAATTGCGGATTTCGGAATGAGGATCGAATCCGCCATCCGAAATCCGCAATTTCAAATCCAGTGGCCTCTATCGGAGTCGAACCGATACGCCCTTGCGGGCAAGGGATTTTGAGTCCATCGCGTCTGCCAATTCCGCCAAGAGGCCGTGGGCCTTATTGGGCCCATTTCTTTGCAGGGGGTCTATAATGTTTACTTTTGGAACGTTCGCAAGAGGCCGATGATAATTGGGGCAATCCCGAGGTTTTACGTGCTTGGCTGCCTACGATGATCACCGATGCTCACACAGTTCTAACATTCGCTTGTAAGCTAGCCGTGTCCCATGATCGACTCGAACGCCTCATTTGTGCCCGTTGAAGTCCCTCCCGGCGAATTGCTGAAGCCCGACACGTCGGCCGACTTCATCAATCGCGATCTGGCGTGGCTGGAATTCAATCGGCGCGTACTGCACGAGGCGCTCGACGAGCGCACCCCGCTGCTCGAGCGGGTGCGGTTCCTGGGCATCTTCACCAGCAACCTCGACGAATTTTTCATGAAGCGGATCGGCTCGCTCATGCGACAGGTCACCGGGGCCGCTGTCTCGCGCACGCCGGATGGCCGAACACCGCTGGAAGTGGTAACCGCCATCCGCCAGATGCTCCTGCCGATGCTCGCCCAACAGGCAGACGTTTTCAGCAAGCAGATCCGTCCGCAGTTATCAATGCAGGGCGTGCAACTCGTCGAATGGGAAGAACTGACGCAAACCGAGCGCGAAGCGGCCCATCGATTTTTTGATGCGAGTGTGTTCCCGGTCCTCACACCGCTCGCCGTCGATCCGGGCAGCCCGTTTCCGTTTATCTCGAATCTGTCCACCTCGATCGGCGTCGTTATTCGCCACCCGGACGGCGAAGAACTCTTCGCCCGCGTGAAGGTGCCCGAGGTACTGCCCAAGTGGATCAACCTCGGCACGACGGCCGAGACGTACCGGTTCGTTTCGCTGCACGAGATCATCCGTCACAACCTGCAGGATCTGTTCCCGGATATGACGATTCTCGACGTCATGCTCTTCCGCGTCACCCGCAATGCCGATATCGAACGCGACGAGGAAGACGCTGAAGACTTGCGTCAGTTGATGGAAGACGAACTTCGCCAGCGCAAATTCGCCAAGGCCGTGCGATTGGAGCACGGGCCGAACCCGAATCCGTGGATTCGGCAGTTTCTGATGGAAGAGCTGGAGCTGAGCGACAACGAGGTGTACGAGCTGTCGTCAGAGCTCGACTACGACGACCTGCGGCCGATTACCGATCTCAATCTGCCCAAGATGCGCTTCGAGCCATGGACGCCCGTAGTTCCGCTGGCACTGGCCGACGATGAGAGCGACATCTTTGCGGTCATTCGCGCCAACGACCTGCTAGTGCACCACCCTTACGAAAGCTTCGCCGCCAGCGTCGAGCGATTCGTGAAAGCGGCCACGGCCGACCCGAAGGTGCTGGCGATCAAGATGACACTCTACCGCACCGGCGACGCCAGCCCGTTCATCAGCACGCTCGTCCGCGCTGCTGAAGCTGGTAAGCAGGTCGTCTGTCTCGTCGAATTGAAAGCCCGCTTCGACGAAGAACGTAACATCCTCATGGCCGCCACGCTCGAAAAAGCCGGCGTGCATGTGGTGTATGGCGTGATCGGCCTGAAGACGCACACTAAGACCACGCTCGTCGTCCGCGAAGACCCCGACGGCATCCGCTGCTACGCCCACATCGGCACCGGCAACTACCACGCCGCCACCTCGCGACTGTATACGGATCTCGGCTTATTCACCTGCAACCCGGATATCACCCGCGATCTGGTGGAACTCTTCCACTACCTCACCGGCCGATCGCTCAAGCACACGTACCGCAAGCTGCTAGTCGCGCCGGGTAACATGCGCGACCAGTTCCTGGCATTAATCGAACGAGAGATCACCAACGCCAAAGCCGGCAAGCCCGCGCGGATCATCGCCAAGATGAACAGCCTGGAAGAACGCAAGGTCTGTCAGGCGCTTTACGACGCCAGCCGCGCCGGCGTAGAGGTGGACCTGATCATCCGCGGCTTCTGCTCGCTCCGCCCCGGCGTGCCGGGATTGTCTGACCGCATTCGCGTGATCTCCGTCATCGGGCGCTTCCTCGAGCACTCGCGCATCTTCTACTTCCGCAACGCCGCCGAAGACCCCATCAACGGCGATTTCTCCATCGGCTCGGCCGACTGGATGTACCGCAACCTGCTCGCCCGCGTAGAAGCCGTCGTCCCCATCGAGCGCCGGCCCCTGCGTGAAAAGCTGTGGGACATCCTGCAGATCATGCTCGGCGACCGCCGCCAGGCGTGGGAGATGCAACCCGACGGCTCGTACGTGCAGCGCGTAGCGGGGCCGAACGATTTGGGCACGCATCAGTTCCTGATGAACCAGACGAAGGCGACGTCGCTCTCACGCGAAGAGTTGCGACTGTTTCACTGATCCATTGCAGGCCCCCGTAGGGCACGCTATTGCGTGCCAAACATTCACGCCGTCACCGCGTCCGTTGCAGGCTGATCGTCGTCGATCCGATGCCCACCGTCTGCTTCACCTGCATGCCGTTGATCAGCCCTGTGCGCATGTCGTACGACGCAGCCGACTGCTCGGCCGGCGATTGATCGGCGAAGATGACCGACCCATTCTGCACGCCGGCCACGCTCAGGCGGTGCTTGGTGTACGGGTCTTCGTCCAGCACCTGGCCCTGCTGCACCTTGCCGAGGATTTGCGGATCGATCCACATGTTCGCGAGGCTGCCTGCGCGGTCGGCAACGTTCGGTTGCGGCTGGCCGCCGTTGCCGTAGTCGATGGCGGTCGTCTGGCGGAACGTGACGCTGTACGCGTCGATCTTGCCGATCTCCCATCGCATGCTAAACCCGCACTTCATGCTGGGGACCTGCGGAATTTCGGTCACGTACGTCCCGCCGAATTCCATGCCGCGGAGCTGGGCCACCTCGCGCGGCCCTTGCTGGCCGATCCACGGGAGCGTCACCTGCCGCATGTTCACGAAGAAGCCCTGCGTGATGTTGTTGGTTTGGCCGCCCCACGTGCTCGTGCCATTGGGGCCGGCAATCATCTGTCCCTGTCCCATCGTGCTCGAGCCCGTGGAGATCATGAGCCCGGTCTGCGAGTCGTACGTGCTTTGAGTCCAGCCAGTGTCGACCTTGGTGATGATGCGCACCACGTTGAACGTCTGATTCTGCAACTTGTACGGCCCGCGCCACACACGCACCACGCCGCCGGGGCCGTTCTGCATCTGCGCGAGCTGTCGCGGGTCCATCCAGTAATCGCCGCCGTTGTTCACCGGCAGGACGTAACCCGTCGCTGAGATGAGCGTGACGTTCTGGTTCTCTGGATTGATCAGGTAGTTCTTGGCGTCAACGACCGCCGTTCCGTTGTTCACACTGGCTACGGTCAGTTGCTGATATCCGTATCCGCCCGAGCCGGGATTATTCTGCTCCGACCACCTGCGGCCGTCGGGGGTGGTCCAATTGCCTTGGTCGTCCGGTGCAAGCACGGTGGTGGCGCCGGGGATGCTGGCCGATCCGCTCCAGAAGGTCAGGCGCACGCCGGGCTTGAGCCACGCGGGCGCTGCGTCGTTATTCCCCCCGGGACCGAATGGTCCGGGCTGCGGCCCCGGTGCGGGTGCCGGACCGGGGCCGACGGGACCAGGCTGCGGACCGGGGCCGGGTTGCGGCTGGTTGCCGCCCATCAGCGCGGCGATGTCTGCCCGTGCGAGCACCACGTCCTGCTGCTTGTCATTCTCGTCTTCCACCGTCAGCGTCAGCTTCGACCCGACCGGCCCCATGACCATCGCGCGGAGCTGCTCGGGCGCCAGCTTCTCAACCGACTTCCCGTCAACGGCCATCAAATACAATCCCGCTTTGAGTCCCGCGTTGGCCGCAGGACTACCGGGAAGAACCGCTGCGATGACGAGTTCGCCGTCGGCGTTCTGTTCAAATCGAATTCCGATTCCGCCCACCGCGTTTGCATCGACCGGCGGCGCAGGATTCGGATTCACCGGAGCACCACCGCCCAACGGATTCGGAGCCGCGCCACCACCACCCAGCGGATTTCCTCCTCCCGGCGGCGCGAGCACGCCCTGTCGCTTGAGCGGATAGTTCTGTCCGGCGCTCGTGATCGTGATGTCGTTCCCGTTGATGCCGATCGAAAACGGATACTTCTGTCCGTCGGCCACGAACTGACCCGAGAGCTGCGAATTGTTCACCCATCCGCCGCACGCGTATCGATTGCCTTTGAACGTGAGCCAGCCGGTGTAAGCTTCCTGGGCCGCGTCGTAGTTCATGTCGAGCGAAATGTTTTCACCGACAAAGTTCCCCGCAAACGGCCGCTGCTCGACGGCGGGTTTCGCCAGCGGATTCTCCGCGTGTGCGATCGTGAACGATAGCATGACAATCCAAGCAAACCCGATTGGCCAGCGCATGTGTCGCATGTTTTTCCCGCGCAAGAGAGAAATGATCGCGGCCCACCCATGGGCCACGAAATCACTGTAAGTTCGAAAAACATTTTTGCCACAGATGAACACGGATGCACACAGATCAGTAATTTGAATTCTTGCTTTCTCACGTGTAAAAATCTGTGCCCCATCTGTGGCAAAATTGGGTCCCGCATTAGCAATTGCGGAGATTCCTTGACTTTCGCCCGATTTTCGGCTTTAATCCGTTCACCATGCAGCGCACAGCCCTTCGACTTCCGCAACTTACGTCGGCCCTTCCGGGCCTGACGACAATTTGCACGTGATCGCAGGGAACGCTGCCTAGATGGAATTTGGATGACCCCTGCGATCAACATCGTAGGGGTTTTTTGTTTGGCGGAGTCTTCAGTCAGTTAGGAGCAGGTCATGGAACAGATTCGTATTTTCGACACCACGTTGCGCGACGGCGAACAATCTCCCGGATGCACCCTCACGCTCCCGGAAAAGCTGGAAATCGCGCACCTGCTCGAAGACATGGGTGTCGACATCATCGAAGCCGGCTTCCCGATCAGCTCTGACGGCGATTTCGAGTCCGTCCAGCAGATCGCCAAAGAGATCACCCGCTCCACGGTGTGCGGCCTGAGTCGCTGTACGCCCAAGGACGTGGAACGCGCCGGCGAAGCGATCAAGCACGCCAAGAGCGGCCGCGTGCACATCTTCTGCGCTACCAGCAAGATCCACCGGGAGCACAAGCTGAAAAAAGGGAAAGAGACGATCCTGCAGATCAGCGTCGACTCGATCAAACAGGCCAAGCAGTACACCAACGACATCGAGTTCTCGCCAGAGGACGCGAGCCGGACGGAACTGGATTTCCTGGTGGAGATGGTGCACGCCGCGATCGAGGCCGGCGCGACGACGATCAACATGCCCGACACGGTCGGCTACGCGACGCCCAGGACGTACGGCGAAATCTTCGCCCACGTGCGAGCCAAGCTGCCGATCATCGACCAGCGCAAGATCATCTTGTCGGCCCACTGTCACGACGATTTGGGCATGGCCGTCGCCAACTCGCTGTCGGCGGTTGAAAATGGCGCCCGTCAGGTGGAGTGCACGATCAACGGCCTGGGGGAGCGGGCCGGCAACGCCGCTCTGGAAGAAATCGTCATGGCGCTGCGAACGCGCGGCGATTACTTCAAGGTCGGCACGCGGATCGATTCAACGAAGTTGTACGCCGCCAGCAAACTGGTCAGCACGCTGACCGGAATGGTGGTGCAACGCAACAAGGCGATCGTCGGCGAGAATGCGTTTGCGCATGAATCGGGCATTCACCAGGACGGCGTGCTGAAATACCGCGAAACCTACGAAATCATGGACCCGGCCACCGTCGGCATTCCCAAGGGCGCGTTGGTCCTGGGCAAACACAGCGGCCGGGCGGCGTTTAAGGACCGCATCAACACGCTCGGCTATCACCTGACCGACGAACAGGTCGAGGCCGCGTTCGTACGCTTCAAGACGTTGGCGGATAAGAAAAAGGAAGTCTTCGACGAAGACATCGAAGCCTTGGTCGACAGCCAGCTGGAAATCAGCGCCGGCCTGTGGGAATTGGCCGGCCTGCAGGTCACGGCCGGCAGCAACACCACGCCGACGGCGACCGTCACGCTCAAGGACGCCAACGGCGCCGTCCTGCAAGACGCCAGCATCGGCGACGGCCCCGTCGACGCGATCTACTCGGCCATCCAGCGCCTGACCGGCGTGAAGATGTCGCTCACCAACTACCGCATCCGCGCCATCACCAAAGGCAAGGACGCCATGGGCGAAGTGCAGATCGAACTGCAACACAACGACCGCATGGTGCGCGGTCGCGGAATCAGCACAGATATCCTGGAAGCGAGTGCGCTCGCGTACGTCGCCGCGATCAACCGGTTGAGGAGCTATTCGAACCGGGAACGATTGGTGACGCAGCACTCTGGGGTTTAAATCAGGTATGTCATCCTTAGAGCGTGGTTGAGAAGCCGCCAGGGTAAAGGCTAGTCATCCTGAGCGTACACGCGAAGGATCTGCGTCAACCGTCGATCGATGTCAGGTCCTTCGCAATTACGCTCAGGATGACATTTTTTTCGTAATCATTTCTCGACGAGCTTCTCAACCAGTTCCGCGTAATACGAAATGATCAGATCCGCACCCGCGCGCTTGATCGCGATGAGGGATTCGAGCACTGCGCGATCGCGGTCAAGCCAGCCGTTGCGGGCGGCCGCTTCGAGCATCGAGTATTCCCCGCTCACCTGGTACGCAACGACGGGCACGTTCACGCGGGCGCGGACGGCGCTGATGACGTCGAGGTACGGGCCGGCGGGTTTGACCATCACCATGTCGGCGCCTTGTTCGATGTCGAGGTCGGCTTCGAGCAGGGCTTCGGACAGGCCGCGCGCGGCGTCCATCTGGTAGCCGCGTCGGTCGCCGTGGCTGGGGGCGGAGTCGGCGGCGTCTCTGAATGGGCCGTAGAAGGCGCTGGCGTATTTCACGCTGTAACTGAGGATGACGGTGTCGACGAAGCCGGCGGCGTCGAGCCCTTTGCGGAGCGCGCCGACGGTTCCGTCCATCATGCCGCTGGGGGCGACGATGCCGGCACCGGCCTTCGCGTGGTTGATCGCCTGCTGCACGAGGCGTTCAACCGTTTCATCATTTTTGACCGTCGATCCGTCCGCCGTCAGCGGGCCGCAATGGCCGTGACTGGTGTATTCGCAGAAACAGAGGTCGGTGATCCCCACCATGTCGATTTTCGCGTCGGTAACGCGCTTGAGCAGCCGGCAAACCACGTTGTTCGCATCTAAAGCGGCCGATCCGAGGGGATCTTTTTTCGCCCGGTCGATCACGCCAAAAATCAGATAACTTTTGAACCCGGCCTTAGCGCGTTCGTACAGATACTGCGTGGCGATGTCGACCGACATCTGAAACACGCCGGGCATGCTTGCCACTTCCCGGCGCTGATTCACCCCTTCGGTCACAAACACCGGTACGACAACATCACTGCGACGCAATTGCACACGTTGCAGGGCCTCTCGAAGTGATTTCTGAAGCCGTAACCGACGCGGACGAACGGAAAGATCGAGCGGCTGTGCCATTTTGGCCGATTATAGGGTTATCGGGTGCAAATCGCCAAAGCCGAGCCCGCAATGCTGTACAGGAACCATGACTAAGGCTAGCATACACTTTACTGGTCGAACGAATCGACCGACTGCTCGCGCCGCCCGATCCGCTACGTGTTTAGTGCTGAATGGATGCCCGACGCAAGGATGTGCCTCAGCCGGTTCATCGTTTGATTTTAAGAAGAAGTAGAAAGGACGCACTCGTGAATACCACTCCCGCTCAAGGTTCGATCGCGGCGACTCCATCGCCGTACTCGGCCCCTGTTCGTTTCGCCAAGGGGGATGCGTTTTACAAGGAGCTCAAACGCCGCGTTGATGCCTATTTCACCGACACTGGAAAGAACCCCCGCGATGCCTGGCAGATGTACCTGAAGACCGCCATCCTGCTCGCCTGGGCCGCCTCGTCTTACATCTTCCTCGTGTTTTATGCCCACGCATGGTGGCAGGGCATTCTCGGTTCGATCTCGCTCGGCATTTCTGCAGCGTCCATCGGTTTTAACGTTCAGCACGACGGCGGCCACCGCGCGTACTCCAAGTTCAACTGGGTCAACAAGGTCATGGCGATGACCATCGACATGCTCGGCGGCAGCTCATACGTCTGGAACGTCAAGCACAACGCGATCCACCACACCTACAGCAACATCACCGGCCACGACGACGACATCGACGTCGGCCCGCTCGCCCGGCTGTCGCCGCACCAGCCGCGACTCTGGTTTCACCGCGTACAGCACTTTTACATGTGGCTGCTCTACGGGTTTATCGCGATCAAGTGGCAGATTTTCGATGACTTCTTCAACGTCGCCATCGGCAAGATCGGCTCCCACAAGCTCCCACGCCCCAAGGGCTGGGACCTGGTGATCTTCATCGGCGGCAAGATTCTGTTCTTCACGCTCGCCCTCGGTATTCCGTTCTACTTCCGAGCCTGGCTGCCGGTGCTGGTGTTTTATCTCACCACCTGCCTGATTAACGGTGTGCTGCTGAGCGTGGTCTTCCAACTCGCCCACTGCGTTGAAGAGGCCGAATTCCCGATGCCCGATGAATCGACCAACACAATGGAAAGCCATTGGGCCGTCCACCAGGTTGAAACGACGGTCGATTTCGCCCGCAGCAGCAAAGTCCTCACGTGGCTGCTTGGCGGATTGAATTTCCAGGTGGAACACCACCTGTTCCACAAGATTTGTCACGTGCACTATCCCGCCCTCTCGAAGGTCGTTGAACAGACCTGCCGCGAGTACGAGATTCAGTACAACGAGCACCCAACGTTCATGGCCGGCGTTGCATCCCACTTCAAGTGGCTGCGACGCATGGGCATGCCGACGCCGACCGCGTAAGCTTCGGGTATCGATTTGAAATTAAAGCCTCGGTTGATCGACGATCAGCCGAGGCTTTTTTGTTGCTTGGCTTTTGCTTTGGCGGTGGCGAGGACGGCGTCGAACATCGCCGGCGTGAGTTTCCCAGTGAACGTGTTCTGCTGGCTGACGTGGTACGAGCCGATGAGCCAGACTTCCCCGAGTTGAACGAGCGATCCGTGGCCGAACTTGGGGCGAGGAGACGGGATCGGCTGCGGCTTTCGAGCGGCCAGTGCGATCGTCGCGTCCCATGCGATGGCACCGAGCGCGAGGATCACGCGTTTCTGCTTGAGAAGGTCCCACTCGCGATCGAGATACACGCTGCACGCCGCGAGTTCCACCGGCAACGGCTTGTTGTCCGGCGGTGCACAACGACCCGCGGCGCCAATGTACACGCCGGTGAGTTTCAGCCCGTCATCGATTGAAACGCTGGTCGGCTGGTTGGCGAGCTTCGTCCGGTGCAGGGCCGCGTAGAGGAAGTCGCCGCTGCGGTCACCCGTGAACATTCGGCCGGTGCGGTTGGCGCCGTGAGCGCCCGGAGCAAGGCCAATGATCCACAACCACGCCGCCGGATCGCCGAAGCCGGGGACGGGTTTGCCCCAGTAGGTTTGATCAAGGTACGCCCTTTTTTTATCGATCGCGACCGCCTCGCAATACGTCCGCAGGCGCGGGCATGCGTTGCAAGTGACGATCTGCTGCTGCAAAAGTCTCAAAGAAAGTCGCATGAAAAAACGTTGGATGACTCAGCGCCGATCAAACAACAACTCGTCATCCTGAGCGTACTCGCGAAGGATCTGCGTTAACCTTCGATCGATCCAGATCCTTCGCGAATACGCTCAGGATGACGAACCTTGGATTTTGACGACTTCACTTCTCAAACACAGTCTCGGGACGACAAACCGTGTGCATCGGCGAAGTGCATCACCACGAATACGCTTCCGGCGCCGCCTGCTTCGCCCAGTCGCTCACGCCGTCGTCGGTCGGGCCCTTCGGACCCGGGAAAATCTTGTCGAGCGACTTCATCGCGGCGTCGTCGAGCTTGATCTCCAGTGCCCTTAGGCTGCCGGTGAGTTGGTCCATGGTACGCGGGCCGATGATCGGCGCGGTGACGGCCGGGTTGTGCAGCGTCCACGCAATCGCAACGTCGGCGGGCTGCTCACCGAGTTCTTTGCAGAAGCCTTCCCACTTTTCGAGCTGCGGGCGGAGTTTTTCCATGCGCTTCTGCGCCTGCTCGCCGCCGCGGCGGGCGAGGTCGGTTTTCTGTTTCTGCAGGATTCCGCCGAGCATGCCGCCGGCCAGCGGACTCCAGGGGATCACGCTCAGGCCGAACTGCTTGGCAGCCGGAAGCACTTCAAGTTCCGGCAGGCGACACAGCAGGCTGTATTGTGATTGCTCGCAGACGAGCCCGAGGAAGTGCCGCTGCTTCGCCTGGTGCATCGCGTCGGCGATATGCCAACCCGCAAAATTGCTGCTGCCGACGTAGAGGATCTTGCCCTGCTGCACGAGCGTCTCGAACGCCTGATACAGCTCATCCCACGGCGTGTCGCGGCTGATATGGTGCATCTGGTACAGGTCAATGTAGTCGGTCTTCATCCGCTTGAGCGAATTCTCACAGGCACGGCGAATCTTGAGCGCGCTCAGGCCGCCCTTCATGGCGATGTCGCCGTCTTCGATCTCCATGCCGCCGTACACCTTGGTGGCGAGGATCGTCTTCTCCCGTCGCGAGCCGCCTTTGGCGAACCACGTGCCGAGGATTTGCTCGGTGACGCCTTCGCCTTTCTTCCAGCCGTACACGTCGGCGGTGTCGAAGAAATTGATGCCGAGCTCGTGGGCCTTGTCCATCTGGGCATGGCCTTCAGCTTCGGTGGCGTGCGGGCCGTAGTTCATCGTGCCGAGACAGAGGCGGGAGACTTTCAATCCGGTGCGGCCAAGGTTCGTGTATTGCATGGGGGAAGATTAGTCGTGGTAAAGGGTGAAAACAACCGGACCGCAATTGAATGCAGATGAACGCAGATTGAGACTGTATTTCGTCTCAATCTGCGTTCAGCAGCGTCAAACCAAATTGCAGATTCCTACTTCTTAAATACTTCCGCAAAGAACGCCTTCATCGCCTCAAACGAGCGCTTGTCGGCCTGCTCGTTGTAGGCGATGCCGGGAATCTTGTGACGGTCCGCATCCGGATTGGTAAACGCGTGGACGGCCCCGCTGTACATGTTCACTTCGTAGTTGGCCCCGTCGGCCTTCATCTCTTCAACGAATGCGGTGACTTCCTCCGGCTTCACCATGGGATCGTCCGCGCCGTGGCAGACGAGGACTTTGGGCTTGATGTCATGCTTGGCCTTGTCGGGCGAGGCGAGGCCGCCGTGGAAGCTGACGACGCCGACGAGGTCCGCCCCGCCGCGGGCGAGTTCAAGAACGGCCGATCCGCCGAAGCAGTAGCCGATGCCGGCCAAGCGCGCGGTATCGAGCTTATCGCCGGCCGACGACTTCATCGCTTCGATCGCCGCCATCGCGCGGGCGCGGAACTTGGCGGGATCGCTTTTAAGCGGCATGGCGAGCGCGCCGGCGTCTTTTGGATTATCGACCACCTTGCCATCGCCGTACATGTCCGCGGCGAAGCCGACGTAGCCCAGCTCGGCCATCTGCTCGGCGCGGTGCTTGGCGTAATCGGTCAGGCCCCACCACTCCGGAACCACGAGCACGCCGGGGCGAGCGCCCTGAACTGCGTCGTCGTACGCGAGGTAGCCTTTACAGGTCACGTCGCCGTCTTTGTATTCGACGGTTTGAGTCTTGATCGCGGCAAACACCTGTGCGGGAAGCAGGATGACTAGAGCAGCGAGAACGAATCGACGCATAGAAATCTCCTTCTGAATGGATTGAATGATAGACGTGTAGGGTGGAACTATTCAACGCACCTTCGCGAATCGTCCGAAATGCAAAGATGTCATCCTGAGCGAACTCGCGAAGGATCTGCGTGCCTCGTCGATCGATGCCGGATCCTTCGCGAGTACGCTCAGGATGACACTCACTGCGGGACTTGACTACACCTCTTCGCGCAGTCGCGTCTGCACGTTGTCGAGCACGTTCATGAAGTTAATGTAGCTGTCGTACGGAGATTCGTACGGCGAGAAGTACTTATGCACGTCGCCGTCGGCCCAGTACTTGGTGCACATGTAGTAGAAGTGATCGCTCGTGGTCAGCCGGCGCCAGTCTTCGAGCAGTTGAGGATCGTTCTTTTCCTTGAGCGGCCCTTCCAGCTTGAACAACTCGTGCAACGCGTTGGACTGCATCGCATTGCCCAGCCACGCAGACAGATCGCGCTCGGTGTCGGCCCAGCTGATCATGTGCGGCACGTCGATCTCGCCGACGGGCTCGTAGCGGTCGATCACCTGGCTGGGGGTGAGGAACTCATTGTTCCCGTGCTTCATCACCTCGGCCGGGATGTGCTTCAAGAAATCGAAAATCCCCGTCTCAGCCCACTGGTGCTCGCCGAAGGTTTCGTAGTCCATGAAGATGTTGCAGACGAACCCGTTGCCGTTGATCTGGTTGACCCAGTTGCCGAACTTCTCGGCCGTGAGCGGATACTGCTCCCACGTGGGCTCGCTGAAACGGAACGCGATGTCGTCGCTCAGCCGGTAGTTTTTCAGGAGCAGTTTGAGCTTGGGCGCGTGCGGTGGGCGGTAGACGAAGTTCGGACTGCGGAACCCGAGCACGTGATCGGCCCCTTCGGCCAAAATCGCGTCGTAGCCCATATGGCTGACAAAGTGCGCGAGATCGTTGTTGTAAATCAGCTCGGTATTGCGGAAAACGCGCGGCTCCTGGTTGAACAGCGTCTTGATCTTCTTGCGGTGCAGTTCCACCTGGCTGCGAAATTCTTCGCGCGAGTACAGGAACGAAAGCGAGTGGTGGTACGTCTCGTCCAGAAACTCCACGCAGCCGGTGGCGTTGAGCTGGTGAAAGCTGTCGAGCGCCTCGGGGCAGTCTTTCTCAAACTGCTCAAGCGCTGTGCCGGTGATAGAGTAGGCGATGCGGAACCGGCCCTCGTGCTCGCGGATGGTGTCGAGGAGCACCTGATTGGCCGGGATGTAGCACTTGGCGGCGATCTTTCGGAAGAGTTCCGAGTTCAGTTGGTCATCGAAGTAGTGTCGATCGGTATCGAAGACGCTGTAGCGCCGGAGTCGGAACGGTTGATGCACTTGAAAGTAGAGGCAAACCGAGGCCATGGCACCGCATTGTACGCGCGATCAACAAATGGTCTACGCCTTGGCGGCAGATATCACAGCCTATAACAACCGCGTTGCGTGCAATCCTTATTTACGGCGGGCAACGAGGCGGATGGAAATGTTCACGAGGAAAATCAGCACGATCAGCGTGAGAATTCCCGCCATCGCCACGTTCTTCTGCTCGTGGTACGGGCCGGTTGCATAGTCGTACACCTGCTTGGTGAGCGACGGAAACGGCTGATTGAGATCGCGCCAGTGGCTGAGTTCGAAGCCGCTCTTCGGATCTGCGTAAAACGGAATCAGCCGGCTGCCGAGCGTGGTGAAGATGAGCGGCGCGGTCTCGCCGGCTATTCGGGCGATCGCCAGCATAATGCCGGTGACGATGCTGCCGGTGGCCGAGGGGATCACGACCTGGAGAATGGTCTTGGCTTTGTTCGCGCCCAGCGCGATCGACGCTTCCCGATAACTCTGCGGCACGAGGCGGAGCATTTCTTCTGTAGTGCGCGCCACGATCGGGATCATGATAAATGCCAGTGCGAGCGCCCCCGCCCACGCGTTGTAGTTACCGATCGGACGGACCAGCAGTTCATAACCGAGGATGCCGACCACGATGCTCGGCACGCCGGCCAGTACATCCGAGACGAATCGCACCGGCCCGGCCAGCTTGGACTCGACGTCGTATTCAGATAGGTACACGCCCGCCAGCATGCCGACGGGAATTCCGATGACACTGGCCATGCTGATCAGCGTGCACGTGCCGACGATCGCGTGGAGCATGCCACCGGGTGCGTGCGGGTCGCCGCTGGGCGGCTTGGTGAAGAAATCCCAGCTGAGCGAGGTGGCGCCTTGGTACACCAGGAAACTCACCACCAGCAAAAGGAGAAACAACACCGACGCCGCAAACGCAATGCACAGGCCGAGCATGAAATTGCTCTTGAAGCGATCGATCTTGTCATGCAGCGTGAGGGCCGGGCCGACGGTGAATTCAATCTTTTCCGGGATTGCGGACATTTGTCTTCCTCTCAGGTTACTGCGCTAGTGAGCGGCGGCCGATCGCGAATCTTTTCCAACCACCAACTTGCGGGCCACCACGTTGAACACGAGCGACATCAGGAGCAGGATCAGCGCCACTTCGATGAGTGCCGACCGCTGCAGGTCGCCAGACGCCTCGGCAAATTCGTTAGCCAGCAGCGACGCCATCGACTGCGCCGGCGCAAATGGCGATGGTGAGATCTGGTTGTTGTTGCCGATGACCATGGTGATCGCCATTGTCTCCCCGGCCGCCCGGGCCAGGCCCAGCATCACCGCGCCGAACAAACCGCTTCGGCTGAACTTCAACATCTCTTTGCTGCTCTGCCACCACGTGGCGCCGAGCGCCGTGGTGCCTTCGACTTGCGCGCGAGGCACGCCGGTGAGCACGTCGCGGCTGATGGCAGTGATGATCGGGATGATCATGATCCCCAGCAGCAACCCGCCACACAGCATGTCGCGGCCCGTCGTCGCGCCGTTGAAGTGCATGAAGCCCAACCCCGGCACGCTGCCGAACAAACCGTTCAGCCACGGCTCGAGATACTTTTGCATGAACGGCCCGAACACGAACAAGCCCCAGATGCCGTACGCGATGCTGGGGATGGCCGCCAGGAATTCCACCATGAAACTGACCGGCCCCACGAGCACCGCCGGCGCTACGCGGATCAGGAACAGTGCGGTGCCGAAACTGAGCGGGATGGCGAACGCCAATGCGATCACCGACGTGCAGGCCGTCCCCCAGATCACGGGGAGTGCGCCGAACACCGGTTCGATCGTGTCGACGATCTGCTCGCCGTCGGCGTCGAACATCAGCTTGTTGTTCGCGTCACGGCGAGGCTGCTCGAGCGTGTTCGATCGCCACTCGGTCCCAGTCAGGAATTTCAAACCAAATGTGCGGACGGCGGGAATGGCCGCGGTCGTCAGCACGATCAGCAACGCTGCGATCATCAACACCACCGACAACGCACTGGCCCGAGTGACAAACGCCAGCACCGTGTCGCCGCTAATGCCGGTCGATCGGGCTTTGAAATCAAACGACATGGCCGGGCCCGTTTGCTCCGGGCCCGGCTGAGTCGTTGGAAGAGATTCACTCATTGAATTTCTCTCGCGTGAAAACTTACTTCAACGGCGCGCCGCTGTAGGTGAGCCCGTCGATTGCTTCGGCGGCCTTGGCTTTTACGCCGTCAGCCAGCGGAGCGTAGTCGAGGCTCGTGGCCAGCGACTGGCCTTCAGCGGTCGTCGCCCACTTGAGGAAAGCGATGAGCGTCTTGGCCTTCTCGGGGCTCTTCAGGTACGCCAGATCTTTGTAGACGATGATGTACGTGAAGGCCGAGATCGGATACGCGTTCTCGCCGGCCTGATCCCAGATGCTGACCGAGAGGCTTTCCTTCATGTGATCGACTGCACCGGCGCCGGCGGCCGACACGGTTTCAGGCGAAGCCTTGATAAACTTGCCGGCCTTGTTCTGCAGCAAGGCGTACGGAATCTTGTTCGCCAGGGCGTAGTTCACTTCGATGTAACCGACGGCGCCCGGGACGGCCTGCACGATGGCGGTGACGCCTTCGTTGCCTTTGCCGCCCTGGCCGACCGGCCACTTCACTTGCTTGCTCGCGCCGATGCTGCCCTTGAAGTCTTCGCTCTGCGTGGCGAGGAAGCTCGAGAAGACGAACGTCGTGCCGCTGCCATCCGTGCGGGTGGCGACGGTGATGTCGAGCGCGGGGAGTGTCGCGCCGGCGTTGACTTCGGCGATCTTCGCGTCGTTCCACTTGGTGATCTTGCCCGAGAAGATGTCGACCAGCAGCGGGCCGGTGAGCTTGAGGTCACCGGTAAAGCCCGGCAGGTTGTAGGCCGCGACGACTGCGCCGGCGACCGTCGGGATATGCACCACCGCGTCCTTGGCGGCGGTGATTTCCTTCTTGTTCATCGGAGCATCGGAGCCTGCGAAGTCGACGGTGTGCTCAGTGATCCCCTTAATGCCGCCGCCGGAGCCGATCGACTGGTAGTCGATCTTCACATCGGGGTTGGCCTTCTGGTATTCGGTCACCCACTTCTGATAGATGGGATTGGGGAACGTGGCGCCCGCGCCCTGCAGGCGGGTTTCCGCCATGCACGTGCCCGCGACGGCCAGACTGGTTAACATCACAACGCCCGCTCGTTTCATCAACTTCAACATGGACCTTCTCCTTTGTGGAATGGTTCTCTAATCCGTTGGCGGGAGAGTAAGTCGCGATTATTAACGCTCTGTTAATGGGCTGTTATCGAAGCGAGAATTGTTAAGAAACGCGTGTAAGCACCTGTGAAAAAGACGCTTAAAAAATGAAAGATGATTTGAGATCAATGCCCGACGATGCGTTCCTCCGGCAATGCCGCGTGGAAACTTTCCGCGGCCCCGGTCCGGGCGGGCAGAAGCGGAACAAGACGAGCTCGGCGGTGCGGATTACTCATCTGCGGACGGATCTGCATGCGATCGCCGGGGAGTCACGCAGCCAAGCGACGAACCGGGCAGTAGCGCTGGGCCGCTTGCGGCTTCGAATGGCGATCGAACTTAGGCAGCCGATTGATATCGCAGTCTATGAATTGCCGGAATGGTTCACGACGGGCGTGGCAGTCAGCAATCCGGTCTATCCGCAGGTGGTTGCAGTTGTTCTGGACGTCCTCGCCGCGACCGATTGGTCGACGGCGGGCGCCCGGAAGCTCATCGGCGTGGGTTCCCGCGAATTTACGTCGTTTCTGCACCGTGATCCGGCGATCTGGGCGGTTGTCCAGCGGGAGCGGGCGTCCCGAGGTCTGAGACCGCTCTCAAACACCTAACGCGATCCCTCGGGCGAGTGGAGTGCAAGTACTCATTCACAATGTCGGAAACTTGACCTTCCTGCCCCCTCCAACTAACTTATCGCCCTCTCGGGCTGCGTGAATCGAGGGTTTGTGCTTTTTTGCACGAACATTCGACGCAGCAACGGCGGAGCGGTGATGCCTAAAGATTCTGAACCCGACTGGGGCCGATTCGCAGGAATTGGTCTCCAAATGGGAGTCGGTGTCGCGCTCGGCGTCGTCGTCGGGAATTGGCTCGACAACCGGTACGGCTGGTCGCCTTGGGGCGTGGTCGTCGGTTCGATGCTCGGCCTCGCCAGCGGAATGTACCTGCTGATCCGAGACGGCATGCGGATCAACAAGGATTGAAACGGCATGCGTGCCTTGATCGTCGTGCCTGTCGTGCTCGCCCTGTCGGCTGCTCTCGGATTTGCAGCGTGCCGGGCGCTCGGCGTGGAACCGGGGAATCGTGAAATGTGGATCGCGTTTGCCATCGTGATGGCGGCGTCACTTCTCGCGGCGGTTCCGGGAATTTTAGTTCGCGGCTCATCGCAGTATGCGATGTCGCAGGCGGGTCTGGTCGGAACCATCGTCCAGATGTTCGCCGCGATCGGGGCAGGAGGATTCGTATTCCTCAAGCTTCAACCCGGGCCGAGCTTTTTGTACTGGCTGGCAGGATTGTACTGGGCCGGTCTGATCGCGTTGGTCGTCTGCTTCGTCGCAGCAGTGAAATCGGCACCGCCCGAAGCACCGCTGCAGACGCCGCGGACCTCAAAACAGTAGAGAACTGACTATGCTCCACTTGCTAGCCGCTGAAGCTCAGAACCCGATGACGCACGTGCTGCCGCATCCGATGCATTTCGACATCGGCCCGATGCACGTGACGAACCAGATGTTTATGGCCGGCGTTGCCGCCATCCTGATTCTGCTGATCTTCCCGGTTCTGTTCCGCAAGGCGGCTATCGAAGCCCCAACCGGCGCGAAGAACTTCTTCGAATCGATCCTCGAATTCCTCCGCGTCGAAGTCTTCCGCCCCGCACTCAAGGAACACACTGATCGATTCGTGCCGTTCCTTTGGACGCTGTTTTTCTTCATCCTGTTCTGCAACCTGCTCGGCCAGATTCCGATCGGCGAAATCGTCACGCTCTTTACGGGTAAAGAATCGCACCTCGGCGGCACTGCAACGGGCCGGGCGACGACGACGGGCGCACTGGCAGTGTGTGCGTTCTTATTCGTTCACCTGAGTGGCATCATCCAGGTCGCTCGCTCGCTGATGGACGGCACGTACGGCCATCACGCTCACCACGAAGAACACAGCGCCGATGGCGATCACGGTCACGAAGCGGCCCACGATTTGGAGCATGTCCGCGGCGATGCCCTCGCCGCGGACGTTCCAGCAAACTTCGACGCCCTGAAGAATCCAACCAATCACTATAAAGACGACGAACACCTCGGCACCCACGGCCACGGCCATGGCCCCAACGCTCACGCCGCCGGCGTGAACCCGGTGCTCGCGATCGCTGCCGCGTTACCGCTGTACCTGTGGAACTTCGCCCCACACCCGTTCAAGCCTGCCGAAGACGGCTCGCCGATCGGCTGGCTCGTGGACATCCCCATGTGGTTCGCTTTGCTGGTGCTCGAACTCATCGGCGCGGTCATTAAGCCGTTCGCGCTCATGATTCGTTTATTCGCCAACATGATCGCCGGCCACATCGTGCTGGCGGCGCTGGTGCTGCTGATTCCGGTCGCTTCCAGTGTGGCGATTCAGATCGGCATCGGCGCTCCGGTGACCGTCCTTAGCTTATTGATTCGAGTGCTCGAATTGTTCGTGTCGTTCCTGCAGGCGTACATCTTTACGTTCCTGACGACACTGTTCATCGCCAGCGCCGTAGCGCCGGAGCACTAACAAACTTCGCCCATGAGCAGCCGACGCCTGGGCTATTAACTTTAAGTTCGGCAAAAATTGATTCGCGGCCGTCGACGATTGTCGATGACTCGCATTGTTCCGAGCCTGGCTCGGAGGAGTTTCGCATGATGACTGATATGCTCGCACAGACGGCGACCACCGCCTGGTCGTTGTTCCCGGACAAGGGTTTCGGGATTTTCGGCGCCGCCCTCGGCGCTGGTCTGATCGTTCTTGGCGCTGCCAAGGGCATCGGCCACCTCGCCGGTCAGGCGATGGAAGGCATCGCTCGTCAGCCCGAAGCGGGCGGCCGCATCGGCACGAACATGATCATCGCAGCCGCGCTGATCGAAGGTTTCACCTTCTTCGCGCTGGTGATCTGTCTGCAGCTGGCCGGCAAGGTCTAAGCTAAAAACAACGCCCGGCGGGTGAAAACTCGCCGGACGTCTTTAATGAATAGGAACACGACTATGTTCAAGCGATTGATTCTGGCTCTGGCCCTCGCGACTGCCCTGCTGCTCCCCGCCGCCGTTCGGGCCGAGGAACACATGCCGACCGTCGAAACCGGCAAGGTGACTGAAACCGGCAAGATCGTCGAGCACGACGTTCGCACCGCAGGCACAGAGCACGCCGTTAGCGAGCACGAGGGCGCCGAAAAAGAAGCTCCCCTGCTGCCCGAACTGAACGACAAGCAGACGTACTACCAGGCACTCTGGATCGTCATCATCTTTGTCGTCCTGCTCGTCGTCCTCTACCCGACCGCATGGAAGAACGTGCTGGCCGGGCTGAAGGCACGCGAAGCCAAGATCCGCGGCGACATCAGCAGCGCTGAAGCCGCCCGCGCCAAGGCCGAGGCGACGCTCAAGGAATACAACGTCAAACTCGCCGAGGCCGAGACGAAGGTCCGCGACATGATCGCCAAGGCCGTGACTGACGCCGAAGCCGCCGCCGCCACCGTTCGCGCCCGCAGCCAGGCCGAAGCCGAAGAGGCCAAGGAAAAGGCGATCAAGGAAATCGAAGGCGCCAAGAACGCCGCCCTCCGCGAGGTGTACGACCAGACCGCGCTCCTCGCGACGAACGTGGCCGAGAAGATCCTCCGCCGCAACCTGAACGCGGATGATCAGCGCGATCTCGTGGCGCGAAGCCTGGAGCAGATGCAGTCGGTGAATAAGAACTAATGTAGGGTCCGCCTTGGCGGACCGCTGCACGACATGGTCCGCCAAGGCGGACCCTACAAGATCGAACTTGTAACATGAAGACCAAACACTACTCAACGACCGCCGTCATCTACGCCCAGTCGCTGCTGGAGTTGGCTGAGGAGAAGGGCCAGACCGACGCGATCGGCACGGACCTCGCGTCGCTGGCCGACGCGATCGCCAACGATCCCGGCCTCAAGCTTTTCACGATCGACCCGAGCGTGAGCATGGGCCAGCGTTCGGCGTTGCTGAAGCGGGCGTTCGAAGGAAAGATATCGCCCCTGCTGCTCAACTTCCTCGGCGTGTTGAACGCCAAGGGCCGGTTGAACGTGCTGACCGAAATCAGCGACGCCTACCAGCACCTGCAGGACGAAAAGAACGGCAAGATCGAAGTCGATGTGACGGTCGCTCAGCGGCTTTCGCAGGACCAGCTCGATCTGGTGCAGCAGAAGGTGAGCAGCGCGCTCGGCAAGAAAGCCGTCGTGCAGCAGTTCGTCGATGACTCGATCATCGGCGGCCTGACGCTGCGGGTGGAAGACAAGCTCATCGACGCCAGCGTGAAGTACCAACTCGAGGCGATGAAGGAACAGTTGTTAGCGGCACGACCGAAGTAATTAAAAAAACGATAACGGACAAAGATTCAGACTATCTGGAGCAAAGACAATGGCCATCAACGTTGCGGAAATCACGAACATTCTCAAGCAGGAAATCGCCGGCTTTGACCAAAAGGTCCAGGTCAGCGACGTCGGCACGGTCATCGAAGTGGGTGACGGCATCGCCCGCATCTACGGACTCTCCAACGCGATGGCCGGCGAACTGCTGGAGTTCCAGAACGGCACGATGGGCCAGGTCTTCAACCTTGAAGACGAGTCGATCGGTGCAGTTATCTTCGGTAACTACCTGACCATTCAGGAAGGCGACACCGTCAAGTCCACCGGTCGTCTGCTCGAAGTCGCCGTCGGCGACGCCGTCATTGGCCGCGTGGTGAACCCGCTCGGCGTTCCGCTGGACGGCCTCGGGCCGATTCAGTCGAGCGAAACCCGAAAGATGGACATCGTCGCCCCCGGCATCGCCGAGCGTAAGCCGGTGACCGAGCCGCTGAGCACGGGCATCAAGGCGATCGACTCCATGATCCCGATCGGCCGCGGCCAGCGCGAGCTGATCATCGGCGACCGCAAGACCGGCAAGACCGCCATCGCGATCGACACGATCATCAATCAAAAAGGCAAGGGCGTGAAGTGCTTCTACGTGGCCGTCGGTTCGAAAGAATCGACCGTCGCGGGCATCGTTGAAGTGCTCAAGAACGCCGGCGCGATGGAATACACGACAGTCGTCGTCGCCACCGCCGCCGATCCCGCACCGCTGCAGTACATCGCCCCGTACGCCGGCGCCGCCATGGCCGAGTACTTCATGTGGAAGGGCGAAGCCACGCTGGTGGTGTATGACGATCTCACCAAGCAGGCCGCCGCGTACCGTCAGCTCTCGCTGCTGCTTCGCCGCCCGCCGGGTCGCGAAGCGTTCCCGGGCGACGTGTTCTACTTGCACAGCCGCTTGCTCGAACGCGCCGTGAAGCTCTCTGACGCGCTCGGCGGTGGCAGCATGACCGCCCTGCCGATCATCGAAACCCAAGACGGTGACGTGTCGGCGTACATCCCGACGAACGTTATCTCCATCACCGACGGCCAGATCTATCTGGAACCCGAACTGTTCTTCGCCGGCGTTCGCCCGGCCGTGAACGTCGGTATCTCGGTCAGCCGCGTGGGTGGCAACGCCCAAACCAAGGCGATGAAGAAAATCGCCGGCTCCCTGCGACTTGACCTGGCCGCCTATCGCGAATTGGAAGCGTTCTCGCAGCTCGGTACCGAACTGGACAAGGCCACACAGGCCCAGCTCGATCGTGGTGCACGTCTGGTCGAACTACTTAAGCAGCCTCAGTACCGTCCGATGTCGTTCGAGCAGGAAGTGTTCGTCATTTACGCCGGTGCCAAAGGCTACCTCGACGACGTGGCCGTCACCCGAATCGCTCAATTCCAGGACAAATTCCTCGCGTACATCGACCGAGCCGTGCCGCAGCTTCGATCGGACTTGGTCGCCAAGAAAGAGCTCACCGACGCCATCGAAGGCCAGCTCAAACAGGCCCTGACCGACTTTAAGGCCAAGGAATGGTCGAAATAAGTCCCGGGTAGCGTTTATTCCTATTAAAATGAGAGCGACGGTTGCAACGAACGCGACCGTCGCTCTTTTTTTTGGGGCCAACCGCTTCACCTGACAATATTCTGGCTTATAATACGTTCCAGAATCGCGTCGCTTGGGTCTGTGGGCGTACACATCTGACGTAGGAATAAAATCAGAAACGTTGTTCAACCAAGCCGTTGGACAAGGTGTATAAAAAGTGGATCACCGGCCCGACCGATACCAACGAGTCGGTCTGATTGCGGTCATCTCGTTGAGTGTGGTGTCTTACACGTGACTTAAACTATGTTTGAAGGACGACGACCCTCCAATCTCAGCACCAGCGGCGAATCGGGATCACTCCCCCAGTCGATCTACGACTACGACGTTATCGACTACATCGGCGAAGGCGCCGGCAGCGTTCTGTACGTCGTCAGCCATCACGAAACCAAGCAGATCTACGCGCTCAAACACGTCCTTCGCAAAACGGAAAAGCACGTCCGATTCATCGAGCAGGTGGAGAATGAGTTCCGCGTCGCCCAGAAGGCAAAGCACCCGAATTTACGTGCCGCGGTCGATCTGAAGGAAACCAAGTCGCTCCTCCGCAAAACAACCGAGTGCGCGCTGATCCTGGAGATGTTCGACGGCACGCCGCTGGACATGCAGCAAGCGCCGAGCATGGAACGGCTGCTGAACTGCTTCATCGATACCGGCAAGGCGATCCAAGCCCTGCACCACGCCGGCTACGTTCACTGCGACTTGAAGCCCAACAACATCCTCCTCTCCGCCGACGGCGTGACGAAAGTGATCGACCTCGGGCAAGCGTGTCCGGTCGGCACGAAAAAGGAACGCATTCAGGGCACGCCCGACTACATCGCCCCCGAGCAGGTTCGCTGCGAACCGGTCACCCAGCGGACCGACGTGTTCAACTACGGCGCCACCATGTACTGGTGCCTCACCGGCCGAAAGATCCCCACGCTGTTCACGCTGAAGAAATCCGCCAACAGCTTTTTGGTGGATGACGTCATTGCGTCGCCGTCGCAGATCAATCCGAAGGTTCCGGAAATGCTTTCCAACCTGGTGATGGAATGCGTTCGAACGACGGTGGCCAAGCGCCCCGGCGACGTCGGGGAACTCGTCTCGCGACTGGAGACGATGGATCACGCACTGCACCACGCCACGCTGGCGAAAAAGCCAGAACCGCCCGTCGCCAAGAGCCGCAAGTAGTCCGTTCGATGATCCGCTAAAACGCCTGAAGCAGCGCCGCCGTTTGCAAAAATCATCGCCGAGCGCCTCCCGGCCACGCAACCCTCGGCCGGGCCGGGCTTTGGCCGAAAAACTGCAGGTGCGCAAAGGTACGAAAAGGTGCGCAAAGGTGCGCAAAAGTGACCAAAAAGTGACCGGTTAGGGACACTTAAGGTCGTACCCTCCCGCACCGTCTGAACTATTCACTTGTCAAAGAGCGACCGCCTCGCCGAATGGCGCGAGCGATCGATGCGGGCGCAAGTCCCTCATCTATCATCCCTGGCGCTGGCTCGCTTTCGGCGAGGCGGCCGCGCACCGCCAGGGCGCGAATCGCAGAATTTCGTGCAAAATCGCGCTCATTTTTTCCGGATTTCGCATTTTGCGCGTGTCGCGTCAGCCCGCACAAAAGCGGCGCAAGCGACTTATGACAACTTCTCTTCTGGCACGGGCCGGTAGCCCGTGTCATTCATTGGAAAAAGAACATGGGCGAACCGCCCATGCCACCGAGGGGATAACGACCGCGTCACTCGAATAGATTGGGTTGAGCTGACCCGCTCACCTTGGAGCGGATTTCACCGTCGACCACGCGCGTCACGATCGCATCGCCGGGCTGAACTTCGTCTCTATGGCGGACAACTCTGCCGTCGGCCGTCAGCGTGATGCTGTAGCCGCGGGCAAGCACCTGGTCGGGCCCGACGGCGTGCAGGTGCTTCTCGATGGCCGCCAGCGCGACTCGGTTTCGATCGAGATTGGCCCGCGTGCTGCGGTGAAGGCGCTGGAGGATAGTGTCGAACCGCTGCCGCATCAGGCGGACCAGCGACTGGGGATGCGACCGCGCCAGCCGGGCGTCGGCCCGCGTGAGGCGGTCGGTGATCGCCTTCATCCGCCGCTGCTGGGCGACGCGTAGGCGAGCTTCACGACGGACCAATTCCGCTCGCCATCTCGCCAGAATCGCGGACGGCCGGTTGCGGTCGAGCCGCTGCGCCAGTCCGTCGAGCCGGCGTCGCAGCGATCGCAGCCGCTGACCCACCGCGTTTTGCATCGCCCGTTCACGATCATCCAGCCGCTGCTGCACCCGGTGCACGCGATCGAGCGGGCGGCGGAACAGGTCTTGTCGCTCGAGCGTCGCCAGCCGCTGGCGGTTGTGCTGCAGCATCGATCGGGCCGCCTGATTAAGCCGGACGGCGCTGGTGGCCAGATCCGTCAGCACCTTTTCCCAGTGCGTCATGACGACGCGGGCGGCTTCAGTCGGTGTGTGTGCGTGATAGTCGGCAACGAGATCGGCGATCGACACATCGACCTCGTGCCCAATGCCGCTGATGACGGGAATCTTCGTGGCGGCGATCGCGCGAGCGACGGCCTCGTCGTTAAACGCCCACAGGTCTTCCAGCGATCCCCCGCCGCGGCCAAGCAATATCGCGTCGGCCCCGCCGATCGTGTGCATGGTGCGCGAAACGTGTTCGAGCGCCGCCGCGATCGCCGGCGCGGCTGCCGCGCCCTGCACCGCTACGTGGTAGAGATACAGCTTGATCCACGGGTAGCGGTTGAGCACCTTTAGCATGTCCGCCAGCGCCGCCGTCTCACGGCTGGTGATGATCACGAGCCGCGTCGGATACTTCGGCAACCGCCGCTTTCGGGTGGCCTCAAACAGCCCCTCGGCTTCAAGCTTGGCCCGCAGTTGCTGAAACGCCAGCTCCAGCGCCCCCTGCCCCAGCGGCTGCAGCGACGTCACGTAAAGCTGATACTTCCCGCGCTGCGGATAAATGCTGACCGACCCACCGGCCAGCAACTCCATGCCGTCCTGCGGATCAAACTTCAGTTTTTCAGCCGACCCGCGGAACATCACGCAGTCGATGCACGCGGCCGGGTCCTTCATCGTGAAATAGAGATGGCCCGACTGCCGGTGGCGGGAGAAGTTGGTCACTTCGCCACGGACGAGCAAGGTGCTGGGCACGCCGGATTTGATCGCCTGCTCGATGCGGGCGGTGAGTTGGGAGACGGTGAGCGCCGCCGACGGATCTCTCTCCGTCGTCACCGGCGGCGGCGTGCGGGCCGTCACCTTCTCGCGGAAATCAAAAAAATTCTCGCCGGGCAAAGCGTCTCCTCGATTGGGCTCGTGAGATTCTAGCAGATTGTCGGTTTCGACCAATGTGGCTACGCTGATAGAAGAAAGATGTCATCCTGAGCGTACTCGCGAAGGATCTACGTGCCGCGACAAGTCGGCTAGATCCTTCGCGAGTACGCTCAGAATGACGGATCTTCTACGGCGCTTCACGGTACTCTTGTTGTTCTAAACCTCAGCGAAGGATGGATTCTTCGTGCGAAGGCGTATTCGACACATCTTGCTCGCCGGTGCTTTGCTCCTGGCAATTTTATTGACGGCCGCGTGGTTCCGTGAGGCCCGATCCGCCGGCCAATCGCTTCGCCTTGAGGTCGCCGGCGCGATTCCTTCTGCATCGCAAATATTCGTAAAGAACGGCGCGCTGAACGTCGACTTCACCGGCTTAGCGTACAGCCTACGCGACGTTCGACGGGCCAACGAAATGTTTGTCGAACTCTGTCCCGCCAGTGCCCTTAGCGCGGAGATTGAAGAGTGCGTTCAATCGCTGCCGTGGCACCGGTTCGGCTGGCGCGCGCAGTACATTCGATCCGTCCCGTTGCAGGGCATGACCGACGACGCCGGGCAGCCGATCACGGTGGATACGACGCTTCCGTTAAAACTTCTCAGCGTCCCCGTCGCACCGATTATTTTCCTACTCGGGGCGTGGCCGACTTACCGTCTGATTCGGCGTGCACGGTGCGTCCGCTTTCGACCGAGGGCATTCCTCGGGCAGGTCGCGCGACGCGCATTCCTGCTCGGCGCGGTCGTCACCGCACTCCTGACGCTCACTTGGTTTTTTTCTGCGTACCGCCCGATGTCGCTGGCGCTAGGCGAGGCCGGCACAATCCGTTTGTCTGACGGCAATGTCGCGATGGCGCGCCCAGTCGGCTACTACCTCTATCAACCCCCAAATCCCTGGCGATTGACGCTGAATCATCGCGACTCCCGGTCTTTCGTTGGCGAGTTCGACTGGCGATACGGCCGCAACTCAGTATTTCTGACCACCGATGCGCGGCCGCGGCTGGACTACCTTTCGATCCCGTTCTGGCTGACGACCGCTCTGTGCCTGATCATCCCCGTAACGTCACTCGCCATGCGGCGATGGGGCCGACGGTCGCGCGAAGGACATTGCCCGCAGTGCGACTACGACCTGCGTCATTCCCCCGATCGCTGCCCGGAATGCGGCCGGCTCACTTCTGCCGTGGCCGCGCCCGCAAATAGCGTTCGATGGAAACAGCGGCTGGCGTTTGCGATCGCGTTGCTTCCGTTCGTGCTGTCGGTGGTGTTGATGTGTCTTCCGTCCGACCGCGCCACCAGCCTCGCGCGGATTGAACACGGGGATTCAGTTGCTGTAGGAATTGACGTCGACGCGGGCTACGTGCGGGCCGGAAATGTCATGCCTTCGGGCGGGTGTATATGGTCGCCCGGCGTGATCGGCGTGCCGAAAGCAAAGGTGTCCCGTTGGATGATCGCCGGTGGACTCCTCACCTTCAGCGGCGGCAGTGCGGCATGGGGCGCTCGCCTGAGGCGGCCGACTACGGCGTAAGCACTTCTGCGATCAGCCGGAACTTCGTCTCGCTGTGCTCGTACGCTACTTCGTGTTTGTGGTACGGGTAAATCTCGATCGATTTCGGACACGTCATGTGGTGGTACGTGCCGAAGATCGTGCTCGGCGGGCACACGTCGTCCCACAGGCCGACGCTGATGACGGTGCGGCACTGAATCTTGGGCGCGAGGTTGAGATTGTCGAAGTAGCTGAGCGTGCGGAACGCCTGCTCGTACGCGTGCGGGTAGGCCTTGATGAATCCTGCGATTTCCGGATACGGCCCGTTTCCGGTGATGGCGACGGCGCGGCGGAAATCGCAAAGAAACGGGATGTCCGGCAGCGACAGCATCGGCCGATCTGACAGCGCAGAAACCGCCAGTGAAATCGCCCCGCCTTGGCTGCCGCCGGTGATGGCCAATCGCCCCGCGTCCACTTCTTCTCGGCCTGCAAGTAGCTCCAACGCACGAACCGCATCGGCGTACACGTACCGATAGTAATACGCCTTGGGATCGCGAATGCCTTTGGTCATCCAACCGGAGTGCTGCCCTTCAGGCACCACCGCCGTGTCCTGCGACTGCCCGTTTTGCCCGCGGCAGTCCATGCTTAGCACGCAGATGCCCTGGCTCGCCAGAGCGATCATGTCCATCGGCCGGGTGCCGCGACCGCTGTAGCCGTGGTACATGCACACGCCGGGGAATTTTCCCTGCTTGGAAGGTCGCATGTACCAGCCAGCGATCCGCCCGCCGCCGAAGCCTTCGAATCGAACCGCGTAGCACTCTACATTTTTAGTCGGCAGGCTGTACGGAACCAGCTCCGCGTGCAGCGGCTGCTTGAGTGCTTCCTTGATCGTCTGCGCCCAGAACGGCTCGAAATCCTCTTCGCGGTAGAGCGATGGTTTGTACTGTCGAAGCTGCTCCAGAGGCATATCAATCGAGGGCATACGAGGTCTCCTTTTTTCCAGCGTCAAGAATAACGCGCGGCCCGATTGCGTGGTAGTCGCGACGCGGCGATGCTACAATCCGGCATCGTCGAATCTCGGGAGGTCAGCATGGCTATTGTGTCCGTCAGCGAACCGCCATTTCAAAACGTCAATCGGCAGATGAACAAACTGATCGATCAGCTCACCAAGGGGTATTACAACTTCTATCCCAGCGACACGTGGACGCCGAACGTCAACTTATACGAGACCGAATCAAGCTACCTGGTGTGCGTCGATTTGGCCGGTGTCGATAAAACCAAGATTGACATTGAAGTGGCCGACCAGCAGCTTTCGATTAAGGGGCAGCGAAGCGTGCCCATTCAATCCGCAGCCAGTGGAGGGGAACCGCGTATGAAAGTTCATTTGATGGAAATCGATCACGGCTCGTTTCGCCGCCAGGTTGAACTGCCGCACGACGTGAGGCACGACCAGATCACGGCCACCTATGAAGACGGGTTGCTGTGGATTCAGTTGCCCAAAAAGTAGGGTGGGAAATATCCACCGTAATGTAATGGTGGGCACAGCTCGCCCTACTCATACTCCCGACGAAATATCATGGCTGAAACGCAAATCATCGAACGCACGCCTGAATCGACGACGATCAAGACCGGCAGCAACGGCCAGAAGCTGACGATCCCTAACGTTCTGCCGATTCTGCCCATTCGCAACATCGTTGTCTTCCCCGGCACGGTCATGCCGCTGAACGTGGGTCGCAAGAAGAGCAAATCGCTGCTCGACGAAGTGATGCCCGGCGAAAAAGTCATCGGCGTGATCACGCAGAAAAACGCCGACGTGGAAGACCCGCAATATGGCGATCTCCACACCGTCGGCGTGGCCTGCATGATCCTCAAGCTCTTCAAGCTGCCCGACGGCAACCAGAGCATCATCGTGCACGGGCTGACGCGCTTCCGCCTGCTATCGCTCGAACAAACCGACCCGTTTGCGCTCGGCAAGATCGAACTGCTCGATGACACCAGCGCCCCCACCGGCCCGGAGATGGACGCATTGCTCGCCAGCGTCCGCCAGCAGGCCAATCGCGTAATCGAACTGTCGCCCAGCACGCCGGACGAAGCGGCGCAGGTTCTGAATAGCATCACGAATGCGTCGGCACTCGCAGATTTCCTCGCAGCCAACCTGCAGGCGGATACCACCGACAAGCAATCGATGCTCGAAGAGCTCGACGTGGAAAAACGCCTGCGTCTCATTGCCTCGCGCCTGGCTACGCAGCTCGACGTGCTGGAGCTGCAGAGCAAGATCCAATCGCAGGTAAAGGAAAACATCGACAAGAGCCAACGCCGCTACTACCTGCAGGAGCAGATGAAGGCGATCCGCAAGGAACTCGGCGACAGCGAAGGCGGCCCCGGCGGCGGCAGCGAGATTGACCAGCTCCGCGAAAAACTCGTCGCTGCGAAGCTGCCGGAACCGGTGATGAAAGAGGCCGAGCGAGAACTCGGCCGGCTCGAGGCGATTCCGTCGGCGTCGCCGGAGTACGGCGTGATCCGCACGTATTTGCAGATCCTTTCTGAGCTGCCGTGGTCGCTGGAGACGAAAGATATTCTCGACCTCGTCGAAGCACGCAAAACGCTCGACCGCGATCACTTCGACCTCGACAAGGTCAAACGCCGCATTATCGAATACCTCGCAGTGCGCAAGCTCAAGCCTGAAGGCGGCGGCGCCATCCTCTGCTTCCTCGGGCCGCCGGGCGTGGGTAAGACAAGTCTCGGCAAGAGCATCGCCGAAGCGATGGGCCGCAAGTTTATCCGCGTCGCTTTGGGCGGCGTGCGCGACGAAGCCGACATTCGCGGCCACCGTCGCACGTACATCGGCAGCATGCCGGGACGCATCATCGCCGAGTTGCGAAAGGCCGGCACGCGAAACCCGGTCATGATGCTCGACGAGGTCGACAAGCTCGGCAACGATTTCCGCGGCGACCCAGCGAGCGCGCTGCTCGAAGTGCTCGACCCGGCGCAAAACCACACGTTCACCGATCACTACCTCGACGTGCCGTTCGATTTAAGCAAGGTGCTCTTCATCGCCACCAGCAACACGATGGACAGCGTGCCCGGCCCGCTGCGTGATCGCATGGAAGTGATCGAAATCCCCGGCTACACGCAGGCGGATAAGCTCGACATCGCCAAGCGCTACCTCGTGCCCCGGCAGATGGAAGCCAACGGCGTCACGCTCAAGCACGTGAAATTTCAGGACGTGGCGCTGAAAGAAGTCATCGAGGGCTACACTCGCGAGGCCGGCGTGCGAAGCCTGGAGCGCAACATCGGCTCCATCGCCCGCGCCGTGGCCGCCGACGTGGCGAGCGGGAAGACCGACAAGGTCACGATTGACAGCAAGGCCGTCGATCGCATCCTCGGGCCGCACAAGTTCGAACCCGAACTCGCCAGCCGCACCAGCGTGCCCGGCGTAGCCACCGGCATGGCGTACACGCCCGTCGGCGGGGAGATCCTGTTCATCGAAGCAACCCGCTTCCCCGGCAAAGGCGCCATCACGCTCACCGGCCAGATCGGCGACGTGATGAAGGAATCCGCCCAAGCCGCATTCAGCCTCGTGCGCTCGCGCGCGGAAGAGCTGGGCATCGATCCGAAGCTGCTCGCCGAGAGCGACATCCACATCCACGTCCCTGCCGGCGCCGTGCCAAAGGACGGTCCCTCCGCGGGCGTAGCGATGTTCACCGCACTCGCGTCGCTGCTGCTCAACCGTCCCGTGCATCACGACGTAGCCATGACCGGCGAAATCACCCTTCGCGGTCTCGTCCTGCCGATCGGCGGCCTAAAGGAAAAAACCCTCGCGGCACGCCGGGCGGGCATTCGACAGGTCATCGTGCCCAAGCGCAACGAGAAGGATCTGCCGGACATTCCTGAAGAGGTCCGCAAGACGCTGAAATTCCACTTCGTATCGAATATCGACGAAGTGATGCTTTACGCGCTGGGCCCGGTGAAGGGAAAGAGCGCCGCAAAGAAGAGTAAGAAATCCTAGAACAACGCCCCTATTACCAAGTAGCCAGGCTGTCATCCTGAGAGGGTGTCTAAAAAGTCCAAAATCTCGCAATTCATAGAATCGTCATCCTGAGCGTACCCGCGAAGGATCTGGCTCGATCGCCGTAAAACGCAGATCCTTCGCGGGTACGCTCAGGATGACATCGCCCCGCAAGTCGCGGACGATTGACTTCTTAGACACCCTCTGAGCGTACTCGCGAAGGA
>Ga0070665_100000578_pt1 | contig 51146 bp, 44 predicted proteins | sample KBSS13metaG_FD_65862 | JGI IMG/M metagenome (GOLD analysis project Ga0070665, IMG submission 65862) | Switchgrass rhizosphere microbial communities from Kellogg Biological Station, Michigan, USA - KBS S1-3 metaG | ecosystem: Host-associated > Plants > Roots > Rhizosphere > Soil ...
GGCAGAAGGGTTTCGACGATTTCGCCAAACGCTTTGGCCCGATCCTGGAAGCGTTCGACCAGGCCAACGTCAACTTCGCGCTCGAAGTACACCCGACGGAAATTGCGTTCGACATCGCCAGCGCCCAGCGTGCGCTGGAAGCAGTGAAGAACCACAAGCGATTCGGCTTCAACTTCGATCCGTCGCACCTCGGCTACCAAGGCGTCGACTACGTGAAGTTCATCTACACCTTCGGCAAGAAAATCTTCCACAGCCATGTGAAGGACGCCTGGTGGGGCAAGGGCGACGGCACTGTCGGCGTCTTCGGCGGGCACGTGAGCTTTGCCGATCCACGCCGCAACTGGGACTTCCGCAGCCCGGGGCACGGGGATGTGGATTTTGAGCGCATCATCGTCGCGCTGAACGACGTCGGCTACCAGGGTCCGCTCAGCGTTGAATGGGAAGACAGCCGGATGGATCGTGAACACGGGGCGACTGAAGCGGCCGCTATGGTGAAGCGGATCGACTTCAAGCCTAGCGCGATCGCGTTTGATGCGCAGTTTGATCGGTAAAACTAAAGCGATTCAAAATGTAATGGGGGCGTTCGCGGGTTACTTCATCCGCAGCGCCATTGCTGCGCCGTCGGTGGTGATGGTGATGTCGTGCACCCAGCCAAGATTCGTCACGCCGGCAAATTCTGCGGCGAGCAGTTTCGCGCCCTGGGTGGCGTCGGCGGTGGGGCTCAGGCGGCGGGAGAATTTCAGCGCGTCGCAACGGACTGCGAGCGTGAAGGTGCGGTCGGAATACTGCTGGATCAAATCCACGGGCAGCTCGCCATTCTTCGTGATCAGGTTCGGCAGCAGGCATCGCAGCAGTTCCGTGGCGATTCCGGCCAGGTGCGAGGGGAGATTGAGTTTGCTCTGGTGGAACATGCCCGCGTCCAGCAGCTTGGCGATGTCGGCTTCGGGCGTTGTGCCGACCGCGCGGAAGAGGGTGGCGGCGTCGGATTCCTTTTCGAACAGCGACGCGAGCCCTTCATCATCTACGGTAATACGCGAAGGCGCCGCGGCTGGTGCATTGGCAACAACCGCGGCGGCGTCTTCGCCGCTACGAAGGCGGATCAGCCGCTTGACCGCCGTCTTGCTTTGCTTGGTGTTTTCGGAAGCGAACAGGATCGCCTTGGTGATCGCATTCTTCACTTTGCGGTCCAGCATCTCTTCAAGGCCCGTCTTGATCCCCAGCAGTTCGCTCGTCTCCGGCGGAACCGGGGCGATCTCGATCTGATCGGTGTGGGCAAATCCCAGCTTGGTCAACTGGTTGGCGATGAATACCACGTACGCCGCCTGCCGCAGCGGCAGCGGATCACTGTGTTCGAATGCTTTTTCGGGATGATGGTGAAAGCGGATGGCCTGCACAAGATCGGACGGCAACCCCCACATGTGGGCGAGCGACGCGCCGAGGCCCGCATGATCGGCACCGAGCAGACGCGCTTCGCGTGAGCGGTGATCTTCGTTGGACGAAGGGGTCAGCGCCATCTGGTGTTGCAGCGTCCCCTGCGACAGCATGGCGAGCTTGCCGATGTCGTGCAGCAGGCCGAGCGTGGAGACGAATCCGCGATCAACGCCATTCACGCGTTCGGCCAGCACGTCGGCCACGTAGCTGACGGCCAGGCAATGCACCCACAAATCTTCGGCGTCGGTAGCAGCGGCGCCGGTCGTCGGCAGCGTCTCATCCAGACGCAGACGGACGAGCACCGACTTTACCAAGCCAAATCCGAGATAGCTGACCGCTTCCGTCACCGACGTGATTTTTCGACTCAGCCCCATCGCCGAGCTGTTCACCGTACGGAGCAGAGCAGCAGCAAGCACCGGATCACTCGCGGCAACGCCGGCCACCGAACTGGCGGTGGAATTGGCGCTCTGTACTTCACGCATCAGTTCGGTGACGACTTTCGGCAGCGGCGGGATCTGGGCGAGACTTTCGCGAACGCTAGGCAGCAGTTCGCCGACGGAATGGCTCACGTCCTGCGGCTGCGGCACGCGAATGCGGTAACCGCACGGCGTAACGACGTACTGCTCGACGGTTCCGTCGGCAGGATTGACTTCCATGACCGTATTATCTGCGTCGGTACCAGTCTGCACAGCAACGCCGCGCAAACCGAGAAGGTCGAGGAACCAATCAATGAAACCAATGCTGCTCATGCCGAGGTACATCGGCAGCGAATGCAATGGCCTTAACGACTGTAGCAATGCTGCTCATACGATCCGGTCGAGCATCGGCTTACCGGACGTAAATCGCGACAGATTTTCGAGGAAATGACCGATTTGCCGCTCGTACTCGTTCACATGCCCGCCGGCGATGTGCGGCGTGATGTGGCAGCGCGGCGTACTCCAGAGCGGCGAATCAGGCGGCAACGGTTCTGGCGAGGTGACGTCGAGGTAGGCGCTCCCGAGCCGGCCGGTCTCGAGCGCCACCTGCAGGCCGAACTGGTCGACCGTCGTGCCGCGACCGACGTTGTAGAAGTGAGCACCGTGCTTCACGCGCTTGAGCAGATCGAGGTGAAAGTAGTTGTCGGTTTCCGCCGACGCGGGCAGTGTGTCGATCACGTGATCGGCCGTAGGTAGCAATGCGTCGGCTTCGGCGGGCGTGACGACTTTCACGCCCGGGTGCGCACTGGGCGATCGCTTGGCGGCGATGATGTTCATCTTGAACGGCGCGAGCATCTCCACGAGGCGTCGGCCGATGGCGCCGAAGCCGTAGATGATTACGGTCTGGCCCTGCAGCAGAAATGTCTCGTACCGCAGCGCGTCGTACACCCATGATTTGCTCGTGGTTTGATCCGCCATGGCCGCCGGCAGTTGCCGCGAATTGCCGAGCATCATGGCGAGTAGGTGCTGAGCGCACGGCTCGTCGTACACGCCGGAACTGTTGGTGAACGCGCCGCCGCGCGACTTCATCGCGCCTTTGAACTCCGGCGTGTCGTAACGCGTGTATCCCGCGCTGGTGAGATGAACCCATTTCACCTTCGGCAACGTGATGACCTGGCCCGGATCAGGCTGGCCGAAGGCGACGTCGGCGGTCGCCAAGTTCGCGTCGGCCGTGGGTGCCGAAAGATTGGTGGCCGCTTTCGCCGCGGGTTCGATGAACGTGTGCGCCGCGCAGCCGGCCTTGAGCTTGGCGGTGATATCAGCGGGAAAGGTGGCGTTGCACCAGATTGTGAGTTTGTCGGTAGCCATCCGTAGATTAATACTCGCTGGAAGGCGGGGGGCAAGTCGCCGAGTAATCGGAACGACGGAAAGGTTTCGCCCGGCGAAGCCTTCGTGGTAAATTCCCGAGCATGATCGCAATGCCTCTGGCCGAAACTCACCGCATGACCGCCATGCCGCTTCTTGTGGGCGTGTTATGCGTCCTGGCAATCGCTTACCGCTACTACAGTGCGTTTCTCGCCGCCAAGGTGGCGACGCTAGACGACTCGCGGCCGACGCCGGCACAACTGCTCAACGACGGGCAGAACTTTCATCCGACCAACAAGTGGGTCCTCTTCGGCCACCACTTCGCGGCGATCAGCGGCGCGGGGCCACTCATCGGCCCGGTGCTGGCGGCGCAGTTCGGCTATCTGCCGGGGCTGCTGTGGATCGTGATCGGCGTCTGCCTCGCGGGGGCGGTGCAGGATTTCCTCGTCCTGTCGATGAGCATCCGCCGCGGCGGGCGCTCGCTGGCACAGATCGCCTTCAGCGACGTCGGCAAAGTCGCGGGCGTGGCGGCGACGGTGGCGATTTTGTTCATTCTGATCATCGCGCTGGCAGGATTGGGGAAAGTGGTGGTGAAGGCCCTGGGTGGGGAAGAGGTGAAATATCCTGCTGGCAGCAAGATGCTCCTGCCTGACAACGGAAGACTCAGTTGTGAAATAAAGCCGGCGCCAACAATCCCTCCCGGACCGCCCGTTACCACGACGCGAATATACACCATGCCCGCCGGCACCAAATTAGTATGGTCAGGCGGCGAGATGTTGATTAATGACGAATTCCGGCTCCGCACAATCGAGCCCACGCCCGCACTGTTTCCGATGGACAAGAATGTCATTACGCTTCCGGCTTCGGCGGTACGGCTCATTCCCGGCTCTTCTTGGGGCACGTTTACGATCGCGATGACGATCCCCATCGCGCTGTTCGTTGGCTTGTACATGTACAAACTCCGGCCGGGCCACGTAGTGGAAGCTTCGCTAATTGGGGCCGCGCTCACGCTCGTCGCCACGGTCGTCGGCGGGATGGTTCCCGGCTCACCGCTGGAACCGTTCTTCAATCTGAAAGACACTACCGTCGTCTGGGCGATGGCCGTTTACGGATTTGTCGCGAGCGTGCTGCCGGTGTGGATTCTGCTTTGCCCGCGCGATTATCTCTCGAGTTTCCTCAAGATCGGCACCATCCTGCTGCTCGTCGGCGGCGTATTGATCGCCAATCCGAAGATGGAAGCACCGGCAATCAACCACACTTTTCTGAACGGTGGACCGACGGTGCCTGGGACGATTTTCCCGTTCCTATTTATCACGATCATGTGCGGATCGATCAGCGGATTTCACGCGCTCGTATCGTCGGGCACCACGCCGAAGATGATCAAGCGCGAGAAGGACGCTCGCACCATCGGCTACGGCGCGATGTTGATCGAAGGACTCGTCGGCGTCGTCGCAATGATTGCGGCCAGCACGCTGCCGGTGGGCGACTACTACGCGATGAACACGGACCTGGCGAAGGTGCCGGCGTTTCATGACAAGTTCGTGCAGATCGGCGCTGACGTCGACAATCTGAACGTGTACGAGACCAATACGCAGGAAAGCCTGCGCGGCCGCACCGGCGGGGCGGTCACACTCGCGGTCGGTATGGCGCACATCTTCGATGGCGGAGTCCGCCGCTTCGGCGCGACGGCCGAGCACACACTGCAGAAGATGTGGAAGTACTGGTACCACTTCGCCATCATGTTCGAGGCGCTGTTTATCCTCACCACGATCGATACCGGCACGCGCATCGGAAGGTTTTTATTGCAGGAAGTAATGGGCAAACTCCATCCGAAGCTCGGCATCAGCGGTGGGTGGCCCGGGGCGATCTTCGCCACCGCGGCGATCGTGGCGGGGTGGTGCTACTTCATCAACGCGAACAACTTCGCGGCCATCTGGGCGATGTTCGGCGTGGCGAACCAGATGCTTGCTGTCATCGCACTGGCGATTGTCTCGGCATACCTGGCCGGCGCCGGAAAGATGCGCTACCTGTGGGTGAGCGGCGGGCCGATGATCGTTGTGGCCACTACCACCAGCACAGCGGCGGTGCGGATTCTGCTGGCGCAGTGGGACACGCTGGTTGCGCAGTCGCACGCAGCGAACCCAGCGTGGCAGATTCAGGTCAACGCGGTGACCACCGGCGGGCTTCTGTTGCTGATCCTGGCGTGCGGGGCGACGGTGGTGGTAACGTGCGGGCTGAAGATCATTTCGCCAAAAGTGCCGTCCGTCGCCGTGGCCGATCTGGGACCGATGGCGACCTGATGGCGAACCGAAAATGCCGATTCGGCGCAAATCCGTGTGAATTTGGTGAGTTCGGTCAATTGACATTACACCGCCCGCATTTATACTTTCCCCCCTTCCAAGCTCCCCGTGCGCGTTGACGGAATTAGGTTTGGGATCAACGTCGGCGGATCAGATGTATTTTCCGCCTTGACGTTGCGGCGACGCCGACTCGCGTTGGATACACGGACGTGATCGACGTACGCAAATCGGCTCGCTGCCATAGCTCAGTGGTAGAGCGCCACCTTGGTAAGGTGGAGGTCCAGGGTTCAAGCCCCTGTGGCAGCTTTGGCGACATCTGAACCAGAGATGTAGGCAGAGGGCGGTGGACAGTTCGAAGTACGTAAAAGTACCGAACTGTTTTCCGCCTACTGCCTACCTTCGAAAACTCTCTGGATCGGTGTCGAATTTAATGTCAGATCGAGCGGCTTCGACAACCGCTCAGCAGTATGCCCTAATTCGGAGGCTCCCATGGCCAAGGCCATTTTCGAACGTAAAAAACCGCACGTGAACGTCGGCACCATCGGTCACATCGACCACGGCAAGACGACCCTCACGGCCGCTCTCTCGGCGCGCTCGCAGGCCAAGTACGGCACGACCGCCAAGAACTACAAAGACATCGCCAAGGGCGGTATCGATCGCGACAGCACCAAGACGGTGACCATCGCGGCTGCCCACGTGGAATACGAATCCCCGCAGCGTCACTATGCTCACGTCGACTGCCCGGGCCACGCCGACTACATCAAGAACATGATCACCGGCGCCGCTCAGATGGACGGCGCGATCCTCGTCGTCAGCGCTGCTGACGGCCCCATGCCGCAGACCCGCGAGCACATCCTGCTCGCCCGTCAGGTCGGCGTGCCGAAGATCGTTGTGTTCCTCAACAAGATCGATCTGGTTGACGATCCTGAATTGCTCGAACTGGTTGAAATGGAAATCCGCGAACTTCTCACGAAGTACGGCTTCCCCGGCGATGACACGCCAATCATCAAGGGCAGCAGCAACTCCGCCCTGGCCAACCCGAGCGACGACAAGGCCAACGCTCCGATCGACGAACTCGTCGCCAAGCTCGACGAATACGTTCCGATGCCGCAGCGTGAAGTCGACAAGCCCTTCCTGATGCCCGTTGAAGACGTGTTCAGCATCAAGGGTCGTGGCACAGTGGCGACGGGTCGCGTTGAACGCGGCACGGCCAAGGTCGGCGACGCGGTCGAAATCGTTGGCTTCACCGCCAACCGCCCGTCGGTCATCACCGGTATCGAACAGTTCCAGAAGACGCTCGACTCGGCTCTCGCTGGCGACAACGTCGGCGTACTGCTCCGTGGCGTTGAAAAGGACGACATCGAACGCGGCCAGGTGATCTGTGCTCCCAAGAGCATCACCCCGCACACGAAGTTCACCGGCGAAGTGTACATCCTGACCAAGGAAGAAGGCGGCCGTCACACGCCGTTCTTCACCGGGTACCGTCCGCAGTTCTACTTCCGTACCACCGACGTGACTGGCTCTGCCAAGTTGCTGGGCGGCGCGGAAATGGTCATGCCGGGCGACAACGTGGCAATCGAAGTGGAGCTGCAGGCTCCGATCGCCATGGAAGAGAAACTCCGCTTCGCCATCCGCGAAGGCGGCAAGACGGTCGGTTCCGGAGTTGTTACGAAGATCCTCGCCTAATGGCGAAGTATGAATGATGAATGATGAATGCAGAATGGACGAATTCATTCTGCATTCATCATTCTGACTTCTGCATTCAGATGAAGGTGTTGTCATGGCAAAAGAAAATCGTGAAATGGTCTGGCTGCAATGCACCGAGACCGGCGACCTGAACTACCGCACCGAAATCAAGGTGGCCGGTGGCGTTCAGAAAGTCGAGCTGAAGAAGTACAGCAAGCGGTTGCGCAAGCACACGCTTCATAAGGTTAAGCGGAAGTAGAAATAATGCAGAAGGATGAATGATGAATGCAGAATTGCAATGCATTCATTCTGCATTCATCATTCATCCTTCTGCATTACGATTTCTACGCCGGTAGCTCAATTGGCAGAGCAGCCGTCTCCAAAGCGGCAGGTTGTAGGTTCGATTCCTACCCGGCGTGCTTGGCAGCAAGACCGAGACGAGATTTATGGCGTCTGTAACGAAGCAAGAAGAGAAGCGCATGGCTACCGAACTCACCGCCCCCGGGGCAAACGAACCCGACGACCAAAAATCGCCGGCTCGCTCCTCGCGCCCCGAATCAGGCGGCATGTTCACCATCGTCAAAAAGGGCCAAGGCTACTGGACGCGCATGGGCACGGCCGGCGTGGCGGTCCTGCTGATCGCGCTGATCGCGTACAACACATATGCGATCCTTAAAGGCCAGTTCTCGGTCAAGACCAACATCGCCATCGGCGTTGGAGCCGGCGTGGCCGTGGCGCTATCCATCCTCGCCTGGCGGCTGATGAACAAGCCGGCCAATGTGGACTTCCTCATCGCCACCGACAGCGAGATGAAGAAGGTCAACTGGACGAGCCAGGCTGATCTCATCGGCGCGACCAAAGTCGTCATCTTTTTCATGTTCTTCATCGCGGCATTTCTGCTGCTGATCGACGTGGTGTTCGGGTACTTCTTCCAGTTGATCACTGTGCTGAAGACCGGTCCGTTCGGATAAGGGGTCTGTGTCAGCAGCCTGCTGACAACGACTAATCAAACTATGCAATTTTTCGTCCTTCGAGTCGCGAGCAACAAAGAAGACCGCGTGCGGGAGTCGCTGGCCCGCAAGGTCAAGATCGAAGCCCTCGAGCCGCAGGTCGGCCGAATCCTGGTGCCCATCGAGCGCGTTCGCTCCATGAAGCAGGGCGTGCGCAAGGAATCAGACCGCAAGAAATACCCCGGCTACGTCTTCATCGAGCTGGAACTCGACAAGAACGGAACCATCCCGGAAAAAGTCTGGTTCACCATCAAAGAAACCGACGGCGTCGGCGATTTCATCGGCAGCAACGGCAAGCCCAGCGCCATGAGCCCGTCCGACCAGGCCAAGATGCTTGAAGAGGCCGAGCGTCCCGATGACGCACCGAGCCTGCAGACCGGCTACAAGAAGGGCGACAAGATCAAGGTCACCGACGGCGCGTTCATCAACTTCGAAGGCGAAGTTGACGAGATCATCCCCGACAAGGGCATGGTCCGAATCATCACCACGATCTTCGGCCGCCCGACCCCGCTGGAACTGGAATACTGGCAGATCGAGAAAATGTGATCCGGCCGGACAAGTAGTGCGAGATGATGCAGTTTATCCACTATTACGGGCGATTTCAGGACGTTAAAGGCAAGTTCGGCGGCCTGCCTTCGTGGGCGAAATGGCCGATCGCGATCGCGGCGATTCCGGGCGTTTTGCTGGCGCTCTTGTCAATTGCGGCGTTTCTGGTTAGTATCCTCGCCCTTTTGCTCCTGACGGTGCCGACGTACCGCCTGATGCAACTGCTGACTGGGACAGGTGTTCGCGAAGAAACCGCGGACCGCGAAGAAGTCGTGTCGCCGACCGTAAGTACGGGTCGCCGTCACATTGATGTGAAAATAGTCGAGTAGGACGGTTGAGTAGTACGAAGGCCGCGGGCCGCTGAAACGAGACGAAGTTATGGCAAAGAAAGAAATCACCACGCAGTTCAAGCTCCAGGCCGCCGCCGGCGTTGCAACGCCCGCGCCGCCCATCGGCCCCGCGCTCGGTCAGCACGGCGTGAACCCCGGCCAGTTCATCCAGAAGTTCAACGCCGCCAGCATGCACCTCAAGGGCAAAATCATCGGCTGCGTCGTGACGGTCTATAAGGATCGTACGTTCGACATCGAGCTCAAGAGCCCGCCGTCGGCTGAACTGCTGAAGGAAGCCGCCAAGGTTGCCAAGGGCAGCGGCGAACCGAACAAGAACAAAGTCGGCAAGGTCACGATGGCCCAGTGCAAGAAGATCGCCGAGGAAAAAGGTAAAGATCTGAATTGCTTCGACTACGACAAGGGCGCCCGCATCGTTGCTGGGCAGGCTCGCTCGATGGGCATCACGGTTGAAGGCTAAGTCGTAACAGAATTATCAAAGGCCGAACCACGGGCCGTAACAGTGGGAGCTTCCGCCGAGCTTTTTAATCGGCGTGATGGAGCGAAAGCACATGGCACAACTCGTCGTCGTTAAACGTTCAAAACGCTATAAGAAAGCCGCAGAAGTTGCGGTGGAAGATCTGCTTCCGGTCGACAAGGCCGTCGCGAAGCTCAAGGAGTTTCCGCCGACCAAGTTTGACCAGTCGGTCGAGCTGATCTTCTCGCTCGGCATCGATGCCAAGCAGGCCGATCAGATGATCCGCGGCTCGCTGTCCCTGCCGCACGGCGTGGGCAAGACCAAGCGCGTCGTCGCGTTCTGCCCGGAACACCTGGTGGAAGCCGCCAAGGCCGCCGGAGCAATCCGCGCCGGTGGGCAGGATCTGGTGCAGGCGATCGAAAAGGAAAACTTCACCGAATTCGACGTCGCGATCAGCACGCCCGACATGATGCGTTTCGTCGGCCGTCTCGGTAAGGTTCTCGGCCCCAAGGGTCTGATGCCCTCGCCCAAGGCCGGCACTGTGACTGCTGACATCGCGTCGGCCGTCAAAGAGTACGCGGCCGGCAAGGTCGAGTACCGCAACGACACCGGCGGCAACGTTCACAGCGTGGTCGGCAAGGTTTCGTTCGACAACCAGAAGATCGCCGACAACATCAACGCGATGATCGCGGAAATCAAACGGCGTAAACCCCAGACCAGCAAGGGCGCGTACTTCAAGAAAGTCGTCTTGAAGGGTTCGATGACCCCGGCGGTGTATTTGAACGTTTCGCTGTAACGCCTTGCTTGGAAAACTATCATGAGCAAAAAAGTAAAAAACCTGATTGAGAAACAGATCGACAAGGACCTCGACGGGATCGACGGCGTTGCCGTCATCAACCCGCGCGGAATCGGAGCGATCAAGAACAACCTGATCCGCCGCCGCCTTCGTGAGAAGGGGCTCAACATGCGGGTCGTGAAGAACACCCTGGCCAAGCGCGCGGGCGACCGCACGAAGGTTAAGGGATTCGACAAACTCCTCGACGGCCCGTCGGCGATCATCTTCGGCAAGGCCAGCATCAGCACGATCGCTCGCGCCCTGCTGGAAGAGAAGAAGCTCGACGAGACGCTCGAACTCCGCGGCATGTTCTTCGACGGCGAAATCTACGTCGGCGATAAGGGCGTGAAGCAGGTCAGCACCATGCCGACCCGCGAGGAAGCGATCGCGAACCTGCTCGGTTTGATCCTGAGCCCGGGCGCCAAGCTCGGCGGCATCTTCAAGGGTCAGGCCGGCAAGATTGCCGCGCTCGTCAAGGCTGTCGAAGAGAAGGCAGAAAAAGCGGGCGCATAAATTTGAATTCGAACGCCCACGGATAGCTATCCGTGGGCTTGATGAAACAACCGTCCGACGGTTTGACTGCTCCTTCGGGATTAAATGACTTCGATGTGAAGTCTGCTCTCAAACGGGACACAAGTGTTCGACACGTTGAGCCACGATACGGCTCGGAGATTTAGTCATGGCAGAAGCAACAGCAGAAATCAAAGAACTCGGCGACAAGATCGTCGGTCTCACCCTCAAGCAAGCCGTCGATCTGGCTGCTTACCTCAAAGAAGCCCACGGCATTGAGCCGGCGGCTGGTGGTGGTGGCGGCGGCGGCGGTGGCGCGGCTCCGGCGGCAGCAGCCGCGGTAGTCGAAGAAGCCAAGAGCACGTTCGACGTCGTTCTCAAGTCGGCCGGCGACAAGAAGATCCAGGTCATCAAGGAAGTCCGCACCGCAACCGGTCTGGGCCTCAAGGAAGCCAAGGATCTCGTCGAAGGCGCTCCGAAGACCGTCAAGGAAGCTCTCAGCAAGGAAGACGCCGAGAAGCTCAAGAAGGCTCTGGAAGACCAGGGCGCGACCGTCGAACTCAAGTAAGTTCGAGTTCGTCAGTTCAAAACTCAGCAGGACGTCGACTTTACGGTCGGCGTCCTGCTTGTTTTTGCGGTGCGGTTTGGTCAAAAGTGGCGTTTTTCGCCGCAAGCGGGGGACGTAATGTCACTCCAACAAGCTCAGCTACACTAGGAAAAAATATTTTCCTGTTGACGACGTGTCGTTGTATTGCTTCCCAAGACGATCTTGCTACAATTTCCCGCAGTCGGAATTGGCGAATAGACAGAACAAACTTCAGTAAAGTTCCCAGATCCACCTTGGCTCAGAGGGCAAGGGTGTATCTGGTATTGTCGTTTGCGCTACTGAGGTCCTATAGTTCTGTGTGTTTTTGTACTGCCCTGTAGTTTAAGGGCAATGCGGGTTTGGACGAACGTCTACACGCCCGCCGTAATGGCCGCTGGTCCTTTTTTGGAACAAGCGGCTTTCTTTGTCGACTGAGTCGGCATGAACAATCCCGCCCGTTTGGTCGCCATTTGCGATGCATAACGGGTCACGCAAGTCTCTCGTTGGAGGAGACCGGCGTTCGAAACTTTGAATCGCTCCGGCGGTTCAATCATCCAGCGGAAAAGGACAATCTGATGCGAGAGGTTCGCGATTTCTCCAAGCGCGGCGATGCACTGCCGATCCCCAACTTGATCGACGTACAGATCGATTCGTATGTAAAATTTCTGCAAAAAGAAACTGACATCAAGGCCCGTAAGAACGAAGGGCTCGAGGCGCTCCTGCGCGAAGTGTTCCCCATCGAAAGCTACGACGGGAACCTGAAGCTCGAATACATCAGCTACGAACTCAGCGAGCCGCGCTACACCACCGATGAGTGCCGCGCCCTCCGCCTGACGTTCGGCATGCCGTTCCGCATCCAGGTGCGCTTCGTCCGCAAGGACAAGGACGAAGTGATGGAAGACTCCATCTACCTCGGCGAAATCCCGATCATGATCGGCGGCGGCGAGTTCATCATCAACGGTGCTGAACGCGTCATCGTCAACCAGCTCCACCGCTCGCCCGGCGTCGACTTCCTCGTCGAAGTGCAGGAAGGCGACCGCCCGCTGCACGGCTGCCGCGTCATCCCCGAGCGCGGCTCGTGGATCGAGTGCTCGGTCACCAAGAAAGACGCCCTCGCGGTCCGCATCGATCAATCGAGCAAGATTCCGGCCACCACGTTCCTGCGTGCACTTGATAAGAAGTACAGCACGACCGAAGCCATCATCAAAGAGTTCTACACGGTTGAAGCCGTGAAGGTGAAAGACCTTCAGCAGACCTTCTACGCCGCCAGCAGCATCATCGACGCCGAAACCGGCGAAGAGATCGTCAAGGCCGGCGCCATGATCGCCGAGGCGATGAACAAGATTCAGGCCTCGTCGCTCAAGAGCATTGACTGCGTGACCAAGGTCAGCGATCCGCTGATCCTCAACACGCTGGCCGACGACACCAGCACCAGCCACGAAGACGCGCTGATGCGGATCTACGCCCGCCTGCGTCCGGGTAACCCGCCGCAGCTGGAGAAGGCGATCACGCTCTTCAACGAAAAGTTCTACGACGAAAATCGCTATCGCCTTGGCCGCGTCGGCCGTTTCCGCATCAACCGCAAGTTCGATCAGAACGTGCCGGAAACCGTCATGACGCTCCGGTCGGAAGATCTGACCAACTCGCTCAAATACATGTTCAAGCTTCGCTCCGGCGAAGGTTACGTCGACGATATCGATCACCTGGGCAATCGCCGCCTGCGTACGATCGACGAGCTCGCGGCTGAAGAACTCCGCAAGGGTTTCCTCAAGCTCAAGCGCACGGTCCAGGAGCGCATGTCGCTTAAGGACCCGAACGAACTCGGCCGAATCGCCGAACTCGTGAACAGCAAGAGCATCAGCAGCTCGATCGACTTCTTCTTCGGCCGCGGCGAACTGTCGCAGGTCGTCGACCAGACGAACCCGCTCGCGCAGCTCACGCACGAACGCCGCCTGTCGGCCCTTGGGCCTGGAGGTTTGAACCGCAAGCGCGCGGGCTTTGAAGTTCGCGACGTGCACATTTCGCACTACGGCCGAATCTGTCCGATCGAAACGCCTGAAGGCACGAACATCGGTCTAATCGCGTCGCTGGCCATCTACTCGGACATCGACGAGTACGGCTTCCTCATCACGCCGTACCGCGTGGTGGAAGACGGCAAGGTCAACGGCAAGCACAAGTACCTGCGAGCCGACGAAGAAATGAAGTCGGTTCTCGCTCCGCCCGACGCCGTTGAAAAAGACGGCCACGTGAAGAAGGGCCTCGTGCTCGCTCGCGTGCAGGGCGATCTCGCCTCGGTCAGCAGCAAGGAAGTTCAGTACATCGACATCAGCCCGCGCCAAACGGTGTCCGTGTCGGCTGCCCTGATTCCGTTCCTCGAGCACGACGACGCCAACCGCGCGTTGATGGGTTCGAACATGCAGCGCCAGGCCGTTCCGCTGCTCCGTACCGATCCGCCGGTGGTTGCCACTGGTATGGAACGTCCGGTCGCGCAGAACTCGGGCATGGTGGTTCGGGCCGAGCGTGCCGGTGTGGTCACCTACATCGACAGCACGCGCATCCTGATCGACAACGCCGACGAATACGAGCTCCGCAAATTCACCGGCCTGAATGAGCGCACCTGCCTCAACCAGAAGCCGATCGTGAAGAAGGGTGCTCGCGTCAAGAAGGGTCAGATCATCGCCGACGGCGCTGCCGTGCATCAGGGCGAACTGGCTTTGGGTCGCAACGTGCTCGTCGCGTTCCAAACCTTCGACGGCTACAACTTCGAAGACGCCATCGTCATCAACCAGCGCCTCGTGAAGGAAGACATCTTCACTTCGATTCACATCGAAGAGTACGACGTCGAAATTCGCGAGACGAAACTCGGCCGCGAAGAATTCACCCGCGACATTCCGAACGTGTCTGAACGTGCCCTCGCCAATCTCGATGAGAACGGCGTGGTCCGCGTCGGAACGCGTGTCGGCCCGGGCGACATCCTCGTCGGCAAGATCGCTCCGAAGTCCAAGAGCGAGCTCACTCCGGAAGAAAAACTGCTTCATGCGATCTTCGGCCGCGCCGGCGAAGACGTGAAGAACGATTCGCTGGAAATGCCCGCGGGCGAAGAGGGCGTCGTCATCGCCGCCCAGCGCTTCAGCCGTCGCATGCACATGAGCGACGACCAGAAGAAGCAGCTCAAGAAAGACATCGACAAGTACGAAAAGGAAATGAACCTGAAGGCCATCGGCATCTTCAAGCAGATGGTGGCCGAAATTAACGAAGTGACCGGCACGCAGATGGTCGATCCTGGCACCCGCCAGAAGGTCGGCGCGTCTGAAATCGCCGAAGTTATCCTTGAGCAGGTCGAAGGGTTCGCCACAGACTGGATCAAGGGCAACAAAGAAGCCAAGGTTCAGGCGGAAGACACGTACGGCCGATTCTGGCCACGCGTGCAGGCGGTCCTTAAGGAACGCAACCGTCGCATGGAGCACATGAAGCGCGGCGACGAACTGCCGTCGGGCGTGCTCGAAATGGTGAAGGTCTACATCGCCACCAAGCGCGCCCTGAGCGTCGGCGACAAGATGGCCGGCCGCCACGGCAACAAGGGCGTTATCGCCCGCATCGTGCCGGAAGAAGACATGCCGTTCCTCCAGGACGGCACGCCGGTCGACATCCTGCTTAACCCGCTGGGTGTGCCGTCGCGAATGAACGTCGGTCAGATTCTGGAAACCCACCTGGGCTGGGCCGCCATGGTCCTCGGGTTCCAGTCGATCACGCCGGTGTTCGATGGCGCCAACGAAGATGAAATCCACAAGGCGGTCGATGAAGCCAACACGGCCATCCTCGCCCGTCGTAAAGAGAAGCTGAAGACCAAGGAAGTCATCGCACCACGCGAGCTGGATTCGATCATGCCATGGGGCGGAAAGATCCAGCTCCACGACGGCCGCACCGGCGAGCCGTTCGAACAGATGACCACCGTGGGCTACATCTACATGATGAAGCTGCACCACCTGGTCGACGACAAGATCCACGCTCGCGCAACCGGCCCGTACTCGCTCATCACTCAGCAGCCGCTGGGTGGCAAGGCCCGCACCGGCGGCCAGCGATTCGGCGAAATGGAAGTCTGGGGCCTGGAAGCCTACGGCGCATCCTACGTGCTGCAGGAACTGCTCACGGTTAAGTCGGATGACGTCGAAGGACGTACGAAGATTTACGAGAGCATGGTCAAGGGCACGAACACGCTCGAAGCCGGCACGCCGGTTTCGTTCGACGTGCTCTGCAACGAAATCCGTGGCCTGGGGCTCAACATCCAACTTGAGAAGAAGAAGGGTGCGATGAGCATGACGGATGAGGATCTGATGTGAACTCGCCAATGCACGTGATCCTGGCCGCAGTTGCGGGCGGTATCGCGTTGGCGATTCTGCTGATCAACCTCTCCAGAGGGTTTGCCTGGTGGACTGTGTGGTTGAAGCAGCAGAGAAGACGGATTCGTCGCGGTTTTGAAGTAATTATCACCGACAAGTCGTCGGTGCCTGAGAAGAAAGAGAACGATCATGGCTGAAAGCGTCTACGATCGCATTAACGATTACGGCTCGGTTCGAATTCAACTCGCCAGCCCGAACGATATTCGTTCGTGGTCCTTTGGCGAGGTGAAGAAGCCCGAGACGATCAACTATCGCACCTACCGCGCCGAAAAAGACGGCCTGTTCTGCGAACGCATCTTCGGGCCGGAGCGCGACTGGGAATGCTCGTGCGGCAAGTACAAGGGCACGAAGTACAAAGGCATCATCTGCGACCGTTGCGGCGTGAAAGTCACGCATAGCCGCGTACGCCGCAAGCGCATGGGCCACATCAATCTGGCTGCGCCGATCGTTCACATCTGGTTCTTCAAAGCCCTCCCGAGCCGCTTGGGCGCGCTCTTGGACATGAAGACCAGCGATATCGAAAAGATCGTCTACTTCCAGGACTACGTCGTTACCGCTCCGGGCAAAACGCCGCTGAAGAAGAAGCAGCTTTTGACCGAAGACGAGTACCGCGCCGCGTACGAGAAGTACGGCGCTGAATTCGACGCCGAGATGGGCGCCGAAGCGATCAAGAAGCTGCTCGGCCTGATCGATCTGCCGACGGAAGCTGAAAAGATCCGCCGCGACATCGAAAAGACCAACAGCAAGCAGAAGATCAAGGACCTCACCAAGCGTCTGAAGATGGTCGAAGCCATCCGCGGCTCTGAGAATAAGAGCGAGTGGATGGTCATGGACGTGATCCCGGTGATCCCGCCCGACCTGCGTCCGCTGGTGTTGCTGGAATCGGGCAACTTCGCCACGAGCGATTTGAACGATCTATACCGCCGAATCATCAACCGCAACAATCGACTCAAGAAGCTCGTCGATCTGAACGCGCCGGAAGTCATCATTCGCAACGAAAAGCGAATGCTGCAGCAGGCCGTCGATGCACTGTTCGATAACGGCCGCTGCCGTCGTCCGGTGCTCGGCTCCAGCAACCGCCCGCTCAAGTCGCTGACCGACATGATCAAGGGCAAGCAGGGTCGTTTCCGCGAAAACCTGCTCGGCAAGCGCGTGGATTACTCGGCACGTTCCGTCATCGTCGTCGGCCCCGAGCTCAAGCTGCACCAGTGTGGCTTGCCGAAGAAGATCGCGCTCGAACTCTACCAGCCGTTCATCATCCGCCGGCTCAAAGAGCACGGCCTGGCTGACACGATCAAGTCCGCCAAGAAGATGCTCGAACGCCGCGACCCGGAAGTGTGGGACATTCTCGAGGAATGCATCTACCAGCACCCGGTCATGCTCAATCGCGCGCCCACGCTTCACCGCATGGGTATCCAGGCGTTTGAGCCGGTGCTTGTTGAAGGCAACGCCATCAAGATTCACCCGCTGGTCTGCAAAGGCTTCAACGCCGACTTCGACGGTGACCAGATGGCCGTGCATCTTCCGCTGAGCATTGAAGCTCAGACCGAAGCGCACGTGCTGATGCTCGCCCCGAACAACATTTTCAGCCCTGCGAACGGCAGCCCAATTATTTCGCCGTCGCAGGACATTGTGCTTGGTACGTACTACATCACCGTCGATCGCGAGTTCGACAAGGGTGAGTACATGCTGTTCAACAGCGTGACCGAAGCGTTCATGGCCCGCGAGTTGGGCAAGATCGCCATGCACACCCGCATATTCGTCCGCCTGGAGCGCGACGCCGTGGTGCCGTCGGATAAATCCGCCGGCCCGACTGCGATCGCCGAAGAGTCGTGGAAGACGACCGAAGCCGAGCGCAAGCGTCGCGACCCGGCGTACGTCAACAAGCCGATGCCTGAGAACTATCACGGCAAGGTGATTCTGACGACCGTCGGCCGTTGCATTTTCAACGACATCCTTCCGAAGGAAATGCCGTTCTACAACTTCGCTCTCACGAGCAGCGGCCAGAGCCGCGTGATCGCCGACTGCTACGCCCAGCTCGGCCGCCCGGCCACCATCAAGCTGCTGGACGACATGAAGGCCCTCGGCTTCAAGCGTTCGACGCTGGCTGGTCTCAGCTTCGCGATCACCGACATCCGTACGCCCGACACCAAGCCGGCGATTCTCGATGAAGGCCAGAAGAAGGCCGACCGCATCGAGAAGAACTACCGCATGGGCGCCATCACCGATCAGGAACGCTACAACGCGTTGCTGGATATCTGGGCTCACGCCCGCAAGCAGGTGACGGACGATCTCATGGTCGCGCTGGAAAACGACTACCGCGATTCGGAACTGCGTCAGCTTCCGCGCGAAGGCGCCAAAGAAAAGAAGATGCCGCGTTACCTCAACCCCATCAACATGATGGCGACCTCGAAAGCTCGAGGCTCGGTCGACCAGATGCGCCAGCTCGGCGGTATGCGTGGTTTGATGGCCAAGCCCTCCGGCGAAATCATCGAAACCCCGATCAAGGCCAACTTCCGCGAAGGTCTCTCGGTGCTCGAGTACTTCAGCAGCACGCACGGCGCCCGTAAGGGATTGGCCGACACCGCTCTGAAGACCGCCGACTCCGGTTACCTCACGCGTAAGCTGTGCGACGTCGCCCAGAACGTCGTCATCAATCACACCGATTGCGGCACGCTCAACGGCGTGACGAAGACGACCATCTACAAGGGTGAAACGGTCGAAGTCGAACTGAAGGACATGATCATCGGCCGAACGGCACGCGACACGGTTCGCAACCCGATCACCGACGAAACGATCGTGGCCGAAAACCAGATCATCACCAACGACATCGCCGACAAGCTCAAGGATCTCAAGCTCGAGTCGATCCGCGTGCGCAGCCCGCTCACGTGCGAAAACCCGCTCGGCGTTTGCGTTCGCTGCTACGGCATCGATATGTCGACCAACCAGTCCGTCGAAGAAGGCCTGGCCGTCGGCATCATCTCGGCTCAGTCGATCGGCGAGCCGGGCACGCAGCTCACCATGCGTACGTTCCACACCGGTGGCGTCGCAACGGGCAGCCTGATCGAGAACGACATCAAGACGGCCGTCGGCGGTACCGTTCAGCATCGCGATATGAACGCGGTGATGACCAAGGACTCTGAAGGCGTCAAGAAGCTCATCGCCCTCAAGCGTAACGGCGAAATCGTCGTTAACGACGCCAAGGGCCGCGAGCTCGAGAAGTACAAAGTGCCGTACGGTGCAACCGTCATGGTGGCCGATGGCGAGAAGGTCAAACCCCGCCAGCAGCTGGTGGTGTGGGATCCGCACATCACGCCGATTTTGGCGGAAAAGGCCGGTATCGTCCGCTACGAAGACATCGAAGAAGGCGAAACCGCCCGACTCGAAGCCGAACGTAAGGGCACAGAGACCGGCGAAGCCAAGCTCGTCGTCATCGAACACAAGGGCGAACGCCATCCGCGTATCACCATTGAAGGCGAAGACGGCAAGATCCTCGACTTCCACTACCTGCCCGCCAAGGCTCGTATCGAAGTTAAGGACGGCCAGAAGATTGAAGCCGGCCACCAGCTTGCACGTCAGCCGAAGGAAGCTGCCGGCACGATGGACATCACCGGCGGTCTGCCCCGCGTGACGGAAATCTTCGAAGCACGCAAGCCGAAGGATCCGGCCGTGCTCGCAGAAATCTCCGGCACAATCGAGCTGCGTAGCGATAAGCGTCGCGGCAAGATGACGATCATCGTGAAGAACGAAACCGGCATGGAAAAAGAGCACCACGTCCCGCAGGACAAGGAACTCCAGGTCCATGCAGGCGACTACGTGGAAGCCGGCGACCCGCTCATCCGCGGGCCGATCATTCCGCACGACATTCTCCGCATCCGCGGCGAAGAGCCGTTGTATCAGTACCTGCTGGCCGAAGTGCAGAACGTGTACCGCAGCCAGGGTGTGAAGATCAACGACAAGCACATTGAAGTCATCGTTACGCAGATGCTGCGTAAGGTGAAGGTCGAAGATCCGGGCGATGGCAAGTTCCTGCCGGGCGAAGTGGTCGACAAGTTCCGCTTCCGCAAGGGCAACGAAGAACTCACGCAGAGCGTCCGAGTCGAAGACGCCGGCGAGTTGGAATACAAGAAGGGCCAGGTTGTCGAGAAGGCCGCCTTCAAGGAAGCCAACGAAGCCGCCGAAGCCGCGGGTAAGACCCCGGCCAAGAGCAAGAAGCCGCGTCCGGCCCGCGCCAAGACGCTGCTCCTGGGCATCACCAAGGCGTCGCTGCAGAGCGAGTCGTTCATCTCGGCTGCGTCGTTCCAGGAAACCACGAAGGTGCTGACCGAAGCCGCGTTGGCGGGCATGGTCGACACGCTGGTGGGCCTGAAGGAGAACGTCATCCTCGGCCACCTGATTCCGGCAGGCACGGCGTTCGCGCCGCACCTGAACCTGAAGATCAAGCACCTCGCCGAGCCGCCGCCCATCGAAGAGGTGGAACCGGGCTCGCGCATGCGAGAAGAAGAGCCCGCTCCGGAGCCCGCTCCCCAAGCCGGGGCGTAAGGTTCGGATCGGTTGTTATTAAATTGCGTTCAGCACGGGCTACCGCGAAGAGTTGTTAAAAAACTATTCGATCGGTAGCCCGTGTTGCGTTGGTCTGTCATAATCATCGAACTTCACGACGTTCTTTTTTCAAAACGGGGTTTATCCGATGCGTCACGCTCCACGTTCCATTGCGCTTCTCTTCACGATTGGCCTGTTGTTGTTGACGACGCCGGCCTGGTCGCAGGTCAACGTCCGCACGCGCCGGCCCGCCGGCGAAGAAGATTGGACTGCCAACGCAGTCGATTACCAGTCCGTCGTCCTGCAGATCGACAGCGACGGCAATCCGAACTACTCCGACTCGCGCATCTCCGCTCAAACGGTGGTGGCGCTCGCGCAGAGCACGGTGATCACTGATCCGTCGATCGAGAAGGCGCTGGGACTCAAGGCCTCGGACGCACGCAGCACGGTGTCGATCAACGCGCAGGTGTCGGGTAACCGGTTCATCCAGCTCACGGTGACGATCAAGCCGGGCGCAGAGGGCGTGAAGCCGGGCGCATCGGCACTGTTGATCAAAGAACTGTGCGACCGCATCCAGGCCGCCGCCGCGCAGTCGGCTGACGCGCAGGCGCGGGTGGCGGATCAGAAGAAGGCGTCGATTGAGAAAGAAGTCGCCACCGCACAGGCCAAGTGGGAGAAAGCCTCCGCGGCACTCAAGGCCGCGCGGGCGAGCAATCCGAACATGGTGAACGACGGCACGAACCCGCGTTACCAGATCTCCAATCTCCAGCAGCAGAAGCAGCAGCTCGAACTGAGCCTGGCCGGGCAGCGGGCGCGGATTAAGTCGATGACCGAAGACGCCCCCGCGCGAACGCCGACTACGGCGCCCTCGGCCAGCGGAGGCAGTGAAGCTTGGGACCGATTGATCGCGATCCGCCAAAAGGTGCTCGATGACACGAACGCGCGTCTGGAAAAGAAGGAAGCCACCCCGGCCGACGTCGCCAACGCCGAGGCGATGCTCGCCGACGCTCGGGCGATGAGCGCGGCAATGCAGTCATTGTCAGCCGCGCGGATGATGCCCATCGGGTACGCCCGCGGCGATGGGTTCGACCTGCCGTCGTTGAAGGCCGCCGTCGCCGAAAGCGAAGCGCGGCTGGAGATCCTTAACAAGCAGATCGCGCAGATCCCGGCCGCCAATGATCCGACGGTGAGTTATGAAGAAATCAACCGTCTGCAAAGCGAAGAGCAGCGGGCTCGCAACGAGTTGGATCAGGCGCAGCAGCCGCTCAATGACCTCCGCCGCAACAACCGCACGGGCGGAACGTTCGTGCTGACCGTGCTCGACGGATCGGCCGCTCCCAAGACCGAGAAGTAGCGCGACCTCGGGAGATTCCATGCGACTTTTACCGGTCATGCTCGTCGTCGTGATGACGCTGACGCAGCTAGGCGCCGCCAGCGGTGATCTGCTGCCCGGCGACGGCTACACGCCCACGCAGGCGCGGCAGATGGTCGCCAGCGGCGACGGCCGAATCGTGCCGACGTTGATGAAATGGCTCGACCGTGGCTTTAATGCGGGCACGGCTCCCTCGGGCGACGAGCGGCTGTGGATCGCGATCGACGGCATCGGCGCGTTCGGCGTCGACGAAGCCGGGCCGACGCTCGTTTCGCTCTACCGCCGGCCCGCGACCAAAACGTCGACCAAATCCAGCATCGCCATCGCCGCGGCGCGCATGCCGTCCAAACGGTCCGCCAAGTTCTTGAAAGAGCTGGTCAACGATCCCCAACTGTCCGACCGCGCCCGCTATTCGGCCGCCGCCGGGCTCGTGCAACTAGGCGATGAGACCGCACGGGTAGTGCTCATCAAAGGGTACAAGCAATACCTCGTCGACATCAGCACGAAGCATTCGTGGAATCAGGACGTGCGCGACATCCTCGAGAAACTCTACGACGTGCCGATCATGGCGCAGATCGAGCAACTCACGCCTGATCAAACCGACCAGCGCGCTAAAAACAACATCACCACGCTGCTGGAGCGGATGGAAATCAACAGCCTGAGCGTCGATGAGCTGTTCAAGCTCGCGGAGAACACGAACTGGCAGCAGGGGTCGTACAAGCGTTACCCGGCCATTGAAGAATTGGGCGAAAAAGGAACGCCGGAGGTGATCGACCGCATCAAGGCGATCGCGCCCTGGGCGTCAGTGGATTCGGGGGCCGTGCAGATCCAGCAGAAGTTTTTGGAAGACTACAAAACCAAGGCAATCGCCCGCATCCGCCAGCGCAGTTACAACGCCGAGAAAACCAAGCGGTAGATTTCGCCTGATCGTCATGCGATCGCAAGCAGGGGAGTTCGCTGTTCGGCCTTCTTCGCATAACGCCCCAGCGCCACGCCGAAGACCAGGTGCGCCGACAGCGTCACTGCAACGAACAGTCCCGTCGCTTTAATGCCAAAGAAATCCGTGTAGTTGCTGACGAGCAGCAGCAGTTCAAGTCCAACCGCCAGTGCGATGCCCCACAGCCAGCTTCGTCGGGTGGCGCTGCCGATCATGGCCATGTACATCACGCCGAACGTGATGCCGTTCGAGAAATGGTAGACCCATCCGACAAGGTGGTCGGCCAGCGTGAACTGCGAATCCGTCTGTTGCGGGCCGTATGCGTGGCCAAGGATGAGCGCGCCGAATCGCGGAAAGACCTTGAAGAGCGGCAGCCGCAGCCAGGTCGGCCCGACGTGATCGATCGCGCCGAGCACCCATGGCAGACGGAACAGGTCGTACGCGACCGCAGCAATGAATCCGCCGATCGCGCCGATCAGCACGGCCCGCCAGAGCACGCGATCACCCTTGAACCGATTCACGATGGCGATCGCCACCAACAGAACGCTCGATGGGATGAGGATCGCGAACGTGAACGTCCGCATATCGCAAAGCTTGTACATCTCCGCGAGCAGGCACCAGATCGACGTGGCCGACAGGAAAAAGACGACGGCCCGTCCCTGCCAAGTCCACTTAAACACGCTCGGGATGTACGGGAGGGGCTCTGGCTGATCCATCGGGGTGATCATACAGAGGGGACGCACGGCGTGCATTAATCACCCACCGAGGCTCGCGTTCAGCCCGCTTGCCGGGCGTCCATAGGCTTGACAATCGTTCGGCAAACGGTTCAAACTGCCCGCCCCATGTTTCTAGCCGTTCGGTAGCAGGTAGGGAATGTACCGAGCGTTAAGTTAGTTAAAGATCATGGAGTTTCGATCCGCTGCCGATAGCTAAGGCAAGCAGATTAAGGACTTACGTCGAATAAAGCAGCACCATGGCCAAGAAGACCGGCAAAAACCTCGTGATCGTCGAATCGCCCGCCAAGGCGAAAACGATCAATAAGTACCTCGGCGACGACTACATCGTGAAGGCGTCGATGGGGCACGTGCGCGACCTTCCCAGCAAGGGCATGGGTGTCGATCTCAAGACCTTTATTCCCGAATACGTCAATATAGAAGAGCGCGGCAAGGGCAAGCTCATCAGCGAGCTGAAGAAACTCGCCAAAGACGCCCCTGACATCTATCTGGCAACCGACTTGGACCGCGAGGGAGAGGCCATTGCCTGGCACCTCCAGCAGGCGCTCGGCATTCCGGATGCCCGTGTGAAGCGCGTTATCTTTAATGCCATCACCAAGGCCGAGATCCAAAAGGCGTTCAAGACGCCGCACCTGATCGATATCGATCGCGTAAACGCGCAGCAGGCTCGCCGCATCCTCGACCGCATCGTGGGTTACGAAATTTCGCCGCTGCTTTGGCGCAAAGTCGCCAAGGGCCTGTCGGCCGGCCGCGTGCAGAGCGTAACGGTTCGAATCGTTGTGGAACGCGAAAAGGAAATCGAAGCGTTCATCCCGCAGGAGAACTGGCGCATCGGCGGCATCTTTACCACCGCAGTGGGCGACGCCTGTGCAAAGCTGTCCAAGGAATGGAACGACTTCCTCACCAACACCGGCAACGGCGAGCGCACGAAAGTGGAGCGCGAAGGGTGGCTGAAAGATCACGCCGCCTTCTCCGCGGAGTTGATCGAAATCGGTGGCAAGAAGTTCGAGCCGGACAATAAGGCCGACGCCCGTAAGGCTGCCGAATTGCTCGGGTTCGTCGTCGACCGCGACGACAGCACGACTGATCCGGAAGGCAAAGGCCCGGCCAAGAACCTGACGAGCTACGTCGGCCACCTCGGCAACTGCCCTGAGTTTGTCGTGAAGGGGATCGAGAAGAAGCGAACGACGAGCCGCCCGCCGGCGCCGTTCATTACCAGCACATTGCAGCAAGCTGCCTCCAGCCGACTCGGCATGGGCGCGCAGCGGGCGATGCGAATCGCCCAAACGCTGTACGAAGCCGGCCACATCACCTACATGCGTACCGACAGCACGAACCTGTCGGCCGAGGCGCTGTCGATGGCGCGGTCGTACGTGACCAAGACCTACGGCGACAAGTACGTGCCGGAAAAGGCCAACGTCTATTCCTCGTCGAACAAGAGTGCGCAGGAAGCCCACGAAGCGATCCGTCCGACGGATGCGACGCTGACACCTGAAGCCGCGCATGCCAAGCTTGGGTCGGACGAGGCGAAAGTTTACGCGCTCATCTGGCGCCGCTTCCTTGCGTGCCAAATGACACCGGCCGAGTTCGATCAGACCAGCGTCACGATCCAGACGAAGGATGCGAAGATCGGCGCGCTCTTCCGCGCCAACGGCCGCAAGCTCGTGTTCGACGGCTTCATGAAAGTCGCTGGCGTGAGCAGCGAAGACCAGCTCCTGCCGGATCTGAAGGAAGGCCAACCCGTCGGCCCCGTTGAGATCTCGCCCAGCCAGCACTTCACTCAGCCGCCGCCCCGGTTTACCGAAGCGAGCCTGGTGAAAGAGCTCGAACGTCTCGGCATCGGCCGGCCGTCGACATATGCCAGCATCACGCAGACGATTCAGGACCGGCAGTACGTTGAACAGATCGACCGCCGGTTCTACGCCACGCTGCTCGGCACGATCGTGACCGAAAAACTCGTGCAGGCGTTCCCCGAAGTGATGAGCGTCGGCTTCACAGCCGACATGGAGCTCAAGCTCGACAAGATCGAAGAGCAGCACCTCGACTGGATCAAGCTGCTGAAAGATTTCTACGGCCCGTTCCACGAGGTCGTCGACGGCGCACTCGGAAAGATCGAACACGCCGGCGGAACCGTCAGCCCGTACATGTGCAGCAAGTGCGGTAAGCCCATGCTGTACCGCATTAGTAAAAACGGATTTTTCCTCGCCTGCAGCGATCGCGAATGCGGCAACCTGCAGCCGGTCGACGGGCAGGGCAAACCTACGCTCCGCGAGAAGAGCGACATCGCTTGCCCGCTTTGCGGCCGCGAGATGATCAAGCGCAAGGGCCGCTTCGGCGAGTTCCTTGGCTGCACCGGTTACTCGGTAAAGAACGAGAAGGGCGAGCCGAGCTGCTCGTGCATTATCAACCTCGACAAAGACGGCAAACCCATGCCGCCCAAGCCCAAGCCGATCACGACAACGATCCCGTGCCCGACGTGCGGCAGCCCGCTCTACCTGCGCGGCGGCAAGCGCGGCCCATGGCTCGGTTGCAGCAAGTATCCCAAATGCCGGGGTCGCGGGGCGATCGCCAAGCTGTCGCCCGAAGACAAGAAACAGATCGACGCGCTCGCGCCGCTCTTGGCCGAGGGCGCTGAAGCCAGTGCCGCGATGATCGCCAAGATCGTCAGCGACAATCCCGCCGCCGCGTCGACATCGACCGGGCCGAAGTACCCGATCACCACCGACATCGACTGCGAGGACTGCGGCAAGCCCATGCTGATCCGCAAAGGCAAGCGAGGCCCGTTCCTCGGCTGCAGCGGCTACCCCAAATGCAAAAACACCGGCGAAGTCCCGGCCAAGCTGCTTGAAGAACTCGGCGTCGACAGCGAAGGCAAAGAAAAGAAGGACGAAAAACCCGTCGGCTACGATCACGACGAGTGATCGAACGTCGTTTGGTGATTTCCCGATAAACGAGACGCCGCGCAATGCGGCGTTTAGTTTTTTGCACGCACGCGCCACACCGCCCGCCGGCCATCCGTATCGCTGGTGAAGTAGACCCAATCACACGCCGCGTCGAATACGGGATGGGGGTGCTCGTCCTGCGATTTCCAGCTTGATCCGTGCTTGCAGAGCATTCGCCATGTGAGCGTGCGAGAGTTCCAATCAGGTGTCACAGTCGCGATGTATCGGCCGCCGTGGCCGGGCTCTTTTGCGTCGTCGTCAGCGGGTGGAAAGTAGTAGCCGTCGGAGACAAGGGTTGACCCCTTGCCAACCGTGAAGTGACCGTAGCGTTTAAACGACTTGTCGAGCGCGATCTCGATGTTCGCGCCTTCCTCTGGTACGACCTTGCCGATGTAGGCGGGGCCGTTCTCGAAGCTGCCGTGGTAGATCACCGTCGAGCCGTCGCGTGTCCACATCTCGTGGCAGGTCCAATCCTTCCGAGACCGGCCGGCCTCTTCGGTCCGCAGCCGCTGGTGCGTGCTGCCGTTCCATAGCCACATCCGGCGGATGCCGACATCGGCCGGCCATTCGTGGTTGTAGAGGATCTGCTCGTTCGACCCCGGTCGATACTGAACGTGCGTGATCCATGCCTTGTGCACGCGCTCGCATAGCACCTGCTGGCCGGTCTCCGTGTCGAAGGCGCGGAGGTACGAGTTCAATCCCTCGGTCTGCACGCGGTCGTCGATCTGAAAATCGCCGGGGAATCCCTCCAGTGCCCGGATGTCGGTCGTCGGCACGCACAGCCGGCTGCCGTCAGAACTCACGTGCGTAAACGCCGTCACCTGGTCGCTCGGGATCTCAGCAATCGCAACAGGTTTTGGATCGTCTAGGTTCACCCGCATGATCCGATGCCCCTGTAAATAAAACACGCGGCGGCGAACCGGATCGAGGCACACGCTTGCCTTGCCAAGCCCGCGCTGCTGCTGGCCGTCGAAGTAAACGTACGAGTGCAGATATCCGTCGTGGTTGTCGCTGAGTTGTTGTTCGCTGCCGGTTGCCAGATCGTGCGACCATAGGTTCACGTGCCCGCCGCGATCACTGAGAAAAACCAGCGTTCTGCCATCGGCCGTCAGGCTTGGCGAGGTGAAATAAAGCAGTTGATCGTTCGCGGTGGGGTGCTGGGTGACGCGTTCCATAGGTCTTGCATGTTATAGCCGGCAGGGCGGTCATGCGATCAACCGACGGCTGGTGTAAACTGTGTTCATGCGCACGACGGGCATCATCCTGGCAGCACTAACCATTGCGGCGGGAGCGTTCGGGACGCTGTCGCTGGTTGTCCTCTGCTTCGCCGGCGCGCCCAACAGTTCTCCGGCACAGCTTCGGCTGATCTATCGACTCATGGCGTTGGCGGGTGTCGGTGGATTGATCTGCCTTGTGGCCGGCATCATCCTGATCGTTTACCAGCACTACTGGTGGGCCGGAATCGTCGGCGGGCTGCCGGTGCTCGTGCTCATCGGACTGATTGTTTGGGTGGCACTCTCGTAACACGTTGCGTCAGACCCGGGCGCACGCAGATTCCCAGCGCCGCGTTCGTCCGCTATAACCGCCACGATGTCGCAGGTTGAACTCCTCTTTCTCGGCACCGGCACCAGCGCGGGCATTCCGATGATCGGCTGCCACTGCGAGGTGTGCTCGAGCACCGACTCACGCGACAAGCGAACGCGGCCGAGCGTCGTCATTTCGTATGGCGGCACGCGCGTGCTCGTCGACACCACGCCGGAAGTGCGACTGCAGTGCGTGGCCAACAGCGTCGACATGATCGAAGCAGTCGTCTTCACCCACGCGCACGCCGATCACGTGATGGGGCTGGATGACGTGCGGCGATTCAACGCCCTCAAGAAGGGCCCGCTGGATGTGTGGGCCGACGAGCCAACGCACGATGCGCTGCGGCGGTGCTTCGGGTACGCGTTCATGGAGCCGGCCCGCGACTTGAAAGTGTTCCGGCCACACTTGGTGCCTCGGAAGATCGACGGACCGTTCACGATCGGTGAGATGGAATGGACGCCGATCCCGTTGTTTCACGGCAACGTGTCGATCCTGGGATTCCGCATCGGCCGGCTGGCGTACTGCACGGACGTGAATCGCATTCCGGAAGCGTCGTTCGATCTGCTTCGCGATCTCGACGTTCTGGTGCTCGACGCGCTGCAGCACAAACCGCACAGCACGCACTTTTCGATCGACGAAGCGATCGAGGCCTCTCGTCGCATCGGCGCGAAGGAGACGTACTTCACGCATATCGCCCATGCGGTGGGGCATGCAAAGGTCGACGCGGAGCTGCCTCCGGGGATTCATCTTTCGTACGACGGGCTGCGCGTCACGGCAGGGGTTTAGCCATGAAGAAGAAATCAACGCACTACAAAGCCATTGCCGAGTATTACGACGCCGAGTACGCGGACAAGGAGATGCTGCAGCACGACGTGCCGTTTTTTCTCGGTCAGTTGCCGAAGACGAAGCAAAACGTGCTCGAACTAGCCTGCGGCACGGCCCGGGCCGCCATCCCGATCGCGCAGTCGGGGCACCGCGTCGTCGGAATCGACTACGACGACGACATGCTCGCCATCGCTCGTCGGAAGCGCGATGCGGTAGGGCTAACGGATCGCGATCTCCGTCTGCAACGGCAGGACTGTCTGAAGCTTCGGCTGGACGAAAAGTTCGACTGGGCCTGCATCTTCTTTAACACGTTCCTGGGTTTCACCACGCTTGAACAGCAAGACGCATTGCTGGCCGGCGTTCGAAAGCACCTGAAGCCGCGGGGGCGGTTCTGGCTGGATATCTTTCAGCCGAATCTGAAGCTGTTGGCCGCTCCGGTGAGCAAGAACGTCGACTCGCACCAGTTTTACGTTGATTCACTTGAAAGGGCCGTGCTGCAGCAAACGGACGTTCGTCGCGACCCGTCGGCCCAGTGCCAGCACGTCACTTTTCGCTACCAGTGGTTCGATTCTGCCGGCCGCGAGCACCGGGAGAAGATCGAGTTCGACCTGACGTTTATGTTCCCGCGGGAACTGCAACTATTGCTGGAACGCAACGGTTTGAAAATCGAGCACCTCTACGGCGATTACGACGGCAGCCCGATAAACGCGGATTCGCCGCGGATGATCGCCCAGTGCCGGCTGGCTTAATTTCAAAATCTGCCTGTGATTGAGTCGCGGGCGTGTTCCAAAAACGTGCAAGTTGTCGATACTATACGGACGGTTCAGGACCCGAGAAGACAAAGGAGTAGCAATGAGTCAGCCGACGTCAGCCACGGAAGCATCGCCCGCCACGGAACAAGCGGCACCGGTCGTGCATCGGCAGTTTGTCCATTTTTCGTTCTACAAGCTCGACCCGGCGTTTCGTCGGCTGTCCGCTTCAGAAAAATCGGCGGCTCGCGATGAGTTTCTCGCGCTCGTGAATCAGCGCACGCCCGGCTTCATGTTCCTCACCTACAGCACCGTCGGCCTGCGGCAGGACACTGATTTTCTCCTGTGGCGCATCGCCCAAAGCACCGACGAGTTCCAGGCTCAGTCGGCCGCGATCAACAAGACCAAGCTCGGCGCGTACCTTTCCACGCCGCATTCATTGCTTTCGATGACCAAGCGCAGCATGTACATCGACAAGCTCGACCCGTTTCACACGGCCGAGAGCCGCACCCACATCATCCCGGGTAAGCGGAAGTACCTGTTCATCTACCCGTTCGTAAAAACCCGCGAGTGGTACCTGCTGCCGCTGGAAAAGCGCCAGGCGCTCATGGACGTGCACATCCGTGTGGGGAACAAATACCCCAGCGTGAAGCTGAACACGGCCTACAGCTTCGGTTTGGACGATCAGGACTTCGTGGTGGCGTTTGAAAGTGAAGAACCAAAAGATTTTCTTGATCTGGTGATGGAACTTCGCGAAACTGAGAGCAGCAAGTACACGCAGCGGGATACGCCGATTTTCACCTGCGTGCAAACGCCGATCGAGAAGATTCTCGATCAGCTGTTCTAAGCACACTTCGGTTCGAGCGACTATGGGGTTGGCGCCGGACATACAAGATAGAGTCAACCACGTGCTGGACTTTCATCGAACGTCCAAGCTCTGTCGTGACGCCGTCGCCAAGGGTAAGTTCGTTCCTGATCCGGCCAACAAGCCGTCGATCTATCGGTTGTTCGATTCAGCGACCAAGGTCGTGCTCCCCACCAATCTGCTCGACTGCCCTGAATCGACGCTGGAGCTGATGAGCCTTGGGCTTGAGGCCGTCCCCGACAGCCACATGCGCCCGCCGCAGGATCTGAAGACGCTCGCCAGTTGGCTGTTTTACTCGGCCGCGATCACCAAAGAGATTGAGACAGAGTCGGGCAAGGTGCAGCTGCGCAGCAGCCCGAGCGCGGGCGGCCTGTATCCATGCGAGATTTACGTGGCGGCCTTTGCGATCGCCGGGCTCGATCCCGGGCTGTATCACTTCTCCGTCCGCGAATTCGCTCTACGTAAGCTGCGCGGCGGGGTTGAAACGCTGATGCACATCAAGCGCGGCCGCCCCGAGCTCGACATCATCAAAACTTCGCCCGCCGCGATACTGGTCTCGACGAACTTCTCGCGCAGCTCCTGGAAATACCAGAAGCGCGGCTTTCGTCATGCGTTGCTCGACGCGGGTCATCAGACTGAGAACATTTCCATCGCCGGCCGTGGGCTGGGCATTCAAACAGTGGTTCGCCTGCGGCTGCCCGACGCGCCGATGCGGGAATTACTCGGCATTCCCGAGCATCCGGAGTTCGGGCTGCTCGAACCCGTGCAATCAATCATCGTGTGGGCTGATCAGGCAGATCATCCGCTGCAAATCCCCAAGAGCGAACCGACCACAGTCCCGCCGCTGCCGCCGATCGAGCGGCAACTGGTTTCGGCTCGGCCGCTGTCGTACGGGTCGATCGTCGCCGCACACGGCGACTGTACGGACCCCGGCGTAACCGTCCGCGAAATCCGCCCGCCGGCGACGGAACTTTCTCCACTGCCGCCGACGGTCGACGTTTCGGTCTTCGACATTCCGGAGGAGCTCCAGCGGTGCCCATCGCTCCGCCGTACGTTTCTCGATCGCCGCAGCCCGAAGGATTTCGCGCACCGCGCAATCGGCCGCGACGACCTGGCCACCATCGCGCGTCTCAGCTTCCGCGGCGGTACTTATTCCCCGCTCTTCCCGCGTGGGCCGCACATGGGATTGATCCGGCCGTTCTGGGTGCTGCACGACGTGGTCGGTATGCAGCCGGGCATCTGGTACTACCACCCGCCGACCGACGGCTGGTCGCTGCTGCGTCCGTGGAATTGCCGGGCCGACAGCAAGCGGTTCGCGATGGAGCAGGAGTTCAGCGGCAACGCGGGAGCGATCTGCTGGATGACGTCGAACCTCTTCACGCTCATGAACGCCGCCGGGCCTGATGTGTATCGCCTGGCAAATCTCGAGGCCGGCATTGCCGGACAACGGATGGCGCTTTCCGCGCAGTCGCTGGGCATGGGCTGCACGGGCCTGGCCGCGTTTTACGACGACGACATTCGCAAGTTCCTCGGCATCGAGCGTACGCACTGGGACGTGCTGTACGCCGTTGCGGTCGGCTATCCCGCCGCACCGCCGCCCGAGCCGCACGCTTAACCGCAACCGCCGCCCGTTTATCTTTTCAGGACGTTGTTGTTGATGTCGAAACAAGACCCTTCCTCGCCGAAAGAAAGATCCAGTCCGTTCTTCCTGCTGCTCCTGGCGATTGCAGTCCCGGTGCTGCTGGTGACACTGCTCGTCTACGTGTGGGAAGTTTACAAGCCGATGCATGAGACGCAGGAGTCGGCCGGCGCCACGCTGCAGCAGATGATCGGCCTGTCGACCCCGGTCATTGGCGGCAACAAGCTGAGCCCCGAGTACACCGACGCCGATGGCGATCTCGTCGCCGACGCGCCCACCGATCCGGCCAGGCAGATCGATCCGCCGAAACTGATTTTCAGCTATATCGCGGAAGAAGATTCAGACAAATCTCTCGAAGCGTGGAAGCCGTTCGTCGAGCATCTCAGCACTGTTACCGGAAAGCCGGTGGAGATCTGGTCGATCAGGGAGACTTCCACTCAGCTTCTCGTAGTTCACAGCGGCGAACTGCACGTGACGGGCTTCAACAGCGGCGCGGTGCCCACCGCCGTCGACGCGGCGGGATTCGTGCCGGTCTGCCTGATCCCCGGCAGCAACGGCCTCGGCCGAACGTCTTCCTCGTTCGTCGTGCCGGCGGGCAGCCCGATGAAAAGCGTCGCCGACATCCGCGGCCACGAGATCACGTACACCTATCCCACCAGCAACTCCGGCTTTAAGGCGCCGATCCTCACGCTGCTCGAGAAGTTCGATCTGCGCCCGGGCAAGGACTACAACATCGTCTATTCGCAGGGCCACGAGCAGTCGATCATGCGGCTCGCGAAGAAGCAGTGCGAGGTGGCCGCCGTCGCGAGCGACATGCTCAGCCGCGCCACGGCGGCAGGGGAGATTTCCGCGAAGGACTGCCGCGTGCTGTACGAAACCGAGCAGTTCCCAACGGCCAGCATCGGCTACGCGCACAACCTAAAGCCGGAGCTTGCCGCCAAGATCCGCGAGGCGGTGCTCACGTTTGACTGGAAAGGGACGGCCCTTGAAAAGACGCTGGCCTCGAGCCGCACGACCTTTGTACCCGCGAACTACAAGAACGACTTCTCCCTGCTCCGCCGCATCGACGACATCACCGGCACGAAGCACGAACTGAAATAGGATTCACTCTTCACCGTATCTCCGCTCGCCGCGTGGGCTCGACGTTTCCCGGGGGTATCGGGAGTGGGGCACGAGGACGGCGGTGCGCGAAAATCATCGCAAAAGTGACACGCGCAAAATGTGAAATCTCGAAAATTAATCCTCTTTTTTCGCAGGCCGTGCGCGATTTGCTTGTCGGCGGTGCGCGCCCGCCTCGTGGCCGGCGCACCGCCGCCAGTGGTTATAGATGAGGGTCCTTGCGCCCGCATCGATCGCTGCGCGTTGCTGGCGCGACGGTCGCTCTTTGATAAGTGAATAGTAGTGAAGGGGCGGCGAAGACCGTCCCTAAACCGGACGTAAACGTCCCTAATCGTACGTAGACGGACCTAAACGTACGTCGGGTTTAATCGCTAATCGTCGGCCCGGCCGATGGTTGCGTGGCCGGATGGGACGGGTAGATAATTTTGGTTGGCCCGGACCGTCGGCGGAACAACGAACGTTCGTAAATGAGTAAAGGGTCCGGGTAAAGCGGCGCGAAACCGGCACTTTCCGGCACTTTCCGTCACTAATCGTCACTAATCGTCACTTTGAGGCACTCACGCAAATTCACCAAAGCACGGCCCGGCCGGGAGTTGCGTGGCCGGGGGATTCGTTTTGATGATTGTTTGACCAATGGTGGAAAGTGAAGTGTTCCGCGGCGTTGAACACGTTTAACGGAATGCTTGTCGCTATTCCTTCGGTTCTTCTTCAGTCAGCTTGCGGGATTCAATTTCGTTGAGCTGCCTGCGCCGCTCGCCGCCGAAGACGGAGAGCATCGCCCAGAGTGACACGGTGCAGAAGATGATGACGGTCCAGTTCACACTTTTATTATCGGCACGATCGACGATTCGCTGCAGCGGCCGTCAGGTGATGGATTTGACGCGAAAATCGTCTTCCCACGCGTAGCCGTTGCGGTAGGCACTAAGTGTCATGGGGCGCTTTCCCTCGGGCTGAACTTCGAGGATTTCGACGTTCTGATCGATCGTGTCGCCGATGATTTTGCCGACGCCTGGGTGCGAACCCTCGATCGCCCGGGCGCGGAGCAGGGTGAGGCGGCCGGTTTCAGTACCCGCCTGGTCGGTCAGCCGCACGCGGCAGCCGGGCCAGGGAGACAGGCCGTTGATTTTGCGGGCGATCATCAGCGGCGACTGCGCCCAGTCGATGATGGCCGACTCGCGCGACAGCTTGGGGGCGAGCGTCGCCAAGGTGTGATCCTGTTCGACTTCCACCGACGTGCCCGCAGCTAGAGCGTTCAGTGTATCGAGCATCAGCGGCACGCCGTTCTGCGAAAGTCGGTCGTGCAACTCGCCGGCGGTTTCGGACTTGCCGATCGCCAGCTCCGATTGAGCCAGGATCGCGCCCGCATCCATCTTGGCGGCCAGGCGGATGATGGAGTTTCCGGTGATCGCATCGCCTGACAGAATCGCCCAGTTGATCGGCGCCGCGCCGCGAAATCTGGGCAGTCGCGACGAGTGCAGGTTCACGCTTCCCAGCCGTGGGTGATTCACGACGTGCGGCGCAATCTTCTGCCCAAAGGCGATCACGACCATCACGTCCGCCGGCGGCAGGGAGAAAGCGTTGATGTTGTCGGTCCGCTCTAGCGGCAGGGCGCGATCGAGTGCAAATTGCGCGATCGGCGTAGGCGTGAGCTTGCGGCCCCGGCCGGCGGGGCGATCGGGTTGGCTCACCACCTGCACGACGTGGTGCCCGGCATCGGCGATCGCCGCGAGCGTCGGCAGGCCGAACTCGCCGCTGCCTGCGAAAATGATTTTGAGTGGGGACATGTTTGTTTTGCCACAGATGGGGCCCAGATGAACACAGATTAGGGAGAGGTTGTCATTCTCTTTTCTTATCTGTATTCATCTGTGCCCATCTGTGGCTAATTCTTCTTTTTCTTCAGAGGCTGAGCGGACTCGTAGGCCTCTTCCAATTCCCGCAACTGCTTCTTCGCCGCCATCTTGTCGCTCGGGGACATGCGGTCCATCAGCAGGGTGCCGTTGAGGTGGTCGATTTCATGTTGCCAGACCCGGGCGGGGAATTCGCCGGATTGCTGTTCGAACCACGCACCCTTTACGTCCTGTGCCCGGATCCGCATGGCCTTGCTGCGCAGAATATGGCCGTTGATCTTCGGCAGGCTCAGGCAGCCTTCTTCGCCTTCCTCTTCGCCGTCGGCGTCGCTGAGTTGGGGATTGGCGTAAACAAGATCGTCGCCGGGCTCGCCGGTGGTGTTGGCCACGAACAGGCGGATGTTCAACCCCACCTGCGGGGCGGCCAATCCCACGCCGTGGTGTTCCCGCATCAGCTCGAACATGCGGACCGTGAGAGCGGCCAGGGACTCGTCGAACGTTTCAACCGGCTTGCTGATCTTCCGCAGCCGCGGGTCGGGGTAGAGGATGATCTTCAGGTCTTCGTACATAGGCGTTCCCGCAAGGTCTCCGGAAGGGGTTCCCACGGTCGGTCGGACCGGTCGGCGCGTGGCGTTACTCAGTGGGGCACCGACATTTAGATGTCAAACGTTACTCGATTGGTTGACAGCTTCAACCCATTCAGTTTAGATTGCTGATCCGGTGGAAATTGGCCCGCCGACGCGTCCTACGCATCCTAGAATTCATCTTTAGGGAGCCGCTCAACCCGGCAGGTATAAACGTGGCAGAAGTCCCCCAAGGTTATCAAAACGTTCCGGAAGAAGATCAGAAGAAGGCCAAAGTCTTCTTCGATCGCGGCCTCACCGTGGCCGGTACGGGCAACTACGATTACGCGATCGAAATGTACCTCCAAGGGCTCGCGCTCGATCCCGACGCCGTCCGCGCCCATTCCGAACTTCGCGACATCGCCCTGAAGCGGAAAGCCACCGGCGGCAAAGACCTTGGCTTCATGGACAAGATGAAGCTCGGCAAGAGCAAGGACGACCGCGAGTCGATGCTCAATGCTACCAAGCTGCTCAGTTACGATCCGGGCAACACCGACCGGATGATCTCGATCCTGCAGGCCGCGCTCAAGGGTGGGTTTTACGACACCGTCATGTGGCTCGGCCCGATCCTGCAGAAGGCCAACGCCGACGACAAGAAACCCGACTACAACAAATTCATTCAGCTTAAAGACGCGTACAAAGTGCTTAAGCAGTGGCAGCTCGCCACCGACGCGTGTATGTACGCCCTCCGCCTACGGCCCGACGAAATGGAACTGCAGACCGAGATGAAGAATCTCGGCGCGCAACACACCATGACCGAAGGCAACTACGGCAAGTCCGGCAGCTTCCGCGACAGCATCAAAGACATGTCCGGCCAGGCCAAACTGCTGGCGGGCGACAAGGACGTTCGCAACGTCGACGTGATGAGCGGCATCATCGCCGACGCCCAAAAAGAATTCGACGCAAACCCGAACGATCCGACCAAGCTGACCAAGCTGGTTGAAGCGATGGTGAAGACCGAATCGCCGGACTACGAAAACCGCGCGATTGAACTGCTGGAAGCGGCGTTCCAGCGCACCAAGCAGTTCCGGTATCGGCACAACGTCGGCAAGATCAAATTCTCGCAGTTGTCGCGCATGGAGCGATCCTTGCGAACCGCCGTGCAGGCCAACCCGACCGACCAGGCCACGCTGCAGCAGTACCGCCAATTCGTAACGGAAAAGACGACCGAAGAGCTCTCAGAGTTGCTGCTCTGGATCGAAAACTACCCGACGGAAATGGCCTACCGCATGGAAGCCGCCAAGCGGATGTTCGAACTGAAGCAGTTCGGCGAGGCGATTCCGATTCTCCAGCAGGTGCGAAACGATCCGAAGTACAAGGTGGAAGCCGGAATCATCCTCGGCAAGGCGTTTCTGGCGATGGAATTCATGGAAGAAGCCATCGACACGCTCAAGGGGATCATCGACGAGTACCAGCTCAAGGGCGACACCAAGAGCAAGGAAATGAACTACTGGTACGGCCGATCGCTGGAGCAGAAGGGCGATATTCCCGCCGCGATCAAGGCGTACAGCCAGGTGGCGATGATGGAATTCAACTTCCGCGACGTGCAGGCGCGGATCAAGAAGCTGCGTGCCGGCGGGACGAGCCCAACGGCCTAGAGACGCCGTTGCCTTTACATTTCCCCACACATAACTAGACTATTCCTCCCCTCCAACCGCGGTTTGACGCGGCAGGGGAGTAGAAACGTTTCAGGAGAAGCCAGTGGCCCATTCATTGTCCGCGAAAAAACGAATCCGTCAGAATATTAAAGCCAAGGCGCGCAATCGTGCCCGCAAAGAAGGCATCAAGCTGCAGACCAAGTCGTTCCTTGCCGCCCTTGCCAGTGGCGACGCCGCCAAGGCGGAAGTCGAATTGAAAAAGACCGTGCAGAAGCTCGATCGCACGGCCGCCAAGCACACGATCCACAAGAACGCGGCCGCCCGCAAGCGCAGCCGTCTGACGCTTCGTCTGAACGCCCTGAAGGCCGGCACCGCCAAGCCCGCCGCGCTCGTCAAAGGCGCTGCGAAGGTCAAGGTCAAAGCCCCCGCGGGCGCCGGTAAGAAGGCCGCGAAAGCCTAATCGCGGCCTCCCGATAGCCGAGCAAGCAGTTTTTCGTTATTCAGCATTCGGCAATAGGCATTGATTGGCAGTCCACCGCACGTGCGGTCTGCGTTCAATGCGTATTGCCGAATGCTTTTTTATTGAGTGGCATGGAGATCACAATGGCCGACACGAACACGAACCTGATGGAACAGATCGTCTCCCTTTGCAAAAAGCGCGGATTCGTCTACCCCGCCAGCGACATCTACGGCGGCATCAACGGCTTCTGGGACTACGGCCCGCTCGGCGTGCTGCTCAAGAACAACATCCGCGACTGGTGGTGGCGCAACATGGTGGAGTGCCCGCCCATCGGCCCCGACGGGCACCCGATCGAAATGGTCGGCCTTGATTCGGCAATCATCCAAAACCCTAAAACCTGGGTCGCCAGCGGACACGCCGGCGGGTTCAGCGATCCGATGATCGACTGCCGTGCGTGCAAGACGCGCATTCGCGCCGATCACCTGATGGTCTACAGCTTCGCCAAAGACGGCCGCACGCTGTATTTCTCCGGCGTGGGATCGCAGGACGAAGTGCTCGAGCACAACAAGAAAAAGCTGAAGAACGAATCGCCGACGGACGCACAGTTCCGCGCGATCACCACGCTCAGCGACGAAGAGCGGGCCAAAGTGCCCTGTCCCAACTGCGGCGAGAAGGAAACACTTACCGAGCCGCGTCAGTTCAACCTGATGCTCACCACCGAGATCGGCGCAGTCGACCCGGTGAAGGCGTATCTGCGCCCTGAGACGGCCCAGGGCATTTTCCTCAACTTCAAGAACATCGTCGACACCACCCGAGTACGAATCCCGTTCGGCGTAGCCCAGGTCGGCAAGAGCTTCCGCAACGAAGTTACTCCGCGAAACTTCATCTTCCGCTCGCGCGAGTTCGAACAGATGGAGATGGAATGGTTCTGTCATCCAGATGACGCAGCCAAGTGGTACGAATTCTGGAAGAGCGAGCGCATGAAGTGGTGGCTGTCGCTGGGCGTGTCGCCCGATCGCCTGCGGCTGCGTGATCACGAGCAAGACGAGCTCAGCCACTACTCCAAGATGACGGTGGACATTGAGTATATTTACCCGTTCACGGCGCCCGAATTCGGGGAACTTGAAGGGATTGCGCACCGTGGATGCTTTGATCTGACGCAGCACCAGCAGCACAGCGGGCAAAAGCTCGATTACTTCGACCAGGAGCTTCAACTCAAGCTCAAGGCCGAGGGAAAGAGCGACGAGGAAGTCCGGGCGGCCAGCCGGTACATCCCGAACGTGATCGAACCCGCGAGCGGCCTGACCCGGGCGGTGCTCGTCCTGCTCTGCGAGGCGTACACGGTCGACGAATCGCGGCCGAGCAAGATGTACATGAAATTTAAGCCGCGTTTCGCCCCGGTGAAACTCGGCATCTTCCCGCTCGTCAATAAAGACGGGATGCCCGAGATCGCGGAGAAACTGTACCTGCAGTTGCGAACGCGATTCACGTGTGAATACGATCCGAAACAGTCGATCGGCAAGCGCTACGCCCGCATGGATGAAATCGGCACGCCGTTCTGCATCACGATCGACACGCAGACGCTAAGCGACCAGACGGTGACCATCCGCCACCGCGACTCGCAGTTGCAGGAGCGCATCGCGATCGACAAGGTCGGCGCGTTTGTGGCGGAGAAGATCGAGGAGTAGCAGGTTGTTTCCAGCGACGTAAACAGTAACGAGAACGATGGCCCGTCAGCTCGACATCCTCGCCCTCGAGCCGTTTTACGGCGGCATGCGTCGTACGATGCTGGAGATCATCGTCCGCTGTTCGCGCCATCGCTGGACGGTGCTCAAGCTCCCGCCGCGACGCATGGAACGCCGATTGACGGCGGCCGCGCACTGGTTCTCTGAGCAACTGACGCGGCATTGGGTGGGGCGGATCGATCTGCTTTACACCAGCGACGCGCTGAACTTGGCCGACCTGTATCAACTCATGCCGGGCCTGCGGGAGAAGCCGTCGGTGGTGTATTTCCACACCAATCAGCTCCCGGAAGTGTCGGCCGGAAAGCAGGGGCCTCACGACCTGGTGAACCTCTCCACCGCAACGGCCGCCAACGAGATTTGGTTTAACTCGCTGTATCACCTGAAGAATTTTCTCCGCAAGGCGTCGGCGCTCGTGGAGCGGCACCCGGAGTTGTCGTCGCAGAATCCGATGCCGTCGCTGACGAAGAAAGCCCAGTTGATGGCCCCGCCGGTGGATCTGAACTTCATCCGCGAAGTTGCCCGCACCAGCAACGAGCCGCGCAACGGCCGGCTGTTTTTTATCGATACCCGTGATGCAAATCTCAAGCTGATCAACGAGGCGTTGCAGATTCTCAATCGCCGCGAAGAGCCGTTTGAGCTGGTGACGGTCGGCCCGGTGGACGAGCTATCGAACGACTTCGTCCGCCGCACGGTGAGCGAGACCGACGACGCCGGACAGATCCTGGCGATGAACCAGGCCAGCGCCTACGTCAGCGCCAAGCCCGACACCATGTGCGACCTGCACGCCATCCGCGCCCTCATGGCCGACGCGTGGCCGGTTGTGCCGCGGGCGGGCGTTTACCTGGACTTGCTCCCCAAGAAAATGCACGGCTTCTGCATGCACGACGGCGACGCCGAAAGTATCGCCACCCGGTTGCAGGACCATTGGTACCTGGAACGTCCGAAAGGCTTTGAAGCCGACGTCACGCAGAACCTGAAACCATTCGACGCGATCGCGGCATGCAAGGCGATCGACCAACGGCTGGAAGAACTCGCCGCGAGCAGCGAAGGCAAACCGGCGTAATCCCGCCGAAGACCTGCGGTCGTACTCCATCGAAAAAAAAGCCGCGTGTTTAGCCGTCGCGGCTACACGACGTATACCCGCCAGGAAACTCGCCGACGTCGCGAACCACGCCGCGTGGCCGCGACGGCTAAACGTGTGGGGTTAATGTCGATTCGAGCGTGTTTGTATCTAGGCCGGCGTTGTCGAGACGCTCGCTGGATTAACCGTTAGCAGGCCAAGTTGCGATCCCGACTTCCCCGCCCCGCCCGTATTTTCAACGTCCGATAATCCATGTTATGTATAACTCGACCGCTAGGAGCGAAACGGGGTCTTTTTCTGGTTTACTGGGGCGTTTCGCAAGTAATTGAGTTGATCCGGGCTAGCGATGCCAACGCCGGCCTGTCGGCGTGTGGCGACATCTCTGGTGACGGCTTCAAACCGTCCGCAATCCCACCACGCCGGTCGCGCCACCAAAACCGGCGGCGATCGCGATACTCCGTCGCACCGTCCCCTCGACGGCCCGCGACTCGATGCGCCCCGCCGGTGTCGGCAGCGGATCGATCGTGTTCACATTGCCCGGCACCACGCCCGCCCGCTGGCTCATCACGTTGATCACGGTCGCCACCAAGCCCGACGCACCCAGGCTGTGCCCGATCGCACCCTTGTGACTGTAGATCACCGGACATTCGTGCCGCTCGGCTGGCCACTCAAGTGGCAAGCCCGGATTCGGCTCCACCGGGCTAGCCGCTTCAGCGGCTAGCGCATTTGCCCCCGTCAAACATGCCTCAATCGCCGCCAGTTCCAGAACATCATTCGCCACCGTACCCGTGCAATGGGCATGAACCAGATCCACCGGGCGGGCGGCCAGCACGGTCGAAATACAATGTCGCAGGGTGGCCGCGTCGGGATTGGTGTGCGTGAGGTGCGACGCATCCGCACCAATGGCCCACCCGTCGAGCACGATTTCACCCGCCCGGGCAGGCCGGCGCTCCAGGCAGATCGCCGCGGCCGCCTCGCTGATCAGGAATCCGCTGCGATTCCGATCCATCGGCCTACACGGCTCACCAACGTTCGCGATCACGCCCAGCCGCTTGAAGCTTTGAATGAACGCCGGGTGCAGCGACGACTCCGCGCCCACGACAATCGCGCGGTCCGCGTCGCCGTGTTGCAGGAGCATCGCCGCGCGGATCAACGCATGCAGACTCGACGCGCACGCCGCGCTGAACGTCAGTCGCGGACCGATCCCAATTCCCAGCCGATTCGCTAGCGCCTCGCAGATCACATGGAGCCCAAGCAGATTTCCGGGCTCGACGACCGGCCGCGAAGACTTTATTGGCCTTGCCGGCGCGATTGCTACGGACGTGTTAAACCGGGTAATCCAGTTATTCGCTATAGTTGTCGTAGACGTTACATCTTCACATTGCTGATTATCGGACGTAGGGGGGTGCAATCCGTCATTGATCGGAAGCAGCCAGTCGTCTGCCGGGCCTTTGCTGGTGCCAACGATCAACGCCGTCCGCGCGTCGGCGAGCGTCGAGTCGCTCCAGCCGGAGCGTCCAAGTGCTTCGATCGCCACATGATGTCCAAGATTCGCCAGCCGCTGTTCGGCTGCGTCGCCCCAGTGCGAGGCGACACCGTTTGCATCATCCACCCGCGCATGATCGCCAATCGCCGCGCCGGCCAACAGCGCAGCAAACGTTGATTCCGCTGACGTCCCCACGGGGGACGCAAGGCCGACGCCAGTGATCACGATGTCATCCCGATCGCTCATGCAACGTGGGTTTTAGCACAGAGGGCGTGGAGAGCACAGAGGAATGGGTCGAGGGAATCGAATCAATCGGCCGGCCGCATTCCGAGCAGACGCCCCCGCTTGCCCGCAGGTCGTATCCGCAGGCGACACAGATCCGATCACGAATGCGACGCCGCACAAGGATCCGCTGCCGCAACGTTAACAACGGCAACGCGAGAAACACCACTACCAAGGACCAGCTCGGCACGGAGACCATAACAGTCGGTGCGCACAGCCCGTTCATGCCTTGCATGTCGTACTGGAAGCTGAATCCCCCCGCCCACGGCGAGATCGCACTCAACTCTAACCGGTGCACCTCCCCGCCAAAAAGATAGTAGTTCGCCGCGCTTTCGTTAGGCAGCAAACCCAATTTCAGTCTCGTGCCCGTAGCGATCGGCACGTCGGACCAAATCTTTCCCGCGACGACTCGATTACCCCAAGAGCAGACAACTACGGGCTCGTTTTGATGAATCTGAATTTCATCGCACAGGCCGTAGTGACTTCGGAGCCACAGGATTGCAACGACTAAGCCCATCAACAGTGAAACGAAGTCGAGAGCGTTGCGATAGCGAGTCGGCATGTTTGGAACTCACGGAATGCGGTCCGCCAAGGCGGACCCTACATGACCTTCCTGCTCACTTACGCAGCGGTTCAAGGGCGATTGCGACAAGTAGCAAGATCAGCACGCCGTACTTGAGAAACACCCGGTCAAAAACCGTCAGGGAGATTTTGCGTCGCCAGAGGATCAGTCCGACGCCGATCCATTGTGCGATACATGCGATCCAGAAAATCCGCGCGAACGCCCCGCCGTCAAGAAGGATGCTGGCGAATAGTACGCCTGCCACCTGCAAGCACACGTTGATTGTTATCGCTTCAGAGAGGGTGCTGCCACGTGGAACCGCCGGGGAATCATCGTCGATCACCTTGGGCTCTTCGGCCATCTCACGCTCCGGCGGTTTCGAGCGAAGGCGAATTGGCGAGTTTCCCATCCTTAAACGGCGGTCGCATCGTCAAGCCCAGTTTGTGTAGCATCGCCTTGTCCTCGTCATACGCCGGCGATGCCACCGCTTTGGTCAGCATGATCTTCGATTCGCTGCTGAAGATGCTGTTTGCGCCGGCCATGAAACAGAGTGCCTGTTCGGCTTCGCTGAGTTTCACTCGCCCCGCTGACAGTCGCACCATGCTGGTGGGAAAGAGGATGCGCGTGGTGGCGACCATGCGGATCACGTCCATCGCCGGAACTTCGGGATTATTCGCCAGCGGCGTGCCGGGAACTTTGCTCAGAATATTGACCGGCACGCTCTCCGGGTGCGGGGTCATTGTTGCCAGCGTGTGCAGCATGCTGACGCGGTCGTCGTGCGTTTCGCCGAGGCCAATGATGCCGCCAGAGCAGACGGTTACATTCGTCTTGCGCACGTTCTCAATCGTGTCCAGGCGGTCCTGGTACGTGCGGGTGGTGATGATGGTTTCGTAGTATTCCGCGCTGGTGTCGAGGTTGTGGTTGTACGCGTACAGGCCGGCGGCTTCGAGTTTCTTGGCCTGTTCTTCGTTCAGCATGCCGAGCGTACAGCAGACTTCCAGGCCCATGGCGTTTACGTCTTTCACCATGTCGAGCACTTTGTCGAACTGGGCGTTGTCTTTCACTTCGCGCCAGGCCGCGCCCATGCACACTCGGGTGACGCCGGTGTTCTTGGCGGTTTGTGCGATCTCAAGCACCTCGGCCTTGTCGATCAGCGCGGTCGGCTTCACTTCGGTTTGATAGCGGCTCGATTGGCTGCAGTAGCTGCAGTCTTCCGGACAGGCGCCGGTCTTGATGTTGATCAACTTGCAGACCTGCACCTCGCGCGCGTCGTTGTACTCGCGATGCACCTGTGCGGCGCGGAACACTAAATCCAGCAGCGGCGAGTCGTAAATCTCACGGATCTCGGCCCTGCTCCAATCGTGACGGACGGCGTGCGACATGTGCATTTCTTCCCTGGGAAAACGAAGCCAGCAGGATGGGCGTCCCCACCCTGCTGGCGATCAATACCGTTACTACCGTGCAAACGCGGCCGTGAGCGGCTGCGAGCCCTTCACCTGCAGGCCCTTGCCCGGTTCGGGCATGAGCACCATCAACACGCCGCTTCGAGAATCGAGCACGTAAAGCGCGTCGCTGCCGGTCGCGGAAGTCGCCGTCACCATTTGGTAGTCGCGATCTTTGATCGTCAGATCGGCCGGCGCGGGCGCCGGGTTGACGAAGAAGATCGTCGCCATCAGTGCGGCGGCAGAGCAAAGGAGCGCGAGAATCGTTGACTGGTTCAGTTTGTTTTGTTTGTTCATGTGGCACCTTCAAAAGATCGGTCAGGTTTAACAGCACGCGAAACCGCTTATCGATAGCCGCCCTTGTTGGGAGGCGTACCCGCCCCAGTCGGTGCAACAGGGCCGCCTGCCCCGCCGGTATACCGCGAGAGGTCGAGGGACGTGCTGGTGACCATCTGCTTGCGAGAGTCGTCGTAACCCATCGTAACGAGTTTTCCGGTCGTCACATCGATGACGTAGACCACGCTGTAACTGACGCCGGTCGCCTTGCCGGGGATCATGAGATAGTCGCTTGGCCGGCCGGCTTGCGCCTGAGCGGAAGAGACCGGAAACGCGCGGGCCGCCACGATGGCCGCCAGCAACAGGTTCAGTCCCACCAGGGACCAGATCACGGTGGATTTCATGGAGCACTCCTCGGGTAAAAATGCGATGCAGTTAATCCAGATGCGAACGCTTGGCGTCTTTGAACAACACGACAATCGCGAGCGTGCCGAGCGCGATCAGCAGCATCCACGTTAGGCCGGTGGAGCCGGGATCGGGCAGCAGGCGAACGTTGAGGGGATAGAAGCCGTCGAGCCGCCCTTCGTAGAGGCCCCGCTCGTCCTGCTCCTGTGCCGCCAGCGCGATCGCCGGCAACACCCACGGAAGCGCGGCGGCGAGCATCGTGCCGCAAACACGTAAGCTTCGATGTCGTAAGTTCATACGATGCATCATAACCACTCGCTTGTCAGACGGGCAAGCGTGCGAAAGTACGCAACAAGCGGCCGGAACACCGTCCGGTCACTACAGCTTGGACACTCGACCCGCGATAGAGTTGGCGAGTTTTTCTGACTCGTTTAGAAATAAGCGTGGATTCGGACATGGGCGCAATGGTGGCCTTCTTAGAGCCACGTATCCATTGGCCGCGCCAAGGAACGGAAATCTTCGGCCGGTAGCGCAACGGTTTCCCACTTGGGGCTGCGCTGACGCATGTGCGTGCGGTAGGACTCGAGGTCGACGCCTAAGAGGACGTACCATCGGTCGCCGTGGGCGAACATGTTCGGCTCGGGGATGAGCGGCGGGTCGATCCAGTAGATGAACAGGAGGACAGCTTTGAAGCCGTCGCCGAATACCTGCTGCCACTGGATCAAGTCGTCCACGTCCTGCTGCGTGGCCCAGGTTTGAAAGGAACTGCCAGCACTTTTGCCGCCGGCCGAGGCGCGCATCGAGCGGCCCTTTACGTCGATCAAGAGGTTCGGGCCATTCTTGCTATACACGACGAAGTCAAAACTCTTCAGTTTGGCGTCGGAGAAGAGCGCCTTCTTGGCCTCGTCGACGGCGACGTAGGGAATGCCCTTCTCGCGGAGATACGCCTCAAAGGCGGCTTCGTAATGGACGGATCGGTCGGCCATTTTTCCCCTCATTCACTCACAGCAATCAGCCCGCGAATACCGGTAGCGCGAGACTCCGGCGGCCGAGTTTCCCTTTCAGCCGTGCGGGCTTGGGCTTCTTCGTGCGCGGCAGGAGCGATCGGCCGAGCTTCTTTTCGGCGTAGGTCATCAGATCGTCAGCGCTGGTGAACAGGCGCGCGAACTGGTACTCGCCGCCGTGGTAGTCGCAGTTGTCGGTCGAGTACTTCCGGCAGATGCGCGGGCGCGTCTCGTAAATGCCGCAGCGATTATCCGCCTGCAGGTGTTTGCAGCGGCTCATCATGCCGACGAACCAGTTGTTGTCCTCGATGAACGCCACGACGTTTTCGTGAACGAGGTACCAGCGAATGTTGTCGTAGTCTTCAGCGGTTTTGGGATTATCGATCTGCAGAGCGAAGTAGCGGCAACAGAGGGCCGCACATTTATCGCACAAACTTTCAGCCATGAAACACAGGCTCCTTCCAGGGGCGCAACACGATCAGTGAAAGGGCGCGATTCTAGCCAAAGGACGCACCCGTCCGCTACATTAAAAACAATGCGCATCATCGCCGGCGAGTTTAGAGGAAGAAAGTTGCTGCCGCCGGAGGGCGATGTGACGCGGCCAATCACCGATCGCGTGAAGCAGTCACTCTTCGACATCCTCTCGCCAAGAATCGAAGGGGCCAGAGTCTACGACTGCTTCGCCGGCACCGGCAGCATGGGCTTGGAGTGCCTGAGCCGCGGGGCGACTCACGCGACGTTTTTTGAAGCGGACCGATCGGCGTTGATTCGACTGGGGACCAATATCCAGACGTTGAAACTGGCCGACCGGGCGACCATCCGTAAAGGCGACCTTTTCGGCCACCTAGCCTCCCCGCCGATCTCCGCCAAGGCGGACCTGCTCTTTCTTGATCCGCCTTACCGTTTCCTGCGAGAACAGCCCCAAGCCTTGGTGACCTTGGCAGACCATGTCGCCCGGCTGCATCTGAATCCGGACGCCCTTATTGTGTTTCGGCACGACGCAAACGACCATCTAGCATTGCCGCCGCTCAGCGTGGTCGATCAGCGGGAGTACGGAGGTATGGTGCTGGAATTTATGCAGGCCCAAGTTCCGCAATCCGACATCCGCAATCCGCAATAAAAATGCCGATTCATCGCTACAAGTACTTCGCCCCCACTGACGCCGCCCGCATGGGCAAGCTGCAGTTCATGGCCCGGCAGGTGGTCGAAGGCGTCATCACCGGCCAGCACAAATCGCCCCACCGCGGCTTCAGCGTAGAGTTCAGCGAACACCGCGAATACGTGGCCGGCGACGAACTGCGACACCTCGACTGGAAGGCCTACGCCCGCTCTGACCGCCACTACATCAAGCTGTACGAGCAGGAAACCAACCTGCGGGCGACGATCGTGCTCGACACCAGCAGCAGCATGAAGTTCGCCGGCAAAATCGACTATGCGAGACATCTCGCGGCGTGCTTATCGTACTTACTGGCGAGTCAGCAGGATCTGGCGGGCTTAGTCGCGATCGACGATTCGATCCAGGTGGAACTGCCGCCGGGTTCGTCGCCGTCGCATCTAGATCGCGTCTTCAAGGCGCTCGAAGCCCTCGACACCGGCCAGCACACGAATCTTACCAAGCACCTGCACACACTCGCCGAGCGCCTGCCGCGGCGGAGTTTGGTGATCCTGATCAGCGACCTGTGGGTCGAACCCGAGGAACTCACCAAGGCCCTGCAGCACCTTCACTACCGCAAGCATCAGGCGATGATCCTGCACCTGCTCGACCGCAACGAACTCGACCTGCCGTACGACCGGCAGATCACGATGAAGGATCTGGAAACGAACGAAGAACTGCAGATCGACCCGAACGATCTACGCGAAACGTACAAAGCGCAGGTGGAAGCGTATTTGGCCGACATCCGCCGAGTCAGCAACGGCGGCGCGGCGGAATATCATCCGATGTTTGTGGACGAGCCGTATGACAAGGCGCTGGTGAGGTTGATTCATCGGCGGAGTTAGAAATGCGTTGGCGACCGGACCCCTCACGTTGTGCGATCTACGGCTTTGTCGCGGGGGGCAGCGTATGTTGGATGCTTCACAATGCGGGCTTCGACCATCAAGACAATCGGCTCGTAATTGCGGGATCGTCGTGTTTTGTCTTTGCAGTTTTCATTGCTACGGTTTGCGCCCTCGGTGACAAGCCTCACGAAGACGTACGCCGTGGATTCGATGTAATTTCAAAGGGCACGATCGATAGGTGATGTAGGGTCCGCCTTGGCGGACCAGAACGTTTCCGGTCCGCCAAGGCGGACCCTACAAAAATGTTCGGCCTGACCTTCCTATTCTCCGCCGCTCTCTTCGCCCTGCCGCTGGCCGGGTTGCCGGTGGTGTTGCATCTGCTATTTCGACGCAAATCGCCGGTCGTTCTCTTCCCGACGTTACGGTTCATCAAATCGTCCGTGCAGCGGACGGCCGCTCGTAAGCGGGTGCACCGGTGGCTGCTGCTCGCGTGTCGGATGCTCCTGCTCGCGCTGTTGATCTGGGCGATCGCGCAGCCGGCGAAGATTCTCTCGGCCGGCTGGTTCGGCGGCGGGTCTACCGTCGCAGCCGTCGTGATCGACACCAGTTACTCGATGCAGTACCAGCCGCCGGAGGGGACGCTGCTCAGCCGCGCGGGGGCGACGGTGCAGGATCTGCTGCGCGATGAACTGAAAGACGCCCGCGTCGCGATTTTCCGCTCACAGAAGGCCCCGGCCGATCAACCCGAGCAGTTGCTGCCCGCCACGCAGGTGCTGGCCGAGTGGACCGAGCCCACGCCGCAGCCGGCCGCGGCGCCGCTGGTCGATCGCATCGCGGCCGCCCGAGAAATGCTCTCGAAACAAACGGCCGATCAGAAATGGCTGATCGTCCTCACGGACGGCCAGGCCCGCGAGTTCCCGCACCCTACCGGCGAAGCAGACAACCTCCGCACTGTCTGGTTCGACCTGCATCCCGACGTCGTGCGCTCCGCTGGCATTACCAAAGTAGCCATCGAGCCGCGCTCGGTGCTGGCCGGGCTGAACGCGACGGTGCCGGTCACCATCGCCGGGCGATCGGGCGACGCGTACGCCGTCACGCTCAACGTCACCAAGCCAACCGGCGAGCCGATCGCGCAGCTCTCCCCCGCGATGGCCAATCTCGACACCGCGGGTCTTGCGACCGTTCGCTTCCCCTACCGCCTCCCGGCCGAGCGGTGGATCGTGCTTGACGCCGCCATCCCGCAGGGCGACGAAATGCCCTGGGACAACCGCCGGCCGAAGCTGATCGAGCTGCCGCCGCGGCAACGCGTCGCGCTGCTGCCGAGCCAGCAACCGCTGCAAGCCGAGAAGTTCATCAAGCTCGCGCTCGACCCGAGCGAAGGCCGCCTCGCCGGTTGGCCGGTCGAGCTCCGGCCAGGCACGCCCGGCGCGCCGATTCCCGCTGACACGAACTGCGTCGTCACCGCCCTATCCGCCTGGCCCGATCTCGCGACCGCGACTCGCTTGCGCGACCTCGCCCGCTCGGGCGGCACGGTTGTACTCTTCGTGCAGCCGGGGATCGAAGACAGCTATGCCAAGGTCGACGCACCGACGCAAGCCGTGCTGCGCGATCTGCTGCCGTCGGACCCGATCGCTGCATCGCGCAGCAGCGTGCCACTCCGCGCGACGATCACCGGCGAAACGCAATCCGATCCGCTGATGGACGGCCTCACCGACGAGAAATTCCAGATCGGCGCGATCGTCGTCCGGCGCTACGTGCCCTTCTCGTCCTCCGACCAGGCAACGTCCGCACTACTGCGACTCGCGCGCGATGCCGCTGGCACGACAGACTCCCCCACCACCGCCCCCGCCTCCCCCTCCACCGGCCGCGGCCTGCTCTTCCGTCGCACCGTAGGCACCGGCGCCGTCTACACGATCGCCACGCTGCCCGATTCGCAGTACAGCAACCTCGCCACGCACCCGATCTTCCTGCCGCTGCTCGTCCGCATGGCGTTGCACGGCGGAGCGGCCAGCACCTACACCAACGTCGACCTCGGCCAGCCGCTCACGCTCCCCGGCTCCTACGCCCCCGACGCAAACGAGCTGCAACTCCTAACACCCAGCAAAGCCGCCTACTCAGTCCCCGTCACGCGTGACGACGCCGGCCGACGCTTCATCTTCACGCAAGCCGCCGAGCCCGGCCTGTACGCGTGGCACCGCCCGAGCCAATCCGACGCGCTCGCCTGGACGAACGTAGAACTCCCCGCCGCCGAGGCAGATCTGAAATACCGCGACGCCGCCGCCGTCGCGCCGCGTAATCCTGATGAAACCGGAACGCTCACGCCCAGCACGAACGTTGTGATCGTGAAGTCGCTCGCCGAGCTGCAAGGCAAGATGGCCGCCCTCAGCCAGCCCAAGCCGAAGTGGACCACGCCGATCGCGATTGTGCTGCTGCTGCTGTGTGCTGAAGCGTTTCTGGGAAGCGTCACGCGAGTGACGAAGGCGATCAACTGGCGAGCGTTCGTGCCGATGATGTCGTCGCCCACCAACCCTTCGTAACGCGGGCCATCGAAGACTCTGCCTTATCGCCCATTCCCTCTTCGTCTACAATTCCCGCCATGCCCGATCCGCTGCACTACGGTTCGCCCGATACCGTGTTTGGCATCATCACCGAGCGTCTGCCCGACGGCGGCGTAAAGATCACCGTGCCGCGGCAAAGCGCCCTGCTTGGGATGGCGGCCCACGTCATTCCCTCGATCAAATTCGACCGCCTCATTGTCACGCTCGATTCACGGTCCCTCACCATCCTCGAGCCGATGCGCGACGACGCGCGCACGAACTGTGTCTGGCCGATCGAAGAAGTCGGCGTGATTCACCCCAACCGGTACGCGCGCGGCATCTACGTCACCATCACCGGCCGCGATGGCTTTGACCTGATTCCCGATTGCCCCAAGGAAATCGTCCGCTACGTCGGCGAGCTGCTTGAGCGCACGCTCGCCGAACTGCGCGCCAAGGCCGTCCCGCCGCCGGAGAATCTATTCCCGCCTGAAAAACATTTCGGCGTCGTCGCTCAGCCGCTGAATGACGGCGGCGTGAAGTTCACCATTCCTTACGGCCTTGGCACGCTCGCCTCAGTCCTGGAACCGCTGTCGGGCTTTCCAC